>Ga0307515_10020298_pt1 | contig 11864 bp, 3 predicted proteins | sample 17_EM_MG_FD_194513 | JGI IMG/M metagenome (GOLD analysis project Ga0307515, IMG submission 194513) | Populus trichocarpa ectomycorrhiza microbial communities from riparian zone in the Pacific Northwest, United States - 17_EM | ecosystem: Host-associated > Plants > Roots > Unclassified | place...
AAGTTATATAATTAGGCTAGTAGCCGTTCTCTCCGCTAAAGTAGAAGCCTCTATAGCCTTTAAGTAATAAGGCATTAGTAAATAAGTAAAACTATAGCCTCTCCTTATTATTAAAGAATAGTATACTATTACTTAATATAAGAACCTTAAGCTAGAGGTTAAGGTCTTCTTTAAGCTCTAGGGGGAGGCGCTAGGGCGTATATCTTAATAACTTAGTAGGCCATTTTATTATAAAGTCTTATAAAGAGTGAGAGTACGAGCGCCTAAGGCGGATAACTCTTATATACTATACTAGGCGGCCCACTAGTTATTAGGCTTGCTGTAATAATAGCTAGCCCTTTTAGAGGGCTTCGGTTACCTAATTAATAGCTTTCTATTACTTAACTAGTAAGAGTCTTAACTTTATTGCTACGGTATTAATAGTATAACCTAGAACTTTAACCTCTATACCTTTAATATTCTTAATATTATTTCGGGGTACCCCTAGCTAATTAGTAACTAAGAGGTATACTTCCCTTAGTAATAGCAGTATAGTAGGACACTTAACTACAAATATAAAGTCGTTAAGGTAGTGCTTAATAGCAGAGTTAATTTATTATGCTAGAATCTAGTAAAGACTTTTAGTAAATAGGTTAAAGAGGAATAGGGCTATTTATAAGCTAAATAGCAGACAGTATTTAATATAAGTAACTCCCTTCTAAATAAAGCCGAGTAGGTAACGCGACTATACTAAAACGGGCATAATCTAGAAGGCATCTTTAATGTCTTATTTAACTAGGTAGCAGCCCCTACTAGCTATAATTATATATACTAGTATAGTCTCTACCTAGGTATAGTATAGTATTGCCTAAGCTAGGTCAATTAAGTCATTAACTAAGGAGCCCTTAGGTAAAGAGAGGTTATAGATACGGCAGAAGCCGCTATTTACCTTAGGTACTAGGCCTAGGGGTAAGGTAACTACAGAGTTAGTAGTTTATATACGGCCTAGGGCTAGGTTAGTAATAATCTTTTTAAAGATAAGGTCTTCGTTATTGCGTAAAGAGAGGTAGTTTTTATAGACACTAGATAGCATAGGTGCTAAGGGACCTATCTCTATCCTATAGGTAAGGATACCTTATAAAATTGCTAGGAGATTTCTAGGATACCTATAAAGGAGCATGCTCTAAGCAAGAGGCCTTAAGGGTAATAATAAGTTAGCTAGAAAAGTCGTTTATAAGTAAGTTTTAAAAAGAGGTACTAAATTAGGCCTGCCTTAGAGCCTTAGTGCCTATAGCAAATCTAACTAAATAGTTAAACCTAGAAAGATATCTTTATCCACTATTAAGTCTTAGGTCTAACTACTCACAGCAGTAAGCTACCTAGGGCACGACTTTAATAGGTGGTTTTTATCGCATTTAGAGCATGCGTGGCGGTAATAACACGGATCTTCTCTATAAGCCTACTAGTTGTTCTAGCTGTAATAGGGCTTATTAAAGGTAGGGGAAGGGGAGGTATTCTTTTATAATCTCTTTAATGCTATACTACAGACTTTAAGCCCTTAGCTCTATGCCTTTATATTAGCCGCCCGGTAGTATAGGGCCTTAAACTAGGTAAGTATGTCCTAGTTACTAGGCTTAAGCTAATTGCAATTTATAACATACCTATAGTAGTTAAGTGCGAGGTCTAGGATAAAGGTCCAGTTATAGGTCGCGGAGTAGTCGCGGATCTTATTTATCTAGAGCAATATCCTTATATAGAGGTTGGTTAAATATACACAGAGAGTGCTTATAATTACTATATAGTTTATAAACCTAGTAAACTAGACCTCCTTATTCTTATAGACCTTATGGCTAGTAGTAGGTCTCTTTAAAATAAGCTTTCCTTTTTTAATAGTGGCCATATTAGAGAGGTTTAGGCGGCCAAAGTATACCTATAAACGTACTAGATTCTCTAAGCGGAAGGATCCTTTCTATATATTATAGAGGTCTCTTTTAGCTAAGCTAGGGAGGTTAAGCTTAAGCGTGCCTAAGCCTTCCGGCAGGTTATAGGACTTACCTAGTTTATCCACCTTAACGGTAGAAGGGTGCTCTAGTAGATTAGGCTGCTTTAGAGCGGCTAGCCTTGCCTAGTAAAACTCCTCTTCCTATTCCGTCTTTTAGATCTGTGCCTATTTTTCTTATTTTATCTTTTAAATCTATACCTATTCCTCCTACTCTCTCTTTTAGATCTCTAGGTTATAGAGTTATTAGGCCCTCTTGTCTTATTTCCTAGCTCTTTCTTCTTCTAAAAATAAAACTATGGTGTATTTAGTAGATAGGATGGTAGTAGATAAGAAGGTAAATAATAGGGCGGTCAAGCGAGGAGTTTTTAAGCGGGTACTATTGGCTAGAAAATCGGTTATGGGCTTTAATAATTATATAGGCCACTAAGAACACTAATCGCAAGTAATCTATAATAAAAAGAACAACCTATTAAGTGCAGTTATAAGCAATGATGTTATTAACCGTGTTAAACATCTAGTTAAATACCTAAGTTATAGGGTTTTCGGCCAAGCAATATATAGACACGTAATAAATATAATAGAATGCAACTAGTAGAATATGGTAGAATATAGCAGAATGCGATACTATATATATACTACGTCTATTGCACCATATTAAAGCATACCAATATTAGTATATTACCGCGATATTGCCGCAATATACTATATATTGCCGTCTGCCGTTCTACTATACTGCTAAGCCTAAGGTAGAATTAAGACTCTATACTTTTTAGACTACGGAAATTACCCCTGTTTTAACTTAATTCCTTATAGGTGGTAGGCGCTTCGCTAGTAGGCACTAGGTAGGATTTAGGCCAGATCTCTAAAGTTTAGGCCTAAAAAGCCTTATAAACGCTACGATATTGCCTAGATCCCGCCCTATAAGCCTATACCCCCTATAATTAATATATTTAAAATAGACTATAACCTATTTATGCTATATAAGAGATAGATATTACGTGTCTATATATTACTTAGCCGAAAACCCTATAACTTAGGTATTTAACCAGATGTTTAATATAGTTAATAGTATTATCGCTTATAACTACATTTAATAGATTATTCTTTTTACCTACCTACCCCCCTTCCAATGTATATTAGATTAGATACTTATAGTCCTATTTAGGTTTAGCGGCAGTCTACCCTATTAGGGGCACTAGGTAGGATTTAGGCTAGATCTCCGAAGTTTAGGCCTAAAAAGCCTTATAAACGCTACGATATCGCCTAGATCCCGCCCTATAAGCCTATACCCCCTATAATTAATATATTTGAAATAGACTATAACCTATTCGTGCCGTGCGAGAGATAGACTTTTATTTAATACTATTAATTAGTTAACTATATATTTTAGTTAGAGGCCTTACTAGCCTCTTATAATACTCTAAAATACTTTATACTAATACTTTATATATAATTATATAATTAATATAATTTTAAAAGCTAAATAATTATAACCCTATTATATATCTTATATTTACTTAATAGGGCTTTATATAAATAAAATATAGTTAAAGAAATTTAAAACTTTTAGTTAAGTAATTCTCTGAATTTTAAGAGACTACTTAAGCACTATACTAGTGCCATAAACTAGATAGGTTTATTAGAATATCCAAGAAAATAAAAGGGGGTATTAAAATTCTCGATAACCTCCAACGCCAGAGAGAGAACTTATATTTTGCAGATTATATAGGAAAATCCTCTAGAAATCTTGGAAAATCTAAGAAATCCTCCTTAAATAAACTAAGGCAAATTATGACCAGATAAAAAAGATAAAAAACCCATAAAATCTTAGTATATTTGAGATTCCAAGCCAAACATTCCGAAATATCCAACCACTAATCAGAATTAGAATCTTCTGGAAATTCATAAGGAGCTAGCAATATTTATTAGTAAATTCTAAGAAAAATAAGCAATTTTACATACCTAGTTAAAGACTACCCTTAGACTTAATTTTAGAAACTTTCTTTAATGCAGCCACCCGCGCACCGTCAATATTAAGTATCTTAACAGAAAATCCAAGAAATTAGTTAATTTTACTCGGAAAAAACGAATAAAAAAAACATATCAGAAAAAACGAGAATTAAATACCTTTTCGACTAAGAAAGTACTAAAAAGAATCTTAAAAAAGGAAAGTAAGCAAGACCTATGTCTCCTAAAAGCCTTAGGCATCCGTTTATTTTTATTAAGGTCAGAATTTCCCTAAAAAAAAGTTAGTTTAATTAAAATATACGAGAAATAAACTAGATTTCTCACCTTTTAAAGGCCCTTTTTTGTACACCATAGCTTCAGAATTAATTCCTAGATAAAGTGAGAAATTAAATTACTAATATCGGAATTTTTGAGAATATACTTCGTAATTGCAGCTATAAGGAAGTTTGTTAACCGCCTTAGTGCCATTAATTTCACCTTTAGAAGGCATTTTCTAAAAAAATATTAAATTGGTTTTTTTTATTAGAAAAATCGCGAAAACATACTGTATTTTGGATGCGGTAGGTATAATATCTAGGATCTACGTCTTTGTGGCCCCAGAAACCAGCCCTAAAATATTAAAAAAACCAAGAAAAAATGTAATATTTCTCACCTTAACTTCTCCTTAAGATCTTTATCTTGTTTATCCTAGATAAAATTAATATATTCTTAGAGTTACCAAGAAAAAAATATACCTTTAACGGCTTTCCTAATAACTATCTTTTCTGGTATACTGCCTTTTTGGTAATAGTCGCGGCAGCAGCACCAACAGATCTAATATCCAAAAATTAAAATAATTCTCGGAAAAAATAAGAAAATAATTCTCGGAAAAAATGAGAAAATAATAAAAAGGAAATAGAGAAAACTATAAGTTAATATAGCAAGAGGCCGCATATTAAATAATTCTTCCCAGCAAGAAAAAAAGCCTGGTATATCGGAAAATCTAATAATTAAGTAATTGCTATAGTAAAAAACCGAGAAACAAATTTCCCAAAAAAATTTAAGTCGTTAATTTTAAGCCAATATGTTAGAATAACCGAGAAACTACTAAGCGATATAATATAAAACTGAGAAAACAAAAAAAGAGATCTCCGTGAATTTGAAAATATAGTTTTAGAAGACTTTTTTTTCTAAAAATACATGAAAATCACATAACTTGAAAATTTACTTACTTAGGAGGCATTTTAGAAGCTCTAAAAGAGCTATAGGATTGTTATTCTAGTATATAAGTTAGTATATAACGTATATAGCTAATATAAAGCTCTAGCTTACTTAATTTTTGCTCATTAATTAAGCGTTGGGGTGTTTGAGGTTAAAGAGCTTAATCGAGAGTGAAGTTATCTCGGGCGCCAAGCCCTCGCGTATGCTAGGCCGTTTTAGGATTGGCGCCCCGACCGTCCGCGCCTGGACGGTTATTATCCGAGAAGAAGTATAGCAGAGCACTTTATGGAAGAATTTTATAAAGGGTTGACTTAAGGACATAATAGAGCAACGAGCTTAGTGTTAAGACTTTAGGAGGAATATATTATTAACGGAATCTAGAGGATAGCCAGGAAGGTTACTAAGGAGTGTTTAGATTGCTAAAGAAATAAACTAATAAGGTATAAGCTATATGGAGGGCTATAACCTATTAAAATACTAGAGAAACTATAGGAGGTTATATTATAGGACTTTATTATAAAGTTGCTAAAGTTAAGAGATCCTATTACTAAATAAGATTATAATATAATCTTAGTAATAGTAGATAAGCTTATAAAGTGGGGATACTTTATAGTATATACGGAAGAAATATTAGTAAAAGATATCGCTAGAATCTATATTAAGGAAGTGTTTATAAGATATAGAGTATTAAGTAAAATTATATTAGATAGAGATCTAAGATTTATAATAGCATTTTAGGAGGTATTCTTAGTGGAATAAGGAGTATAAGTAGTAACTTTTACTACGTATTATCCGCAGACAGACGGCTAAATAGAAAGATTAAATTAGACACTAGAATAGTATCTAAGATATTATATTAATCACGTATAAAACAATTGGGTATTACTATTACTAGTTATATAGTTTATATATAATACAACACTATAAGAAGGAATGGGTACGTTACTATTTAAGGCGAATTATGGATACGAGCTAAGAATATTGTTATTACTATGTTAAGTAAAGAAGATAAGTAGTACAGCTAAATAAAGGATAGAGATATTAATAAATCTTTATAAGGACCTTATGGAAATAGCTAAGGTAGTATAGCAAAGAATAAAAAGATACTACAATACTAAGAGATCTGAGGGACTAGATCTTAAGGAGGGAGATAAAGTATAGCTACTATATAAAAATTTTAAGAGTTAATAACTAAGTAAGAAGTTAGACTACGTTAGACTAGGACCTTTTAAAATTAGCTAAAAGATTTTACCGGTCACGTTTAAGTTAAACCTACTAGCTAAAATGAAAATTTACCCGGTATAATATATCGCGATATTAAAACTAGTATATAGAGATATTAAATTACTAGTTTATAAAGCAGATATATACTAAGGGCAAGAAGAAAATAAGTGGTAAGTTTTAAAAATTATTAATTATAAGAATATTAACAATAAAATATAGTATAAAGTTAAATGGATAGGCTATAATAAGACTACCTAGGAACTATTAGAAAATTTAAGGAACGCTATAAAAAAGGTATAGGAGTATTGGAAGAAAAGAGGTTAGGTAATATTAATAAAGAAGAGTTACTAAAGAATAAGTTACCTAAAGGGGACCTAGGAAGAGCAACCGCTAAACTACTTAGAGTTATTTCCTTCGCTATTAAAAGAGAATCCATTCTTTTATTACTAAGCTCTTATAGACCCTATTTTATAAGTTTTTACTCCTTAAAATGCACCTTCTTACAAACCTATTTAAGATGTAGAAGATAAGTAGAGGCTAGAAAACAAGTTTTAAGGGTACGCTATTAAGTAGCCGCAGCCTCTTATTCCGCCTCTTACGATTACCATAGTTTATTAAGGGCGCTTAAGAGCTTACTATTAAGCTTTATAGTAGTAGATTAAATATAAAACCCTATAATAAATTACTTAGGGAACTTATAAACTATTAAGAATTATAGGACATATATACTTAGCGTTAGATATAGAGCGAACGTTATAGGACTAGTAAATATTTACTTTAGTATACTCTAAATAAGAGGAAGGTTACTAAGATAAAGGACTTACTAGCGCGATATAAACTAACCCCTCTTTCCTATAATAAGAACACGGAGACGGTATTATTTTACCTAGCGATAGTATAGCAGCAATAGTGCGAGTACGTTAAACCGTGGAAGAAAGAGAAATTGCTTTAGGTATAATAAGCAACAACGTCAACTAAATTAATTAGATAGATATTACACCTCTAGTAAACAACTTAGAGATATTAGGAATCTTTAAGGATAAAGATAAAAAGGAGGGAAATAGTATTACGGACGCTTTAAGTATAATGTTATAACTACTTAGAGAAGAGTTAGAAGAAGCTAGTTAGTTAATATAGGTATAGTCTAAGATAGAACCGGTTAAACTATATAATAAGGAATAGTAGCTAAGTTATATAATATAATCTATATAATCTATATAATCTATAATAGAGTAGATAGAGCATATATACCTTACGTATAGGGAGGATTTCTTAGGAGTATAGTTGTGTATTTAAAGGACCACAGTCCCTACTCTAGATAGTTCTTTCCTTATAGTAATTCTTAGAATATAATTAAAGTTAATCTATTAGGCAACTACTCCACCAGTTATTATTACGTTGTTAACTTTACGCATTACCTATACACCTAGCCCATTAATAGGACCTACCGTAGTACTTACTACAAGGTTCCGTTATATATACTAGTAGCTAAGTAAACACTCTAGCCCGTTTTAAATACTAGGGGGAGCTCCTAGCCTATTGGTGTTTTGTCCTAATATTTTACTTACTATAGTCTAGTTTATACTAAGAAAATCGCAATAAGGAAATCCTGGCTCTTTTATCTATTTCTGCCGTATTCTGCCGTTTCTAGAGTAGAAAAAGCGCTCTTAAAAATAGATTTTAATTTTAATAAAATAATTTTGTATAACGTATTCCACAAGCGAGCGACGTACACGAGCGAGCGACGCACCCCACCAAAGAATACGACGCGTCAACTATTAACAACCATGCAGCAGCAACACAACACTCAATCGATCTATAGAGAAGGGAGGATAGCTTTAGCTATCTCAGCTCTTAAGCAGAAACAATTCCAGAGCGTGCAACACGCTGTAGCAACCTATGACGTTCCTAAACCGACACTACGACGACAACGCGCTGGAATTAATTCACGACGCGATTACAAAGCCAATTCAAAGAAGCTTACTAAGCTAGAGAAATCAGCTATTGTTCAACATATTCTTAACCTAGATTCACAAGGATTCGCGCCTAAGCTTATTTATATAAGAGATATGGCTAATTAACTACTCGCTACGCGCTCTACTAGCTAGGTCGGCATTAACTGGCCAGGTAGCTTTATACGACGAACACTAGTGCTTAAGACACAATATAATCGGAAATACGACTATTAGCGAGCTCTATGCGAGGATCCTAGGGTTATCCAGCCCTGGTTTAACCTCATAGGTAATTTTAAGGCAAAGCATGGCATACTCGACGAAGACTTATACAATTTTAACAAGACTGGATTCCAGATAGGTATTATAGCAACTGCGAAAGTCGTTACAGGCTCTAAGCGACGCAGCCAGCCTAAGGCTATACAGCCAGGTAATAGGGAATAGGTTACAGTAATTCAGGGTGTAAATGCTTAGGGGTGGGCAATTCCACCGTTTATTATATTCTTAGGAAAATACCACCTTTCTACCTGGTTCCAGGAGGATATACCAATAGAATGGGTTATTACGCTAAGTAAGAATGGCTGGACAACTAATTAACTGGGCATTAAGTGGCTATAGCACTTTGATAAGCACACAAGGGATCGTACTATAGGCGTATATCGTCTACTAGTAATCGACGGTTATAAGAGCCATTAATCTCTCAAATTTTAACAGCTCTGTAAGGAGAAGAATATCCTTACACTCTGTATGCCAGCACACGCGTTACATCTACTACAGCCGCTAGATGTAGGCTGCTTTATACCTCTTAAGCACGCGTACAGACAACAGGTTAATAACCTTATCCGCAGCCACATCTTCCACGTTACAAAAGTTAAATTTATGCTAGCATTCAAAGCAGCCTACGAGCACTTAATTACTGAGAGTAATATCCGCGCAGGCTTTCGAGGTGTAGGCCTAGTACCATTTAATCCTAAGGCTGTACTCTTAAAGCTTAATATTAAGCTTCAAACACCTATACCACCTATAAAGGTTGCTCTATGGGAACCTAAAACACCTAGTAACGTTACTAAGCTAGGTAATTAAACAGCTTTACTACGTAGCCGAATTCAAAATCACCAGAATAGCTTACCTAGCTTAATGCTAGAACAGCTAAACCAGCTATCTAAGGGTGCTGAGTAGATAATGCACTAAGCCACCCTAATGCGCTTACAGATAGCTAGCCTATAGAAGGCTAATGAGGCTATAACGCAGCGTAAGAAGCATAAAAAAAAGCGCATACAGAAGCAAGGGACCCTTATAATAGCAGAGGGTTTAGATCTAATGGCTCGGGCTAGGGTTGATGAGCAGGTAGAGGGGGAGACGCGTAAGGGTAAGCGGCGTAAAAGTGGTAACGCGTCGCAGCAGAGGCGCTGCGGACGCTGTAGGGAGACTAGACATGATTTAAGAACGTGTAAACAAGCTAAGGATTAGCCTGACTAGCTACTAGTAAATTATTATAGCGATAGCTGCTAGTTATGGGTTGCTATTAGCTTGCGAGGTAGTTAAGTCTTGGTGGGGTGCGTCGCTCGCTCGTGTGCGTCGCTCGCTTGTGGAATACGTTATAAGAAATAAGAGAAACCTAATAGCTTACTAGCTTGGAAGTAGCTACCAATTACCCCTATATGACTTTTTTTTGGAATTTTGTACCCTATTTCTTCTCCTTGCTTAAGAAAAGGGTAGGGAATTAGTAATTAGTAGGTACTCTCCCTAAAAGTAACCTACTAATAGTATTTTATAAGGGCGAACCTCGTTACGTAAACCCACTCCTATAGGAAATTTTTTACGAGGTTATCTGTATAGGGTATAAATACCAATTCGCCTACACACCTTATATTTTACGTGCTAAAGTAACACGGGCCGGCCCCCTTCCCCCCCTACTGTAGCTACCCTATCTGCGCATCTGCGGTACGCCTATAGTGCGGTGTTGTGTGGTATATTGTAGCGGTAGTAGTGGTGGTGGTGGTAGTGGTGGCGGTTGTGGTAGAGGTCGTCTGCAGCGCGATGGCTGTAGACAGGTTGTGGAGGTCGTCTGCAGTGCGATGGCTGTAGACAGGTTGTGGCAGAGGTCGTCTGCAGCGCGATGGCTGTAGACAGGTTGTGGAGGTCGTCTGCAGCGCGATGGCCGTAGACAGGTTGTGGAGGTCATCTACAGCGCGATGGCTGTAGACAGGTTGTGGTGGTCGTCTGCAGCGCGATGGCTGTAGACAGGTTGTAGAGGTTGTAATATGTCTGGTATTTGGCGTCCGGTGACGTGTCCTTAGGGGCTATATAGCTAGCGGCGCTATAGCGACGACGGAGGAGCGTCTATTAGGAGTAATCTATCTATCGCAGTCACATAAGGGGATATTTAATTTTTGTATAATTGGGAGGCGCAGGGCTATAAGGTCGCTCTAGGGCTAGTTCTTAGCAGTTTTGCTAGTACCTAGCACTTAAATCTGCTAAGGATTTGCCCTAAAGCGGCCAGATATCCCTAAGCGAAGCTCCTACGCCTAATAAGATCTTACTGCATTCTGCCATATTCTGCCATGTTGTCGTATTCTGCCAAATTCTGCTATATTATCGCATTCTGCCAAATTCTGCCACATTGTCGTATTCTGCTATATTCTGTAGACCCTAAGTTATAAGCTAACTAATTAGGATTTTCTATGCCCGGTATAAAAAATTACTATTAGCTTACTTACTACTAGCGCCTCAGCGGCCGTCTTAATATCTTAACCTACTACCTAGTAATCCTTGCGCTAAGAGAGGTACACTATGCTAGAAGTAAGAGTTAAGGCGATAGAGGTTAGTAGTCTTAGTTTTAATATATAGGTAAAAGGCTTCTAATAACCACTAACCTAGCTACTAAATTTGCTAATATAGGTACCCTAAATCTTTAGTAAACTAGGCAGCGCCCCGGCAGAAGAAGTAGTTTAAGTAGCTACTTAGGTTAATCCTAGCAGCTACTAAATAGGAGGAAAGGATTTTATAAACCCCTAAAGGGGTAAAGGATTTACTATTAAGACTAAATAAGGGAGAGTTAAGGGGTTAAGGGTCCCTATTAAACAGCTTTATTATAGCAGTAACTGGGTATAATAGGCCGCCTACTACCGCAATGGCGATATTAACGCCCTAGTATTACTTATTGGCTTTACTCTATTTAAGGCGGAATATTATCCTACTAGGTATAAAGGTAATATTATACCGGGTAGCCTTTTTTATAAAAAAGGTTGTTTAGTTCTTAAGCTCCGCCGTAGTATATATAATCTTGCCTATCTATAAAAATCTAGTAAATGCGAGGGTAAATACGGTATTAGTATTAATATCCGGTAGTAATAGGCCGTGTATTACTACCTAGGCTAAAATATCCCTAGTAATAGGTTACTTATCTTTTTTACTAAGGGAGAAATAGCGGCTACTCTAGTAAGTAATTAGTATACTATAAAATCCTTAAATGCTATAATTAAGATACTATAATCTAGGTAGCGCGAGCGAATTGCGAAGATATAGGCTTATAAGGT
>Ga0307515_10020300_pt1 | contig 11863 bp, 15 predicted proteins | sample 17_EM_MG_FD_194513 | JGI IMG/M metagenome (GOLD analysis project Ga0307515, IMG submission 194513) | Populus trichocarpa ectomycorrhiza microbial communities from riparian zone in the Pacific Northwest, United States - 17_EM | ecosystem: Host-associated > Plants > Roots > Unclassified | place...
GTTGAGCAATTTGCAATTTTGAAAAAAATTACGGGATTTACAAGGTGCCCCGCTAGCAGCTTGTTAGGTGTGGGCGCTGGGCGTGCCCACGCCCCTAGTAAGGCGCCTGGGCTGTATGCATGAGGTGAAATTTATCTCTATTGTTGTGGTGGAAGTGTAGAATTTCCACATTTTATGGGGCGCGCCCGACTTTTGACACCCTCCGAGTACCATAAAGATAGAAATATCCTGGCACATTCAAGCATCTGAAGATATCGAACCATATCGTGCTGGTGAAAGCATGAAATCGCGCTTGACAACTTGGCGATGTTGATATGATGACAATGTTGAAGACGTGACGGGGATTACATCACGTGGATCTAGACCTCTCACTCGCCGGGTGAGTGATATGTTCTGTAACTCAATAACTGCTATACCTACTCGTCGATATGAGAAGCTTACGCGCTGCCCATTTGGAAACATTCGCTTGGACGCCTCAACTATATTGACTTACAGTGTAGTGTCAATATGGAAATCTTACAGACTTATTTCTTTTTCATGACAAGTTATCTAATCTGATCAAGCTAGTGCTATCTGATAACTTTTGATATCAACCGTGGCGACTACATTTGATGCCCCTCGTACCTACCATTTTTACTTACTGACTTATATAGTGTTTAAAGGCTTTCAGTAGTACTCGAAAGTGCATCTTTTGAGCGATACTGTTGAGTCTTGGAGTGAATCGGCGCATTTCACATTCCCAGACTTAGTAGTCGAAAGTACTTTCGAGCAATGGATAGTGTTGCGGTGCACATCCAGGTTGTCTCGTATGTAACTCTAATTGGCTTTAAACCCTGGTTTTCCCACAGTTAAATGGGTTGTTTCTCCGATGATCGGACGCGCTAGCCCACAATGTGGCTGTGATCTCCATCCGCATCCTTGTTCATCATCTCGGCCTGAGAGGTTATTGACCAGTCATTTCTAAGGAGCTTCAGCTGTTTCGAGACAATTGGACACAATAGCGGCTTAGTGGAGTATGAAGGAAGGACAAGATGTCGATCATCAACTGATACAAATTGTTGCGTTTCAAGTTCTGTCGGTTGAGGGACATAATATCGTCAGACTTTCAACACGTGTTCAAACACCCCTTTGCTGTCAGATTATATTCTGAATCTTAAATTCCCTAACTTCCGCAGTTCCTCATCATATCTTTAGCAACCAAAATGACTCTCGAAGGGCCTGCCACCTCCAAAATACCAACATGCAAAGTAAAAGAGGCACTCTCACCATCTCCGGTCAAACGTAACCTCAAAGCTGTCTTAATTCCCATTTTGGCAATTTTTGTTGCTTTAATTCTCTCGGCCTTAATTATTGCAGTTGCCTTCGTTACAGTTGAGATATCAGTTGTCTCCGACTTCACCTCGACATACCGAACCGTCTACTCCACGTTCACGACTGTGGTTGCTACCGGAGTTACGCTGTTTGTTAGTGGTCAAGTGCGCGAGATGTGGTTGCTCTATGTCGAGGGCCAACTACATTTACCACACCCAGAAGTGCCCGATAGCCTATGGCCAAATCTGTCACAACACGAGCTTAATATACTGGACACCTACTGGAGAGCGGCAATGCGCATCAGTAAATTCCGGGATAGGTTTCGCCGTTGGAACGTCGAAATAACATTTCTTACGGCCGCGTTGATAACTACCTCCATCGTCGCCAGTATTACACCAACGGTGACTTCAACACAGATATCGTACCAAGGCCCGATTCCAACCAATGCATCCGGTACATGTGTTTCCCTAGAAGTGGATCCTGATTCGGCGCCAGGCGTGAACATGATTCCGAAGGATCGGTGGTTGCTAAATAGGAGCGACGGGTTGCGAATAAACATACCATGGAGTCCAGCATCTTGCCCACATCGAAAATCTACGACGATGGTAGAATTGATCAATTTGGTAAATCCGGGCGTATCGGCCTATGTAGATGATGGTACGGCAATCCATCGTACGGCAGCGGGTGCACCAGCCACGGTGTATAACACCCAACAGAACGAAGTCGACGGTCTGCAGCCTCTATTGCAACGCTACGGTAACAGCGCACTAGAGGTTCGGCAATGCGTACCGGTCATGGTTACAAATCCGGTCGATTGTCGCCAGGAAGGCTCAATCTCAGTGGACAAAGTGGTTGGGATCGTCAATGTAACTTCTGCCGACGGGTCGTGTTTCGGTCAGCAGGATATCGGCTCAAACGCCACCGAAATTGTCGATCAGTATGCAACTGCCAAACAGGTGTGCTATGAAGCGGAGGTTGGAAGAATAACAATAATCGTAGGTAAGTATATTCAAATTTGAAATGATTTGGGGCACAAATGCTTACCTTCGGTGACAGGTGGACAGTACTTTTCTGCCGGTGCCTTGGCTCTTTCCTTGAACGACAAAGACTGGATCGATGCACACCCGAAACCTTCGCCCGACGATCGGTATGTAGTGACATGTGACGTCGACACCCGTAACGTTTTTCGCCGCCGAGAGGTGAAGTTATCTCTTCGACTTACCAACAACTCAGTCACGGAATTCAGTCGAACACTGTCCGGCGGAGACTTTTGTGAAAACTCGAATATAGTAGATTCTGACGGGATTTTATTGCAAGCCATATCGGCACATGCAATTCGGGAAATCATCATGGTTGCAACCAATAGCGGCTTTCTAGACATATTGCAGAGCTTCATCTTTGTACCGGTTCCCGGAAGTGAGCTGGTTGGGGATATGCGGCAGCCACCGTGGGCGTTTGAGCAATCGGCAAATGCAATGGAAGATGTACTAGGAGTGATATCGGCTATGGCGGCTTCACGATTCAATGTGGACGAAAGGGACAGAAACACCATACTAGCCGAAGGAATAGTGGGGATTGAGATTTACAGAATCGGAGTTGGATATTGGTTGGCTCTATTCTATGCTTTGCCGACACTGATTTCGGCGGTGTTTCTCGGATTTATGATGTATAGGTGTTGGCATCTAGGTAGATTCTACGGGAAATGTCAGATATCAAGTCTACAAAAGCTATTAGATATTGGGAGGAATAGTACGGTTCGAGAGGTCAACGGTGCAATACATGCGTAGCTATGATAATGCTATTGTTGTCTAACTTTAACAATGTATGCTGTTATTTTGATTTCCAGGGTTATGTTTGGCCCGTTTTGTTTCATCTTGTATCTAAATTGAATATCCCCAACAGTAGGCGCCTTGTTGGCCAATGTGGAGACAGTGTGACAGTATAAAGGCGCAAAGCAATGACGGAAACTCTCACCTTTGTAAGATACAATGATTGCAGTAGTCCAGCTATAGACTAGTCCGGACCGGAGCCGTCCTAGTATAGACCAGTCTAGTGCGACGAAATTTTGGACCAGGATCGGTCTTGTCTGAAAAGCTGCCGGACCAGGACGGGCTTCGTCTAGACCAGCCCTATCCCCTGGATCGTAACCGTTTCCCAGACCGTATGGTCCGCCCGCGCAATCGCCACGACCACGCCCCCAAAAAGACTACCAGAGGCTCTCCTTGTGATAAAGTCTTCTCTAGTAGAAAATGAAACTTTCTATTCAAACGAATTGTAAATTACATTAGGTGTGGCTTTGAAAACCCAGCTGCCCCTCCAAAATCCACCATCTCCAGCAACCACTCCACCCCCTCTCCCTGCACCACCACCCACCCCACCCCTTTACAGCTGATGGAACTCAACAAAACAATTCCTTTCATCATTGAGACACAGTGGCCGGTCGCATTGGGTGCAAGCCCAGCGGGCTTTTGTTGGCACGGGATTTGGCCCGATGGCTAGTGTGGCGTTCTAGGGCTTACAGCCCCTATCGGCCAAAGGCTGCTGGTATGAGGCCGGTGGCTTGCAGCCCCCATGGCTGCCACCTGCCCCCATGTTGAGGAGGAGGTCTAGCCCTGGGAGTGATGCCCGGCATCAGTCGCCGGATGTGATACTCGGCGAAGCCGGGTATGCACTCTCCTTTCCTATATATCTATGCCTGTCTCTCTCTCTTTGCTCTTTAGACAATCACTTTTGGACGATAGTCAATTCAATATCTCTATTTGTACTCGATTGATCTCAGCAGTTTTTGGTGGAGATTTGGTATTTTGTATGTGATTGTTTCTGTGCTTCCAGCAGCAAAGCCAACACCCCAATCGCTTTCCCTTCTCAAGAGGGACCAGACGGCGCCCACAGTCCCAGCTTTGGTCTCGAGGTAAATAAGTACTCTCTTTAATCTGTGACCGGGTGGATATGGCCCTTGTGCACTGTATGATCTGTAAGGTGGAAATTTGACCAGACCCAGTCAGGATCAACCCCCAGGTACACAGCAGGTGAAACACCTTATGTGCGATGGTATTAGGACTCTGAAACATATCCTGGCAGATGAAATAGGCATTTGTAACCATGGTATCATATGCCCAGAAGAGCTTAGACCACCAAGTGCAAAAGGAGGTAAGCTGAGTATCATAGTAGCTGTACAGTTGATCTGCTATAACTACACCATATATATTGTGATTGTAGTTATCAATGCAGAGAGTGAACATCATGTTGTTCTTCTGCAAATCACCCAAGGCCTGCTGGGCTGTTTTGAAATTATTGCTCTTCTTCCCTGGCTATGATCCAAACCTCAGCTACTGACAGTACAAAAGAACCAAACGTGACTCATGGCAAAACAGTAACTGCAAATTATGTGAACAACAATGTCCGCAATCGAAATGCAGACAGCAGCAATCGAATTTTGAGATTGAATTGACTGTCCAACGACACTCCTAGCACCTCTGCACCGCAGAAGGAGGTTGGGCACATCAACCAAAAGAGCGTGCTAAAGAAACCATGCAATTGTGTGGATTTGCGAAAAGGCTTCGCGGAAGCAGCATGTGACCAATGCGACGCAACAACCGGCGAGCTAGCAGTCATGAGAAGTACCTCTGAAAGAGATCACCTTACAGAAGTGATGAACGAAGTCAGAGAGGGTGAAAGGAGACTTGGACAGGGGAGAAGCAGCAGATGGGTTGTGTAAGTTGCCCATGGCTATGGTGATGGAGATGGCGATGGAGATGGGGACGGTGGTGACCCCCGTCACAGCAGACAGTGCCAGCACTGCTACGCTTGAGCCAGAGGAGAGAAATGAGCACAGGAAGCGGAGAATGAGGAGTGAGACGCCGGTGGCCACTGCAGGCCCCGAGGACTTGAGGAGCCGCATGGAGCGAACAGCACAGCAGCAAGCCTGCGAGCTTGCATGACTATACTGAAATATTGCAAAGATGGCAAACAAGTAGAAGACGCACACAGCGCTGCAGGAAGGGCAGTGGCGAGGGATGAAAACATGGTTTTGTTTTTGTTTTTTTTTGTTTTAATCATACTGTATTCACTCTACTTAGAGTATGACAGCCCCTTAGTCCGCTCCGCCTCCGGGCTGGCCGGCTAGATGGCGGAGCTCCACTCCTACTACCCGTCGTCCCCTTCTGACAAAAGAAAGAAAGCATCCAAAAGTGGCAAATATATAATACAAAGGAAAAGGGATGAAATCAAGGAGAGCCCGCCAGCCCTTACTCGTCTGGGCGTTGCCTGCCGGCTCTTGCTCCTCCACTCGTTTTAGGCAGGAACTTGTCGACATCAGTGGCCGCATGGAAGTCCATCACCGCTTGGTTGCATTTCTCGATGGAGAGCAGCTCAGAGACTTTCACGTGTCGGCATCTGCCCGCTCTCCATCCAGCCGCTTTTCCCACCTGTCTCCGCAGTGCCTTCTGCTGGTCTTTCCATCAGCTGCAGTGGCGGAAGAGATGTTCCCACGTCTGGGCTGTCCGGGTTCCACCGCCACACCACCACCATTTGTCATCGTCTCGGTGTCCGAACTGTTTAAGGTATGTGCCCACTGGCGCGTCTCGGGACTTCAGTTGGTAGACTCTCGCTGCCCACGGCTTCACGCTAATCATCGGGATGGGTCACTTGCTCCCAGCTTGGCCTTTCAGCCTGTAGCCATGACATTAGCTGCCTTTGTCGGGCTCCCACTCAGCCTTCGCCGCCGTCTTTGCTCCTGAGATTCCTCTGGTCCTGTTCACCGCTGTGGTGTACACTTATTCTCTCACTGTGCCGAGCCTGCGGCCCTATTGCACAAGATTCGCTTGGGGGTCTGCTTTCTTATTTCTCGGGACACCACTGTGCCCCGGTACGCAGTGCATCTCAGTTTCAATTCTGGCTTCCCGAAGAGTCCTCACGCTCAGGTTAATCCACCTGGCTAGCAGCTGCCCTGGCCCCAGTTCCAGATGCTCCATTGGTCGAATGACCGCATGCGAGTTGTTGCCAATGGCTACTATTGGCACTCCAGGTGCCTGCAGTGTGTCCCTCTTCCTGCCTGACCCCCAATGTGCGAGGCCGATTGCCGACAGCTCTGCATCACAGACCTCCATTCGTCCGGTGCCCAGGTTGCTGCGGAGGGTATTCCAGAGGTCTCTGGGTTTGCACACTGCAGCAGATCCTACTCTGCCGTCGTCGGATCGCGACCCGTCCATCCACCACATGCAGACCCATTGCACCTACTTTGGCCTCTCTCTCTCTCGCCCTGCAGATGGCCTCTCTCAGCCATTGCGTCTTCGCTCTGTATGACCGTCTTCACAGCCGGCTCTTCGTCAAGGTTAGGCCAGTGCATGGGCTCTGCTTGCCGGCATCGCTGGTGCTCCTTTGTGATAAGGATGTGTATCAGTTCGCCAGATGTGGGGTGGTCGTGCACAGTGTCTAGTTTCGAGCCTTCGCACGCGCTTGCGAGCCTCGCTGTGAATCGTTGCAACCTGGCGTCCAGGGTTACTGGCGTAGGTGTGAGCCATGACTAGCTCATCAGTGTGCCCATTGGCGTCGTGGGGAGGGCGCCCAGGGCTGATCTTGCTTGCCAATTGACCAGTAGTTAAAAATCCTCTCGTCTGCCAATCACTCTTGAGTCCCATCAGGGCTCACATCCATATCAGGTGACGGCTTGAACGCCGGCTCTCAGGGCAGCTCTGACTCGGTCTGGGATAATTCCGTGCCTCATCGTGAGTACGCGCAATCAGGCTACTGCTGCCCAGTCCATCATCGTGCCTCGGTTGTGATGCCCTTTGAACGCCAGGTGGGTGTCCATTCAGACTCCCAGCCATTGTGTCACCTCGTTGTTGAATTGGACGGAGCCGTTTTCTACCATGATTTTGGCTGTATGTTTCGGCCGGAGGTGCGTATTGTGGCCACTCCTCCCAGTCAAGTGTGCTGCCTCTGTCGTTGGAGTGGCAAACCGGAGATCTCGTCTGCTGGCCCACTTGATGCTCTCTGCTGCGCAGGCTCCAAGTTTTTCGACAACCTGGTTCACGTCCTTCTTGGTTGCCCCCCATCTGAGGTTGTCTATGAAGGAGAGGCCTTCGGCTTGCGCTCTCTCTACCACCCACTGTATCAGTCCAGCGGTGTGTATCACATAGAGAATCGGAGATACGGGTGAGCACTGCGGGACACCTGCTTCAACGCGGTGACTCTGTAAGTCATTGCGTTTGATTACTATCTCCAACATTGTCTCTGAGAGAAAGCTCTCCGTTTATCGTATGAGATCTCCATCTATCTTCTTGGCCTTCATTGCATGAATCAGCATTTCTCTCGCAATGCTTGGGAATGGTGCCTTGATGTCTACTAGGAGGACACCCGTGATGTTGTCTTCTTTCCACGTGGTGTTCGCTCTGTTGACCATGATGGCTGCAGCGGCCACGGGTGACCTTGTCATTCCGCTACCAAATTGGCTGTCACATTGCTGTGCTCTTCCCTCGGCCTGCTTGGATGGAAGCTCTGTGACTACTTTCTGAATGCCATTCCCCATCCAACAGAGGAGAGAGACAGTTCAGTACGACTTCAGCTTCATATAATCCTCCATGCCTGGTTTTCGAATCACCACCCGGCCCGCGCGTTTCTAGACGGCAGGGTGATAGCCCGTTTGGACCACTGCATTCGTGAGTCCTCCAATTCTCGTTTTGTCCCACTTCCATAGTAGCCGTATGAATCTGTACGACAGCTTATCTTGGCCTGGGTTCTTCTAACCCGACTGCGAGATGTAACGGCACGGCGGCACGTGACGTGTCCAGGGCCGGGTAACCCCCGTTTTATATAGTCGGCCCACCACGAGCCTTAGATCTCTAGCGATAATCTTACCTATACATCTACACCTATAATCACTCGAGTCCACGTGTGCAACCATGATCCACTCAATTACCGTACGTAAGCCTACGTAGTCGAGCGCAGGCGTACGTGCCTTCACACGAGAACAGAGATCGTTCGACTAACTGATCAGATATGCGCTCCTCGGCTTGGCCTGCTGCAGGCAGCTCGTCATACTGGTCTCCGTCATTCAGGGGGAAAGACTCTCCTCTGAGCATTTCCTCCTTTTCGGCAATGGTATTGGCTTGCTTCCCCACTCTGTTAGTCAGCGCTTGCATGGTGGCTCCCACTCTAGGGTTGGTGAACTTTGCCGCCCTGCAGATCTCGCCCCCCTAAGGTTCTGCAAGTAGTCATTCCACATCCGGCTCTTGGACTGTTGAGTTGACTTCTGCAGTTCTGATTTTGTGCGCGCTGCCACCTCTGACCTCCTTCCCCTTCTCTTTTCTCTCCCCTGTGCGCTTCTCCGCTCCTTGATGTCAATGTTCCACCACCTGTTTGATCGTGTGCAGAGTCTTACCTTCTTCAGTTCGGCATCTAGCACGTTGCTCAGCTTTTCTTGACATCTTTGGGCCTCTTGCTCTACATCGTCTCCCATGCCTTCCTTGCCTAGGTGGACTCTTTCTCTCTCCACATCCCTCCAAAGCTTCTCTGCTGCTTCCTCATCTTCTTTTGACATGGTGGCCAGGGTTCTTTCTAAAACCTACACATGGTCTGCCTCCTTCTGTGTGTTGACCTTAAACTTGCAGTCGATCACCTGGTAGTCGGAGGCTGTAGAGTGGATCTTATCCAGTATAGTCCATCGCATGCTTGGTCGGGTGGCAAGTGTCACATCTATGGTCGATTTGCCTTCTTGGCCATTTCTCGCCCAGTGGTGAGTGGGCCGGTCGTCATCATTCCCAATATCTAGCTCGTTCCCGTCTATAATCTCCTCCCTAAACATCCCATTGCATTGCTCCCTGTAACTCGGGTCCCACCTTCGGCTGTGTACATTCATGTCGCCAACGATCATTATGCTACCTCTCTGTCCGATGGCTCTGGGCCAGTTTCGCTTGCTCACCTGTCTCTCGGCAGTCTGTACGTCTGTTTGATCGTAAACATTGATAATCCTCGTCATCTTTTCTCCTCTTCTTTTCACGTGAGTCACCATGACATCGTCGTGCGCGGCCCTGCTCAGGTCTGTCTGGTCATCTGTTGCATGGCCACTTCCCTTGTGCACCGCCATCCAAACCCTCTTTTGTTTTATAATTTCACACCCCAAGTGAATCATTCGGATTCTCCCTTTTTCCCGCGGCGGCTCCCGCAAAAGTACTCAGTCTGCCTTCCGATCACCTCCCGTCTCCAGCACTGCCACGGTCCACGCGTAAAACCTGGCTCTATGATGCTGGATTGATCCAATCATTGGAAGCAGCGGCTCCCATTATGATCTCTGCAGCGGTCTCACTCCTGGTCACCTCGGTCACCCTCTCCGCCCCCTCCATCTGCCCGGAACCACCATGCACTTTGCCGGCCAATGCCTCCCCTTCTTCGTCTCCGTTTCTTGAATCCCTAGCTGTCACGGTGCTTGGAAATACGATGGTACTTGGGCATAATGAGAGGGAGTTGTTGGTAGTGTGGAAGGGATTGTGTTACGGAAGGGCAGAAACGTTGGGAGATGCGGAGGAAACGGTGAGATGGTGGTGGTATAATTTAGTACGATAAGGAAGTGGCGAGAGATGTTGGGACGTCGGATGATATGGCATGGTTGTATCGATAAGGAGTTGTGTTGAGGGTGTGTAAGATCATGGTATGACATTTGGATGGTACATCCAAGCATGAGGAATGGTTCCACGGTGGCAGAGGAATTGAATATAAAGAGAATGTTGTTGGCATTGGAGGATTTCCTTTTCTTCTCTCTTTACTCGTTCTCTTGAATAGCAAAGCAAGTTACAACCTTGTAACAGCTTCGAATCTTATCTTGTCTTGATTTCCTCGAAACAAATCTCAAGCATCTAGTTCTGTTCTCTGATGTCACATTACTGTTACCGATATCACCTACGCCTGACCCCGCCCGTTACACTAGCCTGCCTGGTGCCGAGCGCCACACTGTTGGCCCCTGTTTCCTCCCTTGTGTCCGGTCCTTTCGGTTGCAGTTGCCGGCACTGTCGCACCATTGTGATGACGTCGATTTGCTTCGCACACTTTCCGCTCAATGCAGTATCATTCCCCTTGCAGTTCGGTCATTTTTCTCGTGTGTTGCTGCATGATGCCCCCTCTTTCGATGCGCACCCAACCACATTGCACATGTACTTGCTCAATTGGTGTGGTCTGGCGCAGTAGCTGCACTTCAGTGGATGGTGGCTGCACTTGATTTTGATGGGGCCACATCCGCAGTACAGCTCGCAGAAGCTATTGGGGCCCGCATATGTCCACGGTCCAACTGTGTATCGTACTCCAGCAGCTATTACGCCTTTGTTCACTAGTCTCTGTGCCACAATCTTCCCCCTCACAATGAAGACCACTGATGATGCCGTGATATCTCCTCTTTGCTCCCTCTCGCAGATGATTCGGGGGTTCGATAGCCATCTCACATCAGAAAAAAACATTTCTGTCCGGGCGGATTGGCTCTGTCAGAGTGGACGCGCTCCGTCAGAGCCGTCAGAGACACCCTGGTGGCAGATTACTCCGCGCCCAGCGTCAAGACCACGTGTCGCGTCACAGATTGCCCTCCGATCGCCGTTTCGCAGTTTCGTCTCGCTCTGTCGGTCTCCTATTTTAAACCAATACCCTGGCGTTGTGGCTAACTGTGACTATACGTCGGATTGGGTTCATTGGGTACACGCTTGCATCGGGATTGCAATGCCATGGGTGACGCTGCAAAAATCTCACCTCGCGTTCCTTCTACATTAAGCTCGATGTGCGTAGGAAGGTGAAAAGATATGATTCTACCCGGCCGTTAGGATCCACGCAATTGCGTGGATCCACAAAATTGCGGACCGAGCGAGTGAGACCAAAAGTTGCGAAAGATAGAGTGTGAATTTTCATTGTATGATAAGAGGAGATGGAAATGAGATGATGTCTATCTATTCCGGGGTCTGCCGAATATATACTCAGCATCACTCTGTCCACCTCCATTACCCCTGTATCTCGGTACACCCACCGTCGCTCATTGAAGATGTACTTGAAGGCCGTAATAGAGCGAGTTTGGAGATGCACTTGGAGGCCATGATTGTGTGAACTTGCAGGCCGTAATCGAGCGAGTCTATAGATACACTTGGAGGCTGCGATCGAGCGAGTTTGGAGATGCACTTGGAGGCCGAGATAGAGTGAACTCAGAAGATGCACTTGGAGGCCGTGATCGATTGAGTTTGGAGATGCACTCTGAGGCTGTAACTGAGCGAGTTGGGAGATGCACTTGTAGGCTATGATCGAGCGAGATTGGAGGAGTACTTGGAGGCGGTCGATTTGGAGGGAGGCGCGACGGCAGCTGAGACTCTATTCATTCGTTAACTTGTAATTGTGGGAATGTAGAGAGTCGAGTACAACATCCGCCGAGAGATGAGAAACTGCCTGGGAGCGGGAGAATGTCGATCTTGGGATGATGCTGTACTCGGTGTGAACTCATGATTATGGCATGGAGAGATAGAGAGGGATGACTTAACTTCGTGTTCTTAGGTGATGGTAGAGTTGAGCACAAGAAAGAGAGAGATCA
>Ga0307515_10020301_pt1 | contig 11862 bp, 5 predicted proteins | sample 17_EM_MG_FD_194513 | JGI IMG/M metagenome (GOLD analysis project Ga0307515, IMG submission 194513) | Populus trichocarpa ectomycorrhiza microbial communities from riparian zone in the Pacific Northwest, United States - 17_EM | ecosystem: Host-associated > Plants > Roots > Unclassified | place...
TACATGCTGACTCAGATGGGTTTAGGTCAGTTTTTTTTCTCTCATAAATTTCAACAATTTAATTTGCTAGAAATTGACCTTCATTTTTTTTTAATATTTTTTATAGTGTTATCATATTTTTATTTATAGATTTGACATTTTAACTTAGATGAGGTCGGATCAGGTTTTTTTTATTTTTTTTATATTGTTAATTTTTTTTGTCACTTTATTTATTATCATTGCATTTTAACCCAAGTCTTGAATATTTTTTTTCTTTTTTAGAAATACCTGGATCATCTCAATATTGTGGGTGTTTTTTTTTTTTTTTTTTTTTAATGTTGGGAAAAAATTGTGACAGCCCGCGGCGTAGCTTAACTAGAATAAACAGAGCCAGACAGCCTATAATTAAATTACCGCGCAAAGGAAGGGCAGCCCTTTGAAAAACTTTCTGGCGCTCCAAACACTTCGTTTCTCTCCAGCCACATTTTCTCCTTATTTCCCCCCTTTAAACAGGACCAACACTAGCTCCATTTTCTCCTCAAAGCCATAGAGAGACAGAGATACAAAACCAACAAAGAGAAAAAAAGAACAATCCAACGAAAAAAATTGTTTCAAATGGCCAAGAACAACAATTCTTGTCAATCTTTGATCCCAAGCTTTCTTTACTCTTCTTCCGCTGGCTCCAGTTATAATGGAGGAGTGCCGCACCTCCTGAAACAGTCTAAGCTTTCACCATCATCCAACAGTGGTGATCATGGAGTGCTGTCAAAGAACTTTGCCATACCAGCACCTTCGGAGAAGATAGAGATGTTCTCACCAGCTTATTATTTGGCTTGTACTGCTGGTGGGATTTTTAGCTGTGGACTCACTCACATGACTGTCACTCCTCTTGATCTTGTCAAGTGCAATATGCAGGTATAACATTAAGATTTTTTAACTTCTTTGTCTATGATCTTACACTTTTTATGATCCTATTAACTAGGATGTTGTAAAAATATAATGAGTTGAAAGTACTACCTAAACTTTGGCAAATTGCCTTTTAACTGATTTTCATTTATGAAGCAAAACAATTCTTGGCTCTTTTTTATTCTTTGTTTCTAGGATGTAAAAGCTTTTGATTAATTTGTGATTTTTAAGGGTTTTGTCCTGTTTCTCTCTCTCTCTCTCTCTCTCTCTCTTTAAAGAGAAGTAATTTCTTGCGTTTCTTATGGTTGGTTGTTAATTTGAGAGTTTTATAATTTTTTTTTTGAGAAGTTTGATCTCCATCTTTGGAGCAAAATTACTATTAGATGTGGACTTGAAAATGAATACCCCACTAGCCACAATTTTATAGGTCAGCTGCAGAAATTTTACTGTAATTGATATTTCAGATTGACCCATCAAAGTACAAGAGCATTACTTCAGGATTTGGAGTATTGCTCAAGGAGCAGGGAGTTAGAGGTTTCTTTAGAGGATGGGTTCCTACCTTGCTTGGTTATAGTGCGCAGGGTGCTTGCAAATTTGGATTCTATGAGTTCTTTAAGAAGTACTACTCAGATATGGCTGGCCCTGAATATGCAGCCAAGTACAAGACCTTGATTTATCTTGCTGGTTCAGCATCTGCTGAATTAATTGCTGATGTTGCTCTCTGCCCTATGGAGGCAGTGAAAGTTCGTGTCCAAACTCAGCCTGGTTTTGCTAGGGGCTTGGCAGATGGCATGCCAAAGTTTCTCAGATCTGAAGGTTATTCTGGGTATGACACTGGCACAAAAAATCTTTCGTTTTGTGATTATTTGGTAATTTTTAGGGCACGATATAAATTACCGAATGTCTATTTGATGAATGAATGTTCAATGCTCTCAGGTTATACAAAGGGCTTGTTCCTCTTTGGGGACGTCAGATTCCATGTAAGCCGAAACATGTTCAGTAAAAGGATCTGTTTGTTTAAAGTTAAGAATGTAGCTGATGATCAGAATTGGTATATTTCTTGCAGATACAATGATGAAATTTGCGTCCTTTGAGACTATTGTGGAGCAACTATACAAGAATGTCATCCCAACACCAAAAGACCAGTGCAGCAAAAATTTGCAGCTTGGAGTCAGCTTTGCTGGTGGATACCTTGCTGGTATACTCTGTGCTATTGTCTCACACCCTGCTGACAACCTGGTGTCTTTCCTCAACAGTGCCAGGGGGGCGACTGCTGGTGATGTAAGTGAATTTTAGTGTCCCCTAGTTGTTTTTAATTAATGCACAAGTGTTTTTGTTCCCACATTTTGTCAGCATTTGTTCACCTGCAATGTTTTGTCATGGTTTCTTCTATCGCAGGCCATCAGGCAGCTAGGTTTATGGGGTCTCTTTACCCGCGGCCTTCCTCTCCGAATTGTCATGATAGGAACACTTACAGGAGCACAATGGGGTATCTATGATGCATTTAAAGTGTTTGTTGGCCTGTAAGTTTCTTTTCCTTTAGCTTTGTATCGTCTTATGCTTTGTTATCTTCCTTCCTGAGTCCTTGAAGATTGCATTTCAACAACTTTCTTGTTCTTTTCATAGACCAACTACTGGTGGTGCTGCTCCTGCTCCAGCTGTTGCAAAGCCTTAAATTTCGAGCTTACCGGTGAACAAGTATATCACCCTCCTAAGGGTTTCTTTTTGATGGACAAATAATAGTTGGTCAGCTGATACCATGCTCATTGGCAGTATTCTTTTAAAACATGATTTGTATTTCGTTGTTCTATCATCGTTGATTGATTCTTAAGAGGATGATTTTCATTTCATCTTCTATTCTGATATGTTCATGTTAATTAGTACAGTCTAACAAGCAATGTTGGATCTCAGTTCCCACAAAGAGGAGAGTATTATGATGTGAAAGTAACATACCAGCTTCCATGGTTTGATTACCGAGTTCATATTTCTGTCCATATATGTCCAGACGATCATGATTCACAAAGCTTTTATATCATCTGCAGAAACTGGCTTCTGTGTGATGACAAAATGATCAAAGCAATCTTGTCTGCTTGAGTACGCGATACTACTTTCTTGATTCACTAATTAATATATAACTTCGCTTTAAAACAACATTAGGTCATACTACCTGATTGGAACCATACCATTCTTGTTAAGTTATTTGAGGTTCAGCAACTTAGTTGAATCCTGGCTTGTTGGCAGCCTAACAGCATGTAAGTTGGTTGCTTGAAAGCAGTCTTGTCTCAAGCAAATCAAGTTTATAACAAGATATATTACCAGTTAGTAGTGAATTCTACGAAGAATCACTATAGCAAACCGGTTAGAAAGAAGCCTTGGCTTTTGATACCAAAGTTGAGCCAATCTGTAAGATGTGATGTATTTCAATTTCGTTATTATAAAAAAATCTTCAATTTTCCCAACTTAATGGGAGCTAGAGAGCTATGATACAAAGAATATGAAAATAATAATAATAAAAATCTGTAATTCAATGTGTATATACACGACCCAGAAAATAAATCAAGGAAAATACTTGCATGTGGAATAAGACTCGTACAAAGTAGGAAGCAGGTCGAGTAATTGAGACGTTTTCCAATATATCTTCATGTCAAGTTGTGGACTTTACCGTTCATCTCACGTGGATTTACTTATCATTGTTTTTTAAAATATTTTTTATTTAAAAATATATTAAAATAATATTTTTTTTATTTTTTAAAAATTATTTTTAATATCAGCGTATTAAAATGATATAAAAACACCAAAAAATATTAAATTAAAACAAAAAAAAATAAAAAAATTTCAAATTTTTTCAAAAACACTTTTAAAACGTAAAAACAAACAGAACCAGTAGGATTGCACGGTCTAGGTTTGGGTTGAACTAGATGGGTGGCGTATTTATGTTTCGGGTCGGGTTGAATTTTTTCTAATACAAAAAAATAAATGTTAGGATGACACCATCATTTTTAAAGAAGTAAGAAAAATCTAAGACTCGGCTAAGTGACTTATTGGATTGAATAGCTAACTAGGATGGTTCTAACACCACTGCAAAAGACTTCATAACAACACCGAAAAGGTTGACGTGGAACGTGTTGCAACTACATTTATGGACTAGATAGACAAGGTCAAATCTGAAAAGAAGTTCATGAAGAAACCTGAAAGCATTTGACATAAATTCTGAAATTGTTGTTTTTCTATTTTAATTATTTTCCTAGTTAATTTTAGATTTTAATTATTTGTTTTCTCCTTAGCTTAGGACTTTCAATTTAATTAGTATTTTACTATTTAAAAATCCTAATGTTAGATAGATTCTATTAGTTAGGTAAGTTTTAATTAAAAATCATTTTCTCTAAATGATTCTAGGTCTAGAACTTGTATAAACAGAGATGTCTAGTTTATTTTATGGATATTTAGACTATTATTCATATTTTATAAAATAATGGAGAGTTTTGGCAACGCTATATACAACGTTAATTGGTATCAAAGTAGGCTGACCTGCGAAGACGGTAGTAACCTAATCCATGATGCAAAATTAGAGGTACTCCAGGCCGTTGTGTGAGCTTAAGAGCAGAAAATATATTATTTTATGCTAGCTCAGAAACAAATAATGGATTGTTTGGAGTAAGCTTAGGAACAAAGAATGAGTTATTTGAAGCAAGCTATAACAGATCTAGTTTGGCTAATGGGAAACGTAAAAAGGGACTGTGAAGAGGAAATAACTTGTCTAGAGACTTACCTCTAGGCAGGCTTAACCGTATACCTGTTCTTAGAGATCCATCCAGGCTACTATTTGTCTATGTGGAGGTTGTTGGCGGAGATGAGTTTGATGGAGGTTATAGGATCTTAGCATTCCAAGACAGAACACTGCAATAAACACATGATTTTTGCATTAAGATAGAAATCCCTGCATTCAATGGAGATTTGGATATAGAAGAATTCCTTGATTGGATCACTAAATATGATAAGATTAACGAGTACTTAAGTTTCTCAGAAGAAAAGATAGTAAAACTGGTTGTATATAACCTAAGAGGTAAAACTTCTTTCTAGTGGAGACATCAGACAAAAACACAGTTAAAATAAGAGAGACAACCTATTACATCATGGACATATATACATTAGGTAGTTTTTGCATGAGAGATCTTTCTCCTGACTGAGCAATATTTGTTTTAATGATAGCAGGATTGTATATAAGGCAATAAATTTGTCAATGAAAATATCGTTGAATTTCAAAAACTACCAGAACATAATAAGCTTCAAGAGACGGAGAATCAAAACGGGTTGCAAGGTTTATAAGAGGGCTAAAACCAACAAATTGAGATAAGATCAGAGAACATATGCCTGAAATTTTCAGTAGCATATGTTATAAGTTAACTTTTACAGACTTCAAAAACAAACATGGTTTGTTAGTTAAATAATCATTGGGAAATTGGTCCAACAAATTTTCAAAAAACAAAAAGAAATATGAAACATTGAAGCAGGAGTTCTATTAGACTTAAATGCGAACTGTTAGAAAAGAATACGAGGGAAAATGATTGTTCTACATATTAAAGAAACTTGCATAGACAATATACCTTAACAGTTGAATCCTGAATAAGTGCAAGAGCAGGAAGATCACGGTAAGAACATTAGACATTGGCAATGTCTATTATCTCTAGCCATTTAAGGTGGTTTGGCCAGATTTCTGGTGGAGATGTTTCGGTGTAGGGAGAGGAAAGGGCAGGGAGATGGAGAGAGCAAGAGAGGGGACAGCTTGATTTGGAAGTTAAAGTTTTTAAGGAGGGAAAGATAACGTTTTATAGTAAAGTTTAATTATGGCTAAACCAATTTGGTGCAATTCGAACCGAATAGAATTGATATTTTTTGGATTTTTTTTATTAGTTTTTTTTTCTTGATTTAGTCTTTTCGGTTAATTTTTTATCAGTTTTACAGTTTAATTAGTTGATTGGCTTTTTTTTATCACCTCCAGTCGCTGATTAATTTGATAATAACCAATACACCTTATGAAAACCATTAAAACCAATAGCTAGTTCAATGATTTTTTTCCGTGAGAAGAGCAAAAAATGATAATATTCATAGTGTTTTAATTAACCGGGTACACAGTATCAAAAACAACCCTCGCAAAAGTATGCCGAACTTCCTGCAGGCCTCCCAAACCCAACATCTCGTAATCGATCTTTCTACCTTGCTTTGGCAGAAAACCTTTTTCCGGGCCATCTCTTGAGCACTCAAAAATCCGGCACACTCTTAAATACACTGCCAACGGAAAGAATACCTGCACATTGTAGATCATGTGAGGCATATTCCGAATGATATATATAAATATAAATACCGAAAGCATTGAAGAAAAAACAAACATTGAGAAAGCAAGATACTCTCCAAACAATAGTTATCTCCATCCTTAAACCTACATGTGGAAATAATATCCACCCTAATCTGCTAATAGATTGCATAAATCTGTAGGCACTGATCCTACCTTTTATGAATAGTGGAGAGGTCCAGTTTTTATCATCAGTAGTTTTACTTCTGGTGAAAATAGCTGATACCAGAGATATTTCCCACTACCAGTATTATTTGAAGCACTTAAAATGAAACTATATCAATAAAAATGAAATATGTCACAAGTTGAGAAAATTGTTATATCTAGAATTCAAAAATGAAACTATATTTATAAGATGGAGTGCAAAGTTAAGCAGAGATAATTTCTTCTGAAAGGCCACTCTATCTAGTCATGGAGCTAAAGTATGGAACTAAATCTCAGGGATGATTTCAAGACAGTTCTATATATTAGAATTTTGGGATAAGTGGCTGTTCTCTAGACTTGAACTCCATTTTTCTGGTTGCAAGCCCATGCAATTTTCACCATTGCAAAAGAGCAATGGCCCCTCCAAAAGCATATCCCTCATAATGCTATTTCTTATGCATTATCAGGATCCTTACTGTTTTTCGTAATAGGATGACTATGTCAAAGTCAAACATAGCCTCACTAGGAAAAGGGAAAAGGGAAAAGGAAAAGGAAGTGCTCACCAAATCTGAATATGGTGCTTGAGGGTACTCTGCCATTGCCAGTGAAACATAATACTCATCGGTCATCCAATTTAAAACTTGTTTAACAGATGCAGCAAAATCCACAACCTCATCAATCAGCATCTTAGAGTCCAGATCCTGAGGTTTAGTTAACTCATGAAAGCTGATGTCATGTGGCTTGGTGATCTTCCTTGCCATGTTTACTCCTCCTAAAATATCCCCACCATTGTGAACAGCTAGACAAAATGCTGCCACTACCATAGGATCCCTTGGTTGGTCAGCTAATGCTTTATGGAATGCTAAGATTCCAACCCTAGAAAAAAAAATGATGTGATGAGTCTTGACTTCTTGGTAACTTATGTGCAGCCAGTACTAAATGTTGATTTACTTGAGATAGCGCTTGCTTCAATATGATCTTGAATCAATCAGGACATTAGAAATACCAGAGTTAAAATGAAACAACATATCAAAAAAGAAAACCCTAGCATGCATTAAATATATTTTCAAAAGCATGTGACTGCAGAGGATGTAACTTTGAATTACCTTCATTGATGGATAATGTTTTTACAAATTTTAATTCAATCAAATAAACAGCTTCATATATATTCCCGGGCAATGCACCATGTAGTGAGAGGTGATAAATTGCATAGTTGACAAACAAACTTGAAAAGTTTTGATCATGATGTGCTGGTTTATTATAGCATCTGAAAAGGGAAAAGCAAAATTTTAGATCAAGAAAAATATTACCATAGGCTGCTGTGGCATGGCCTATCAGGTGCAAGGAGTTTATCCAAGTTAGAAAACAGACACTGCAGATGAAATAACAAACACTTCAATCATTTAAGAAGTCAACTACCCGTGCTTTCGAAATATTTAAGAAGTCAACCACTCAGAAGAGTCTTCTTGACAAAACTGGCAATGGGCGAGGCCCGAGGGTATACCCTTGTTGGATTATTAGTTTAGAAAATCAGTAACTATGAAAAGCAGGAAACAAAACCCAATTTCTAAGAAACACTGTTTTTAGAGACCCAACCAAAATCAAGACTAGATGGTAGACGAGCTTTGCCGGAACTTATAACCTGATCTATAATTGAACCTCAATTACAGTCAAACCAGCAGATGAAAGGCACAAAATGAGTAACCAAAATAATAAGATTACCAGAAGCATGTTACTTCTCTTATCCCGTCTCTTAAAACCATCACGAACAAAATATGCTGCCTGCAAGATGAATCTATATTAGCCCAGCAACAGAAGTGTCACACAGAAATTAAACATCAAATACAAACCTGGATGGGCAGAAGTAGTTCAAGAAGTCCAAATTTCCATAATATCCTCAAAGAAGCTTCAGCAGAACCATATGCTAGCATGTAGTTCATCTCCATCATGATTCTTGGCTAGAACATTTTGATACTAGAGTTAGGTCAGTTTAAACATCCGTGTATAAAATTAAATGTATCAGAAACTATAAGGAAGCAAGGAAGAGCTGATCACCTTGTCAAGTCTTAATAACAAGCGAGAAAGATTTTTTACAAAGTGAGCTGTTTCCCTTGTAAAACGGAATCCTAAACGAGCAGCAATTCTTACTGCACGCAGAATGCGAGCTGCAAATAGAAAGGAGTCACATACAACCTGATCATGAACATGAGAAGAAAAGTGTTGACTATGCATATGGTACTTGTTAATGAACTAGAAATGCACATGCTTCACTGGTAATAGATGGTGAAGTTGAATTGAAGACAAAGGCTCACCACAGTCCTCTTGAAAAGAAATACCAGCTGGGATCACAGTTCGCACCTATGCCCACAGAAGCTGATGTGAGGACAATATACATTGTGACTTGTTGAAAAATGATAGAAAAAAACAAACGAAGTTAAGAAATACATTCACACTTTAGCCTTTTTAATATCTTCCAGACCTCCCATATAATCGTACACTATTCTTTTATATGGATCAAACATCAACCTGCATGCAAAGACAAATGCATGTTAAAACAACTGTCCCAGAAAAAAATATATAAAAAAGAAGGAAAACATACACGTCAAAACATTTGAAGAATGAGGAGAGTTGCAAAATAGAGATCCAATATTCACTAACTAGAAAATGGTAATTTGTATCTTCAACTACCAACCCATTTATTGTGAAGTCCCTCTGCAAACAATTCTTCCAACGAACATAATCCTTCTCATCACAATCAATGGGACAAATGATGTCATTTCTCAAATCCACCTTGAACTTCCGTCCTGTGGTGCTAAAACTCGAAACCTGTTATTAAAGAGAGTTAGAAATACAAAAATGAAAACAAAAAAGGTAGACGATTTAGTTCCAAGAAACAAATGCTATAGCAATTATGTGCAAAAAGGAATAAAATTGGAAGTGGCATGATGCAAAAGTCGTCAACAGGCAGCACAAAGTGTACTAATTGAAGAATAACCAAATTCAATGATCTGTCAGATGCAATGATCAGAGAGTGAGAGAGAAAAAGAGCATCATACCTCCACAATAGTATCCCCAACATGCACGTGACATATGGGAAACCATTTGCCAACTATTTCACAATGTGAAAATGTCCTTACTACCTATACACATGATTAAATTTCACCAAGCTTGTCAAATAGCTCCAACAGAACATTTTATAATGGCATTGCATTTAAACACAGATTCTAAAGCTGTTTCAGGCATCACAAGCGTTAAACAAAATGACAAAGAAACCAACAATTATACAAGCTTAGCACTGCATCGAAGCATAAATTAACCTCTTTAAGCTCAGCTGATGTGATTATATCAAAATCCTTTGGTATTCTCTTTAAAATAAGATCCCGGACACAACCTCCCACGAGATAAACCTCATATCCTAAAATAAACAAAAGAAAAACTCAATCTTTTAACAACAAAAGACTATAACAAACATCATGACCATTAGTGACAAACAATAACTTTCCTAACATAAACGTAAGTATCACCAACAACTTATGTTTCCTTTCATCGCCAACAAAACAAGGAAAATCCACAGATACAAAATAATTCGTTATGACCCAAAACAATACCATTTTTCTTAAGCCCATTAAGGACCTTCTTTGTAGGCATTGAAATCAATGAATTACTGAGTCCAAGTTCCTTGGAACTCAATTTCTTCCACTCCGGCGCCTTACAGTCCCCTAAAAAAAAAGTTAAAAAAAAGATTCCAAAATTTCAAAAAAAAAAAAAAACCAAAAGTCACCATAAAACCAGAGAACTTGAAAACAGCCCAATAAAGCAAAACGTACCCAAGTTTCGACTGTTGCCTTTGATAACATTCTCTTGAACATCAAGGGTTTCAATTGCTGCAACTGAGCTGAACCGAACCTGCAAGAAAATAATGAAAAAAAAAAAATTTAGAAAGAAAATATCCAAATTCACTTAGTTACTGTAAACATTAATAGAAACGTAAAATTCACATACTTTTTGAATGCCGTGAAAAAGAGATGGCCTAAGAGGAAAACCGGGTCTACAAGCAAAGCTTAAGCTTGAAATTGCCATGGATTGATTGACAGATAGAGAAGGGTGTGCTTAAACCTTAGTGAAAATGGGGATTTATGGGTTTTTTTTTAGTGTTTTAGACAGCGGTAATGAAATCCAGTGCATGAAATATCTGATGTCACGTGGCATTTGTAAAATGGCCAGAGTTTTGAGATGGATCGGCCCATGGGCTTTGTAGGTTAGATTAAAACCATGTAATCAATGGCTTAAGACTGAGAAGGCCATGGTTGATCATGATGCTTTAGAATAGGCATGGAAGATAAGGTCCGAGATGGGCCCGGCAATTTGGAAATCAAATTTTAATGAAGAATGAAGATTAGAAAGATGAAATAATGGTTGTCTGCTGGAAAATAGTTTTTTTTTGAAAAATAAATTTTAAAAAAATAAATTATTTTTTGATGTTTAGCAGTGTAATGAAAAATAAGTTGGAAAATACTTTCTAGTATTTGGTTATGTCATGGAAAATGAGCTAGAAAATAATTTATTAATATTTTATTTTTCTCAAATTTATTAAAATAATAAGGAACAAATCTTACAAATAAAAAATTTGAATGAGAATAAAATTGAAAAAAAAATATAATTTCATAAATTATCTCAAATAAAATAAATAATAATCAAAAGAATGAGAACCAAATTTGATACATAAAAAATTTCAATAAAAAAATGATAAGAAAAAAACAAATAACAATTATAAAAATTAGGACCAAAGTTAATATAAAAAATAAATTTTAAGAGATGAAATTGAAAAATAAATATTCAAAACAAAATATATATAGCAATCAAAAATTTGAGGACTAAATTTGATATAATCAGTAAATAATATGACATTTTTAAATTTTTCACAATTTCTGAAAAGTGTTTTCCGCCCAAACCAAGCCAAATTTTTCTTTGATTGGAAAGTGTTTTCTATTGACCAACTTTTCTAATAACAAGCAAATATAAAAAAATTTAAAAAGTAATTTTTTAAAAAATGAATTTCAAAAAACAAACATAGCCAAAATAGAAAAATAAATGGCTATTTTTAAAATAAAGGCGAGGAATTTATGCAGAGGCTTTCCCTTGACTGACCTTGTGGGGGTGAATGGGTGGAAACAGTAAATTATGAGCGTTGAAAAGTGATGGGCCCAAAGGCCTAACAGCCAACTAGTGTTTGGTTAAGCTATTGGGCCAGAGGCCTAACAGCCAAGATCGGATTGGTACTGTCCAGTCAAGTGGTTGGACTAGAGGCTCCACCGAAAACAAACAAAAAAACGCGTTGACAATTGTTCGAGCAAAGAAGAAAAGAAAAGAAGGAAGTTGAGAAATACACGCGTTGCACGTGCCGTTACGAGGAGGCGCTTTTATTCACATGCTACGCTGGTTCGTGTAATACACGCGTAAGTAATTTTTCCTTCCTCAATAAA
>Ga0307515_10020302_pt1 | contig 11862 bp, 8 predicted proteins | sample 17_EM_MG_FD_194513 | JGI IMG/M metagenome (GOLD analysis project Ga0307515, IMG submission 194513) | Populus trichocarpa ectomycorrhiza microbial communities from riparian zone in the Pacific Northwest, United States - 17_EM | ecosystem: Host-associated > Plants > Roots > Unclassified | place...
CGTCAAGTAACAGCCAGGAGACCGCAGCCTGTCGTCGTATCCCCGACCTCGGGACTTTGGATTCGTCGGCACGTTCAGTTCCATAGCGCTCATGTGCCTCTCAGGCTGGCCAGTAGATAGCGCTGGGCCATGCTCACGAGTTCCTGAGTCAGCAGCTCTGCGTCGCCGGCCGGCCCGAAGCCGGGGCCGTACGCGGTCCGGAGCACCATCGTGGAGAAGACCAAGGAGAAACAAAACTCGCGTTCCCGGATCGGATTTTCGCGTAGCGGGTTCACCTCCAGCGGGGCGAGCACGGCGGTGAAGAGCTCCATGAGGGCGTTGCGGTAGGCCTCGCCGCGACGGCGGACCTCGGGATGAGCGCCGGAGATCAGGACCACCGCGCGAAGGAGCGCGGCGTTGTCGATGAAGACCTTCACCAGGTAGCGGACGGCTTGCTCGACTCGCCGCTGGTCGTCGTCGAGATTCCAGCGGTCTTGTTCGGCAAACACCTCGTGGCCGGCCAGCACTCGACTCATCCCGCGCTCGTAGACCGCGAGGAACAGGGCGTCCTTGGTCGCCGCCCGGGCATACAGGGCCCGCGGAGGTACCTCCGCTCGCTCGCAAAGCGCCGCGATGGTGAACCCTTCGTAGCCGCCTTCCTCGAGCAGTCGTACGCCGGCATCCAGGACCCGTTCCCACTGCTCGCGGGTGCGGCGCTGCCGAGGTTCGCGGACCGCCAGATCCGCGCTCGGCAGGCCGCTATCAACGGGGCTGATACCCGTCATCACGCATCCTCTGGTTGACCGGACGTGGCTCCAGTCACATTCTAACCGTAGTAACCGCTACGTTTCAGGGGAGTGTCAGTGTTGATCGTCGGCGCAGAGACGGAGGCCGTGATCGGCCGCCGGGACCAGATGCTGAGAGCCGCGGCTGCCCTGGCGAGCGCGACGACGTCCGCCGAGCCGGCCCAGGAGGAGGCACGATGAGTACGACCGGGCGTCCCGGCCGCGTTGCGGTCATCGGCGCTGGACCCGCCGGCATGGCGGCCGCGCTGTCACTGCGCCAGGCCGGCCACGAGGTGACCCTCATGGAGCGCTACCGGGAGGCGCGTCCGGCCGGAAACATCCTGAACCTATGGCCGCCGCCGATCAAGGCGCTCGGGCTCATGGGCGTCGACACAGCCGACCTCGGAGCCCCATGCCAGTCGGAGTTCCGCAGCGCCACGGGCAAGGTGCGAGCGGTCGTTCGCCTCCCTCAGCAGGTCATCGACGCCTACGGCGGCGGGTTCATCGGGCTCCTGCGGCCCGAACTCTACGAACGACTTCTCGCCGCGCTACCGCCCGGCATGCTCCAGGTCAACAAGGAAGTCACCGCCATCGACCAGGACGACAAAGGCGTGACCCTCACGTTCACCGACGGCCACACCGAACGGTACGACGCCCTGGTGGGCGCCGACGGCATCGACTCCCTGGTCCGACGCACCCTGTGGGGCGAGGCCCCCAAACGCGAGCACAACCTGCACATCTTCGGCGGGTTCACTTTCGACGACACCATCGACGCGCAGCCCGGACGCTGCATCGTGTCCCACAGCCGAACCACCCAGGGTAGTTGGACCGCCATCCGGCACAAAGGCCGCAGTGGCCACCAGTGGTGGGTCCTGACCGCCCACGACGCCACTCGCGACTTCACCGGTGACCACCACCTCGCTGCCACCGCGCTGGCGAAACCGTTCGCCGACCCGCTGCCACGGCTCGTGGCGGCGACCGCGCCCGAAGATGTCCAACGGTGGGTCATCCGCGACCGCAAGCCACTCAAGCAATGGTCGAAGGGGCGCGTCACCGTCATCGGCGACGCCGCCCACCCCACCTCGCCTTACGCCGCTTACGGTGCCGGCATGGCGATCGAGGACGGCTACTTCCTCGGCCGTCGCCTCGCTGGCCTGGACCTGACCGACCACGGCGCGGTCTCCCGAGCTTTCCTGGACTTCGAGCGGCCGCGGCGACCGCACACCGCCCGGCAGTCCCAGACCGCGTACGCCCTGGGCCAGTTGTTTCATCACTGCCCACGGTTGTTGGCGCCGGTGCGCGACGCGGTCTTCGACCGCACACCGTTTCTGCAGAAGGTCATCGGCGAGTCCACCCCAGGCGAGATCCTCAAGCAGCTCCACGAGATCGACGAAACCGAAGACCGCTTCCGTTGAATCGGCACAACCTCGGTCGTTTCACTACACCGCGGCGCCGGACGGCCGATGAGAGGAGGTGATGACGTCTCCTGCGGGCTCGGAGTTCGCTGTCGCGCAGAACGGGCGGCCCGACCACGTACCGGTCGTGCTGCCGGGCATGCAGGTCATCGGCGAGCTAGGCCGGGGCGCGCAGAGCGTGGTGTACCGGGTGCGGCGCGACGGGTCCGACTTCGCGGCCAAGGTGCTGCTGAGCCGGACGGGGAGCGCGGACGCTGCCGCGTCGGCGCTGTTTCGCCGCGAGGCGGCGCTGCTCGCCTGGGTCAACCATCCGGGCCTGGCGGCAGTACACGAGGTAGGCGAGGCTACCGGCCGGCCGTACCTGGTGATGGACCTGATCGAAGGCAGCGACCTGGCCGCCCTGGTGAACCAGGGCCCGCTGTCGCCGGAGCGGGTGATCGACCTCGGTGTGCAGATCGGCGACGCGCTCGCCGCCGTGCACCGCGCGGGGTTGATCCACCGGGATGTCAAACCGGCGAATGTGATCGTGCAGACGGACGGCCGCGCTCGGCTGATCGATCTCGGACTGGCGGGAAGGCGCACCGGCGGATCCGGAGGTCGCAGCGCCGGAGGTGGCGCGGAGGCGGTGGTGGGCACCCTGGCATACGCCGCGCCGGAGCAGTCCGGTGCGCTCAATCGACCGGTGGACGCGCGCTCCGACCTGTACTCGCTTGGTGTGGTGCTGTACGAATGTGTCACCGGCCAGCCGCCGTACCTGGCCGACGACGTCGGTGAGCTGCTGCGGCTGCACGCTACCGCGCCGATACCCGACCCGCGCTCGCTGCGGCAGGACGTCCCCGCCGGGCTGGCCGCCATTCTGACCCGGCTGCTGGCCAAGGACCCCGACGATCGGTACCGCACCGCTGCGGGCCTCGTCGCCGACCTGAACACGCTCGCCGCCGAGCCGGCCGCGGACGTCCCACTCGGCCAGCACGAGCGCTCGGCAGAGGAACACGACTTGGCTCCCCTGCTCGGCCGTGACGACGAGTACGCCGAACTCGTGGCGGTGTGGGAGAAGGCCCGGCTGGGACACGGCGGTACCGTCGCGATCCGCGGCGGCACCGGCGCCGGCAAGACCCGTATCGCGAACGACCTCGCCCGGCAGGTCCGCGGCGAGGGCCGTCCGGTGCTGTCAGCCAGCTGCGCCCCGGATGCGGCGCCCCTGGCCCCGCTGCGAGCTGCCGTCGACGCCTATGTCAACGCCGTCGCCGACCTACCCGGCCCGGCGCGGATACCCGCCCAGCAGCGGCTGCGCGACGCCGGGGCCGCGGCGACGCTGGTCGGACGGCTGTCACCGGCCTTGGCCACACTCCTGGATGCGACAGCTCCGGTGCCGGACGCCGGGCACGAAGCGTTCGTCACGGCGGCCGCAGACTTTCTCGCCGACCTCGCGCGCGCCCACGACGGAGCGCTGCTCAGCTTCGACAATGCTCACCACCTCGACGAGGCGACCCGTAGTGTCCTACGGCAGCTGACCCTGCGTCTCGACGACACCCCGCTGCTGCTAATGACGGCCGCCCCGGACGGCGCAGAGGACAGCGCCGACCTCATCGTGGCCCTCGAACCGCTCGCCGCGCCGGTGGTCGCCGCGCTCGTCGCCGCGCTGACCCGCGGGATGGCTGCCAGCGCGGTGCTCATCGAGCGGTTGGTCGCCCGCGGTGCGGCCACCCCGCTGGAGGTCCAGGAGTACCTTGCCGCGATCGTCGACGCCGGGCTGCTGACCCCGAACTGGGGCACCTGGAGCATCGACCTGGCCGGCCTGGACACCTTGGCCCTTCCCGGCGATGTCGTCGGGCTCATCTTGCGCCGTCTCGACGGGCTCACCCCCGAGGCACGCGACCTGCTGTCCGCGGCCGCCGTGGCCGGCATGTGCTTTGCGGCCGATCTGCCGGGCGCTGTCCTCGACATGACGGCCGGTAGCGCCGCCGGCCTGCTCGACGGCGCCCGTAGCGCCGGCGTCCTCGAAGTTCGCGGTGACGCCTTCGTCTTCACCCACGAGAGCCTCCGGAGCTCCTTGCTCGACGGTCTCACCCCCGGCCGGCGCCGCGACGTCCATCAGCGTATCGCGGAAACTCTCACCAGTAGGTCGCATGCGTCCGGCGACGCGCTGCTCACGGACCCGGCCCAGCTCTACCCGCTGGCCCGCCACCATCTGCAGGGCGAGCTCGACCGTGATCCCGCCTGGGTGATGACCGTGTGCACCGCCGCGGGTCGGCTCGCGCTGGTCGACAATGCGCCGGCCGACGCGGTTGAGTTCCTTGAACCCGCCGTAGCGCTGGCCGACCGGTATGCCGCCGGGATCGACGCCGGTCCCTCCGTCAGCGAGATCCGCGAGGTTCTCGGCACCGCCTACCACGCCGCCGGGCGGTTCGCCGACGCCATCGGGGCATACGAGCTGGCCCTGGAGGAAACCACCGGCGGGCCGCAGCGGGCTCGCCTCCTGGCCCAGATCGCGGAGGTGTACGGGACCCAGTGGAACATCCAGCCGGGGCTGGACGCCGTGCGTCAGGGCCTGGGCGAGCTCGGTCGTGCCATGCCGAGCAACCCGCTGCTGCTGTTGCTGACCTCGATCGGGAGGTTCCTCACCGGGCTGCTCGTCGCCGGTACCAGGCTCGGCTTCGGCACCGCCCGGGGTGAACAGGCGGTCCGGTACGAGCTCGAGGCGCGCCTGTACGACGGCCTGGCCGTCGCCGGGATCCAAGGCATGCGTCCGTTGCTGAACGTTGTGGCCACGCTGAGGATGCTGTATCCGGCGGCCCGGCTCGGGCCGTGCAAGCAGTATGTCAACGCGCTGGCATTCACCAACATCCTGCTCGTGATGATGGGTTTCCGCAACTATCGCGGCGCACTCGCCCGAGGCCACGTCATTGCCGGCCAGCTCGGTGATCCGCGCCTGGCCAGCCACGTGACGTGGGTCGCTCACGTGGCGCCGAGCCTTGTCGGCCGGTCACACCAGAACTCCGAGATGCTCCGATTCGCCCAGCACGACCGCAACCTGCCGCTCACCGAATACATCATCTCGATGCTGATCAACTGCGCCGACCTGCTGAACCGGGGTCAGGTCCTCCAGGCGCGGGAATTATACGAGACCGGGCTTGGCCGGCTGGCCGCCGCGGACCTCGCCGACCACGTGTACTCGCTGATCGGGATCGTCTCGGATGCAAAGCGGGGCCGGGTGGCGGAGACTGACGTGCAGCTGCAACGCGCCGCTCAGGATCCGGCGTTCGGTGCCGGCACGCTGCGGGTCAGTCTGCTCTCGACGGCCGCACAGGTCGCGATCGAGCAGCGCGACCTCGGCGAAACATTCGACCGGGTGGCCGCCGACTTCGCCGCCCTCAGCCTGAACCCCCGGCTGCTGCTCCTGCATCAACGGCCGATCTATGTCGCCCTCGCCTACGGGCGCATCGAGCAGGCCCTGGCCGCCCCGGCCGACCGGCGTGCGGCCGCACTGACTGCCGCCAGGCGCGCCGTGGCGCAGCTGGGCAAGGTGGCCACCAACCCCGACCTGGTGGCGCACCACCTCGTGGCCGTGGCCTACCTGCGCCACCTCGCCGGCGACCACGACGGCGCACTGGACGCGCTGGCCGCCGGCGACCGGGTGCTGCGCCGGGCCGACACCCCTTCGGCCGAGTACGAGGCGGCCCGGCTGCGGGCCCGGGCGCTGACCGCGCAGGGTTTGGACGCCGGGGCGATCACACAGGTCAGGGCGGCCTGGTCGCTGGCCGACACGCACGGCTGGCCGCACCGGGAAGACTGGCTTCGGGCAGAGTTCCCGGCGGCGTTCAGCGCCCGCCAGAACAGCGCGTTCGGCGCCGCCCACCGCAGCACCATGCGTAGTCAAACCCGCGTCGGCGCCAGCCACACCGAGCTGATCGGTGGGTACAACCCGTACGCTCAGCGGTTGGCGGCACTCGAACAGATCAGCCTGGCCGCGTCCCGGGTGCTCGACCCGACCGAACTCACCCGGATCGCGCTCGACGAAGCGATCCGCATCCTGGGTGCGGAGCGCGCCTACCTGTTCCTCACCGACACCACAGCGGTGGAATCCGAACAGCCGGATCGGCTCCTGCCGCACCTGGGCCGCGACGCCGACGGCGCCGACATCGACGTGCTGACCGGATACGGCTCGACCCTGATCGAAGGAGTACGGCTGAGCCGGGAACCCCTGGTGGTCACCGGTACCGACGAGGGCGCCGCGCTCGGCTCGCAGAGCGCGGTCATGTACGGCCTGCGCAGCATCATGGTCGCCCCGCTCCTGCTCGACGGCCGGCTCCTCGGCGTCATCTACCTGGACAGCCGCGTCGCCAAGGGTATGTTCACCAGCAGCGACGTCGGCATCCTCACCGCGATCACCAATCACGTCGCCGCCGCCCTGGAAACCGCCCGCGCCGCGCAGCTCGCGGCCGCCGTACACGCCGCCGAACAACAACGCGACGTCGCCGACACCATCCGCCACGCGCTCGCCGAGGTCACCGCCACGCTCGATCCCGCCGACGTGCTGGCCCGACTCGCCGCGACGCTCTGGACGAGCCTGACCGGCCACGACGCCAGGCTGGTCCAGCGCAGCGGCGACAAACTCATCCTGACCGACCTGGCCGACCCCACCACGCCGGTCAACCTCGCCACCGACGCCCACCCCGACCTCAACGCGCTGATGCTCAGCCAAACACCGATCCGCTCCGGACCAGGCGTCACACTCGCGGCGATATTCACAGATCCCACCACCGGCTGCGGGCTGCGGTCGCCCGAGTCGTGGCTGGCTATCCCGTTGCACGTCCGCGACGAGTCGGTCGGCTTGGTCCTGGTCGGCAGCGCACACCCGGCCGGTTACACCGAAACCGAGATTGACATCGCCGACGCCCTCACCGGCCAGGGAATGGTCGCCTACGACAACGCGCGGCTGTTCGCACAGGTCAAACAACTCGCCACCACCGACGAACTCACCGGGATATTCAACCGGCGCCAGTTCTTCCTGCTCGCCCACCGCGAACTCGCCGTCGCCCGCCGCCGCGACCTGCGGCTGGCCGCTGTCATGGTCGACATCGACCACTTCAAGAAAGTCAACGACACCCACGGCCATCACACCGGCGACCAGGTCATCCGGACGGTCGCCCGCCGCCTCACCGATGCCATTCGTGGTACCGACATTCTCGGCCGCTACGGCGGCGAGGAGTTCGCGCTCATCCTCCCCGACGTCGGCGACAGCGCTCTCGCCATCGCCGAACGGCTCCGTGCCGCCATCGCCACCTCTCCCGTGGACACCGACGCCGGTCCGCTCCCCATCACGATCAGCGTCGGCGTCGCCCATCTCACCGAGGCAGACGGAGACGCCGAGATCCTGCTCGCCAACGCGGACAAAGCCCTCTACACCGCCAAGAAGGGTGGCCGCAACCGTGTCATCCTCCATCACGACGAGACCGCGGAGGGCCAGGAAGCCTAGCGACCTCCAATGACGCTGCGGATCCCGGCAGCAGCACTATTGGCCACGCCCAGTCCCGCAGGCCTCTGTCGACGGCGGCCGAATCTGGGATCTGGCCCGCGGTCTCGGCACGGCGTCCTGCGGCCCGGACACGTTGCCGCAGTACCGGATCGGTCCCAGCACCCGGGATAGTCGATGGTAGGTGAGGCAGCCTGGCCACCCGTCGGCGTCGCCCCTCACGAGACCGGATTGCACTGGCGCGAGCCCGAGGCGTACGTGTCGGGTCGGCCGGCGACGGCCCGCAGCCCGACGGAACACCCTGTCGAATACAGTTCGCAGATGCGAACTGTGCGGACGGTGGAAAGAGCACTCGCCCTCCTGCGTACGATCGCGGCCAGCCCGTCGCCCATGACGTTCGGCGAGTTGCACCGCACGTCCGGGCTGCCCAAGGCGAGCGTGCACAATCTGCTCAGCACGCTGGAGGTGACCGGGTTCGTGGTCCGTGACGAGAACAGCCGATACAGCGTGGGGCTGACCGCGTTCGAGGTGGGCTCGGCGCATCCGGTACGGACCGGGCTGCTGCAACTGGCCGCACCGATCCTGCGTGATCTGGTACGGCGCCACAACGAGACCTGCCACCTCGGTATCCTCGACCGCGGTGACGTGCTGTACGTGGAACGGCTCGAGTCGACCCAGCCGGTGCGACTCACCACGGCCACCGGCCGGCGGGTGAGCGCGCACGCGACCGGCATCGGCAAGGCCCTGCTCTCTCTGCTGCCCGACCGGGACGTCAAGGGGATCTATCCGGACGGGTTGCCGGCGCCGATCACCGCCGACACAATCTCCGGCATGCCGGCGCTGCTGCGGGACCTGGCGCAGACGCGGCGGCGCGGCTATTCGATCGACAACGAGGAGTCGACCCCGGGCGTGCGATGTGCGGGCTCGGCGGTGAGCGTGCCGGGCTGGCCGGCAGTCGGGATCAGCTTGGCGGTGCCGTTGCAGCGGGCGCCGCACGAGCGGATCAGCGAGCTGGGCGCGGATGTGCGGGCCGCCGCGACAGCGCTGGGCGACCGGCTGCGCGAGGTGCGCACCGGGTTGGTCGATCTGCCGATCTGACCCTCAGCCCCGGTAGGGCGCGGCAGGCGGGCCGCCCACCGGGAGGCCGACGGCGAAGATCTGCCCCGCTCCGTGGTGCCGCAGACGAAGTGCAGGTGGGTAATCCTCCTGCGAGGTCGTGACGTACAACGTGGTTCCGGCGAAGGCGCAGCTCGACACCTGGGGTGCGCCGGGCACGTCGACGATCGCAAGGGTTTCGCCGGACGGCGCATATCGGCGCAGCGTGCCGCTTCCCCACAGCGCCACCCACAGGCAGTCCTCGTCGTCGATGCTCATGCCGTCGGGCGCGCCGTGTGCCGGGTCGACGGTGAAGGCCGTCCGCCGGGTCACGGGCTCGCCGGCGTCGTTGAGGTCGAAGACGTCGACCCGCTGCGTCGGGGTGTCGATGTAGTACATGCGGTCCCCGGCGCGGGGCCACGCCAGCCCGTTGGAGATGGTGACGTCATCCAACACGGTGGTGATCCCCTCGTTCGCCGCGTACCGATAGAGCGATCCCGCTCCGGGCTGTTTCGACCACGCCATGCTGCCGGCGTAGAAGCGACCGTGCGGGTCGCACTTGCCGTCGTTCATCCGGTTGCGCTCCCGGACCGCCGCTTCCGGCTCGGTGAGCACGGTCACGCCGCCTTCCGGGGAGAGGTAGGCGAACCCGGCGCCGGCCGCGACCAACCAGCCTTTGTCCTCGGCAATCGGGACGACCGCGCCGACCGCACTGCCAACCTGATACGTACGGACAACCTGCAGCCCGCCATGCGACCCGAGGCGTCCACGGTGGACGAGCCCGGCGAACTGGTCGACCCACAGCAGCTCGTCGCGGCGGGCGTCCCAGGCTGGTCCTTCCGCGTGCTCGGCTCGGACCTCGGTGACCGGCTCAGCGGTGTACCGGCGCATCAGCGCTCCGGCCGCAGCAACGCCTTGGTGACCCTGCGATCGGCCACGGCGTCGAACGCCCGCTCCCAGTCGGTGAGGTCGAACACCGTGGTCAGCCGCTCGGCCGGCAGGTCACCGCGGCGCATCAGGCTGAGCACCGCACGCCAGTCCTCGTACCCGGAGCTGAAGCTGAACTTCACGTCGGCCGACTTGAACAGCGCCTCCCGCCACGGCACCGCGAACGTGTCGTCGCCGACGCCGACGGTCACGAACCGCCCGCCCCGGCGCAGCATCCCGATCCCGGCCGCCGCCACCGAACTCGACCCGGTCGTGTCCACGACGACGTCCACCTCGCCGTCGACCCCGGTTGCGACCTCGACGCCGAGGCCGGCGGCCAGTCGCATCCGGTCGGCACTGCTTTCCCGGCCGACCAGGGTCACCTGGTCGGCGCCGCGGGCAGACGCGATCAAAGCGGCGACGATGCCGATCGGCCCCGGCCCGAACACCGCAACCCGGTCGCCGCCCCCGACCGTGACCCGGCTGACCGCGCGAGCGGCGACGGCCGACGGCTCGCAGACCGCGGCACATTCGTCGCTGACCGCATCGGGGACCCGGTGCATCAGATGCGCGGGCACGCAGACGTACGGGGCGAACGCGCCGTCGATCCCCCAGCCGGGCGCCCGTTTCGCGGTGCACAGCCGGATCAGCCCGCGCCGGCAGAGATCGCACCGTCCGCAATGATGAGCGTGCGGCTCGCACACGACGCGATCTCCGGTCGACCAATCGGCGACCCCGTCGCCGAGCCCGGCGACCGTGGCGACGAACTCGTGGCCGAGCACCACCGGCGGGTGCGACGGGTGCCGGTCGGCCCGGATGTGCAGGTCGGTGCCGCAGACTCCGGCGTACCGGACGGACAGCAGCGCCCAGCCCGGCTGCGGAACCGGCTCGGGCACCTCGCGGATCTCCAGGTGGCCGGCCCCGGGCCGGGTCTTGACCAGCGCCTTCACCGACCCACCTCGATCAGCACCTTCACCTGCGACCCGTCGCGCAGCAGATCGATCGCCCCGGCCGCGGCGGACAGCGGCACGGTCCAGGTCAGCAGCGGTTCCGGATCGGCGGCGCCGGTCGCGATCAGCCGAATCGCGACCTCGAGGTCCTCGCGCAGGTAGACCCGGGTGCCGATCACCTCGATCTCGGAGAACGTCAGCCGTTGCAGGTCGACCGGCGCCGGCAGGGAGTGGACACCGACCAGGACGATCCGGCCGCCCGGGTTCACCCAGCCGGCGAAGCCGGCCGCGACCGGCGCCGCACCGGTCGCGTCGAGCAGCACGTCGCAGGTCGGCTCGCCGGCCTGGCGCCGCGCGGCCAGGTCCACGGTGTCGACCACGGTGAAGCCGAGCCGTCGGGCCAGGTCGCGACGGGCCGGGGCGGTTTCCGCGACGAGCACCTCCGACGCCCCGGCCAACCGGGCGCAGATTGCCACTGCGAGCCCGATCGGACCGGCGCCGACGACCGCGACCACCTCACCTAGCCGCAAGCGACTACGCCGGACCGCGTGCACCGCCACCGCAAGCGGTTCGACGAACGCCCCGTGCCGCAGGTCCAACCCGGCGGGCAGCGGAATCAGCAACTCGGCCGGCACCGACACCTGCTCGGCCGCCGCGCCCGGCTCGTCGATCCCGACCATCCGGAGGCGATCGCACACATGCCGCATGCCATGGCGGCACGCGGCACACCGGCCGCACCACAGCAGCGGCTCGACGGTCACCGGGGTACCGGCCTCGAGACCGTCCACCGGCTCGGCCAGCCGGCCGGCGAACTCGTGCCCGATCACCAGGCCGGGTCGCGCCCGCGGATGGGTACCGTCACAGATGTGCAGGTCGGTGCCGCAGATCCCGGCGTACGCGACGTCGATCAGCGCGCGCCCGGCCGCGCGGCCGGGGCGCGGCACCTTGGTGACCGCCACGTCGGTGCCGCGCCACACCAGTGCGTTCATCGCGTCAGTCACGGCGGGCCGCCGTCCGGACGTCGTTTACCGGGCTGCGCGGCGGGTTGCCGTCGAGTACCCGCACGACCTCGTACGCGACCTCGTCCTTCAACATGCGGAACGCCTCCTCGGAGTACCAGGCGCTGTGCGGGGTGACGATGATCCGGTCGTCGTCGAGCAGCCGGGTGTCGGTAGGTGGTTCGGTGCCGAGCACGTCGAGGGCCGCACCGGCCAGCGCGCCGGTCTCCACCGCGG
>Ga0307515_10020303_pt1 | contig 11862 bp, 2 predicted proteins | sample 17_EM_MG_FD_194513 | JGI IMG/M metagenome (GOLD analysis project Ga0307515, IMG submission 194513) | Populus trichocarpa ectomycorrhiza microbial communities from riparian zone in the Pacific Northwest, United States - 17_EM | ecosystem: Host-associated > Plants > Roots > Unclassified | place...
TAAGATATTAAGGTATAAATTTGGTGAGTTTTGAGGTGGGCCACTAGCCCGCGTGGGCCACTAGCCCGCCGACTACGTTATAAGTTTTAAGTCGCTATATTTCTCGCTATTTATAAGCTGCGCTAATCCAAACGGAATACTTTTAGATAGTATATTTCTCTAGTTTTAACTATATCTTAAGCAATGTTTAAAGGAGTAATTTAGTGTTAAATAGGACGATTAAGAATAAGAACTCTACTTTATTAAACGTGGCTCTAGAGCCTCTATATATATATTAAGAAGTTATTATTAGCTTTATCTAATCTGTAATAAATTTAGCTGGTTAGTTAGAGCTTTAAACGTTAGTCGCTTAATTAAGGACTAGTATAACTTCTAAAGTTCCAAGAAGGGTAAGTGGTGAGGTATGCGGCCGCAGTGCCTAGAAGTAGTTAGTGGTTATATAATAGAGGCTTAGTTAAAGGACGTGTTCCCGTAGCTTAGGTTAAGGCTCTACACTCCTCTAAGCCATATTAAGTAAAGTTAAATAGTATTATATTCCTGCGTACTAGCTCGCCAATTACACTATTCTACTTTTTCCTTAACTATATGCTAATATAACCCGCACGATCACCTAGCTTGTAAGATTAGCTATGCTTATATAGTTTATAAAATTAAGTATCGGTTTTTAAAAGACCACTTCTATATAGCCTTTCTATCTTTATTATAAAAGAAGTACATTTATACTAGGTATTTTGGTAAGGCTGGGAGAAGAGAGCGTAGAGAGGGGGGTTTAATTTTAGTGGGGGTTATAAGTATAGGCGAACGTAAAGGCATAAGGTAGGAAGGGCTTTAGGCTTAGTTATAAATAATAGCAAATCGCTAGACTATTATATGAGCCGTATAAGATCTTATATTCTCTAAACAAAATCAAGCAATTTAAGCAGCGTGGTTCCTCTATATAAACTTAAATCATTTCCTCTATAAAAGTACTATAGCTGCCGTAAGTATTAGTAGAGCCTAGGACACTAATTAAACTATAAAGGAGGGCCTAGTAGCCCAGTTGGCTTTATTAAGTTCCTTAACCTCTTTATTTAATTGCTCTAAAGCTTCCTTTCCACCTTCTATAAACTGTATATCGCCGGAAAGGCAATTAGATATTATCGCTTCTCCATTATAATTAAGTGCCGTTATAGCTAATGTGCCACCACGGTAGCCCGGTACGGCTAAAGATATTTTAATAATTATATTATATATGGGAATTGTAGCCTAGCGAATATTAGGTGGAATATATAGAATGCCGATAATTTTATAAAGCTTTAAGATTTTAGGGACCTGCTCGCTTATAATATAGGCAATTACTTACCTTTACTTTACATAATTTGCCTTTATTCTATCCAATAAAGGTAATAACTCATTTTCTATCCTTCTTAAAAATCTTTTCCCCTAACTTTGGAACCTAATAGGCCGATCCTTAGCCTATACTAGATGTATCTATTACGATAATAAGTACCTAAAAGTAGCAATTAGATTACTAAAGATATAAAAGGGGCGGGTTACGTACTACCTACTTTAGTAGGTAAGTTATTACCAGTCTTTAGAGGAGGTCTTTAAAGGTCTTAAAAGTTTATTTATATATTAATTAGTAAAACCCTAGCAGAGGTAGTATATGCGTGTTAGTAAGGTTAAACTGCGTAATAGTTCTTACTAAAGCAACAAGGAAGTGCGTAGATTTAAGTTAGGCTGTAAACAGTATGGAATACACAAAGGTAGGCCTAAATACGACTTACTAGACAGTATAAATACAAGAAGACGCCTGTTCTAGCCTTGCTATAAATATAGAAAAATCGGTAAAGGGTAAGACTAAGTGTGCTTATAAAATATAGAAGGCTAACTTATTATAAGTAGAGAAGCCTAGCTTAGCCAGCCGTGGGTGTAATTACGTAGCATAGGGGGAGGTGTAAATTAGTACGCTATAATTATACGTAAAAATGCGAAAACGTTATATAATAGCCTTCGCTATGCTATTTATAAAAGGAATAGCTCTTATTAGCAAAGAGACGTATTCTTCTTTAAATTAATCCCCAAAGCCTTAATCCCGGCGACTATATCCTCCCTATATACGTCCTTATATATATCCCTATCTTTATCCCCATCCTCTTCTATACTATACCTTATATTACAATTTTTATTATCCTATATCTTACGCTCTATCTATTATAGGATTTCTTTTCTACTATTTATCTTCTTAACTGCACCTAAAAATATAAGAACTTTGCAATAATTCCCTTAGTAAATAAATTCCCTAAAGACGGTTTTCTAGCTATAGTATTAGTAACGGGCTAAAGTATAGCAAACAGCTATTATGTTAAGAATTTGTAAAGCTATTAGGTTATATAAAAAAATTTATTCCTTAGCTTTTACCTTAATTTTCTTAAGTTTATAACTATTGTAGTAGGTAAATAAAGCTTAGTCTATATCCTAAGCGCGGATATAGGCACGTCTATCTCTCTAAAACTAGGGGTCCTTTTAAGCCATCTCTATAGTAATACTAAGACTAGTTGTTCTTATAAGGTTGCTTAGATATAAAGATAATTGTAGGTGGATAATAGTAAGGAAAGTTTAGGTTAATAGGAGGATAGGAGTGGGTCTTTATATAGAAATAGAAAAGATATCTTAATCTACGGCCTATAGTACAACCTCCTTACTAATAAATATTAAAGTAAGTAATAGTTGACTTTTATATATCGCCTAACCTCTCAGACTAAGGCATGTTAGATATTTAGGCTTTGTCGTTAATACGTCACGTAGGTCCTACTAACCGGAAATTAGCCCCACTAAAAATCTAGCCCCAAATTGCCTTTATTATCTTTTACTAATAAAGTCCCCTAATTACAACTTCCTTCTTAAACTCAATTATATCTACACTATAGATAGCCCCTAGCATTAATAGTAAAGATATAGATAATTTAAAAGCCTATCTAGTAATATAGAGCTAAGGGTATTCTTCGCAAACGTTTAATACACCCTTCTTTACTTTACCCGCTACTACTATAATAGATAAATATATTACTCCATACTTAGAGGTAAGTGCTAAATTCTAAAATAGATATAACGCTTTACTAATAATTATAACTAGATAGCTAGAGCCATCGCTGCCACAATCTTAAATATAACCCCTAACGCAGTATCTCTTAAACAGTTATATCTAATACTATATAATAACCTACGAAGCCCCCTTCCGTATATGCCTATAGAGAGTTTAGAAAAGGCTATAGTAATATTAGCCATTAGATTATTAAACTTGGGTAATAAATTACCGAAGTTTAAAGTGTTAAAGAACTACCAATCCTTTTAACTCCAAAGTGGTGAGACGCTAGGTGCCCTATACTATATACCTTAAATCTTTAAAGGGAGTGGAGGTAGACTTACTTATATATCTATATAGGCCAAAATAGCTACTACCCCACAGCAGCCGTAATAGCGTTAGATTAATATATAAAAGATACCATATTAAGAACGTTGGAGTATAATAAGCCTTATAGGCTGTAATGACTAGTATACTATATATAAGGAGCCGTAGTATAGTAATTAAGCCTATTATTTATTATTATGGTACTAGCTAGAGTGATATAGAAACTAGAAGACTCGCCCTTACTTAGCGTAGTAATTAGTAGAGGCCCCTAATAGATATTAGGATGGCTGTTAAATAGCTTAAAGGGTATTAGCGGAGGGCCTTAATATATATCGGAATTGCTATAAAAGTGCTTTAGGGGAATTTGTAGAGGACCTTAATATATATTAGAATAGGCCCTATAGAGCTCTATAGGAATTAGTGGAGGGTCTTAATACTAATTAGAATTACCACTAAAGATCTTAATAAATATACTCTCCGCCTCCGTAACAAACTATAATATAGCTATATTATTTATTAAGGCTGTTATTAGTAGTTAGGGAGGGTGCGATGTTATTAGATTTGCGTATTAGTAATTACGCGCTAATGTAGGATTCCTAGGTTTAGTAACTTCTATATAGGGACGTTTGCTAATTAGTAGATAAGGGGAGGAAATTCGCTTTTTTAGGATCGGCTAGGACAGGTTAGTAGTACTAAGATATAGTAGTCCTAAAGAAAGCATCTAACCAGAATAGAGCTCTTAACACTTCCCCATCTAAATTAAGTATCTTTATATAATTTTAAATATTATAAAATAATTTAGGTGCTGTAAAGCTATAAGAAAGTTGTTAATATTAGGTAAATTTAATCTCTGGCAGGTATTATAGGTAAAGGCTAAGGGAACTAATAGCCCTGCTACTCTAAGTCTTTGTATAATATAAAGCTTAATTCTATATCTAATAGCTAAAGCCGCTTTAGTAACATTGTAACATCCTATACTTCTTGCAAATAATTTAATATGGCTGACTTCCTTTATAGAAGCGGCTCGACTTTTAACTAAACCTTTAATCCTTAACGCACCTATAGACTTTAATTGCTATTTCTTAAAAGAATCCACAAGCGTCTATTGGCTAAGAAGTTTTTAAAAAATAGTGTTATTTAATAAATCGCCGTTAGTAGTAATAAGATCCTTAATAAGGGGATATTTATTTAACCACTTTGGTTTACTAATAATAGCCTTTAGATCTTTCCCTACAGATATATTAACGAATATCTTAATCTTAAAGAGGTTTACTAATAATGCGTTAAGTAAGTTCGCATATTTAGGTAAAAGGGGAGGTAAAAAAGCAACCTTATTCCCTAAAGAAGGCTAGACACTCCCTAGAGAAGGCTAGATAATATCATCCTTATTCCCTAAAAAAGGCTAGACATTCTCACTCTCTAGAAAAGGCTTAATAATATCCTCATTCCCTAGAGAAGGCTAGACACTCCCTAGAGAAGACTAAATGGTATTATCCTTATTTCCTAAAAAAGGCTAGATATCCTTACTCCCTAAAGAAGGCTAGACGACATTCTAATTCCCTAAAAAAGGCCAGATATCCTTACTCCCTAAAGAAGCGTAGGGCAAATTATAGTAGCCGTGTTCATTCTCTAAGAGAGGCGGTAAATATTAAAAGGTGTTAATAGGAAGCTTTTAGAGCCTTTAAATAGTATATATAATATTAGGGAGATAAGGTTAAAGCTGCTTATTAAAAGCATTACGGATAAAATCTAGGGCTACTACAATGCTAAAGTCTATAATAGTAGGTTATAAGTTATATAATTTATATTAAAATAAAAGAGTAGTTAAGTGCAGTTCCCCTCCGCTTTTAATTCCCTAATAGGTCGCTAGCGCCCCTAAAACTTAAAAGAGCCTTACGCCAATTATATCGCTTTAATTGAGTGTTACGCACCTAATTAAAGCGATGTAATTGGCGCAAGGCCCTTATCAGAGCTGCGCTAATATAGTAGCAATTATTAACCTCGCTTTTACTTATAATGCGCAGTTAAGAATTAGACCTCTCTTCTAGCTAAAATAGGAGGCGATATAAGTCGCAAACTTAATTGGGCGTATAATGTGAAATATTTAGTAATATAGCTCATTCTGTTATAGAAGGCCATAAGCCTTAATACTATTAGAGAATTCCTTTTCTAACTAACGCGTAGGATGTATAATTTATAACAATTTCTTCCTTAAGGAGCTAAAGAGTAAGACGCCTTAATAGATCTAAGGATGTTATCTAAAGGAAAGGATATAGAAATACCTAATATATAGAGCTGATTTCCGCCCCATTATACTAGGGATATATAATTGCCTTTATTACCCGCTCTACTGGTTACCTTAACACGTCTTCTATATCTTTTATTTATTACTACCCTACTTTACTATTTTTACCGCTCCTTTTAAACTATTCCCTAACTTGTCTTATTTCCGCTAACTATTTACAGCCGCTCTTTACTCTTTAATATAGATGCTTATTTAACTATTAGCTTACTTATTAAAGCTATAACTCACTAAATTACGCTAACTATTAGTTTCTTAAAGCGTTATATTTAGCTGCCTCTTATATTAATTATTAGTACTTTAATAGCCGCTTACGGTTAGGATTGAGATTTTAGATATAGTGCATTAATTACTAAGCTTTATTAACGAGTGAATACCCTATAATCTATTAAGGTGGATCTAAAAAAGGCGTCTTCTATTATTAGGATTAGTTGGCCTATAAAGAGCTTATAAAGTAAAGAAATAATATCTTCTAAGTTGGATAATTCTAAGCGTCCTAGTACCGGTTTATTATTTAATTAAATCACTATAGGCCTAAGTAACCAGTAAAGGGCATTTAGGGGTCCGGTAGATCCTGTATATATATAATACTAATAAGTCCCCCAAATACTTAATGATATAATATTAAGTAAAAATTTTAGCACTTACCTAGATGAGACTCTAATAGATATGACTCTGACTTATAAGAGGACTGCGGATATACTTTTTTATAAAATAATTTATTCGTTCCCTAAGCCTCTATAGGATTTCCTTAGTGTTCTTTATAAAAGAACTAGAGAGCGAAAAGTATAGGATATTATCTATACATCTACTTTCTTTAAGTTAATGCATAATTGCTCTAACGCATTATAAGTTTAAGTATATTTAATATCTCCTATACAGTATTTATTTTAATTAAATTGCAGACTATAATCTAGGCGATTCTCTAAGACTTACAGGACTATATTAAAGAGAAAGGTATATATAGTACTCTCCTATAGAAGCCACGTCCACTTATTAATATTGCGGACCTTTAATAGTAGTTTTTTATATCTAGCTTAAAGTTAAGATTTTGGCATATAATTAAAATTAATTCTTTAGTCTTTAAATAAATCCGCTTGCACTATAATGTAAATTTACGTATATACGTCTAAAATTCTTGAAATTGCAGCGCTTATACATTAAGGGGGAGTCGTATCGGTGGCGTTATTGTATTTATTAGCCGCCTAGTACTATTAAATAAATATGTTCCGCTAAATGTCCTCTTAATTGCTGCTAACGCTCTTACTATACCTCTTGCAGTTTTAATACAAGATGTACTTTAATTAATTACTCTAGTAATACAATCCATTACTATCATTTTCAATATTAATAAAATCTATTAATTTAAATAACGAAGTTTACTTTACGGATATTCCTAATAAGTTAAGAGCGACTAGTCCAGCGTCTAGCGAGGGTTTTACTAACAATAGTTAATCCAGAGCTACTAGCGCTGATTACCCACTTAATATTAATTAACTTAGCTCTCTAAAAACCACCTAGACTATTAGTTTACACTATTAGCCTTTCCCTAGTAAGACTCTACTAATACTTTATAAAGTGTAACTTAACTAGCCCTTACACAAATAACGAGCCCTTAGCATCTACACGCAAGTCTTAGTTAATTAAGGAATAATTTAAGTTAATAAACACGACCTTTAAGGATAGTAATAGTTGGGGTAGTATTTTATCTAAGCTTAATAGACTAGTATTAGGTTGTAAGCAGAAATATTATAGCCTTTTTCTTAATGCCGAAGCAAGTAGTAAATAGATAAATAAAGAGAAAGCCATTATATACTTTTTAAGGCAGGACAGGTTTCTATTTATAAATATTACTAAATAGGTGCCGCATTCGCCAGCTTAAATTTCGGAGATATACCTAATCCTATACGTCTTATACCTTATCCTATTAAGGCTATATATTACTTATATTTACTAGGTTAAGTAATATATAGGATCTCTTATAACCCTATAACCCAGATATAGAGTTTTAGCATATATTGCCGGTTAGTTTCTTTTCTTAGATATAACTTCTAATAGCTTTGCTAATATTTTTAAAGATTGTTATTGCAAATAAAGCCTTATAAGAGCCCTAGTCTTAAGATTGGATACCCTATAAAGATTAAATCCTTATAGAGCTAGGTTACTAGGTATTACTTACAGTTTTATTATAAGATAATATTATAAAAGCCCTGTTGGGAAGAACACCGGGTATATATTAGCGCTATTATAGCTATATCCTTTGCGCTAAAGAGCCAGCATAAATAGTTAAGGAAGTGAATCTCCTTATAGAATTGCGTAATAAGAAATTTCTATTATAGGAAGTTATTAAGGGATATTTTCCAAACAGGCACCATTAATTAATTAAGGAATTCTATAAAAATAGCAAGCTAGGTAGTTCGGTATAGCGTCCTCTAAACATATAGCTAGGATCTTAATAGATTTAGTAGCTATAGCTTTAGTCCTATAAGCTAGAAGGTTATAGAAGCTAGGGGCTTATAGGAGCTAGGAGATCCTATAAGCTAGGTAATTATATAAGTAGAGTAGTCTAACCTAATACCCTCTAGTTAATTCCTAGCGTGTAAATAGGGTATTAATAGGTTTAATAACTTCGGCTTTAATTATACGAGCTAGATGCTTATAGGAGCTAGGCAATTCTATAAGCTAGGTAATTATATAAGTATAGTACTTATAGGAGCTAGGCAATCCTATAAGCTAGGTAATTGTATAAGCTAGGCGATTATACAAATTAGGTAATTATGCGGGCTAAATACTCGTAGGAGCTAGGCAATCCTATAAGCTAGGTAATTATGCGAGCTAGGTAACCATATAAGCATAGTGCTTATAGGAGCTAGGTAATCCTATAAGCTAGGTAATTATACAAGCTAGGCAATTATACAAACTAGGTAATTATGCGAGCTGGGTAATTATGCGAGCTGGGTAATTATGCGAGCTGGGTAATTATGCGAGCTGGGTAATTATGCGAGCTGGGTAATTATGCGAGCTGGGTAATTATGCGAGCTGGGTAATTATGCGAGCTGGGTAATCGTGCAAACTAGGTAATTATACGAGCTGGGCAATTATATAAGTAGAGTAATTATATAACCAGAGTAATTATATAAGTAGGGTAATCTAACCTAGTGCCCTCTATTAACGCCTAGCATATAAATAGGAAGCAAATATTAAAAAAATACCAAACCTATAAAAAAAAAAGAAATATATAAGTCCTAGATTTAGAAATATTGAAGAAGTTCCTATATAAAGACCCCTTATATACACTTAGAGAAGTTCCCATATAAATAGCCCTATAAGCGTAGCTATAAGTCTAAGCCCTTTTACGTAACCTAACTACCCTTCCCTACTACACCGGAATAGATAAATAACTACTATATACTATAAGCAGAGAAATAATTTAAATAAAAAGAAAATATTATAAAAATATATATTTATATCCTTAAGATATAAATTTATAAGTACTATAGTCTTAAATACGACTAATAGTTGCTAAGGTGGCATGCGTCCTAGGTCCATAAAAAATTTAAAAAATCCTAGGTCGTTAGCATAGATTTTCCTTCTATTATCGCTTTTAAGGTAGTAAATAAATTCATCTAAGTAAAAGCATAGATTATTATAAATACTTTATAGCTTGCTATAAGTCAAGCGGGTAGAGACTCTAGTAGGAATAGTAAAATATTATTTTGTTTCACGATAGGCTAAATAAAAAGTAGCTAAAGTTTTAACCCTTTTACCAGCTTTTATTAGAAATCTTCTTTATATTTATATTCTATACTTATAGATTTAAGACTATAAAGCTAAGGCCACCATATCTAACCATCGCCTATATAGCCTTGTCGCTTAATATCTCTTTATTACTATCTACCCCTATTTCTTAATTTTTAGTACTAAAACTATTTTCTCCATTATATAATGTCTTTACGTCCTATTCTTAATCTTTATTACTAAAGTTACTTTCCTAACTAGCTAACGCCTCTATGTTGCCGTCATCTTTAAAGTCGGTTTCTCTATTTATAAACGCCTACTTACTAGCTAACAATTTAGAGACGCTACGCTTATAGGTATTTAGGGTTACGGATACTACTTAAGGAGAAATTGTGGTTAATATTATTAGGATATAGAATATATCTATAGACCTCTAAGTACCAGCTGCTTAGCACCTTAAGTAAAAGATCTCCCCTAACGTAAGGTAGATTAATAGGAGTTAATTATTACCTATATAAGGCGGAGCGCTTATAAAGGGCTTAGCTAAAATAGAAATTAAACTACCCTAGAGGTACTAATAGCTCCTTTACTATAAATAGGGGGTTAATATACGAGATTAACTGGCTAGGATAAGTCTACTACTTAGGCAGTATCTTGCCCCAAGAAGGATAGGCGTTGGAAGTAGATTATATAATGCTATTCCTACTAAGAGAGGCGTTATTAGGGGTTATTATTAACTTTTAATTCTAGTTTATAACTTTATACGAACGCTTCTAAACTCTACTAAGGCATATAGCGTCTATTAGGGATTATTAGCCATTTAAGTTTAGCAGCAGTTTAGCTAATAGCTACCCCTAATAATGCCTTACTTATAAATCACTCTAGGCACCTATAGTCTTAGGCGTAGACAATATATAAGCTAAGAGTAATTATAGTTACTAAATATTGTACTACAGACACCATATTAAGTGGAAAAGGGCGGCTAGTATACTCTGCCTTTCCCTTCTACCTTTTGTCCTAACTTTGCCCTAGGAGAGAAATAGAATATAAACGTTATACTCCTAGTTTTTATATACTATTAATTTAACTCACCTTTAAATTTAACCTCTTAACTATATATCCCTTAATATCCCTATAAGAATACTAGATATTATATATATTACCTTAACTAAGCTTAGATACGTTACTAATATAACTTATAGGTCCTTAATCGGTACTTATAAAAACATCATAATATACTATTACCCCGAAGATAATATACCTATTTATTAACTTGCTAAAAACCTTAAATTATCCTAGAATTATATTAATAATAAAGACATAGCATCTGCTAGTAGGGAGAAGAAATAATTATAGCTTTCCGACCCTATACAGAAATAGATACCTTATACGCCTACTTAAACACCTAATAAGATTAACTTTTATAAAATTAATAATAATACAGAGGGCAATATATAAGAGGATATAAAAATATATACCAATTACCTTAAGAGCCTAGAAGGCTGCAGTAAAACTAAAACAGTTTTACCTAAGCTAATAAAGAGCTATAGCGAGGCTAAAACAAACTTACCTTAACTAAAAGAGGGCCATATTAAAGGTTTGCTAGTACCTCTAGGTATATTTATAAAACACCTATATATTTTTTAGCAATACTAATAGTTAAGTAGAGAATAGTTTAGCTAATTATATAAACTTCCTTAGAGATATATCTCCCCTAACTAAAGTGTTAATAATTTCCAATGCTACAATTTTAGACGGACAACTAAAGTATCTCTTATTATAGTTGCTAACTTGCTATATAATAGAGGACTTAAAGCGTTTCCAAAACCCTAGATATAGATTAGTTGTATCTATATATAGTCCTATTGTAGTAGTATACTAGTATCCTACCTAGGTTTTACCCGCGGGTATACTATATAAGAAACTTATATTATACTATACTAAGAACCCGCGTCACCTCTATTATTATACTAGGATATACAAACCGCTTAAAGATATTATAATAGAGATAGCTTAAAAGGGTAAACTATATAAGCAAAGAGACCAACTAGGAAAGGCGCTAGATAATTATTTAGAAGATTTACTAAGGAGAGGGACATATAAAAGAAAGGTGGATTACACCATAGATAGAGCCTCTAAGAAGCCAAAGAAATGAGAAATTTCTTATAAGAAAAGATTTTTATAATTATATTCTTATTTTCTAGCGTTAAGAATTAAGGCGCTAATTAGGATTTCTTTAGCTTGGTATTGTTTTTCTATCTAGTTACTTCTATATTAAGAGTATCTCGTTATTATTTACATGTATATTAAATTAAAGTTAAAAACTCGCTTATAGTAAAGTCCTCCACCTTTATATACTTAGCAGCGATAAGTTAGCCGCCCTATAACTCACTAGTCCTCTATAAAGAATTAAAGTTAAGGTATTAAAGTC
>Ga0307515_10020304_pt1 | contig 11862 bp, 11 predicted proteins | sample 17_EM_MG_FD_194513 | JGI IMG/M metagenome (GOLD analysis project Ga0307515, IMG submission 194513) | Populus trichocarpa ectomycorrhiza microbial communities from riparian zone in the Pacific Northwest, United States - 17_EM | ecosystem: Host-associated > Plants > Roots > Unclassified | place...
GAGGTAGCGGGTCTCGGCCAGCGCCTCCGACAACGCATCGTGATTGTCCGGGCGGTCGCACCAGCGCGCGGCCGCATCCAGCGCGACGATCAGCCGGGAGACGGTTTCCGGATGCGTTTCGGCCCATTCCGGCCGCATGCCGATCACCTTTTCCGGAGCGGACGGCCAGATGTCCTGTTTGGCGGCGACGATGCGACCGACGCCGCGCTCGGAGGCGACCATGTTCCAGGGCGCGCCGACGCAGAAGCCGTCGATGGCGCCGGCGGCGAGCGCATCCGACGTCATCGGCGGCGGCACGACCACGAGCTTGACGTCCCGATCCGGATCGATGCCGCCGGCTGCCAGCCAGAAGCGGAACTCGTAGTTGTGCGAGGAAAAAGGATAGGTGACACCGAGCGTCGGCAGCGGTTCGCCGCGCGCCTTCATCCCGAGGATAACCTGTGCCAGCGCGTGCGCGTTCTCAAGGGCGCTCGCCGTTTCGGTCAAGGACGCTTCCTGCTGCATGCGGGCATATAGGCGTGTCGACAGGGTGATGGCATTGCCGCCGCGCCCGAGCGAAAACGGCGTGATCGTCGGCGACGGATTGGAGCCCAGGCCCAGCATCGAGGCGACCGGCATGGGCGACAGCATGTGGGCAATGTCGAACTGCCGGAAGGCGAGCCTGTCGCGCACATTGGCCCAGGAGACATCCTTGACCAGATCCAGAACGATACCTTCCTTCTGCGCAAAGCCGAATTCCGATGCCGCGATCAGCACGGACGCATCGACGAGCGGAATGAAGCCGGCACGCAGGGTGCGCGAGCCTTCGCCCGCCAGTCCTGCCGGCGCGGCAAGGCGGCTGTCGCCGCCGCCCGGCCCGTTGGTCGCATCCGTGATTTTCGTGACCATATTCACTCCAATGCCTCCCACCGGAAGATGTCTGATTGGCGCGCGCCCATCACATCAGCAATCCTGCCGCGGTGACGACGCTCTGGGCGATGTCCGACATCTTCTTCTTTTCGTTCATGGCCGTCTGGCGCAGCAGGGCAAAGGCCTGCTCTTCTGAAATGCCGCGCATCTTCATCAGGATGCCCTTGGCGCGCTCGACGATCTTGCGCTCCTCCAGCGCCGACTTGGCGTCGGCCAGTTCCCGTTGCAGCCTCGAGAAGGCGTTGAACCGGCTGACGGCCATGTCGAGGATGGGTTTGACCCGCTCTTTCTTCAGGCCGTCGACGATATAGGCCGACACGCCAGCATCGACCGCTGCCTCGATGGATGCGGTGTCCGATCTGTCGACGAACATGGCGATCGGCCGGCCGACAGTCCGTGTCAGCTGGAATAGATGCTCCATCATGTCGCGGTTCGGGTTTTCCAGATCGATGAAGATCACGTCGGGTTGCAGCGTCTCGATGATGCGGGCGATGCCGTTGACCTCGTGCACGACCGTCACCTTCGCATGCCCGGCCTCGCGCAATCCTTCCTCGATGATGGAAGCGCGGATCGCGTTCTCATCGATGACAAGAATTGTGAGGTCCAGATAAGCCATGGCGCATAGATGACGCAGTGCAACAAACTTGGCAATGCTCAAAATAATTGCGTTTCTGCATGAGCATCAAAATTAGGCAGAAAGCAGATCCGATGATACCACGTTTCCGCGGGGATGGTGTGCCCGCCGACGGGGAAAAAACCGCCGTTTTCCTCATATGGGCCTTTATCGAACGCCTTTTGACAGCATACGATGGGGAAAGCAGTGTATTGCGGGAAGAGCTTGGGCGGTCGGGAGTAAAGCGTGCATCAGGATATGGCTTTGGTAGCGACCGTCGCGATCAGCTTCGTGCTGGCTGCGATCTTTGGCTATTTCGCGGATCGGCTCCGCCTGCCGCCTCTGGTCGGATATCTGGTTGCCGGCATCATGATGGGGCCGTTCACGCCGGGCTTCACGGCCGACAGCGCCCTTGCCGTACAATTGGCCGAGATCGGCGTCATCCTGCTGATGTTCGGGGTCGGCCTGCATTTCTCCGCTTCAGACCTCATCGCCGTTCGCGGCGTCGCCATTCCCGGCGCCATCGGGCAGATCATCCTGGCAACGCTACTGGGCATCGGGCTTTGTAGCTTGTGGGGCTGGAGCCTTGGTGCCGGGCTTGTCTTCGGTCTCAGCGTTTCCGTTGCCAGCACTGTCGTTCTGTTGAAAGCGCTGGAGGAGCGCAATCTTGTCAACTCGCCCAACGGGCGGGTGGCCATCGGCTGGCTGATCGTCGAGGACCTGGCGATGGTCCTGGCCCTTGTCCTCCTGCCGATCGTCGCGGAGATTTTGGGCGCTCCCGGCGCGGCGGCAGGGCACGCGCCGAGTGCCGGCGGCACGTCCATCGCTTTGACCATCGTTTTGACGCTCGTCAAGCTTGGCGCTTTCGCCGCGCTGGCCGTGGTCCTCGGTCCCCGGCTGGTTCCGTGGCTCCTGACGCTGGTCGCGCGCACCGGGTCGCGCGAACTGTTTACGCTGACCGTTCTCGCCATCGCGCTCGGCATTGCTTTCGGCTCGGCGACGATTTTCGGCGTCTCCTTTGCGCTCGGGGCGTTTTTCGCCGGTGTCATCATGAGCGAGTCCCATCTCAGCCACAGGGCGGCGGCGGATTCGCTGCCATTGCAGAACGCGTTCTCCGTGCTGTTCTTCGTCTCCGTCGGCATGCTGTTCAACCCGATGATCCTGATCCAGCAACCGCTTGCGGTGATCGCGATCGTGGCGCTGATCACCTGCGGCAAATCGTTGATCGCTGTCGGTTTCGTGCTGCTTTTGCGTTACCCCCTGTCCATGGCGCTGACCGTCGGTGCAAGCCTGGCGCAGATCGGCGAGTTTTCCTTCATCGTCGCCGGTCTCGGCGTTTCGCTTGGGCTCCTGTCGCAGCAGGGACATGATCTTGTCCTTGCCGGGGCGATCCTTTCGATCACGCTCAATCCGCTGATGTTCTGGGTGGCCGGGAAATTGAAAGTCCGGCTCGCGCGCACGATGCCTTATTACGGCGAACGAAAATTGACCGCACTCAGCCGCCAGCTCGATATCGTCAAGGCGAAGGTTGAAGAAAAAGAAAGCCAGCAGCAGCTGAAAAAACAGCAACTGATCAGCACCTTTCCGCTGTTTTCCGAGGTCAACGAGCATGCTCTCGAAGAGCTCCTGCTGCTGTTCCGGCCGGCGTCGGCCTCGCCGGGTGACAAGGTGATCCGCGTCGGCGAGCGCGGCGACGCCATGTATTTCATTGCCGCCGGCGCCGCCGAGGTTCGCCTGCCGGGCAATGCCATCCTGCTGGAGGCGGGCGCCTTCTTCGGCGAAATGGCCCTGCTCAGCGGCGGATTGCGCACCGCCGACGTGATCGCGGTGGATTTCTGCCAGTTCCTCAAGCTCGACCGGCGCGACTTCAACATCTTCATGGCCCGGCATCCGCGGCTGCGCGCCGCCGTCAGCGACATGGCCCGCGAGCGCAAGCAGATGAACGTGTCGCGGGATGTCGGCAGCGATGCGGCGGATTGAGGTGTCGCTGCGACATAGCCTCCTTGCTTGTGCTGGTTCATCCGACTTTGGTCCGTAGGCCTTGGCCATTGGTCCGGCTTCTTCCACGTCTTAAAACACGCTATGAGTCGTTATGGACAGCGCCGTGAATGCCGAGATATTGCCGCCACCTGTCAAAGGGCTCAGCCTTGCCAGACAGTTCGCGATCGCGGCAGCCGGTGTGCTTCTTTTCGGTATGGGCGCCATAGGCTTTTGGGTCAGCGGCCGGATCGAGGACGCGGTTACCCACAATGCGGCCGCGGCGACGGCACTTTATGTCGACAGCATCATCGCTCCGCTGACGCAGGAATTGGCGACGTCGAGCACACTCGGGGAAGGGGCTCGCCTTGCCCTCAACGAGACCTTGAGCCAGGGCGTGCTGAGCAAGACGATGTTCGCCTTCAAGATATGGAAGCCCGACGGCACGATCGTCTTCAGCAATGAAGAGAATATCGTCGGCAAGCAATTTGCCATGACGGAAGGATTGGAGGCTGCAAAGGCCGGAAAGATTCATGCCGAGTTCGACCATCTTGCGGGGCCTGAAAATGAGACGGAACGCCAAAGCGGCATACCGCTGCTTGAGATCTACAGCCCGATCCGGGAGCCATGGTCCGGCGATATCATCGCCGTTGCCGAGTTTTACGAGGACGGACACGACCTGCGGACCGAATTGACCAGGGCGCGCGTGCAAAGCTGGCTTGTCGTCGGCGTCGTGACGCTTGCGATGCTGGCGCTTCTCTTCGGCATCGTGGCGCGGGGCAGCCGCCTGATCACATCGCAGCGTGCTGCCTTGAACGAAAAGGTGGAAACGCTGTCGAAGCTGCTCGATCAGAACCAGGCGTTGCGCCGCCGCATCGATCAGGCGACCCATCGCACGGCGGATCTGAACGAGCGGTATCTCAGACGGATTTCGGCGGAACTTCACGATGGACCGGCACAATTGCTGGCATTTGCCTCCTTGCGGCTCGGTTCGATCGTCGAGGGCAATGCTTCTCGGCAAGATAGCCAACGGGTCAAGGGCGCCCTTGATGAAGCGATGCGCGATATCCGCAATATCTGCAGGGGCCTGACATTGCCCGAACTCGAGGACCTTCCCGTCGGCGAGGTGCTGAAGCGCGTGATCGCGGCGCATGAAAGCCGCACTGCGACGCAGGTCATGGTCGAGTGCGATCCCGATCTTCCCGACCTTTCACAGGCGGAGAAGATCTGCGTCTATCGGTTCGTCCAGGAAACGCTCAACAATGCGGCGCGCCACGCCGGAGGCGTGGGCCAGCAGGTCAAGGCAGCGACGCGCGATGGCGGGATCGAAATTTCCGTCATCGACAAAGGCCCGGGCTTTAACCGGTCAAATGCGGCCGACGGACTTGGATTGCTTGGCCTTGAAGAAAGAATCGCCGGTCTCGGCGGAAGCCTCGATATCGCTTCCGGGCCTGGGCAGGGCACGCGACTGACCATGCGGCTGCCGGGGACCATGATGCCATGACGGACGGACCAACACGCATACTCGTGATCGATGACCATCCGATGTTCCGGGAGGGCGTTTCCAGAAGCCTTTCCGAGCACGCCGATCTTCTGGTGTGCGGCGAGGGGGCTTCGGCGGACAATGCGATCCAGCTCGACCGGGATCTGAAGCCGGATGTCATTCTGCTCGATCTGTCCATGCCGGGAGGCGGTCAGCATGCGCTGCGAACCATTCTGGAGCAGTCGCCCGAGGCGAAGATCATCGTGCTGACGGCATCCGAGGCGGATGACGATGTGCTGCAGGCGCTGCGCGCCGGCGCGCGCGGCTATGTTCTCAAGGGTGTTGGCGCCTCGACGCTGATCGAGGTCGTCCGGGGGGCGGTTGCCGGGGAAAGTTACGTTTCGCCGACGCTTGCCGCCCGTATTCTGGCCGAGTTGCGGACAGGCGGTTCTTCTCGACCGTTGGATTCAGCTGTCGACGCGGGGCGGAGCGAAGACCCGCTTTCGAGCCTGACACGCCGGGAGGAGGAAATCCTGCGGCTGGTGGCTGACGGCAACAGCAACAAGGAAGTCGCCCGCCAGATCGCCCTGCAGGAAAAAACCATCAAGCATCACATGACTAGGATCCTGCAGAAGTTGAAGGTCCGCAACAGGACCGAGGCCGCCATGCTTTTGCGGGATGCACGCAACAGGTCCTGAGAGTGATTGCGCCGGCTGGCCGGAGTTCTGGCCAGAGCTGGTCAGAACTTGCCATAGTCCGAACTCTTGGCCTTCCGGCGGATAACCAGGCGCCCCGCCGGATCGAAAACCTCATAGCGACCGTTCTTGATTTGCGCTCGCCAGCCGCCTTCGTAGGATCGCCGGCTGTCTTCCCGACCGGGCTCGTTGCCGTCGTCTTTGCCCCCGCTGCCGGATCTGTCTCCATTCCCGTCGCTTCCGCCGTGTGAGGACGAGCCGGAGCCTCCGGAATCATCCGATCCGTGGCCTCCCGAATCCGAATCGCCGGAATGCTCTCCGTGCGAGCTTCCCTTGTCCGCCAGGGCAAGCTGCGGGGCGACAAGCAAGGAGGCAAGAACACCCGTGGCGACAACAAGTGCTCTGGCTGTTGCAAGAGTAAGTCGGCGGTTGCTGACCATTGCGTGGGCCTCTCGAAATCAGTTTACCGACGCGTCCTCCAAGGACGCGTCGGCCGTTTCTCCATTCCTGCCTTGCCGGCTGGCAAATCAGGCGTGCCGGGCTTGCAGAATTCAGCTCCGGCGACCGCCGTGATCGTCGCCCGGCGCGTCATCCGAACCATGCCCCTGGCGGTCATGTCCGACTGCATCGTCAGATCCGCGTCCCCTGCGGTTATGGCCGGTGGTCGCATCGTCGGCACCCCGGCCATGGCGGATATGGCCCGGGCGATCGTCGGCACCCCGGCGTGCCACCTGCACATCGTCCAGTTTGAGCAGAAACGCGTGGTTGGGTCCATCGTCACGGCCGCGGCCGCGACGGTTGTGACCGGGGCGGTCGTCGGCGCCCTTCTTGGCAAGAACGTCAAGGTTCTGATGGAGGCGTGCGGTGGAAACGTCTGTCGCGCCGATGCTGCCGTTCAATGCCGCGTTGGCGGACGCGCCGGAAAAGAGTGCGGCAAGCACGATCGCAGAACGCAGGGCATGTTTGGTAATGGACATCTTCTTGCTCCTCATTGGGCCTTCTACGCTGGTCGAAGGCTGGGTTGAGAACCCGTATTGGCTTCTCATGACGCCACCATGCACATACGAAATGCGGGAGAGGAACGGCCCTCAGACCTTTAAGGGTGTGGCAGGGACCTAAGTCCGATCGCAGCCGTACCCTGGCCGGAGATACCTATCAGGGATGCAAGATCTCCGACCGGCGCTTGTTGCGGTCTCTTCCGCGAGCGCCGAATCCCTGTGGGCCGGGTTGGTTCGCCCCCGTTCATCCGGGCGCAATTTTTGGCCGAAAACGCATGAAGATTGGCAAGATGCAGCAATCGAAGTTGATGTAAGCTGCTCTACCTCACAGCAAAAGCCGGAGACTGTCATGACCGCTCCCCATCCCTCCAAGACCCATATCGGCAATCACAAACTGCATCCCGAAACGCAGATGCTGAACTATGGCTACGATCCGGAACTCTCCGAAGGCGCGGTCAAGCCGCCGGTGTTTCTGACGTCCACCTTCGTCTTCAAGTCGGCCGAAGAGGGGCGGGATTTCTTCGATTTCGTTTCCGGCCGCCGCGAGCCGCCAGCGGGCACCGGGGCAGGGCTGGTCTATTCCCGCTTCAATCACCCCAACAGCGAGATCGTCGAGGACCGCCTGGCCGTCTATGAACGCACGGAAAGCTGCGTTCTGTTTTCCTCGGGCATGTCGGCGATCGCCACCACGCTGCTTGCCTTCGTCCGGCCCGGCGATGCGATCCTGCATTCGCAGCCGCTTTATGGCGGAACGGAAACACTCTTGGCAAAGACGTTCCTCAATATGGGCGTCGCAGCCGTCGGGTTTGCCGATGGCGTCAACGAGGCGTCCGTGCGGGCGGCGGCGGATGAAGCCATGGCAAAAGGCCGGGTCTCGATGATCCTGATCGAAACGCCGGCCAACCCCACCAACAGCCTCGTCGATGTTGCGATGATCCGCGGGATCGCCGATGCGATCGGCCGGAAACAGGGGCATACGCCGATCGTCGCCTGCGACAACACGCTGCTCGGCCCCGTCTTCCAGCGGCCGATCGAGCACGGCGCTGATATTTCGCTCTATTCGCTGACCAAATATGTCGGCGGTCATTCCGATCTAATCGCCGGTGCGGCCCTTGGGGCCAAGGCGGTGATGAAGCAGGTCAAGGCGCTGCGTGGCGCCATCGGCACGCAGCTCGATCCGCATTCCTGCTGGATGCTCGGCCGCTCGCTGGAAACATTGTCGATCCGCATGGAAAAGGCCAACAACAACGCGTTTGAAGTCGCCAATTTCCTGCGCGAGCATCCGAAGGTCGAGGGCATCCACTATCTGCCCTACCACGATCCGCAGTCGCCGCTTGGAAAGACCTTTGCGGCGCAGTGCACCGGTGCGGGCTCGACATTCTCCTTCGATATTCGCGGCGGCCAGCCGGCGTCTTTCAAGTTCCTCAACGCGCTGCAGATCTTCAAGCTTGCCGTCAGCCTCGGCGGTACCGAATCGCTCGCCAGCCACCCGGCCACCATGACCCATTCCGGTGTTCCACTGGAGGTCCGCCAACGCATCGGCGTGCTGGAATCGACCATCCGCCTGTCGATCGGTATCGAACATCCGGACGATCTGATCGCCGACTTGACGATCGCGCTGGATGCGGCTTGAGGCGGATTGCCATTCCGGCTTTCGCTTATTTTTCGCTGTGTCTTGAAACAGTTACATTCCCTTGCCATATTGCGCCCATGGAATTCGTTTCCAGCGGTTGACCACGGATGTACTGGCAACTGTTGTCGAGACGGGTCGGAGAGGTCGGGTTTTCACCCGGCCTTTTTCTTTGGCCGAACCATCCGCCAGGCTGCCACGCGCGATGTTTCTTTTTGAAGCCGGTGTTTGCTTCCGTGTTCATCATCTCGCCTTTCCGGAAGATGGCCCTACTTGCCATTGAAGATGATTTGGGGAAGGATCGCGGTCGGGCTGTTCGGCTGTCTGGCCAGTCCCCTCGACAGGAGAAAACCATGCCACTGAGATCCTTGATGGTAGTTGCGGCAATGGCGCTTTTGGCCCTTTCGGGATGCGCAAGCACCGGCGCAAACAACACCACTTACGCGCAATATCAGGGCTACGGCCCAGTCCCGGACTTCGGTGCTTCCGATCCCGGTGGCGTCCGCGTGAGCTACTAATCCGTCGCTGAAGCGTCGGTATCAAGGGGCACGCGCCTGCCCCTTGCGCGCCTCACTTGCCGGGTCCTGTCGGTGACGATGCGCGCGGCATCGGCGGCCGGCCGCTCGGCTCTGCATGTTTTCCGATATGTGTTGCGGATGGATGGTGATCCCAATTGGATTCGAACCAATGGCCTCAAGATTAGGAATCTTGCGCTCTATCCTGCTGAGCTATGGGACCAACCGGAAAGAACCCTTACAAAAGGAGACGGCGGAAGCCAAGTGTTTTCCGGTGCGGTTTTTGATGCTTTTGCAGGAACAGGCGTTTCTGATGTGCGTGACGCAGGCCGGGGCTGGCGCCGGATGCTTTTCCGATGTTAAGCAGGGTGCGGCGGAACGGGGAGGAGACCCGGCCGGAACGGCGCCGCCTTTGACAACGAGACCCACAGAGTTTGATCCAGCATGTTTATCGGAATTGATTGGGGCGGCACGAAAATGGAAGTTATCGCGCTCGACCGCGATGGCACGACAAGGGCAAGGCACCGCATCGCCACGCCGACCAGCGGCTACGACGCCTGTATCCGCGCCGTGCAGGAGTTGGTCGCGACGGCCGAGCAGATGGCGGGCGAAAAGGGAACGGTCGGCATCGGCATTCCCGGCAGCCCCAATCCGCGCACCGGCATCGTGCGCAATTCCAACGCGGTCCTGCTGAACGGCCAGCCGCTCGGGCGCGATCTTCAGGCGGCGCTCGGACGGGACGTGCGGCTTGCCAATGACGCCAACTGCCTGGCGGTTTCCGAAGCGGTGGATGGTGCCGGCAAAGACGAACATACGGTGTTCGGCATCATCGTCGGCACCGGCCATGGCGGCGGTCTGGCGATCGGCAAGCATGTGCATGCGGGCTATCAGGGCATTGCCGCCGAAATCGGTCACTATCCCCTGCCTTGGATGACGCCGGACGAATATCCGGGCCACAAATGCTGGTGCGGCAAACATGGCTGTCTGGACATGTATGCCTGCGGCACCGGCGTGGAGCTGGATTACCGCCTGACGACCGGGATCGACCGGCGCGGCCGCGACATCATTGCCGACAAGCGCAACGGCGATCCCGCCGCAACCGCCGTCTACGAGCGTTTCGTCGATCGGCTCGCGCGCAGCCTGGCGCTTCTCACAAATGTCGTCGATCCCGACGTCTTCGTACTGGGCGGAGGCATGTCGAATGTCGATGAAATCTACGACGAACTGCCGGATTTGATCGTCAAATACATTTTCGGCGACAGTTTCGAGACGCCGATCCGCAAGGCGGTGCATGGCGACAGTTCCGGCGTGCGCGGTGCCGCATGGCTCTGGAAAGACTGAAAAAGGGAGAGCGGAATGGGTATCGACGCGGATCTGGAGCAGATTGCCTTGCAGGAAAGCGAATTGCAGTTCGACAGCTTCAGCCTGGAAACGGGCTGGGCGCTCGGCTCGCTGCTGCGCGACATGGCGGTGGAGCGCAAGCTTGGCGTCGTCATCGACGTCACGCTGTTTTCCATGCCGGTGTTTTACGCAGCACTTGAGGGCTCGACGCCTGACAATCCGAACTGGGTGCGCCGCAAGCGCAACTGCGTTTTCCGTTTCCTGAAAAGCAGCTATGCGGTCGGTCTGTCGCTCACGAAGCAGGAAAGCACCATTCAGGCGAAGTTCGGATTGCCGGATGCGGAATATGCGCCGCATGGCGGCAGCTTTCCGATCGTCGTCAAGGGCACCGGCTGCATCGGCGCGGTTACCGTTTCCGGCTTGCCGCAGCGTGCTGACCACATCATGGTGGTCGAAGCGCTCGCCACGCTGCTTGATAAGGACATCAAAGCGCTGAAATTCGATACCTAGCGCCTGAATGGATAGATGACGATGGATATTTCCGGCTTCTCCGCGACGTTGAACGAATGGCTCACGCAAGCGGCTTTGCCGCTCTGGCGGGACAGGGGCTTTGACGGCGGCTTTGTCGAGACGATCGACATGGCGGGGCAACCGACGCGGGCCGATCGCCGTTCGCGCGTCCAGCCGCGCCAGGTCTATTGTTTCGCGGAGGCTGGCCGTCGCGGCTGGCCGGGAGACTGGCAGACGGTCGCCACCGATGGCATCGCCTATTTCGACCGGGTCTACCTGCAGCCGAGCGGTTTTTACGGAGCGCTGGCGGATGCGGACGGCAATCTGATCGATCCGTCCTTCGATCTCTACAATCAGGCCTTCGCGCTTCTGGCCTTCGCCTATCTGGCGCAGGTTTTTCCGGAGCGCAACGCCGAGATGATCGCGCGCAGCAACACGCTGCGCGACAAGCTGGAGGCCCATTGCAAGCATCCGGCGGCGGGCTTCGAGGAAGACAATCCACCGCGTCTGCCGCTCTGCTCCAACCCGCATATGCATCTGTTCGAAGCGTGCCTTGCCAGCGAGACCGTGGAGGGTTTCGACACGGTTGCCTGGACCAATCTCGCCGATGAAATCGCCACCCTTTGCATGGATCATTTCATCGACCGGGAAACCGGCGCGCTGCGGGAATTCTTCGATCATGACTGGTCGCCGATGCCGGGCGACAAGGGGCGGATCGTCGAGCCGGGCCACCAGTTCGAATGGGCCTGGCTGCTGTTGCGCTGGGGTGAGCGGCGGGGCAATGCCGATGCGCTGGTGAAGGCGCGGCGGCTGTTCGAGATCGGCGAGCAATACGGGATCGCCCAGCCGCGCGAGATGGTTGTCATGACGCTTCTCGACGATTTCTCCGTTGCCGATCCGATCGCCCGGCTCTGGCCGCAGACGGAATGGCTGAAGGCGGCGGTCCGCTTTGCGGCGCTGACGCAAGGCCAGGAGCGCGAGCGTTACTTGCGCTCTGCCGTGCGTGCCGCCACGGCGCTCACCCGGTTTCTCGATACGCCGGTCAAAGGCCTTTGGCGCGACAAGCAGAAGGCGGATGGCAGCTTCGTCGACGAACCGGCGCCGGCCAGCAGCTTCTACCATATTCTCTGCGCCATCTACGAAATGGACGATTGCCTGAAGCGGCTTTGATTCGACATTCTTGCTGTTATT
>Ga0307515_10020305_pt1 | contig 11862 bp, 5 predicted proteins | sample 17_EM_MG_FD_194513 | JGI IMG/M metagenome (GOLD analysis project Ga0307515, IMG submission 194513) | Populus trichocarpa ectomycorrhiza microbial communities from riparian zone in the Pacific Northwest, United States - 17_EM | ecosystem: Host-associated > Plants > Roots > Unclassified | place...
ATCGTTTTGTTGTGCCCCGTTATTTATTTGCAATTCTTTTGATTGCGATTTTTGCTGAGAAAATACAGCGGAAACATCTAATTTACCAAATTGTAATTGTGTTTTAACACCAAATAAAGATTGCGTACCATTTATCAACGAGCTATTTAAAGGCAAGCTAACATTACCTGCTTCAATTTTTTTAATGATGTCATCTTTACCGCCAGTATAATCTAATTTAATCTGGTTCTCAAAATCAAACTGAGCTTCAGTATTATAGTTCATCTTGATTTTCATCTTCGTACCGATGTTACCAATAACATCCATTTGTATACGCTGATTAAAATCGAAATTACTTTGTACCCTTTGCCTTTCGTTAAACAATGGGTTTTCATTTTTATTGATACGGCCTAAAAAAGTAAGCTCTGCATCGCCACGTGGCTGAATATCAATGGTTGTTCCACCAAAAATCTTCTCAAAAACACGACTATTTATTTTTACTGGCGGAATGATTCCTGTTTTTCTAACCTCATTAACCTCTGCACTAGATAAATCACGCCAATTCTTACGTTTCATCTCGCTGTTTACCAATCTTAAGTACTGATCAATGGTTAAATATTGCGGGGCCGAATAAGATCTATCGCCAATTTTCTCAACAATAATATATCTTTTGTTTAGGGCATCGTAGGTAACTTCCCTATTAATATTTGAGGGTAATGTTAAAAATGGATTGGCATAATTTCTTAAACCAAGGCTTTGTTTTTCTTTAGGATTGAATGAATTTTTGAGCGAATCTGTCCCTATTCTTGTTGGCGTAACCTGCGAATAGGCATTAATTCCAGCAAGAGAGAAAAGTAAGAATACAAGGAGAGTAAGTTTGTTTCTCAATCGCAGTTAATTAATTATAGATTCTTCAAAGCAGTTTTTATCATTTGTTCCACTGTTAAATTTTCATCAGATTTTTTAACAGCATTGTCTATCGCCTTTTCCGCAACTTGCTTGCCAAAACCAAGCATAATTAAAGCAGATAACGCTTCATCCCTTGTTGTATTATGTAGTGGCATAGAAATTAAAGAATCAGGTCCTTCTTTCTTTAATTTATCTTGAAGTTCCAAAACAATCCTTTGTGCAGATTTTGCCCCAATTCCCTTAATTTGCTGTATTAATGCCACATCTGCATTTATAATTGCGGCTTGTATTTCTGCTGGTGTTATAGAAGATAACATCATTCTACAAGTTGCTGCACCAATACCAGAAACTGATATTAAATGTAAAAATAATCTTCTTTCGCCTTCATCAGCAAAACCATACAAAGTATGCGAATCTTCTTTTACCTGCAACCAAGTATAAATTTTGCATCGCTCTGCATTGCCAATTGCAGAGTATGTATTAAGCGAAATATTGATGTGATAACCAACACCTCCTGCTTCAACCACAACATAAGTTGGACATTTAAAAGTCAGCTTCCCATCAATATACGCGTACATAAAAATCTTATTTCTTAACTATTTTATTCAACAAGCCTCTTTTTTTAACAGCATTCGCTGCGTCTTCTTTCCCTTGCACATCTAAAACTGCAATAGTAACCATATTTACGATTTCTCTTACAGAACTTCCTAATTGAACAATATGAACAGGCTTTTTTAGTCCCAATAGAATTGGACCAACCGCTTCTGCCCCACCTAGCTCTTGCAAAAGTTTGTAAGCAATGTTACCAGATTCCAAGTTAGGAAAAACTAATGTATTTGCAGGTGCATCTGCTAAACGACTGAAAGGAAAATTTTCTCTCAATAAAGAATTGTTAATGGCGAAGTTTCCTTGCATGTCTCCATCAACCACAATATCAGGATGTTTCTCATGCAAAATCTTAACTGCCTTGCGAACCTTATCAGGAATAATTCCTTCATTAGAACCAAAATTAGAGTAAGACAACATCGCAATACGAGGTTGAATATTAAATTTCCTAACTGATTTGTCTAATAATAAGGTTAAGTCTACCAATTCTTCTGCAGTTGGATCAACGTTTACCGTAGTATCACCAAAAAATACTGGTCCTTTTTGGGTCATCATCATGTACATTCCTGCCACACGCCCTACACCTTCTTCAATCCCTATAACTTGTAAGGCTGGTTTAATAGTAGAAACGTAATTTTTGGTTAAGCCAGAAATCATTGCGTCTGCCTCACCAAACTCAACCATTGCAGCGCCAAAATAATTTCTATCACGCATCAATTTTGTTGCTTCGTATAGGCTAACTCCTTTACGTTGACGTCTTAAATATAAAAACTCAGCATATTTTTTGCTTCTAGCGGGCTCTAAAGCAGGTTCAATTATCTGAACACCTTCTAAGTCTAGTGCATTTTCTTCTATTAATTGCTGAATAATTTCTTTGTTCCCTAAAAGGATAGGAATTGCAATGTTATCATCCTTAACAATTTGAGCCGCTTTTAAAATTTTATAGTTATCAGCCTCTGCAAATACAACACGTTTTGGTGCAGATTTAGCTTTATTGGTCAAGGCACGCATAATTGCATCATCCATACCCAAACGGCGTTTCAATTCTTCTGCATAAGCATCCCAATCGGTAATGTTTTTACGAGCTACGCCAGATTCTATTGCAGCTTTAGCAACCGCCATAGAAACATTGGTCATTAAACGGAAATCCATTGGTTTCGGAATAATGTATTCTTTACCAAATTTGATGTTACGTTCATTATAAGCCATATTAACAGCTTCAGGCACAGTTTTTCTAGCTAGTTCTGCAATAGCACGTACCGCAGCAATTTTCATTGCCTCGTTAATACTTGTTGCCCTAACATCTAAAGCTCCTCTAAAAATATATGGGAAACCCAATACGTTGTTAACCTGATTTGGATAATCTGAGCGCCCAGTTGCCATGATCAAATCTTTACGTGAGCTAATTGCTAAATCATAAGCAATCTCTGGGTTAGGGTTAGCCATTGCAAAAACGATTGGGTTTTTAGCCATCGATTTAAGCATTGTTGCAGTTACGCAATCAGCCGATGAAAGACCAATAAACACATCCGAATCCTTCATGGCTTCTTCTAATGTATTTAGATTCCTGCTCGTCGCAAATTCCTTTTTAATATCATCTAAAACTGCTCTATCATCACGAATAACACCTGTTCTATCGCACATTACAATGTTCTCCTTTTTTGCTCCAAGCGAAACATATAAACGAGAACAAGAAATTGCCGCAGCACCAGCTCCGTTAACAACAATTTTAACCTTATCTATTTTTTTCTTTTGTAAATCGCAAGCATTCAATAATGCCGCTGCAGAAATAATTGCAGTACCATGTTGGTCGTCATGCATTACCGGAATGTTCATTTCCTCTTTTAAGCGACGCTCAATTTCGAAACATTCTGGCGCTTTAATATCTTCTAGGTTTACACCACCAAAAGTTGGCTCCAAAGCTTTAACGATTTTTACAAAATCATCAACGTTTTTAGTATCTAATTCTAAATCGAATACATCAATATCAGCAAAGATTTTAAACAACAAACCCTTACCTTCCATTACTGGCTTACCCGCTTCCGGACCAATATCACCAAGCCCTAAAACAGCTGTACCATTACTAATTACTGCCACCAAATTACCTTTAGCAGTATATTTATAAACATCTTCTGTGTTTTCTGCAATTTTTAAACAAGGCTCTGCCACACCTGGCGAATAAGCCAGCGTTAAATCTCTCTGTGAAGAATATGGTTTGGTAGGTACAACTTGGATTTTTCCAGGTCGCCCTTGCGAATGGTAATCTAAAGCGTCTTGTTTTCTATTGGTCTTACTCATAATATACTATTTGTAACGGACAAAGTTACAATTATTTTTAGGGTATGTATGAATTTTTAAGGATTAGAAAAGCAAAACTGAAGCTTCAATTTGTGGATAGTCCTGCCGTTCGTTACAAGTCCTCTCCCGATGAAGAATTGGGATGCGGGCTTTTCACTTCCATCAGGTTTATTAAAGAAAAGATTGCGCAATTAGGTCGGGTTGCAAGAGCAGCAATTTGGAACCTCAAAATTAAAAGCTAAAGGACTAAACAGTTTGTTAACAAAAGTTAAAAATTAAAACTTACACTTCTTACCCACTTAATATTTACTTCACATTGCGCCAATACTTTTGCGCTGTTCAATTAAGGGTGAACATTCACAAAGCTAAACACTACTACAAAAAGTATGATTTGATATTAATTAAGGAAACTCGATTCTGAAGCAGAATCGGTTTCCTCCGGCAGTAAAATGGATTGAGGCCCAATACTGCTGAACCCAGCAACCATAAATTATTAATCACTAAGTATTCAAAAATATGAAAATAAATTTACTAGAGTTACGCAAAGCGTTTTTTATAACGTTAATTCTTTGCGCTCAAATCTTATTCATCTTTATTACCCAACAAGTTCATGCTACAAGCCATGTTAACATTAACATAGCTGATCCTGGAAAAATTACTGGGAAAGTAATAGACGAAAATGGTCTACCTTTTCCTGGTGCTACCATTAAAATTGTACAAACCAATCAAATCTTACAAAGCAATGCAGATGGTAGTTTCTCATTTAGCGTACAGCCTGGAACATATACACTAAACATCTCCTTTCTATCTTATCAATTGCAAGTAATAGATAATGTAATAGTTAAATCTGGCGAAACCACCAATCAAACCATTAAAATGGTTCCAGATCAAAAGTCTTTGAGTGAAGTGGTAGTAGTTGGTTATGGCACACAAAAGAAAGAGAATTTAACTGGTGCTGTAGATCAAGTTACTTCAAAAGCTTTAGAAAACAGACCCATTACCAACTTAACTCAAGGTTTACAAGGTGCGCTACCAAATCTTAACTTAAAGATGATGGATGGTCGACCAACGCAATCTCCAAGCTATAACATTAGGGGTACAACTTCTATTGGGCAAGGTGGTAATGCATTAATCCTTATCGATGGTGTAGAGGGAGACCCGAGCTTACTTAACCCAAATGATGTAGAAACCGTAACCATGTTAAAAGATGCTGCAGCTTCTTCAATTTATGGCGCAAGAGCTGTTTTTGGTGTAATACTAATCACTACAAAAAAACCAGTTGGAGGAAAAACAACTGTAAATTACTCTACAAATTACGCAACCAAAAGCCCATTGCAAGTACCAGATTTTGTTACAGATGGTTATACTTGGGCAAAAATGTTCGCAGAAGCATTTGTAAACGGAGATGGAGCTTTTCCTCAAAATGCAAACAAATCTCAAAAATTCTCTCAAGCGTATTTAAACGAGTTTAAAAGAAGAGCAGAATCGGGCCAGCCATATAATCAGGTAGAGATAGACCCAAACACAGGAGAGTATGTTTATTATGGCAGCACTGACTTTTACGAGCAATTATACAAAGAAAATACTGGCGCAAATGAGCACAATCTTTCTTTAACTGGAAGTGGAGAAAAAATTTCTTATCTGGTTTCTGGAAGATATCAAAAGCAAGCTGGTTTGTTTAGATATAACTCTGATGATTATAGCATGAAAAACTTTAGGGCCAGAGGTGCTATTCAATTGCTGCCTTGGTTAAAGTTAGATAACAATGCCGATTTCTCCGTAATGAACTACCATAACCCACTAAGTGTTGGTGAAGGTGGTGGTGTTTGGAGAAATATTGCCGATGAGGCCCACCCAACATCAGTTATGTTTAATCCAGATGGCTCCTTATCAATGTCGGCAGCTTACGGCCCTGGAGATTACTTCTATGGCAAAAGTGGTTCTGATAACAAAAGACAGGTTTTTAGAAATACAACCTCATTGTCTTCTAAATTCTTAAAAGACAAGCTAAGCATTAATGGCGACTTTACCTTTCGCATAACCAATAATGACCTTGAACAAAAAAGAGTACAGTTGCCTTACAGTAACAAGCCAGGAGTTATTTCTTATTTAGGAACGACGACTAACGATCTATTATACGACAGAAGAGAAACGCAATACATTGCCAACAACCTTTATGCATCTTATGAAGATACCTTTTCTGATGCACATTATTTTAAAATAATGGCAGGTTATAATTACGAAGAATCTACTTATAAGCGCTTAGCAGCACAAAGAAACGGTATCATTTTCGAAGATGCAACAGATTTAAACTTAGCGCTAGGTCAGGCAATTACAACTGGCGGAGGTTACGAGAAATGGAATGTTTTTGGAGGATTTTCTAGACTTAACTATGCTTTTAAAGATAGGTACTTATTAGAAGTAAATGCAAGGTATGATGGTTCATCAAAATTCCCATCAGACCAAAGGTTTGGTTTTTTCCCATCGGTTTCTGCAGGATGGAGAATTGCTGGAGAGCCATTTTGGAAAGTTTCGCCAAAATTCATATCTGATTTAAAAATAAGAGGATCTTATGGTTCACTTGGAAATGGAAATATTGGTTCTTATTTGTTCCAAGAAAACTTTTCTATCTCTCAATCTAGTATCATATTGGGAGGAGTAAAACCTCAACGTACTGGTCAGCCAGGTGTGTTACCTGATGGTTTAACTTGGGAAACATCAACTACTAGTAACATTGGTTTAGATGTTGCTATGCTAGCTAACCGTTTAACAATTACAGGTGATGCCTACATCCGTAACACAACAGATATGTTTACCGTAGGTTTAACTGCGCCAGCTGTTTTTGGTGCAACTGTACCAAAAGGTAACTATGCAGATTTACGCACCAAAGGGTGGGAACTTAGTTTAACTTGGAGAGATAAAATCAACACCAAAAAACCAATTAATTATAACATTAGGCTAACCGTTGCAGATAACACATCTAAAATTACCAAGTACAACAATCCTGATAAGTTACTTTCAGATTACTACGTTGGGCAAATCATTGGAGAAATTTGGGGATACACCACAGAAGGTTTCTTTATAGACCAAGCAGACATAGACGCTCATGCTAAACAAAGTCCGCAAATGAGAGCATCGCCAACAAACATTTGGTATCCTGGAGATATCAAATTACAAGATTTAAACAAAGATGGATTTATCAACGTTGGTAAAAACACGGTAAATGACCCTGGAGATAGAAAAATTATTGGTAATGCTGCAGCTAGATATACTTATGGAATTAACATTGGTGCAGACTGGAATAACTTTTTCTTTTCTACATTTTTTCAAGGCGTAGCTAAACAAGATTGGTACCCAAGTACCGAAACAGAGTTTTTCTGGGGACAATATAACCGCCCATACAACAATATACCTACTTTCCATTTAGGTAACATGTGGACGCCAGAAAACACAAATGCCTATTTCCCTAGAACAATGTCTCGTGCAGCATCTTCTAACACCAACAGAACTTTAGGTGTGGCGCAAACAAAATACTTGCAAAATGTGGCTTACATCAGAATGAAGAATATTCAAGTGGGCTATAATTTACCTGCCAAATGGGTATCAAAATTCAAGGCTAGTAGTGCAAGGATTTATTTCTCAGGAGAGAATTTATTTACCTACTCGCCGCTTTATAAAATAACCAAAACACTCGATGTGGAGAACACCGTACCCGCAGATCAAGGTTTTAACTCAGGCGCCACAAATGGAGATGGATATAATTATCCATTGTTAAAAAGTTATTCACTTGGTTTAAACTTAACCTTTTAATCAAAAGCATTAAAAAATATTATCATGAAAATAAATAAGTTATGGTTGCTTTTAGTTATTGTTAGCGTAGCAACCGCTTGTAAAAAACTAGATCAAGAACCTCAATCCACAGCATCCAAATCAGCTATTTTTGGTAGCGAAAATGGATTACAGCTGTATGCCAACTCGTTTTATAGCATGTTACCAGGCAACTCTACTAGCTTAGATGCAATGTCTGATTATCTTGCCGTAAAGGAAGTACCAAGCTTTATACAAGAAGGTGTTTTTGCACCTAACTTAAGTTCTGGATGGAGTTGGGGCGATTTAAGAAACATCAATTATTTCATTGTAAATAATAACGATCCAAAAATATCTCCAGAGGCAAGAAAAAACTATTTAGGTCTTGCCAGATTTTTTAGGGCCTATTTTTACTTTGAAAAAGTAAAGAGATTTGGTGATGTGCCTTGGATAAACAAACCATTAGAAGTAACAGACCCTACATTATACAACGGTAGGGATAAAAGAACCTTAGTAATGGATTCTGTACTTGCAGACATTAATTACGCAGCAGAAAATATCAGAAGTGCCAATGACCCAACTAGAAGCACCATTACAAAAGATATAGCTTTAGGCTTAAAAGCTAGAATTTGCCTTTTCGAAGGTACTTTTAGAAAATACCACACAGAGCTAAACTTGCAAAGCACTGCAACAGAGTGGTTAAACAATGCAGCGAGCGCTGCTAAACTGATCATGGATAAAAACACCTACTCCATTAACACAAATGGCGGCACAAGTAGTTCTTATCGTCAGGTTTTTATTAGCCCAGCACCTGTTAGTAGTGAGGTCATGTTATCATCAATATGCGATTTAACTTTAAACGTATTAAATGATGCAAATTGGTGGTGGACAAGTGGAACTTACGGTGCTAAGGCTAGCTTCACCAGAACTTTTATCAATACTTATTTAAATATTGACGGAACACCTTATACCAACGACCCTAACTATACCACAATGTTATTTAAGGACGAGGTTAAAAACAGAGATTTAAGGTTAAAACAAACCATCCGCTCTGGCGATTACAAAAGAATAAGCGGCGGTGTACAAGTCCCTGCACCACCTGTATTTTCTTACACCTTTACTGGTTATCAGCCTATAAAATGGACATTAGACGATATGTATTACGATGCTGGAGCATTAAACATTAATTCTATTTCTTTAATGAGGTTTGCTGAAATACTTTTGATTTATGCAGAAGCTAAAGCAGAGTTAGGTACCTTAACAGACCAAGATTGGGCTATAACAGTAGGAAGATTACGTTCTAGAGCAGGTATTACTGGAGGATTGACTTCTAAACCAACTGTAATTGACCCTTATTTAGTGGCAAACTATTTTCCAAATATCACTGATGCCAGTATATTAGAAATTAGAAGAGAAAGAGGTATTGAATTGAGTTTAGAAGGTCATCGCTTCAGCGATATCTTAAGATGGAAAAGAGGCGAATTAATGGAGAAAGAATGGAATGGATTTTATGTGCCTTCGCTTAACACACCAATGGATTTAAATGAGGATGGCATTTTAGATGTGGCTTTCTACCAAGGCACTAAACCAACTCCAGCAGTAGCTGGTGTAACTTATGTAGATGTTTCAAATACCATTAGTGGAAAAGTGAACTCCCAAACATTAAAAAATGGCACTTCTGGTCAGTTGATATGGATGAATGAAATCTCTAGAAAGTGGAACGACAAACAATATTATTATCCAATTCCTCAAGCAGATGCACTTAGAAATCCAGCACTTGGTCAAAATCCAGGTTGGTTTTAATTATAATTTAAAATATAATGATGAAATTAAAATTCTTATTGATTGTTTCGATGTTTATTACAGCATCAATTAGCTTAAATGCACAATCATTTAACATTGCTACCTTTAACATTAGATATGATAATCCAAGAGATTCTGGAAATCTTTGGGTTGATCGTGCACCAATAGTTTCTAACCTCATTCGCTTTCATGACTTTGATGTTTTCGGCGTTCAAGAAGGCTTAAAAAACCAATTGGATGACATGAGCAAGGCTTTGCCAGAATATGCTAGGTACGGTCGCGGGCGTGATGATGGTAAAGAAGCTGGCGAACATTCTGCCATATATTACAAAAAAGACAGGTTTAAATTAATAAAAAGTGGCGATTTTTGGTTATCAGAAACCCCTAATACACCAGGCAAAGGTTGGGACGCCACTTGCTGCAACCGTATCTGCACTTGGGTTTATTTAGAAGACATCAAAACCAAGAAAAAATTCTACACCTTTAATGTACATTTTGATCATCAAGGTGTTATTGCCCGTAAAGAAAGCGGCAAATTAATGGTGCAAAAGATAAAGGAAGTAGCAGGCACAGAACCTGTGTTATTAACTGGTGATCTTAATGGAAGTAGAGAAAGCGAATGGTATTTATCTATTGCTAATTCGGGCATCGTTAAAGATGCTTATACGGATGTAAAATATCCTTATCAAAACAACTCGTCAAGCAATGGCTTTAGAATACCTCGCGGAATGACCGTAATTGATCATATTTTTATGTCAAAACAATTTAAAGCTACTAGATGGGGTATCTTAACTGATACCTATTTTGGGAAATATCCTTCAGACCATTTCCCTGTTATGGCTACGGTTAACTTATAAAAACAAAGAGTAATCTAATTTTAAAGGCTTGGAAACTAAATATTTTCAAGCCTTTTTATTTAATTGCCGGGATTTAGTTTAAAGAGAACAACATCTAACTTATTTTTCAGAAAAGCAAAATCGAGGCATCTATTTGCAGATAGTCCTGCTGTACGTTTTACTTCGGGGTAACCGCAAGAGTTACCCCTACGTGTTCACTTCCATCAGGTTTATTAAAGAAAAGACTGTGGTTCTTGGAAACAAAAAGACAACCAGCCTAATATAAAGGCCTGCATATCCTTGCTATGTAACTATGTGGTAAAAGAAAATTAGCTCTTAATCTTTAAAACCATTCCTGGTTGTAAAGTAGCTTTCTTTAAACCGTTAATTTTTTTAATGTTGGTAACTGTTGCACCATCAAATTTTTCGGCTATGCCTGATAAGGTATCTCCAGCTTTAACTTTATAAGTAATAAAATCTGGCTTTGCTAATTTTTTAGGAAGTGGGGCAACGTTTGAACCATGTATTTTTAAGGTTTGACCAGGAATAACTGTATTGCTTTTTAACTCATTCCATACTTTTAAATCTTGAACTTCTACCTTAAACAGGTTAGCTATTATAGTTAAATTCTGACCAGGCTTAACTTTATATACATTACTTTTTGGTTTAGCAACAATTGGTTTATTGGCCAAAGTCTTTTTACGCAAATCTCTAACATCATCTGTTGATGCTAGAAAAACACTCTTATCCGTTTCAATATCATTATTTAAAACATCATAAAGTTTAGCAAAATCATTTTGGTCTATTCTTGGCAATATTAATCTTTTCGGTAAAGCATCTGTTCCGTTTACAATCTTCTTTTTATAAGATGGGTTTAAGCCATACAATGTTCCTTCATCATAATTAATAGCCTTGGCAACATCGGCCAATGCCACAAAATGATTAACCTGAATGGTATCTGTTTTTAAATTTATAGCAGGTGCTTGAGAAGCAATTCCGTGTGTTTGGGAATAATTCATTAAATAAACCGCAGCGATAAATGCAGGCACATAGTCACGAGTTTCTTTCGGCAAGAATTTCCTAATTTCCCAAAAATCCCTTGAACCAGCCTTATCCATGGCACGAGTAACATTTCCTTTTCCGCAGTTGTAGGCGGCAATAGCTAAAAGCCAATCACCAAGTTCTTCGTAAGCATCCCTAAAATAGGCAGCCGCAGCATAACTAGCTTGAATTGGGTCTTTGCGCTCGTCAACAAAGTTATCCATATTTAAACCATAAGCTTTTGCAGTACCAAACATAAATTGCCACATCCCAGTTGCGCCAACCCTAGAAATGGCGTGTGGATTCATAGAAGATTCGATAATTGGCAGGTATTTTATTTCTGCAGGAATGTTATAAGCTTTTAAAGCACCTTCGAATATTGGGAAGTAATAAGTAGAAAGACCTAGCATTTTCCCTATTCTATCTTTCTGTTTGCCCAAAACATCAATGAAATTTTGAACGTACTCGTTGTAGCTTAATGGTACGGTTTTCTGGATAGAATCTAAACGAAGTTTATAAACCAAGTTCTGGTTATAGAATAACAAATTATCTACAATTGGAACAGGAACTGTATCTGGAGTTG
>Ga0307515_10020306_pt1 | contig 11862 bp, 11 predicted proteins | sample 17_EM_MG_FD_194513 | JGI IMG/M metagenome (GOLD analysis project Ga0307515, IMG submission 194513) | Populus trichocarpa ectomycorrhiza microbial communities from riparian zone in the Pacific Northwest, United States - 17_EM | ecosystem: Host-associated > Plants > Roots > Unclassified | place...
GTTTCCAAAAAGCACTACGCCGCTTTGGCTTGTGCCGGTAAGTACATAAACCCGTTTATTCCCCTCATATATAATTGGTACCGGATTAAGGCTGGTATTTTGGTAAAACTTAAAAATGGTATCGGTCTCCATTCTTTTTACCGCTGCGGTTCGGATATCGAAATACTCTTTTTCGACGGCCGTAAAAAGCCGCGAAACGGTATCGAGTGTGTATTTTTGCTGATTGAAATCATTCCCAAAAAATATAGTGCAAAGTACTTTAGGTTGCTCGCCTTTGCCATAAAAGATATTATACATCCCCCCGGGTGTTTCGTAAGATATATAGCCGGCTGAGAGCGGCCTTTTATCTGCGCATTTTTCCCTAAAAATATCCGTTCCGTACCATGATGCCCATTCTGAGCGGTATAATCTTTTGCCCTCGGTTTCGATGCTGTCTGTGATACGGTCGATGGTCTTACGGTCGAGATATTTTGTTTGCCCAAAAACTGCGGTAAAACAGGTGAGCAACAACGCGGTGGTAAAGGCAGTTTTTAGCATGGCTTAGGTTTTATTATGGTTATTGGCGTTTTGGCGTCGGGGGATTCAAATCGTTATCAACCCAAAGATATATGCTTTTAAGCCGGTTGCTGCAAAAAAAGCGCCCGTTTTGGCAAAATTATCTTTGGAAAATGCTGCCTCAACAAGTAAATTGGCCAAAACTATACCTGCATATGAGTGATACCAGTACATCCATCGTACCTAACATTGCCGACTATCCCGATAGGTTATCGAAAGCCACCGAGATAGTGGACTGGCTGGTTTCGATAAGAGCCATCAAGCCTAATAAATCTGATTGCGTGCTGTCATCCGCACAGGGCTACGCAATAGACACAGGCGCTAAAGCATTAACCGATGAACCGGAGTACCTGCCTTTTGGCCTGATAACTAACGGCCTTGAAGTTGTCACCGAGCGAACAGTTTTTCATACGGGAGAGAACGGATTGGATAGCTTCGTTTGCCCTCAATGCCATGAGGATATACTCGCAGAAAAATGGGACTTCTCGGGGTTTTCGGAAAATGGGAATTCGCTGCTGGCATGCCCGCTATGCCATAATGCAAGCGATATAAATAACTATGAAATAGAACCCCAATGGGGATTCAGCAATCTTGGCTTTACCTTTTGGAACTGGGCGGACCTTAACGACGATTTCATAGAAGAGTTTGAAAAAAGGCTCGGGTGCGAAGTGAAAATAGTAGAAAGCCATATTTAGGTTTAGCCGCAGGCGGCTATGTTATTGCCGTTTTGGCGTAGGCGGCTGCAACTCATTATCAACCCAAAGGTATATCCTTTTCAATCTGTTGCTGCGCCTGTCGAAGTATAATATCCAGTCAGCCTGTAGCGCAATACCCATGGCCGATATGCTTACCGCCATGGTTTTATCCATATCGGTACCACTCAATTCGTTGGCAAAAGCTTTTGGGAATACCTTTTGCAAAGTTTGAATAGTTGTAGTGCCGTTTAACGTCAGCCTGGCCGAAGATAAAGACAGGGCCGGGTTCTTTTCGAAATCGATATTCCTCAGGATAAGCGTATCGCCATACTTTTCAAACTCCAGGCCTTTGAACGTGCAATAGGTAAAAAGGTCTTCGTAATACGCATTATCAATTTGGTACCGGGTAGCTTTGGCTAATTTATATTGAGTACCCAGCAGCCGTGTAGCCTCCGGCAGCTCGCTTTCCATCGGCAACTTGCCGTTAAGCATTACGCTATCGAAAGCCAAATATTCGCTATCGGGTGCTATTGGCGTCGGTGGCACATCTATTGGTGGCGGCGGCGGTAATTTAACGCTCACCTTAACTCCGCCGCCGGGGCCGCAGCCTATGGCAAGTGCCAATGCTAAAAGGCAAGGGAGTGTAATGCGTTTCACGGTTAATTGGGTGAAATATTATTTCTTTATCGCCATATATTCCAGTGTTAAGTTGCACAGGGCCTTTACGCCCAAGGCGAAGCCGCTTTCGTCCAGGTAAAAATCGGGCGTGTGGTGCGATGGTGCGATCAGTGCGTTACTTCCTTTTGGCATGCCGCCTAAAAAGAAGAAAATGCCCGGTACCTTCTGTTGGAAAAAGCTAAAATCTTCGGCGCCGGTTACGGGTGGGCGCAGGCTTACATTATCCTTGCCGGCGGTGCCTTCCAGCGTGGGGAGCATCAGGGCGGTTAGGTTAGGGTCGTTAAAGGTAACGGGGTAATGGTTGCTGTAGGGCAGCAGCACTTCGGCGGTTGCGCCGTATGCCTCGGCAGTTTTGGTGGCAATGCGGCGCACATTATCGGTTATCAGTTTCTCGTCGCTTTGGGTAAAGTAGCGCACGGTTCCCTGCATCTTCACGCTCTCGGCTATGATGTTGAACCGCGTACCGCCGGTAATGGCCCCTATGGTAACCACGGCGGGGTTCTCGGTGATGTTTACGTTACGGCTCACGATAGTTTGAAGGCCGGTGATGATCTGGGCCGATACCACCATCGGGTCAACGCTGCTCCAGGGGTATGCGCCATGTGCCGAGCGGCCTTTTACGATAATCTGCAGATCGCTAACGCCGGCCATAATGCCGCCCGGGCGATACACAATTTTGCCCACTTCGGTTTGGGAGTTGATATGCAGGCCGAAGATAACATCCACATGCGGGTTATCCATCACGCCCTCTTTTACCATCTGCTCGGCACCGCCTTTCTCGCCGAAGGGCGCACCCTCCTCTGCCGGTTGGAAGATGAATTTCACGGTGCCGTGCAAATCGTTCTTCATACCCGATAGAATCTCGGCAACGGCCATCAGTATCGCCATATGCGAATCGTGCCCGCAGGCATGCATTACGCCCACCTCGTTGCCATTGTACTGCGTTTTTACTTTGGATGCAAAGGGGAGGTCTACCCGTTCGGTAACCGGCAGGGCATCCATATCGGCACGCAGGGCCACCACCGGGCCGGGTTTGCCGCCCTTTAATATACCTACCACGCCCGTGGTTGCCACGCCGGTTTGCACCTCTATCCCCAGCGACTTTAAATGGGCTGCAATAATGCCCGCTGTACGCACCTCGCGGTTGCCCAGCTCGGGATGCTCGTGGAAATCGCGCCGCCAGGCCACAATCTTAGCCTGCAGCGCATCGGCTTTGGCGCTGATGAGTTTACGGGTTGCGGCGTTTTGGGCCGATGCCGATAAGGATATGGCGGTTAAGGCGAGCAGTAGTAGTTTTTTCATGTGGGGAAGGCGCTGGTAATTTTTTTAAATATAGGTATTTGTGGAGAAAAAAAGAGGGGGGATGAAGCGTTGAAAAGCGGGGGTAATGTGCGATTCCCCTCTTGAGAGGGGCGGAGGGGTGTGTTTTACGCTATGCATTGCGCCGTTGCATATTGGCAAACACACCCCCTGCCACCACACCAGCCCACCGCGCCCCCTCTCAAGAGGGGAATTGAAAAACACACTCCGTTCAACCCCCTCCCCACAATCCCCAAAAAAACCTTAGCTTTAGCTTTCATTTACGGCTTGCCAGGGCCGTGCCATTATTTACCTGATGAGGAAACATCTTATTGCCCTTATTTATGCCCTGGCGTTTGCCGGGGTGCTCCATGCGCAAAGCCAGTCGGATAAACTGCAGATTAGCTTATCTACAGGTTACCAGCGCGAAGATTTCAAATGGTCGATAGCCGGGAACCAGGACGGGCAGAACCCCAATATTTATTCGGAACTGCAATGGAAAAAGTTGGGCGGGCAATCGATAGCGGCATCCCTGCAATGGAACTTTTGGGGCAGGTTGTTGCTTAACGGCGGGTACGAGCGCACGGCCATAAAATCGGGCACCGTGCGCGATAACGACTACAATGGCGATAACCGTACCAACCCGGCATACGACCAACTCTTCGATGCGGACAAAGGCTTCACCCCGGATATCTACGCGGGCATAGGGTATAAGCTTATCAATACCGAAACGTTCTCCCTCACGCCTTATGCAGGCTATTACGCCGGTAAGCAGTCCCTCCACCTATACGATCGCAGCGGGCAATACCCCGATTTGAACAGCATATACGATACCGACTGGAAAGGCCCCTTCGTGAAAGCCCTGGCGCAGCTCCAGCTCGCAAAAAAGCTGAGTGCAACCGCCACGGTTAGTTATACCCAGGCCGACTACAATTCCAAAGCCGACTGGAACCTTATCTCTTCCTTTCAGCACCCGGTGAGCTACCGCCATACCGCCAATGGCTACGGCCTGGATGCCGGCGCGGGCCTGCAGTATGCCATCAACCAAAATATCGGGGTGAATATTGGCGCGCGGTATTTTACCTGGCAAACCGGCGAGGGGGTAGATGAGTTGTATCTGACCTCGGGTGAATCCGAAAAAACGCAGTTGAACGGCGTGGACCGTAAGGGGTATAAAATCAACCTTGGGATAGTGCTGGGCTTTTAAAGAAAGGCTAAGATTTTCTTAGATTTTTAAAGAAAAACACCGATTTTTCTCCGGTATTTTAGCCCGATGATGGTGCCCGCACGGATTTATTTGCGCAAATTAGTAACCATAAATTATCACATGAAAAAGATATCCGCCTGCCTTTTCCTTATGGTGTTGCTGCTCTCGGGCACCTCGTTCCAACTGCCATCAGAATGGACCCCGCTGCTGGATAAAAACCTCAGCAAATGGGAAACTTACCAAAGCTTTTACCATAAAGTGGGCTACAATGGCAAGCCCCCGGTAGATAGCAATGGTGTGGAAATCAAACCAATAGGGTACAATGTAAACAAAAACAAAGTGTTCTCGATAGTAATGGAGGATGGGCAACCAGTCTTGAAAATTACCGGCGAGATTTACGGCTGTATTTTCACAAAACAGGATTTTGCCAACTACCACCTTAAGCTGAAATTCCGTTGGGGCGAAAAAAAATGGGTTCCAAGACTGGATGAACTGAAAGACAGCGGGTTACTGTATCACTCGCAGGGTAAATGTGGCGTAGAATGGTTCCGTACCTGGATGCTGAGCCAGGAGTTCCAGGTGGTGGAGAACAGCACAGGTGATTATTGGTCGCAGGCAAGTTCTATGGCTGACGCTAAAGCCCTGAAAGACAGTAGCTACAAATTTAACCCGAACGGGCATTGGACACCCCTGGGCGGCTCTACAGGCAACGGCGGCTTTTGCGAGGCTGGCACCAAAATGGATAAATCCATAGGCCAATGGAATGAAATTGAGCTGATTACCTACGGCGATAAAAGCCTGCACATCGTAAACGGCAAAGTAGTAATGGCCCTAAAAAACTCCCGCTACAAAGATGGCGACGCAATAAAACCACTTACCCACGGCAAGCTGCAACTCCAAAGCGAAGCCGCCGAAGTGTACTATAAGGATATCATAATCAAGCCGATAGAAGAGATTCCGGTGGAGTATGCGGGATATTTCAGGTAACACCAATTCCACGGATTAGCAATTTAATCCGTGAAATTAGTGCTGATATAATTACTTGTCGCTTAGCAAAATAGGGTTGCCTTTACCGTTGCCGATGATGATTACCTTGGCGTTTGGCGATAAGGCAATTTCCTTTTGTGCCTTAATGCTTTCGTATTGCAATTGTTTATCAGACAGACCAGTGGAAAGTATCTTTTGATAATCGGCAATGCCCTGTGCCTCAACGCGTTTGCGATCGGCTTCCTGGCGTTCTTTCTGCAGCACGAAAGTCATCTTCTGGGCCTCCTGCTCTGCGTTTATCTTCGATTCGATACTTGCTTTAACAGATGATGGCAAGGATATATTGCGAATCAATATCTGCTCCAGTTCAAGCCCGCGCTTGGTAAAGCTGGCGGCAATAGTACGGTTTATCCTGTTTTGGAATTCCTGCCTTTTTACCGAGTATAAGTCTACCGCGGCGTAGTTAACAGCGTTATCGCGTATGGCGGTCCTTGCTACTGCACGCACGATGTTATTAACATAATCAGGCCCGATGCTTTGTAAAATAAAAGGAGCCTTAGCGGAGCGGACATTAAACAACACCGTAAGGTCAACCGTAACTTCCAAACCGTCAGACGATAACACCCGTATGGCATCGTCGCCGGCTATATCGCCCTCGTTGTGCTGGGCGCTCATGGTGTAGTTTTGGGTGCGCACATCAAAATTAGTAACCTCTACCAGCGGGTTTACAACGTGCAGTCCGCTTTCCAAAACATCAGGTTGTACCTTGCCAAACAGCACCTGCACGCCAACTCGGCCAGAATCTATCACCTTTACAGACGATAGCCCTAGGCCCAATACGGTTATGAGCCCGCCAACAACGGCTACAATGCCGCCAAATTTACCGGCAGGCTCTGGAGAACGTTTTACCATTAGGCCTACAAAAATAATGATGATGCCAACAATTGCTAAAAACATGACGGGGTGGGTTTTGGGGTGAGGTTATAGAAAAGTATTTAGGTATTAGAATATAACAACGGCGCATTGTTACCAACGCGCCGCTTTATTTCGTAAGAGGATGATTTAAGGCTTCCTGGTGGTTTCCTTTACCTCTTTTAGTAGCTTCATTTTAAGGGCGATAACCACGGCTACTATAAAAACTGAGGCCAACAGGTAAGCGTACTGCCCGCGTGTAACACCCTCGTAGGCAATTGCCAGGGCAACAAATATGCATACGTTGTACAGTACGTTCAGCGCTAATTTCTTGCCCATATTAGTAAACGCTTATGGTTGGGTCAATTTCGGCCTGCCAGGCTAAAATGCCGCCTTTTAAATTATAAAGATTGGTGTATCCCTGTGCTTCCAACTGGTGCAACGCTACCGAGCTGCGTTTGCCGCTGCGGCACATTACTACAACCGGCTTATCTTTGGCAACCTGGTCGGCTTCGATCAGTATGCCGCCCAGCGGTATATGCTTGCCGCCAAGGTTAGAGGTTTCGTACTCAAAATCCTCGCGGACATCAATCAGTTGAAAATCTTCGCCGCTATCTAATTTCTCTTTTAGTTCCTGTACGCTAATTTCTTTCATCGTAAATATAATTATTAGCCAAAGGTATGTTTTTTCTCAATCAAATAATTGGCCGGTTTTTGTAACAATAAGAGGCTAAGTGCGTTTCATAGGTAATTGTATATAGTACGATTGATAGCTTAAATGAAGAAGATTAACCGGTTTTTTTGGTTCTGTTCCGGAGCACATATAGATACTTTAAAGAAATATCCCATAGAGCATAATAAGTATGTAGGCATTGGCGCCACTATATTTTTTACCGCCTTGTTTGCCTCATTATCAGGTGGTTATGCAATGTATTTCGTATTTAGCGGCGATGCTTTTGCCGTTGGCTTCGCTATACTTTTCGGCCTGTTGTGGGGCACAGCCATCTTTAATATGGATAGGTACATCGTGTCCAGCATCAATAAAGAGGGCAGTACCAACCAGCAGATATTGCAGGCTTCGCCGCGGATATTATTGGCCATTATGATAGGCGTGGTTATCTCGCGCCCGCTGGAGCTGAAAATTTTCGATAAAGAAATACGCCAGAAGCTAAAAACAGCTTACCTTAAAGGGCAACACAGTAAGATAGATTCATTGCAGAAGACCTACACGCAGAAATATGCGCAGGAACTTGGCAAGAATACCGACCTGAAAAAGGAAAAAGATTCGCTGGAGCGCGACATCAACCGCTCACGCTACCAGTTAAATCAGGAGGTTTTTGGCGATAAAACCAATCAAACATCGGGCATCACCGGCTACGGCACCTATGCCAAGCAAAAAGAGCAGGTACTTAAAGAGAAAGAAGACCGCCTGAAAACGGTGACTGATAACCTGGGGCAGATGGATACTTACCTAAGCCAGCGTAAAGACTATGAGGGTGTGAACGCCACCCGTCTTTTCAACGAGCACCAGTTGGATAGCCTATCTAACGTAGCCGGCTTTGCCGACCGTAACTGGGCGCTGGGCCAGCTATCTTATAATGTAGACGGCTCGCGCGATTTGGATACCTACCTGGCTATCTCTTTCATCGGCTACTTATTTATCCTGTTCGAGTGTTTGCCGGTGTTCGTAAAGCTGATGTCGCCCAAGGGGCCATATGATACCGCCATCGCCAAGATTGCCGAGGCGAACGTGCATTTTGCCGATAAGGATAAAGACCGCGAGATAGCTGTTACCGACAGCACTTACGACCATAACCTGGATACCGACATAGACCGCCGAAAGCGGGTTATCACGGCACAATCCGAATTCGATTTCGGGCGGCAGAGTTATGATTAGGAAGTAACCTTTTGACCCCGCGCTTCTTTTCATCCCCTTAAAAGGCTACAGACTTAACAACTCGAAAAAGAGATTTGGTTACCTCCTGTAATAAAATTGATAGAAAACGTTTAGCTATTAAATGTTAACTTCAACGCCGTAATTTACCCATTTCATGAAGAAACTATTTACGCTTGCGGCGGCCTCTTTGCTGGCTGCATCGGCTATGGCCCAAAAGCAAAAGGCCATCTACTATACCATCTCGTTCCCCAACGCGGTACACCACGAAGCTGAAGTGCTGCTTACCATTCCGCAGGCCCCCGGCGGCGCGCTCAAGATACACATGAGCCGCTCATCGCCAGGCCGATATGCAACGCACGAATTCGGCAAGAACATCTATAACTTAAAAGCCACGGGTGCCGATAACGTGCCCCTGGTTATCAAACAATTGGAGGGCGATTTTTACGAGATACAAGGCACCACCGAAACCGTAAAAATAAGCTATACACTTTTTGCCAACTGGACCGACGGCACCTACGCCAGCGTTGATGCCAGCCATGCACACCTCAATATGCCAGCTACCCTGATGTGGGCAGAAGGGCAAACCGAAAGGCCCATCAAAATACAGTTCAATGATGCCGATAAATACGGCTGGAAGGTAGCCACACAACTAAAACCCGAAGGCGATAACGTTTACAGCGCGCCCGACCTGCAATACCTGATGGATAGCCCTACCGAGCTATCGGCCTACAAAATAAACAGCTGGACGGTTGACAACAACGGCAAGCCCGAAAAGATAAACCTCACCACCCACTCAGACGATAGCCAGGCCGTGATTGATAATTTTGCCAAAATGGTGCAAAAAATGGTGCTGGAAGAAAAAGCCGTTTTTGGCGAATTGCCCGTTTACGATAACGGCGAGTACACCTTTTTGCAGGATGTGCACCCGAATACATCGGGCGATGGTATGGAGCACCGCAACTCTACCATCATCGTACAGCCCGCCCCAAAGGTAGATGGTTTAGAGGGCAGGCTAATTGGCACGTTCTCGCACGAGTTTTTCCACAGCTGGAACGTGAAACGCATCCGCCCCAAATCGTTAGAGCCCTTTAACTTTACCCACGCCAATATCAGCGCGGAACTTTGGTTTGCCGAGGGCTTTACCCAATACTACGGCGAATTAGTACTGGCCAGGGCCGGCATCAACTCGGTTGAAGACTATACCCGCACCGTAGCCGGTTTGGTAAACCAGGCGTTAAACACCCAGGGCGCAGCCAAGTATTCTCCTGCCGATGCAAGCCGTTATGCCGTGTTTGCCGATGCGGGTGTATCTATCGACCCGAACAACCAAACCAATATGTTCACCAGCTATTATACTTATGGCGGGGCAACGGCCCTCGCGCTCGATTTACGCCTCCGCAGCGAGTTCCATCTTACGCTGGATGATTATATGCGCCAGGTGTGGCTGGCAAGGGGCAAAACCATGCGCCCTTACACCATTGCAGATCTGCAATCAGACTTAGGCAACCTTACCAAGAACCCCAAATTTGCGGCAGACTTCTTTAAACGCTACATAAATGGGATAGAGAAGAACGATTACGAAGCTTTGCTGGCCAAGGCAGGTATGCTGTTGCGCCGTGCGCAGCCGGGTAAAGGCTGGGTTGGTCCATTAGGCGGTGCCGGTGGTCGCGGACGTTCTGGCCAGGCCCGTGTAAGCGATGCAGATGGTTTTGCCATCGTATCTAACACCACCGCAGGCACGCCTATATACAAGGCAGGCATAGATGCAGGCGACGTGATAACCAAAGCCGATGGCAAGGATATTAAGGATGCCGCCGCATTTACCGAAGTATTGGCAGGCAAAAAGCCGGGCGATAAAATTGCCGTTACCTTTAAAAACCGCGCAGGCGTACACGAAACCGTTATAACGCTGGAAGAAAACCCGGCCTACGAAGTGGTACTGTTTGAAAAAGCAGGCCGCGAATTAACCAAAGAACAACAGGATTTCCGCAACAACTGGTTATCATCAAAAGTAAAATAAGCATGAAAAAATTTATAGCAGCCCTTGCCCTGGTGGCAACATCGGCATACAGCTTTGGGCAGGACGTAGACAAACTGATAAAACAGGATGACGTAGAACGCATTATTAAAACCCTTAGTGCCGATGATATGCAAGGCCGCGGCACCTTTACGCCGGGTATTGATAAAGCAGCAACTTTTATCGAAGGCGAATTCAAAGCAGCAGGCATAAAACCGCTTACGGGCGCAAAAGGGTTCAGGCAAAACTTCAGCATGCTGCGCACTACCCCTGTAAGCGCCAAGGTTACCCTGAACGGCAGCGACGTGCCGGCAGATAAGTTTGCCATGAACGCATCGGGCTCGTTCAACTGGGCCAGCGCAGACGGTGTTGAGGTGGTGAAAATTGCCGCCGGTAAAAACCTGATAGCCGAGTACCAGGTAATATTGAAAAACAACAAGGCGAGTATCGTACTGGTAGATACCAGCTACTCGGCCATGTTTAAAAGGTTGGTTGCGCGCGCAAAACGCGGAGGCACATCTTTTAAAGGAGCTGCCGGTGCAGATAGTCCTATTGTTTTTGTGATGGCCGGTATGGATGATGTAAAATCGCTTACCGTTAACTACGAAGCCAAAACCGAAGAAAAGCCACTGTTCAACGTTGCGGGCATGATCCCCGGCAAATCTAAGCCTGATGAATACGTGGTATTCTCGGGCCATTACGACCATCTGGGCATCCTTAAACCTATGGAGGGCGATAGCATTGCCAACGGGGCCGACGATGATGCATCGGGCACCACCGCAGTTATCGAGCTGGCCAAGTATTACAAAAAGTTGAACAACAACGAGCGTACGCTCATCTTCGTAGCCTTTACCGCAGAAGAAATTGGCGGTTACGGCTCGCAGTATTTCTCTAAGCAGATGGACCCTGACAAAGTGGTTGCCATGTTCAACATCGAGATGATTGGCAAGGCTTCCAAATTCGGCGAGAACTCGGCATTCATCACCGGCTATGAGCGGTCGGATTTTGGCAAGATATTGCAAAGCAACCTGGAGGGCACTGCATTCAAATTCTACCCGGATCCTTACCCGCAGCAAAACCTATTCTACCGCAGCGATAACGCAACGCTGGCAGCCCTGGGCGTACCCGCGCATACCATCAGTACCGATCAGATCGACACCGATAAACTGTACCATACGGTTAAAGATGAATTCAGCAGTATGGATGTAAGCAATATTGTGGCAACCATCAGGGCCATTGCCTTAAGCTCGCGCTCTATAGTAGCCGGCAAGGATGCGCCTACCAGGATACCAAAACTTTAAAGATAAGATACCGGGAAAGGCGGCTCGATAAGTCATATGGCACCTTCCCCGGCTCTTACCTTTATAGGGGTTTATACTTTTTTAGAATGATCGCACGTTAACGTAGCATCCAATAAAATAAATATTACTTTTACTACCAACTAAACAAAAATGCAGCCCGCTCGTGCTGCTAAAACGAAACAGCATGAAAAAATTAATCTTAAGCGCTTTGGCGTTATCGGCAATTGGTTACACGGCATCTGCCCAAAAAACAACGAAAATATTCGATGGCAAAACCACCACCGGCTGGCACTCATACAACAAAACAGGCGCGG
>Ga0307515_10020307_pt1 | contig 11862 bp, 1 predicted proteins | sample 17_EM_MG_FD_194513 | JGI IMG/M metagenome (GOLD analysis project Ga0307515, IMG submission 194513) | Populus trichocarpa ectomycorrhiza microbial communities from riparian zone in the Pacific Northwest, United States - 17_EM | ecosystem: Host-associated > Plants > Roots > Unclassified | place...
AGAACTACCCTGTCTTCTAGTATAAGGCCTATCTACCCTTTACGCGGAAGGTCAAAACCTACCTATAGTAGGAGGAAGAAGGCCCTAGCTAGCTATTAATACTCTACTAGGCTGTGCCGGCTATCGCGGACTGCCTAAAGACTATAGACGCCTAGAATAACTAGAGGGTATATAAGAACGACTAGAGAGCACGTAAGCTATAGGCATTGTTTAACCGTATAGCCGAGTCCTAGTGGGCGCAGTCTTTGCAGCTTTAATTGCTTACGTTTAGTAGCCTTACCTTTCGGCTTAAGGTCCCTTCGGCACAGCTACTAATGGCATATCTACTAACGGCACTAGCGCCTCTATCTATTGCGGGATTAAGCTAGTATATGTCGGCCCGGGCAAGCGCTATAGCTTCCCCTTTACCGGCGCCGCCGCAGCTATAGCCGCAGCCGCAGCTATAGTAAGGGCCCGAGTCTAAGCTCGAGCTTAAGCTCCCGCCTAAGCAGCCGCCCGTATATCGTATATACCGCATAGTAAAGTCTATACGGGCCCTTTAGCGCGAGTAAACTGAGGGGCTTAGAGGTAATCCTTCTATAGTAGCGCTAGATTCTAAATAGGGCAGTAAATAGCGGGCTGGCCGGTAAAACAAGCTCTAATGGTACTCCCTACGGCTTAAGGTTATTAAGGAAATTAAGCGGGTTGCGTAGGCCTAGAGGGTTAGTAAGGAAGCGGCTATATAGTAGGTTAATCTACAGCAGAAGCAAATATAATGCTTGCTAAATTAGCTTTATAAACGGCTTTAAGCGGGTAGAAAAGCTATTAAATAGTATATATCTCTAAAATACTAAGGAGTCTTTTATTAAAACCTTTGTCTATAGCCCCTTAGGGGCTTATTTTAGTGCGGTATAAGTTTAGTGGGGTACTTATACAATAGCGGCGCCCGACTTAAAATATAAATATCTTTATTAACCTACAGCCAATTCTTACCATTCTAGTATAAGTAGAGAGCTCTTAGCTAGCTCTACGTATAGCGCTTAATAGGTATTAAGAGCGCGGTATTACTAGCGATTATAAATCGACCGTGGATATAGGGTAATATCTATATACTACTAAGCGTATAGGCCTCTTCGCCTATAAAATCTGACTTAGCGGCTGATTTAGCCATATAAATCGAACCGTAGATATACTATTGGTATTTACAGCTTAGCTAAGCGCCCGCTTAGTTGCTAAGCCGCATATAATATATATAACCCCCGTTAACATTTGCGGATATCCATAGCCGAGCCTATAGCTAAGCCGTGGACATCTTTAAATGTCTTTACCCCTACTAATTAAGTCGTTAATGCACGCGTACTATTGGCCTATTGGGCCAGCCGTGCGCCTATATATTTACCCTATACGGTAAGGTTACTTATCCGCTTACTAAACGGCTAATAGGTATACTTTCTCTACCTCTCCTTTTTAGTCTTTATCTATGTATATATAAAAAATAGGAACCCCCCTAGGGTATAGCTTCTCTAGCAGCGTCCTATCTTAAAAATGGCGTCAATTAGTCGCGTAAAGATTAACGTCACAAATAATGCCGAACTATGCGCTAACGCGTAGAGCATCCTCGCCCTTATGCGTGCCGAGAGGCCTAAAAATATATTTCTAAATTATAAGCCGAAGTAGAAGGAGTTTAAGGTAGGTAGCTAGATGCTTTATAGAGTAGTATACTTATAGCTAACGCGCGTCTTTTTAGGCCTTTTATAAAAAGAAGCAGTACTATAATACCAATACCGTTACGGAGGAGAAGCTACTTCTTTTCCTTATTAAGGAGGTTATAGGCCGGCCACTAAAAGCAAAAAGCCGTAAGGCTAGTGATGACGTACCCTAGGACGAGACGCGGCTCTCCTAGCGCTTAGTTTACGGCTATATTATAGCCCTAACAGACCTCTACTGGGCGTAGAAGGCTATAGGGATAAACAGCTACTAGTCCCCGCGGGAGGATAACGTTAGGGAGTACCTTAAGATTCTACAACGGAGGGACGCGCAGTGGGAAAAGCAGTAGTTTGCGGATAAGGGTAAAGATACGCTACTTAACGGATATATAGAGGACGAGTTTAAGAATATCTACCGCCAGCTATAGGCCTGCGGAGACTCCTTGCTAGAATGCTACCTCCGTACGCTTATAGATATCCTACTAGGCTACTATATGCTTACCCGCGGCGGCAATAAGCGCTCCGCTAAGATCTTAGACTTATTTACCTTTAAGTTTAAGGGAAAAGGCCCTACCCGCTGTATACCCCTAATATTTACTATACGTGCCGGTAAGTAGAACTAGTATAGCCACCTTAAGACTATTGGGGCTTTATATAATAAGAAGCCGCTCGTCTATATACTTAGCGGGCTAGCTTTTTACCTCCTATATCGCTAGGACCTTAGCGATAAGCCGTTCCCGGACTTTAGTAAGCGGTTAGTATGGTATAATATCCGCCTAATTAAGAGTAGCGCTAGGGACCGTAAGGCGGCCTTCTTGTATAATTTATAGCGGAAGTAGGTTGCTAAGGCGTTTTAGTACATTAGCGTCTTCTTATAGAAGAAAACCTATATTAGATAAAGCGCTGGCGCTAAGATAGCAGAGCTAAAAGGGGTTAGCGAGGACTAGATTAAATGCGCTAGTAGGTAAAACTAGGAGTAGATGGTTAGCTACTACTTAAACTCGCTACCGCGGGAGTTTATACGGACGATGGCCGGCTATACGCCGTAAATAGGCTGCTTTAAGATTTGTAGGGCAAGCGTCGCCCCCCCTAATATACTACTGTTGACGATCTGGCCAGATCTAGACGTCTAGAAAGGTTAGTTCAGCCCTTAGGTCGGCTAGATTAACGACCTCGCAGCTATAAGCGCCATAAACCTCTTATTTTACCTCTAGGAGGTTATTCTATAGGACTTAGTAGTCCTCCGCGAGATATTCCTAAGTAGCCCTATATAGAACCACCCTATCTTCTAGCATAAGGCCTATCTACCCTTTACGCGGAAGGTTAAAACCTGCCTATAGTAGGAGGAAGAAGGCCCTAGCTAGCTATTAATACTCTACTAGGCCGTGCCGGCTATTACGGACTGCCTAAAGACTATAAACGCCTGGAACGACTAGAGGGCACATAAGAACAACTAGAGAGCACGCGAGCTATAGGCGTCGTTTAACCGTATAGCCGAGTCCCAGTAGGCGCAGTCTTTATAGCTTCAATTGCTTACGTCTAGTAGCCTTACCTTTCGGCTTAAGGTCCCTTCGGCACGGCCACTAACAGTATATTTACCGACGGCACTAGTGCCTCTATCTATTGCAGGATTAAGCCAGTATGCGTTGGCCTAGGTAAGCGCTATAGCTTCCCCTTCGCCGGCGCCGCTATAGCTATAGCCATAGCCGCAGCTACAGTAAGGGCCCGAGTCTAAGCTTAAGCTTAAGCTCCCACCTAAGCAGCCGCCCGTATATCGTATATGCCGCGTAGTAAAGTCCATACGGGCCCTTTAGCGCGAGTAGACTAAGGGGCTTAGAGGTAATCCTTCCGTAGTAGCGCTAGATTCTAAATAGGGTAGTAGATAGCGGGCTGGCTAGCAGAACGAGCTCTAATAGTACTCCCTACGGCTTAAAGTTATTAAGGAGATTAAGCGGGTCGCGTAGGCCTAGAGGGTCAGCGAGGAAGCGGCTATATAGCAGGTTAATCTACAGCAGGAGTAAATGCAGTACTTACTAAATTAGCTTTATAAACGGCTTTAAGCGGGTAGAAAAGCTATTAAATAGTATATATCTCTAAAATACTAAAGAGTCTTCTATTAAAACCTTTATCTATAGCCCCTTAGGGGCTCATTTTAGTACGGTATAAATTTAGTGGGGTGCTTATACGATAGCGGCGCCCGACTTAAAATATAAATATCTTTATTAACCTACGGCCAATTCTTACCATTCTAGTGCGAGGAGAGAGCTCTTAGCTAGCTCTACATATAGCGCTCGACGGGTATTAAAAACGCGGTGTTACTGGCGATTGTAGATTAACTATAGATATAGGGTAATATCTATATACCACTAAGCGTATAGGCCTCTTCGCCTATAAAATCTGACTTAGCAGCTAATTTAGCTATACAAATCGAACCGTGGATATACTATTAGTGTTTACGGCTCGGCTAAGTGCCCGCTTAGTCGCTAAGCCGCACATAATATATACAACCCCCATTAACATTCGCGGATATCTACGGCCGAGCCTATAGCCAAGCCGTGGACATCTTCGAATGTCTTTACCCCTACTAATTAAGTCGCTAATACACGCGTACTATTGGCCTATTGGGCCAGCCGTACGCCTATATATTTACCCTATACGGTAAGGTCACTTATCCGCTTACTAAACGGCCGGTAGATATACTTTCTCTACCTTTCCTTCTTAGTCTCTGTCTATGTATATATAAAAAATAGGAACCCCCCTAGGGCACAGCTTCTCTAGCAGCGTCCTATCTTAAAAATAGCGTTAATTAGTCGCGTAGAGATTAACGTTGCGAATAATGCTAAACTACGCGCTAATGCGTAGAGTATCCTTGCCCTTACGCGTACCGAGAGGCCTAAAAATATATCTTTAAATTATAAGCCGAAGTAGAAGGAGTTTAAGGTAGGTAGCTAGATGCTTTACGAAGTAGTATACTTATAGCTAACGCGCGTCTTCCTAGGCCTTTTATAAGAAGAAGTAGTACTATAATACTAATACCATTACGGAGGAGAAGCTACTTCTTTTCCTTATTAAGGAGGTTGTAGGCCGGCCACTAAAAGCAAAAAGCCGTAAGGCTAGTGATAACGTACCCTAAGATAAGACGCGGCTCTCCTAGCGCTTAGTTCGCGGCTATATTACGGCCCTAACGGACCTTTACTGGGCGTAGAAGGCTATAGGGATAAACAGCTACTAGTCCCCGCGGGAGGATAACGTTAGGGAGTACCTTAAGATTCTATAACGGAGGGACGCGTAGCGGGAAAAGCAGCAGTTTACGGATAAGGGTAGAGATATACTACTTAACGGATATATAAAGGACGAGTTTAAGAACGTCTGCCGCTAGCTATAGGCCCGCGGAGACTCCTCGCCAGAATACTACCTCTGCACGCTCGTAGATATCCTACTAGGCCACTATATACTTACCCACGGCGGCAATAGGCGCTCCGCTAAGATCTTAGACTTATTTACCTTTAAGTTTAAGGGGGAAGGCCCTACCCGCTATATGCCCCTAATATTTACTATATACGCTAGTAAGCAGAACTAGTACGGCCGCCTTAAGACTATTGGGGCTTTACGTAATAAGAAGCCGCTTATCTACATGCTTAGCAGGCTAGCTTTTTACCTCCTATATTACTGGGACTTTAGCAACAAGCTGTTCCCGGACTTTAGTAAGCGGTTAGCGTGGTATAATATCCGCCTAATTAAAAGCAGCGCTGGGGACCGTAAGGCGGCCTTCTTGTACAACTTATAGCGGGAGTGGGTTACTAAGGCGTTTTAGTACATCGGCGTCTTCTTATAGAAGAAAACCTATATCGGACAAAGCGCTAGCGCTAAAACGGTAGAGCTAAAAGGGGTTAGTAAGGACTAGATTAGACGCGCTAGTAGGTAGAACTAGGAGCAGATAGTTGGCTGCTACTTAAACTCGCTACCGCGGGAGTTTATGCGGACGATGGCCGGCTATACGCCGCAGATAGGCTGCTTTAAGATTTATAGGGCAAGCGTCGCCCCCCCTAATATACTACTGTCGATAATCTAGCCAGATTTAGACGTCTAAAAAGGTCAGTTCGGCCCTTAGGTTAACTAGATTAACGACCTCGCAGCCATAGGCGCTATAAACCTCTTATTTTACCTCCGGGAGGTTATCCTATAGAACTTAGTAGTCCTCTGTAAGATGTTCCTAAGCAGCCCTATATAGAACCACCCTATCTTTTAGCATAAGGCCTATCTACCCTTTACACGGAAGGTTAAAACCTACCTATAGCAGAAGGAAGAAGGCCCTAGCTAGCTATTAATACTTTACTAGGCCGTGCTGGCTATCGCGGACTACCTAAAGACTATAGACGCCTAGAACGACTAGAGGGTATATAAGAATAACTAAAGAGCACGTAAGCTATAGGCGTCGTTTAACCGTATAGCCAAGTCCCAGTAGGCGCAGTCTTTACAGCTTTAATTGCTTACGTCCGGTAGCCTTACCTTTTAGCTTAAGGTCTCTTTAGCACAGCTATTAACGGCATATCTATTAACGGCATTGGCGCCTTTATCTATTACGGGATTGAGCTAGTATATATTAGCCCGGGCGAGCGCTATAGCTTCCCCTTTACTAGCGCCGCCGCAGCTATAGCCGTAGCCGCAGCTATAGTAAGGGCCTAAGTCTAAGCTTAAGCTTAAGCTCCCGCCTAAGCAGCCGCCCGTATATTATATATGTCGCGCAGTAAAGTCTATACGGGCCCTTTAGCGCGAGTGGACTAAGGGGCTTAAAGGTAATCCTTTTATAGCAGCGCTAGATTCTAAATGGGGTAGTAAATAGTGGGCTAGCCAGCAGAACAAGCTCCAATAGTACTCCCTACGGCTTAAGGTTATTAAGGAGATTAAGCGGGTCGCGCAGGCCTAGAGGGTTAGCGAGGAAGCGGCTATATAGCAGGTTAATTTATAGTAGGAGTAGATGCAGTGCTCGCTAGATTAGCTTTGTAAACGGCTTTAAGTGGGTAGAAAAGCTATTAAATAGTATATATCTCTAAAATACTAAAGAGTCTTCTATTAAAACCTTTATCTATAGCCCCTTAGGGGCTTATTTTAGTGCGGTATAAGTTTAGTAGGGTGCTTATATAATGGCGGCGCCCGACTTAAAATATAAATATCTTCATTAACCTACAGCCAATTCTTACTATTCTAGTGCGAGTAGAGAGCTCTTAGCTAGCTCTACATATAGCGCTCAACGGGTATTAAGAGCGCGGTATTACTAGCAATTATAGATTAACCATAGACATAGGGTAATATTTATATACTACTAAGCGCACGGGCCTCTTCGCCTATAAAATCTAACTTAGTAGCTAATTTAGCCATATAAATCGAACCGTAGATATACTATTAGTGTTTACGGCTCAGCTAAGCGCCTGCTTAGTTACTAAGCCATATATAATATATATAACCCCTATTAACATTCGCGGATATCTATGGCTGAGCCTATAGCTAAGCCGTAGACATTTTTAAATGTCTTTACCCCTACTAATTAAGTCGCTAATACACGCGTACTATTAGCCTATTAGGCCAGCCATACGCCTATATATTTACCCTATACAGTAAGGTTACTTATCTGCTTACTAAACGGCTAGTAAGTATACTTTCTCTACCTTTTCTCCCCGGTCTCTGTCTATATATATATAAAAAATAGAAACCCCCCTAGGGCATAGCTTCTCTAGTAGCGTCCTATCTTAAAAATGGCGTCAATTAGTCGCGTAGAGATTAACGTCGCGAATAATGCTAAACTACGCGCTAACGCGTAGAGTATCCTCGCCCTTACGCGTGCTAAGAGGCCTAAAAATATATCTTTAAATTATAAGCCGAAGCAGAAGAAGTTTAAGGTAGGTAGCTAGATACTTTATAGAGTAATATACTTATAGCTAACGCGTGTCTTCCTAGGCCTTTTATAAGAAGAAGTAGTACTATAATACTAATACCGTTACGGAGGAGAAGCTACTTCTTTTCCTTATTAAGGAGGTTGTAGGCCGGCCACTAAAAGTAAAAAGCTGTAAGGCTAGTGATGACGTACCCTAGGACGAGACGCGGCTCTCCTAGCGCTTAGTTTACAGCTATATTACGGCCCTAATAGACCTCTATTAGGCGCAGAAGGCTATAGGGATAAATAGCCACTAGTCCCCGTAAGAGGATAATGTTAGGGAGTACCTTAAGATTTTATAACGGAGGGACGCGTAGCGGGAAAAGCAGTAGTTTACGGATAAGGGTAGAGATACGCTACTTAACGGATATACGGAGGACGAGTTTAAGAACATCTGCCGCTAGCTATAGGCCCGCAAAGACTCCTTACCAGAATACTACCTCCGCACGCTTATAGATATCCTACTAGGCCACTATATACTTACCCACGGCGGCGATAGGCGCTTTGCTAAGATCTTAGACTTATTTACCTTTAAGTTTAAGGGGGAAGGCCCTACCCGCTATATGCCCCTAATATTTACTATATACGCTAGCAAGCAGAACTAGTATAGCCGCCTTAAGACTATTAGGGCTCTACGTAATAAGAAGCCGCTCGTCTACATGCTTAGTAGGCTAGCTTTTTACCTCCTATATTACTAGGACCTTAGCGACGAGCTATTCCTAGACTTTAGTAAGCGGTTAATATGGTATAATATCCGCCTAATTAAAAGCAGCGCTAGGGACTATAAGGCGGCCTTCTTGTATAACTCGCAGCGGGAGTAGGTTGCTAAGGCGTTCTAGTATATCGGCGTCTTCTTATAGAAGAAAACCCATATCGGACAAAGTGCTAGCGCTAAGACGGCAGAGCTAAAAGGGGTTAGTAAGGACTAGATTAGACGCGTTAGTAGGTAGAACTAAGAGCAGATAGTTAGCTGCTACTTAAACTCGCTACCGCAGGAGTTTATACAGACAATAGCCGGCTATACGCCGCAGATGGGCTGCTTTGAGATTCGTAGGGCAAGCGTCGCCCCCCCTAACGTACTACTGTCGACAATCTAGCCAGATCTAGACATCTGGAAAGGTCAGTTCAGCCCTTAGGTCAGCTAAATTAATGACCTCGCAGCTATAGGCGCCACAAACCTCTTATTTTACCTCTAGGAGGTTATCCTATAGGACTTAGTAGTCCTCCGCAAGATGTTTTTAAGCAGCCCTATATAGATGGATATGTCTATATAGCCAAGCGAGCACTACAGTACCCCTGCATCTTAGCAACACCAACATTATCAACATTTACAAAATTGAGCCTTGCTTGCTTGCTTTCTATATTAGTCTCATTTAAGAGCCAATACCTTATTTACTCAATTTCTAATAATTAATTGTTGCTATTGATGACTTAACAACCTATACGCTCGTCTAAACCTTCGCGAATCGTCCGTAAAAACCTTAAAAACTCGACCAACAATAATATACTCGACGAGCTAAACTCCTTAGAGGTTACCTACCAGTCTCCCTTACCTTCCCCTACACCTTTAGGCGATACGCCGGCATTACAGTCTCTATCCTCTATAATGGCGCCTCTCTCTGCGGCTTAATACGAGACTTTAGCCGCTAAAAAAGCCGAAGAATAGCTTTAATAACTATATAAGGAGGACCTAAGAATTAGAAGAGCTTAGGTAAAAGAGGTTAAGAACCAGGCAACCAACCGAAAAATAAAACTCCTTTAGGAACAGGAGAACCGTACCAAAATGCTACGCGTCCGAAAAGAATAGAAAAATTAGGCGACTAAACTCCATATATTAAGCCTCGCTACGGTAATAACAAGATTAGCTACGGCAGTGTTATCCTTAACCCTAATTAATAAACCGGGTGAGTTGCTTCCCTCTATAGCCAATATCCTAAATATTCTCCTCCCTAGCGTCCTAAATAAAGAGATACTTAAGGTATTTTAGGGTACTTTCTTGCCTAATAACCTCTTTTGCCTCTAAATACACCAGCTCTGGTCTAAGCCTTAGAATAATATCCTTATTATTAACAGCGTCCTTTCTATAAGACCGAAAGAAGGGATAATAAAGGACTACCCGTTAGTTAAAGTATGGGTAGAGGGCTTCCTTAACTATATAATAATTTTAATTGTTATATATAAGAATCTTTTAGTAGATCTTATTCCCTAAATACTTGCCTTCTATAATTAAGTTATCTAGCTATCCGCCACCTACTAAATTGCTCCCTTAATAACTATAGCCTTAGAGCACTACTTTATAGTTATTTAAAAGAACCAGTTAAAGCTAGCTAACTAGAAAATCTCTAGTAACTTCTTAGATATCTATTGCAATCCTAGTACTTATAAATCCGTATTTATCTTAAAACGCGCGTAAGTAAGCACTAATATCTTAAGAACCTATTATAGCTTTAATAGAGGGAAGTATAACCTGGGCAAGGATTGCAAGTTTCCGCATACCTGCAGTAAGTACGGTAGCCCGTATGCTGCGAGGAATTATAAGTAACAATTACTAGAGGAAAGTGTCAATAAGGAAAAGGAAGAGGAGGAAAAGAATTTTATTAAGCTATACCTACACTCCGCCGAAACCGTGCTCCACCCTTATAATACGGGTAGGCTAAATACTATACCATTATTTCTAGTTTTCCTACCCTCCTCTCCTCTACAGGACTCTCCATCCCCCTTAATTATTTAAGCGTGGGGGCGTTATCTATCCCTATACCCCGGCAACCTCTAATGTAATATTATTGGTATCTTAAAGTTCGGATGCCAGATTAGGGCAGACCTAGAAATTAAGCTTCTCTCCTAGAAGAACTAAGCCTTAATAGCCGCAAATATAGTCCTAATCTTAGAGAAGATTAGCGCCGATCTAGATATAGGTAGGATTACAATAGCAACGTCTCCCGTTATATCCTTGCCGCTAGGTTTAGTACCTAAAGCAAATAGGGGATAGCGCTGTATTTACAACTTATCCTTACTATCTGGCCGATCTGTTAACAACTTAATCCCTATAGCATTCGCCACACTATAATATTTAACAGTTAATTAGGTTCTTTAACACGTTATATATATAGGCCGTAGTTATATAATTGTTAAGAGGGACATTAAGAACGCCTTTTAGAATATCCCACTTTCTATTAAAGCTTAACGCCTTATAGGGTTCTCCTAGAAGGGTATAGTGTATTTTAAACGTTGCCTCTCATTCGGCCTTTAAACTGCACCCTTTTTATTTAATCTTTTTATGGAGGGATTCTACTAGATACTTATCTAATATATCCTAAACGCCGCCTTAAAGCACTATTTAGATGACTTTATCTTTATACTCTCTAACGCTTCTATCTTCCCTTAATTACTTAGTGTATATAACCAATTAAGCGATAAATTAGGCATCCTATAAAACGAATTAAAGAATATCAAAGGTACCACGGCCGAAGTTCTAGGTTATATTATAGATACTCTAAAGTTTAAGCTGCGTCTTTCTCCTTTAAAACAGGCCACTATAATTAAGGAGATTGATAAAGCTTTAAGTAGTAGATCCCTAACACTAGTTCAGAGTTAAAAACTAGCTAGTAGACTCGCTTAGAGCGCCCGGGTAATTAGGCTTAGGCATTTATATAACCGCTCTATCTAGGAGTTTATCTCCACTTTTATAAAGGCAGGTGGTTATCCTCGCCAACAGCTAACAGCTAAACTTCGCCAAGACTTGTTATAGTAGAGGGATGCTCTTACCCTTTTAAATAGTATCCTCTTCTTTAATAATACGGATTAAAAATAATTCCATCTCTTCTTAGACGCATCCGGGATTCTTAGTTATAGGGCCTTCTTCTTCCTTAAGGACTCTTAAGGGACAATATGGCCGCCCTATTTAGTATCTCTACCCTAAAACAATTCTTTAAGCTACTACCCTAATGTAGAACACCACCTTGCCCTAATTAATAAGCGGGAGGTCCAAGTAATTACGACCTTATTCTAGCTCTAGGCAACGCAGTAGGAGTATAGCTTAGTCTATATCCATATAAATAACACAGTAGCACTTTTAGGATTCCAGAATACGGTGGTAAAAGGACTAGGTAATTACCCGCTCTATAAAATCCTCTAACTAGCCACAGCCTATAATATTACGCTCTACGCAGAGTAGGTTTTCTTTACAGAAAACGGGCTAGCTAATGCTCTATCTCGTTTTAATCGCGATAGGGTATTATTACTATA
>Ga0307515_10020308_pt1 | contig 11861 bp, 7 predicted proteins | sample 17_EM_MG_FD_194513 | JGI IMG/M metagenome (GOLD analysis project Ga0307515, IMG submission 194513) | Populus trichocarpa ectomycorrhiza microbial communities from riparian zone in the Pacific Northwest, United States - 17_EM | ecosystem: Host-associated > Plants > Roots > Unclassified | place...
ATATACAATCTGTTGCCTCCGTGGACGTACCCGGTTTTGGGGAACCACGTAAATCTATTTGTTTATGTTTTATTTGTGTTTGCTTTCGGTCCAGTATGCACAACAAAAATATCATAAAACACGTAATATCAGCGGCTGTCACCATAGAGGAAAATGGTGTTGGTGAATCAGGGCCAACTATGTTAGGGTTTCCACTTTCCAGTGTTAACCACACCTTGTAGTTGTCGTGTCGGCTAAACCACATTATACATGCTTTGCACGTGAGGAGCACGTGTGTTCCTAACCTGCACAGTACCAGTACCACCGACGCGAGATGCATTTGTCAACCCAGCTGTTCTTCCTACTGGTCTCCGCAAACGGGGCCATCGTGTCTCTTGTACTATATACAGTACCCAACGTCACCTTGGCTGTCATGGGGGTAAATTAAAGGCACTCAGAATTTGACAATGCTTCTCAAAGCTATACACCAACATTTATATATTACTCAATAATTCACTCCCTTTTGTTTATTTACTTGCTGGTAGCGTGGCTTACACAATCCACAAACCAAGACTCTCTTTCTTTCAAACAAATAAAAGAACAAGAGAGAGCTCGACTAATTTAGAAACAAACATCTTAACGACTACACGATACACTGCTAAAAAAAGAAGATTCAGAACTAACTACAGAGACATCCTGCATCCAATTCTCAATCCGACCTGTTCCTCTAGACCACACCACCGGAGAATACTGACAAGAGGAACCAACTCCCCTAAACATTACATTTATTCAAGTCAGCACACCATTCTTTTTTTACTCTTTCTACATGCTTTCATTACATTATGGAACAGCTGCTAGTGCTCTCATCACTGAACATTTCTGTTGATGCTGCAGCAGAGAAATCGCCATTATAATTAGGTTGTTCAGCGTAGGGGTGAGCTAGGTGAGGGTCAGCGTAGGGGTGAGGGTGAGGGTTGTAGCAATAACCAGTGGTCGGTGGATTATAAGGAGACCTGTGATACATCATCTGGGGGTGTTGCAAGCCATTCCTGTTTTGCATGTTCATCATCATTGATGCTGGATGGTTTTGCCCAGTCATGTTCATCTGGGGTTGTTGCATGCCATTCCTGTTTTGCATGTTCATCATCATTGATGCTGGATGGTTTTGCCCAGTCATGTTCATCAGCATGGATGATGGGTACTGACCTGTGCTATATCCACCAGTCGGGAATCCCGCTGCTGCAGAAGGTCCTTGATGCCCGTTATTATTGGATTGAACTTGCAACCCTAGGCCGTTGGGATTACCTCCTAATGCAGCAATAGCAGCTGTAGCATTGCTGACATTAGCATCATTTCCACGAAAACCAGCAAGGTTCATCATGGTACTAGTGTCATTTCCCCTTTTGCCCTCCCCAGCACTGATGTTTCCACCACCTAATTGGGCATTTTTCATTTGCAATGCTGCCATGGTTTTCTGATCTATCCCCCCTGGATTGACCTTCATTCCCATATTCTGATTTGGGTTTCCTTTCTTTCCAGCATTCCCATTTACAAGATTTTTCATTTCATTACCATTGTTAGAAGCTGGAGGAATGGCACCGATACCTTTCTTTGCTTTGTTTGCATCCATGATATGCTGCCTGAGAAGACCCAGTTGGCTTGGTCCAAGAAATCCGAGGTCATCCCCATCATCATCTTCTTCATCATCAAGATAGTCATCATCTTCTTCAGAGCTGAATACAGGGAATTTCTGCTGGTTCTTGAAGGCCTCGAGGCCCTTGACCAAGCCTTGCTTTTGACTTTTATTGCTCTTGTCATCTTTGATGCAGTTGTTATTTTGTTTTTGATTGGACTTTTGGGACCAAACCTCAGCATGTTTCCCAGCTCTGACTAGTTTCTTGATCAAAGTTGCGGTATCTACAGTACCTGAAACTGTGACTTTTTGTTGCTCGGCATCTATGTTTACTTGGTAAACTCCTGTAACAAAAGGGTTTCAGAAAACATAAATAAATAAAAGCCTGAAGAAATTGATCACCAAATATAAGTCAGGGTTTTATTTTTGACATCTAAATCTAAGCACCTTATCTTTCTGAAGTACAAATATCTCAAAATCACTGGCTAGTAGAATGATCATTCCTCGTATGAAGGTAAATTTCGTCATTTCTGATAACGGATCATTACATAGTATGCTCTTTATGCAGAGATTTTACATTTTGACTCCTTAATTATCTCCATTTTTTAAATAAAAAAAAGTCATGGAAAATTAATTAGTAGCTCGACGCAAGGAAAATCAATAAAGTGACAAAATGAAACGAGATCATAAATTTATTCATGACATGGGAAATAGAAGAACACAAGTGTTCTGGCTTGGCCCTGGAAAAATTTGAGGGATAATTTTTTTAATTCTCATTTCATCCACTCATCGTGCTCTGGTTTTCAACTGGAATTCAAACTATTATACAAGAGCAAACCATTCCTCTTTTGCTACCAATTATTAGCAGCAAAATAAAAAAACTACAAGAAACTCTGCTGCACTATAAAAATGAAAAAGAGCAAGCAAAGCAATCCAAAATCCCACATCAAAAAGGAAAAGGCAAGAACATTATACTATAGTATAGAAATGATGATAAGAAGCTGAGCACCTTCAATCCTCTGAAGGTGTTTCTTTACTTTCTGCTTACACCCATCACAGTGTATGTTCACTTTGAGAACACAAGTCTGTACAAAAAGAAGAAGAAAAGAAATAAGCAAACAACAAAAACAAGAAGAAAGATGCTAGAGAAAAAGAGGCCACCACCAAACTTTACCAGCAGATATAAAAAAATACAATGAAAAAGTGGGACTTTAAGAAAGGACACAAAGAATGTGGCTAAGAAAGAAAGAGAGGGGGAGAGAGAGAGACCTGGATCTTGAGGAGCTTAAAGTCATCTTCTTTGGTCATCTCTTCAGTGTTTTGTAATGAAAGAGGCTCAAAACACTCAGCTAAAAAATAGGGGAAGAAATAAAGTAGAAAAAGTTAGCACATATCATCCATCTATATAAGCTAGTGAGCGTAAATGGTTAACACAGGTTCAAGTTACACAACCAATTATAGATAAAAAGATAGTAAGAGAACATAGATTCTTCATTTCTTACTCTCTTTTCCTTCTCTTCTTCCAGTTCTCAAAAGCAAACAAAATAAAAGCACATGGGCATTGTTTTAGCTTCTTCAGACTTCAGAAAAATTTAAAGGAACAACCAAAGAACACAGAAACCAAAACAAACAATGCCAGGACAAACAAAGCGAAAAGGAGAAGATAAAGTAGGCGCGGGAGGGAATAAAAGTCAGAATCGGGACATGAAACATATGGCAGTGTAGCAGGGAGAGAAGTGGGAGAGAGAGAAATAAGGAGGAGGAGGGGATGCTCTGCTCTGTGAAATCCGAGGTGATGTGATTTAACGTTAAATACTGAAGGGGAGAAAACAATAAAAGTAGAACAGCGACTTGACAGGCCGACTTCTTTCCCTGACCAATTTGTCCGTATTCATTTTTATCGTTGGAAACACAAAAAATATAGAGAGACTGGTGTACTGGGTGATTCTGTGTGTATCTATCGTGGATAGTATAATAGATATTTATGGATAAGTAGGATACATTTAGGTACAAGAATATATATTACGCAAGATCAGAATAATTATTATTTTTTATTCGGTCATCATGTTAGATACAAGAATATATTTTTTTAGGAGTTTCTAAATTTTATTTTTTTTTTGTAGTAGTAAAATAAAAAAATAATTACTTTTGTCTGTAGGATTTTTAAATTTTAAAAATTTTATTGAGACTTTAATTTTGACAGTTTTTATAATTTTTTTATTTTTTTTGTATTTCATGCTTTTTTTTTGTAATTTTAAATTTTTATTTTGTTTTCTGGTTATGATATGATTTATAACATATTTAAAGTTCTGTAAATCTGTACAAGAAAATTATTATTATAGAAAAAAATAAAATATGCAAACTTGAAGTTTATATTTGTTTTTTATTAAAAAATTTGTGTTTTTTTTTATTTGTTGCTTTCTTCACCGGGGTTTGTTATTCATTTTTATCGTTGGAAACATAAAAAAAAAAAAAAACAGGGAGAGAGGGATGTTTTTGGAAGTGAGAAATGGAGTAGTAATCGGCCTTTGTTTTTGGAGAAAATGTGGAAAATATCTCACAAACATGACAATATATTTTTTAAACAAATTGGATATTTAATAAATAAAGATATGAAAATTCAATGATAATGAAACAATAATTATGTGCTCTGATAATGAAACAGTGAATAAAGGTAGAAGAGGAGACGGTGACAGTGATGATAATGGAGGCAAAGGATGCAATGGAACTTGTGTGTGATTAAGATAGTGATGATGGTGGCTGTTTGGAGGTCGAGGTGATTAGACCATGTCACTTATAATTCAAATTATTAAATAATATCGTGAGTTAATTAATATTGGGATTTTTTAAGAGTTGAATATATATTTTTTAATAAATAAAATAAAATTTAAAACTAGCTTGAAATATTTTATATTTTTAAAAAAGAATTTCACGAGAAAAACACGGGAACATGGGTAGAAATATTTTATGCAAAACAAAGGAAGCGAATGTTTTCCAGAGTTTAAGCCCTATTTTTGGATTGCGGGTCTTAATAGAAATGGATAAAAAATTAATATTTTTTCTTAAAATAATTTTTCATATTTTTTTACTGTCTTGATGGTTAATGTTAAAAATAGAATAATAAAAAGATATTATTTTAATATATTTATAAACAAGAGATATTTAAAAAATTAACCATTAAAAAAAAAAACCAATACTGACAAGCAACCAATACTGATTTGATTAGGAAACAAGCAAGGAGTGCTGCTCTGAAGGGATAGAGTCAGCTCATTGATTCTTGGACCGAACACCATCGGGCTTTTTTTTTCTCTTTTACTTGATTGTGTTGATGATTCGAACGACAGAGACATCCTTGCTGCATCTTGAGGATATCTGTATGCTGGCAGTACTGTTTCTAGGGTGGCTTCCAGTTGCTAGCCGTCTGATGTCTCGGATTTCGGATGAGTAAAAATGTGCTTCTGTTTATTTTATTTTTTTAGGAAGAGAACAGATTTGTTCCCAGACTATTGTTCGGTTTCAACTAGTTCCCCAAACAAATTAATTTTTAAATTGGATCCCTCTTCTACTGGATATTTCGTAATTAATCCCTGTCAAAAAATTTTTTTTTTTTAATAACATGTGAGTTGCTTGACAGTGTGATAAGAGTTATTTTTAAAGTATTTTTTATTAAAAATATAGTAGAATAATTTTTTATTATTTTTAAAATTTTATTTTTGATATCAATATGATAAAATAATTTTAAAATATTAATTTTTTATAAAAATCATGTTAAAATCTCAATATCAAACAACTCCTACATAAAAAGGACTTATATGTCATGAAAGGACATGATTTTCTACGTTGATTTCAACAATTAAGATTAATGGGTGATATTCGATAGATGTACAATCCAAATTGAGAATTATTTTTGTTTGGTGACCCAGCTGAGAAATCAATAATAGTTGTGGACAATCTTTCATTTACCCGATTTTTATTACTAAAAAGGAATATACTAATTTTTGCATGCTTATCAAAAATTTTTTTTAAAAAAATGGAAATAATCTAAATAACTTACACCTCATTACTTATTAGTTTTGAACATTTATAAAAATTAAAGTGTATAGAACATATGAAGTAGTGGTCAAGGATTAAAGTATTGATGCTCATTAGTAACCTCATTTCTCAGTATAGATTTAGTAGGTGTTTAAAAATATAATAATGGTTATAGTTTAAAGTATTTTTTATTTAAAAATATATTAAAATAATATATATTTTTTAAAAAATATTTTTAATATTAATAAATTAAAACAATTTAAAAATAAGTAATTTTTTTATAAAAAAATTAAAAGATTGTGGCTGGACCGCTTCCTATAGTATGTTTGGAAGTGTGGTAATGATTGCTTTTGAAAATAGTTTTCAGTTTAAAACATATCAAAATAATATTTTTTATTTTTTAAAAATTATTTTTCATATCAGCATATTAAAAGTACCTGAAAACATAAAAAATATTAATTTTTAAAAAAACAAATAAAATTTAAATTTTTTTAAAATATTTTATTACCATGCCAAACACACGTATTCTCCTGTACTAATTGATAGCCCGACTCGCTGGCACTATTTTACTAACTATTTAAAAAGATAAAATCTCCACTGGAGGAGCCTGGCCCGGCCTACTGAAAGCCCGTAAAAACCGAGAAGTTGAAAAGAAATGCGAGAAATTGAAGAGATAGAAGGAGATTGTCAATAATGATGCCCCTGTCCCTCTGGGGCCTACCTCACCTTATTGTCGAGTGCACGACAAATAGGGTTTCAGTTTCGAGGGAAATTTCGCTTTTTGTCATTGTCACCTCTGAACTCTTGCTTGTTTTACAGAGTGGCCCCTCTACTTTGTTTACATTGCCTTCGGCGAAGGAAGCTCACGCTAGTATATTATTTTCCTGTTTGTCACCGTGTTTTTTAAAAACAATTAAAACTTTTTAGATTAAAATTATTATTTTATATTTTTAGGTCATTTTAATATATAAAAATTCGAAATAAATTTTAAAAAATAAAATAAAAATATTATTTTAATATATTTTTAATTAAAAATCATTTCGAAAAAAAATCTACCATACTCTCAATTAGGGGTGAGCAAAAAAACTGAAAAATCGATTAAACCAAGAAAACCGGAAAAAAAATAACAGAAAAAACCGAACCGTAAAAAAAATCGATTAAACTGATTAAAATTTAAACAAACCGACAGGTTCAGTTCGGTTTTATAAGCTTGAAACTGAAAAAACCGAACCGAACCCAAACCGGAAAAAACCGAGCAAAACCGGTTTGAACCGGTTTTTATCCTAAAAACCCAACCGAAACCGGTCGGTTGGAACCGGTTTCGATTTTTTTAAATAAAAAAATTTTGATTACTGAATCGAAAATAATCACCCCTATTCTCAATACTTCTAGTCACTTGGAAAATTCTACAGCTTGATTTTAATTTTTATTTGAGTAAAAACTTTAATAAAAGAATTTACTTTGTTTGTATTAGGGGTTATTGTTTAAAGTATTTTTTTAGTTAGAAATGTATAAAAATAATTTATTTTATTTTTAAAAATTATTTTAATATCAACGTATCAAAATAATTTAAAAATTTAAAAATATTAATTTAACAAAATCAAGATGTAAAAAATATAGTTTCTACTGTATTTCCAACCACATTTAAAAAAGAAAACACTATTATTCATCGTACAATTTGTAGGGACACTACATTTTCTTGGGTGATTTCGACGACGAGCCTTCTTTTTTCTGATTAATTCCAACTTTTGTTTGCACGGTGTCAGTCATTCGAGGACCGTTTCAACAGCAAAGAATGTACAGAACGTTGCTGGTTCGTCGATTTTCCCATGAAGACAAGACAATGTCGATAAGATGATAAAAATACTCGTCCACCATGAGTGGGCTCATTTTCTCTTCTAACCCTGCTTGAAGAGGTAAGAGCACCTTGAATGGTAAAAATTATTTGAAAAAACTAAATTATTGAAGAGAAAAAAATCATCTTCACGATTTATTTTCTGGTGACGTGAATAAAAATATAAAAGATTCGCGGGTCAGCTATGCAAAGAGATAAAGGAATGTGACCTTTTGAACCTTTACCATGATAGAGCCTGTCTTTATTTTCTGGTTTTTTAACGGGAAAAAACAAAAACAGAGGAGACAAAGTCCGCTTTTTAACTTTTTTGGCGCACAATTCCCCAGCACCCTTCCTCCTATTTTAACCCTTTCTGTGCAATTATCCATGCTTGCCACGACAATAGGTTGATGGAGGATGGGTGATAGTGTTTGTTTTTTATTTAAAAAAAAGCCAGTATTTGCATAAAAAAAATATTTGATAAATAAATAAATTTAATTTTTTTTTTGATAAAATAACAAAATTTATAAATTATCTCATCTCGCAATAATTTGCAATGTTGAGAACACATAAAAATTGCTTAAAATAAAATCTACCGGTTTTGTTGTTTCTAATCTTTAAATTTAATCAAGTGAATTATGATTAAATTTTATATTCAAACATCAAAATCAATATGTTCCATGCAACATGCTCTAGTTTATAGATTAGAATTATGAAGCAAAGCTCGCTAAAACAACTTGAATAATTTAGTTGAAGCATAATGGCTAAATCATGTTAAAAAAAAATTAAAATTGTTCTACATACCTAGTTTTAATTGATTAGTTGTGCTGGGTCAATATCGAAAAAAAACAACAACAAAAAATGTCAATTTTGTTATTTTTTTTAGGTTTGGATTCTTTTGGTTATGTATTTTTTTTTATCTCTACATAAACATTTGGTGTTTTGGTTTTTTATTTGATTTTTAAATTATCAACTTTCTAAAAACTATCATAATTTTCTTATTTTTTCTATCTATTTTTCTATAATTTAGAACTTTATTCTTAAAGTTTAATGACCCTAGTTTTTATACATTCTACTGATTGTGTCAGAACCTCAGGCTCCAAACCTAAACTGAGGTTCTCCCACATTTTAAAATTATGATTCAAATTATTTTTTAAGGTATTTTTTAAAATATCAAAATATTTTAAAACAAAAAAATACAAATATTTTTTAAAAGCAAAAATAAACACACCAAAACCTGCTTTGTTCGAGATACTGTGACCTGTGGATTATATTATTCTGCTCGGAATAGTGTACCTTTATATTTTAAAAAATTGAAAACAACAAGACTTGCAATTTTGTAAATATTTTTTTATTTGTGATATTTTCTCAGATAACTTTCTTACAGGTGCTATTTTTGTAATGAAAACCTCCATTGTTTAAGGCTTTTTATTTTGTTACGCCATGATCAGAGGGTGGCACGCAATCGCACGAAGGTTAAAGTGAAGAGGCAAAAAATGTGTAAGAATTTTACAGGGTCTAAAGAGGCTAGGGAAGGGTGTGTCAGGTCCATCATTACTTGCTCCCCAGCTCCTGCATGTCTCTCTGCACGCTGCCCAAACCAGACCAGGCTACCTTTCCCTTTACTTGCCTTTATTTATTACCTTCGCTTCTGTCTCAAGCCAGCGTGTTTTCTTTTTCTTTTTTTAACCATGCTTTTAAAAAATTCATTTTTTTCAAATTAATTTTTAAAGCATTTTTAGATATATTAATATTAGAAATAAATTTTTAGAAATAAAAAAATATTATTTTAATACAATTTTAAATAAAAATAAACTTTATTATGGCTAAAATATCTGATTTTTTTAATCTACCATAATAATTACCTCAAGTGCTACTAACTTTTTTGGTGTTTGACATCGTGGAACTATTAAAATGAGTGTTTGAGATGGTAGCAACTTTTGTTTTCACGATGAATTTTAAAAAGTGTGTTTTATTTTAAAAAATATTAAAATTTATTTCTTAATTATTTTATTTTATTTTATTTTTAAATAAAAAATATTTTTTAAAAACACCTTTGTACTGATCTACCCAACCTTCACAAATTCTCAATTACCAAAAAGAGGTAAAATTCGCTCCCAGCTCAGCATCTGATGAAATTTAAAAGGAAGAGTGTGGTACAATTTGGCCGAGATGGGCGAGGACAGGGCTTTTATTTATTTTTTTATTGTAAATATATTAAAATAATATATTATTTTATTTTTAAAAATTTATTTGCGATACAATTACGTCAAAATGATATATAAAGTTTTTTTTTTAAAATCAATTTTTATTTAAAAACGTTTTTGCATTGTGTTTAAATACCTTCAAAGATCTGGGATGGTTTTTATGGTATGGACCGGGGTCCATAAGAACTACGTTTATTTGATGATCAAATAAAAACCACAATCAAAGAAAGGACTTTACGCGCAAGAGCTCATGGGCTCTCCTTGAACCAGGGCCCACAAGCCACGGTTAATAACTACCTTCATATATTGGTTTAAAATAAGATCTCATATTATTGAATTAATTCAAGGCTAGAGCTTGGAGAAAAAAATTAATGTTGAACAACGTCTGGTAAAATCCAGTCAATTCCCTGTAAATATGGTTAATAACTACCTTCATATTCCCATTCACCAGGTTGCTGACGTGTTCGAGAAGCATGGAATACTTGCTGCCTGGGATTAATTGTTTTGCTTAGCAGACAGCTTCCATTGACACAGACTTAAAGCTCCCATTCCAAATTAACTCAAGGCCGAGTTGAATAGCCCAGGTTCTGGGCCGAGGATGGCTGAAAAACCAGGCTTGAACCGGGCAGGGAGTCCGAATAAGGCCGCCTGCATCCGGTTTGCTTCAATTTAATCCAGCCTTCAATCGGAAAGCCCAGCATGTGTGATTCTCGGGAGGGGGCCTGAGAATTGAATCCCCCTGGCTTCTTTTAACTTCCGGGCAGCACGAATCAAAGCGGCAAAGGAGATTGACTAGGCTTGGGTGAGCATCACCACCACGATGAAAAGGAAATTCATGATCATGCCAGGCATCGTCATGACGTTTTATTTTTATTTTATAAAAGAGAGGTGTGGATTTGAAATCTCTGTAAAGAAAAAGTAACAGATTATATAAGAAAAACATTAAAATATTCGAGGTATAAAATATTGTTTATATGAACAACTAATCACCCCAGCTTTATCTTTTTTTCATTCAAGTCTTTTCTTTTTCGTTGGATTTTTTTTCATTCAAATATTTCCTGGATCCTTTTCTCTCCATTTGACAGACCTCGATCTTTTTTTCCATTAGCATCCTTTTTACTGGTCATTTTACTTCCCATTTAACAATGTAATGTGGTTTTGAAAATTTGATATTCAATAAATACATTATTGAATAACACTTTAAATTATAAATATACGAGATAATATGAAATAAAAAATATAAAAAAATGATAAAAATATAACATAGAAAAATGATATAATCTTCAATGAATTGTAATAGTTATCCACCATGTTTTTTGTCAATAATTTTTTTTAATTCTCAATTTAATTATTTCATGTTAAGTTCATTTTGGATTGAATTTATTATTCAATGATATAATCTTTTAGTTATGATTTCAAAATAAAACAAATATTCAATTTTTGTATATAAAAAATAACATATTTATCTAAATTTATAATTCAATATGTGATTGTAATCAACAAATTTATTATGATTTATTAATATATATAATTTTTTATTTATTTTATTAAATACATGTATAAAATTCTCGTACAGAAATTTGAATGGTAGGAAAATATGATAGCCTGAAACACATCGGAATATTGTTCGTAAACTGCAAACAAACAATGGCAAACGAGAGGGAAGAGAAGGTTTTGTTCAACGAGGAGTTCCCTTTTTCCCACTCTACCCTGCGAATGGCACGAACGAAGTCTCAAATCAGGGACGGTAATATAGTCACTGCGAAAACCCACAAGTGGCACAAACGAAAATAGCACTAACGCAAGGGGTAGTTTTGTTTGAAGGGGGAGGGGTGTCATCTTGGTTACCCAGATGAGCATATCGGAGAAAACGATAGAATGACAAAAATGTCCAAGACCTCGTTATAGTTTGTTGTACAATGTGGATGACATGCCGTTTAGTGTGTTTATTTATTCAGGGGCAGCCGTGTCAATCTATACATAAAAAAAAAAGAGGTGGACCGCGGTTAATAACACCTTGGAGAGGCAATACCAGCCTCCACAAAAACATAACTACGGACCGCGTACTCTACTACTCCCTGTTGCGGGCACTCATAAACCCTGAGATATGTTAAGCTTGTCTGCTGCTCACACCACAGCCGCCCCCGCCGCTAAGCTTTCTCGTGTCCCCTCCGCT
>Ga0307515_10020309_pt1 | contig 11861 bp, 13 predicted proteins | sample 17_EM_MG_FD_194513 | JGI IMG/M metagenome (GOLD analysis project Ga0307515, IMG submission 194513) | Populus trichocarpa ectomycorrhiza microbial communities from riparian zone in the Pacific Northwest, United States - 17_EM | ecosystem: Host-associated > Plants > Roots > Unclassified | place...
CCCCGATAGGCCGCGCCGTCGCAACGCCCGGAGCCGGTCGCGAAGGCGTTGCTGGAACGGAATGTCGTCCGAACCATCGCCGCCGGCTGCCTTGTCCTCCTTGCCGACCGGCCTCATGGGCACGGTCCCATCGTGAAACTCGATCTGGACAGCCGAGGCGGCCTTCGCGGTCTCGGCGCTCGTCAGCGGCTCTGACCCGACTGACGTTCGCTCCTCCGACCGATTGCGCTGAGCGTGTTCGGGTGCTTCCCGAAGTGGCTTTCGTCCTAGACCGTCGGAACCGTGCCCCCATCGATCAGGTGCTCCGACCCGGAGATCGAGCCGGCGCGCGGCGAGACCAGAAAGGTGATCAGGTCGGCGACCTCCTGCGGTTTGGCAGGCCGACCGAGCGGAATGCCGCCGAGCGATTGCATGATGATCTGCTTGCCGCCTTCATAGTTCGTACCAGCTTGGTCCGCCAGACGCTCGGCCAGTGCCACGGCGGCTTCGGTCTCGACCCATCCGGGCGAAACACGCAGCACGCGCACGCCCTTCGGCGTCACCTCCTTCGACAAGGCCTTGCTGTAGGTGGACAAGGCCGCCTTGGCCGCCGCATAGGCGGTCGTCGATTCCGGCAGCGGCAGCAGGCGCTGGATAGAGCTGACGTGGACGATGACGCCGGAGCCTTGCGCCAGCATCGCGGGCAGGAGCGCGCGGTCGAGCCGCACGGCAGGCATCAGATTCTGGTTCAGTTCATCGAACCACCGCGCATCGCTCAGTGCCGCAAAGCCACCGCCTGGCGCACTCGACCCACCGAGCACGTTGACCAGGATGTCGATGCCACCCCAACGCTCGAGCACCGACCGCGCCACCACAGCCGCGCCCTCGGCTGTCGACAGATCGGCGGCGACATACACCGCGCCTGCGGTCGACCGCGCCGGCGCAGAGCGCGCCGTGGCCATCACCTGCACGCCGGCAGCGCGCAGAGCTTCGACGACGGCGGCGCCGACGCCTTTGGTGCCGCCGGTGACCAGCGCCCGCTGGCCTTCGAGTCGAAGATCAAAACTCATGCTGTGATCTCCAGCGAAGCGATCAGGCCGCACTCGAGGCGAAAGCGGTAGCGAAGATCGACCGGGCTGCCGAGAAAGTTGCCGCTCACGCGGCTGGTCACGACGTGAAGCCCTTCCTTCTGCTCCAGCGCGAAAGGTTCCGTCGTGTAGGTGTACTGGGTCGACGCCGCTTTCTTCCACGCCTTGATCGCATCGAGGCCTGTGTGGGTACGGCCTTCGTCCTTCACGATGGCGCCTGGCGTGAAACACCGGGCAAGCGCTTCGGGACCTTGTTTGTCAGCCGCAAAGTAGGCGGCGATCGGCTCGGCAAGGATCGGTGTGTTCATGGTCACGACTCCTGGTTGGTGAAGTCGTCAGGATGCGCGCCCGGGAAAGATTAGAGAATCCTCCATAATCTTCATGGCCCATGTAGAACAAGATACAGAATGCGTGGATCCGAATTCGCCGAGTTGAAGGCCTTTGCAGCGGTGGTCGAGCGCGCCAGCTTTGCACGCGCAGCCGAACATCTTGGGCTCTCGCCTTCAGCACTCAGCCAGACCATCCGCCTGCTCGAAACCCGGCTGGGTACGCGGCTGCTGAACCGAACCACGCGCAGCGTGGCGCCCACCGTCACCGGGGCGCAGTTGTACGGGCGTATCGCGCCGATGATCCGGGACATGGACGAGGCGGTTGCCGAAGCCAGCGCCGCGGCCGGGCGGACCAATGGCACGTTGCGCATCAACACGCTGGGAATGGCGGCTCGACAGGTCATCGCACCACGACTGGGCCGGTTTCATCGCGCGCACCCAGACGTGACCTTGGACATCGTGGTCGATGATGCACTGAGCGACATCGTTGCCGGCCGCTTCGATGCCGGCATTCGCGTGGGCGGGCGGCTCGAGAAAGACATGATCGCGGTCCGCCTGACGCCCGACGTGAAGATGGTCGCTGTCGCGTCGCCAGCCTACCTGGCGCATCGCGGCGCGCCTCACACCCCGGCCGATCTGAACCAGCATGCCTGTATCAACTGGCGGCTTCAGATCGACGCAAGCGCCTACCGCTGGCAGTTCGAGAAGAAGGGTCAGCGCATCGAAGTGGCGGTGGAAGGACCGGTGGTCACCAATCACTCGGACATTGGCGTTGCCGCTGCCCTGCAGGGACTGGGAATTGCCTACGTATTCGACCGCGAGCACGTCGACGAGCATCTCGCGCGAGGGCGCTTGGTCCAGGTGCTCGCCGATTGGTCGATCACACGGCAGGGGCTGTTTCTTTACCACCCCAGCCGACGCCACTTGGCGGTCGCGTTGCGCGCGTTTATCGACTGCTTGCTGGACAGGGACCTGCCGAAGGGCAAGCGCCCGCCTCGTGACACAGCGTGACCGTGCGAAGCGGCAAGGTCAGACCGGGAACTGCGTCGTCGACAGCACTTCCTTCAGTCCCATGAACGAACGCACCTGGCGCACACCGGGCAGGTGCAGCAGCTGCTCCGCGTGGAGCCGATTGAAACTCTCGTTATCGCGTGTTCGCACGATCATGAAGTAGTCGAATTCTCCGGTGATGACATGGCACTCCATGCATCCGGAGACCTTGGTGACGGCTTTCTCGAACGCCGCGAAGGAATCGGGTGTTGACCGGTCGAGCACGACGCCGATCATCACGACCATTCCGGCATCCAGTGCGCGCGGATTCAGCAACGCGACGATGCCCTTGATCAGGCCCAGCTTCTTCAGCCTGTCGACTCTTCGCAGGCAGGCCGGCGCACTCAGGTTCACCTTGCGCGCCAGCGCGACATTCGACACCGAGGCGTCCCGCTGCAAGGCCCGAAGGATCAGTTTGTCGATGCGGTCGAGGTCGGGAATTGGCTCTACTGAAAGCACCTTGTGCGCGCGAACATTTGTTGTGCTCATGTCGTATTTCCTGCAATTTTGGATTCTGTGTGGCGTGCGTTGCGTATGCATAGTGCGTTGAAGTGGAGATCTTTGCAACCCTGTGAATCGCCTCTTTTCCTACGATTGCGGCACGCCTGCCACCAAACACCGGACCGCCATGAACCTGAACCGCTTTCCTCGTCACGCACTGACTTTCGGCCCGTCTCCGATCCAGCCTCTGAAGCGTCTGAGCGCCCACCTCGGCGGCAAGGTCGAGTTGTTTGCCAAGCGGGAGGACTGCAACAGCGGCCTCGCGTTCGGCGGCAACAAGACTCGCAAACTCGAGTACCTGATCCCCGAGGCGATCGCTCAAGGCTGCGACACGCTGGTCTCGATCGGCGGCATCCAGTCGAACCAGACGCGCCAGGTCGCAGCGGTCGCGGCGCACCTCGGCATGAAATGCGTGCTGGTGCAGGAGAACTGGGTCAACTACTCGGATGCGGTGTACGACCGCGTCGGCAACATCGAGATGTCGCGCATCCTGGGCGCCGATGTTCGGCTCGACGCGGCCGGGTTCGACATCGGCATCCGCCCGAGCTGGGAACAAGCATTGGAAGACGTGAAACGCGCCGGTGGCAAGCCGTTCCCGATCCCGGCGGGCTGCTCGGAGCACCGCCTGGGCGGGTTGGGTTTCGTCGGGTTTGCTGAAGAGGTGCGCGCCCAGGAGGCCGAACTCGGGTTCAAGTTCGACTACGTCGTCGTGTGCTCGGTCACCGGCAGCACGCAGGCCGGCATGGTGGTCGGCTTCGCGGTCGATGGGCGTGCCAATCGTGTCATCGGCATCGATGCCTCGGCGAAGCCCGAGCAGACACGGGCGCAGATCCTGCGCATCGCGAAGAGCACCGCCGAACTGGTGTCCCTGGGCCGGGCCGTCACCGAGGAGGACGTCGTGCTGGACACGCGCTTCGGTGGGCCGGAGTACGGCCTGCCGAGCGCCGGAACTCTCGAGGCGATTCGCCTGTGCGCGCGCCAGGAGGGCATGCTCACCGACCCCGTCTACGAAGGCAAGTCGATGCACGGGATGATCGAAATGGTCCGCCAGGGCGAATTCCCGGAAGGGTCGAAGGTCCTATATGCCCACCTGGGCGGCGTGCCCGCGTTAAACGCCTACAGCTTCCTCTTCCGCAACGGCTGAGACACGACGGCCCGGCCCGCGGTGGCCTTGCTGGACCGCGTTTCTGGATCTTTTCTCAGGCCAGCCGCCTGACTTTCTTCCACCCGCAAAGGAAACTTCTCCAATGAAAACTTCGATTCTCAAGTTCACCATCGCCGCGGCTGCGACCGCAAGTGTCGTCGCACTGGGCGGTGGCGCTCATGCCCAGCCGACCCAGGTCAAGAACGTGGTGTTGGTGCACGGAGCGTTCGCCGATGGATCGGGCTGGCGCGGCGTCTACAACGAACTGACTGGCCGGGGCTACCGCGTCACCATCGTCCAGAATCCGCTGACCTCTTTGGCCGATGACGTGGCTGCGACCAAGCGGGCGCTTGCCGCGCAGGACGGTCCGACGATCCTGGTCGGCCACTCGTGGGGAGGCACCGTCATCACCGAGGCCGGCGTCGATCCGAAGGTCGTCGGTCTCGTCTACGTGTCCGCGCTGTCACCAGACGCCGGCGAAACGACAAGCGAGCAGTACACCGGGTTCACGGCGCCCGACTTCGTTCTGGATGTCAGGGCGGACGGATTCGGGTTCGTAAACAAAGAGAAATTCAAGATCGGGTTCGCAGGCGACGCCAGCGACGCGGATACCGCTTTTCTCAGAGACTCGCAGGTGCCGATCAACATGTCGGCCTTCGCCACCAAACTGAGTCACGCAGCGTGGCGAAGCAAGCCGAGCTGGGCCGTCATCGCGACGGACGACAAGGCGTTCAACGTCCAGATGCTGCGCAAGATGGCCAAGCGCATTGGCGCGACCACCACGGAGGCGAAGGCAAGCCACGCTGTCTTCATGACACAGCCGAAGCTCGTTGCCGGTGTGATCGACCGCGCCGCGCAGGAGGCATTGCGCAAGGCCTCCTAAATCACAAGGAACCCGCAGCAATCTGCAGCTGACTCAACTGCCGGCGCGCCATCCACAGGCCGGCTGGTTCATGACCGCGCTGCCCGTCCCGAATCTGCAGCCCCGGCTCTGTGGCTCAAGCAAACCCGTTACTAATGGGGGACCGAGCGCCGGGGAGTGTGTCGCCTGATTTCCGCCAGACCAGTGTGAAGTTGTTTGCCGGCATCGGTACTGCCTCCTCCAGCGCAAGGCCTTCACTGCCCGCGACTTCCGCCACCTTCTCGATGTCGCGGACGCCCCAGAGTGGATTCCTTGCGCGCAGGCCCGCGTCGAACGCTTCATTGCTCGGCGACGTATGCGCGCCGCCGCGCATGTACGGGCCATAGGTCACAAGCACGCCTCCGGCGGGCAGGATCATGCCGGCACCGGCCATCAGCGCGAGCGTGGCCTCCCACGGCGATATGTGAATCACGTTGATGCACACGACGGCGTCGGGCGCGGAAACAAGCCAGGGACGTTTCGTGACGTCGATCGCGAGGGGCGGCTTGACGTTCGACAGGCTGGCTGCGGCGGCCCACGCCTCGATGGAGGGATGCCGTCCCGTGTCCATCTCGCTGGGCTGGAAAGTGAGAGCGGGCAAAGCCTTGGCGAAGTGCGCCACATGCTGCCCGGTGCCGCTGCCGATCTCGAGCACGAGGCCGCGTGGCGGCAATACGCGCGCGAGCACCTCGAGGATCGGCTGCTTATTGCGCTCGGGGGAGGGAGCGGTCTCGCGTGCGTCCATGCGGCGATGGTAGGCGAATGCACAGCCTCAACCGCCGGTGCGAAGCAGTGCCGGGAGGACAATGACGCGGATCACGCACGAGGGCGCCCATGACTCACCACGTCGATTACTACTTCACCCCGGTCTCGCCCTGGGCGTTCCTTGGCCATGCGCGCTTCGTGCAACTGCTGCGCAACTCTGGCGCGTCGGTTTCGGTTCTGCCGGTCGACTTCGGGGCCATCTTCGCGGCCAGCGGCGGTCTACCGCTGGCCAAACGCGCGCCGCAACGCCAAGCCTACCGTCTGGTCGAGCTGAAGCGCTTCGCCGACGCGCTGCAGGTGCCCCTGAACCCCCAACCGACATTCTTCCCGGTGCCGGCCGACCCGGCTGCGCTACTGATCGCTGCCGCGGGCGAGCGGGACGGGGAGGACACAGCGTTGGACCTTGCCGGGCGCTTTGGTACAGCGGTCTGGGTCGAGCAACGCGACATCGGCGACGAGGCGACGCGGCGCGCGATCGTCGCCGAGGCAGGCCTTCCTGACGACCTGCACGCGCGGGCTGCCGCGCCGGCCATCGCCGTCCGCTACGCCGCCTACACAGCAGGCGCTGGAAACCGGCGTCTTCGGCGCCCCGAGCTACGTCGTCGATGGGGAGATCTTTTGGGGTCAGGACCGACTCGATTTTCTCGCCCGGCGGCTGCACGTCAAATGATGTCCACGCCGCGTGCTCGTCGCGAAGGCGGCCCGCTCCGCGGTCTGCTTAGCTCGAACGTTAGGAATCTCAACCCCAACCCCGGAGGCCCTCGTGCACACCGAGACCTTTGCCATCGCGTCAAGGTTCAGAGGCCCACCCAACTCGGGCAACGGGGGTTATGTCTGCGGCCGAATCGCTCGGCACCTGAGCGGCGCGGTCTCTGTGCGCCTGAAGGCACCCCCGCCCTTGGACACGGAGGTTCGCCTTGAGACCGAGGCGACTTCCGCTCGGTTGTTTCACGGGGACGTCCTGATTGCCGAGGCGAAGACCGCCGAGATCAGCCTGGAGGCCAGATCTGTCCCGTCCTACGCCGAGTCGGAATCGGCCTCGGCCGGGTTCGCTGGGTTCAAAGCTCATAGCTTTCCCGGCTGCTTCGTCTGCGGTCCCGCTCGCGCCAGCGGCGACGGCCTGCGAATCTTCGCCGGTCAGGTGACTGATTCTGAGGTCATCGCTTCGCCTTGGGATCCGGACCCTTCGCTGCTCGGATCCGATGGACTGGTTGCCGATGAGTTCATCTGGTCGGCCCTGGACTGCCCGAGCGCATTCGCCGTGTTTCCCTTGCCACCGGGCATCGCCGTCGTGCTGGGTGAACTGTCGGTGTCTATCGTCGGCAGCATCAAGGCTTCCGAGCGAACTGTGGTCACCGCTTGGGCGCTTGGAACCCAGGGTCGCAAGCGGTTCGCTGGCTCCGCAGTGCATTCGGAGCGAGGTGAGCTTGTCGCGGTGGCACAAGCAACCTGGATCGAGGTATCTGCTGAGGCCTGGGGTGCGGCATGATGACTGCCGCCAGGCCAGACTATCGCCCTTCCGCGGCCAGCCAGCGTCTGCCTCCACGGTCGGCTTAGCTCGAACGTTAGGCATCGCGGGCCGCCCACCTCGCATACCCCAGCAAGCAAGGAGTCGCGCTGATGATCACCAGCCCGGAAACCCTCGCGGCCCGCCAAGCGGCCGAAGACGTAGTCGTCAGGATGTTCGTCGCCACGGATGAACGGGACTGGCCGATGCTCGAATCCTGCTTTACCGATCCCTTCGTCCTAGACATGACATCCATGACTGGCGGCACCCCTACAAGCATGAGCCCGCAGCAAGTCGCGGCCGCTTGGGCCGAAGGGTTCAAGCCCTTGACCCATGTCCACCATCAGGTAGGGAACTTCCAGACCGCCCTCAATGGCTCAACCGCCGAAGTGCGGTGCTACGGCATTGCACTGCATCACCGAAGCGAGATCACCGCCGAGGCGAAATCCCGCAGATTTGTAGGCGCCTACATATTGGAGCTGTCGGCTACTGAGGGCGGATGGCGGATCAATAAGTTGACGTTCAAGCTAAAGTTCATCGACGGAAACCTGGCGCTTGAGAGCGCTGTTTGAGAACAGCGACGTCCAACCGCAGACCAGCCGCACCTACCCGCCGCTCACACCAGGCGAGCAACTACAGTTGTGGTCACTCATGTGCCACCGGTAACTCAACGATGATCATCCAAAAGAGTCAGGTGCCCGTCGAAAGGGCGGAGCGCGAATCCTTCGGTGTCACGGACACCATGCGGTTGTCGGACGCGGGAGGCCTGTCACAGTACGGGGCTTACGTGCAGACCCTTCACCCTGGCGCCCGTTCATCCAACAACCATTGGCACGAGAACGAAGACGAGTTTCTGTATGTGCTGTCTGGTGAGGTGACCGTTACCGAACAAGGCCACGCAGAAGTACTGCGACCGGGCGACGCGGCATGTTGGCCGGCCGGCGTACCTCGCGCCCATCACGTTTCAAACCACTCAAACGGGCCGTGCTCCTACCTCATCGTGGGCACCCGCGTAGAGCAGGATGTTTGCCACTACCCAGACACAGGTAGAACCTTGCATAGAGTCGGCAAGGATTGGCGGCTTCTCGATGCCGATGGACAGGTCTTCAAGACCGGGTCCTTCTGAGGTGGCGCTACTGCGGCCTAACTCCTCTCCATCCCCTGCCCCCTCTTCTCCCTTCAATCACACCTATGACGCAGAACCAATACGCACCGCCAAAGGCGCATGTCGAAGATCTGACTCCTTCCGCGGAGAAGGTGAAATACGTCGGCTTCTGGCTCCGAACTGCTGCCTCAATACTTGACACCATCCTTGTCGTCGTCTGCACGTTCCCGCTTCTCATCGCGATCTACGGCTTCGCGTACTTCGACCAGTCCAACGGAGGTGCAATACGCGGACCGGCCGAAGTACTGATCTCGTGGATTGCTCCGGCCGTGGCAGTGATTGCGTTCTGGGTACTGAAGCAGGCGACACCTGGGAAGATGGTCGTCGGAGCGAGGGTCGTCGATGCCAAGACCGGCCTGTCGCTCTCGACAGGTCGAGCGGTTGGTCGCTATCTTGCCTATTTCGTCTCGATGCTCCCCTTGGGTCTCGGGCTGCTGTGGGTCGCTTTTGATGCCAGAAAGCAGGGTTGGCACGACAAGATTGCGGGCACAGTGGTGGTCACGTCGCGCTAGGCGCGGGTCATCGCGGCAGAATCCGCAGCAACTGCTCAGGTCCGAACATCACCCCCACAGTGCCAAGATTCGGCGGCGTTCTCTGGATGATTCTGCCGAAAGCAGACTGGCGCAGTGCAATACCAAATACGAATCGCTATCCGATCAGCCGTCGCGATTGACATGTCGCTGTCCAGTTCTCTGAGGCGACGCGCGCATGCGTCCAGCCATATTGCTTGATTCATGTCGGTCCTTATCGATTCTGAGCCCTCAGAATTCTGCGCACTTGGGTCAAAAGGACAGCATGCGCCTTGGATTTCGGGTTCTTGTAGGACGTTCACTTCAAAGTGGGTAGGTGGTCAGTGCCGCCGCCTTCCGCGGCGTCCACATCTCGGCGGGCATGGTGACCATTGCGCTACGGATTTATCTATGTGCATGACTGGGGAGCGCCGTCCAGGATGGAGGCCATGACCTCGACTTCGGTCACCTGCTTGCACGGGTTGAATGGCGGCGAGCCATCGATTGCCGTTCTCGACGGCACGCTGAATTGGCCTTGGAATGACGGAGTGCGGCATTCACAAGGCGCGTCGCGCCAGCAGACCCTTCGTGGCCCTCAGCGGCCGGCCACCTTGACCACCACCTTCCCGAAGTTCCGCCCCTCCAGCAGTCCGATGAGTGCCGCGGGTGCCTGCTCCAGCCCCTCGACCACCTGCTCGCGCAGCTTGATGCGGCCGTCAGCCACCCACTGTCCCATCTCGCGCTGAAAGCGCTCGAAGCGTTCGCCGTAGTGGTCGAGGATGATGAAGCCCTGCAGCCGTACGCGCTTCTGCAGCACGGTGGCCAGCAGTGCCGGCAGGCGATCGGCACCTGCAACGGCAAGCGCGTCGTTGTAGTGCGCGATGAAGCCGCACACCGGCACGCGTGCGTTCTGGTTGAGCAGCGGCAGCACCGCGTCGAGCACCGCGCCGCCCACGTTCTCGAAGTAGACGTCGATGCCCTGCGGGCAGGCTTCGGCCAGGTGCTGCGGCAGGCGCGGGTCGTGGCGGTCGAGGCAGGCGTCGAAGCCGAGCTCGGCGACGGCATGGCGGCACTTGTCCGTGCCGCCCGCAATGCCGACGACGCGTGCGCCCTTGAGCTTGGCGATCTGGCCCACCACCGCGCCGACGGCACCGGTGGCCGCGGCCACCACCACCGTCTCGCCCGGCTTGGGCTGGCCGATGTCGAGCAGGCCCACGTGGGCGGTGAAGCCCGTCATGCCCAGTCCGCCCAGCGCGAGCGAGAGCCGGGCCATGTCGCCGAGTGGCCGCAGGTCGCTGCCGTCGGACAGGGCGTGGTCCTGCCAGCCTGCGTTCGCGAGCACGAGGTCGCCGGCCTTGAACTGTGGGTGCAGCGAACGCAGCACGCGGCTCACCGTGCCGCCCACGATGGGCGTGCCGATGGCGATGGGCGGGGCGTAGCCGGGGCCCACCGCGTCCATCAGGTTGCGCATATAGGGATCGACCGAGAGGTAGAGCGTGCGCAGCAGCACCTGGCCTGGCGCTGGCGTGGGCACCGGGGTGCTGGTGTCCAGCTGGAAGTCCTGGAGCGTGGGCCGCCCCTGGGGTCGAGCCGCGAGCAGGATGCGGCGGTTGACGGCGGTGTCGTGCGAAACCATGGCGTGGTCCTGCTCAAGTGCGCACCGGCCGCGGGCCGTAGCGCAGTGTCAGCAGCGTGCCTGCCGTCAGTGCGGCCAGCGCGAAGCTCGGGCCGCCCAATGCGCCCATGTGGTTGACCAGCAGGCCGCCACCGATGGCGCCGCTGGCGATCGCGATCTGGAAGGCGGCGACCAGCAGCCCGCCCGCACCTTCGGCCTGGTCGGGCGCCGCGCGCACGATCCATGTCTGGAAACCGACCGGGAAGGCGCCGAAGGCGAAGCCCCACAGCGCGACGGCCACTGCCGTCACCACCATCGAACTGCCTGCGACGAGCAGGCTGGCCGACAGCACCGCGATCAGTGCGCCGCCGAAGACGATGGCGTGGCGTTCACTGCGGCCCGCGATGGCGCCGCCGGCGAAGTTGCCGAAGAAGCCGCCGATGCCGTAGCCGAGCAATATGGCTGACATGGCACCCACCGACAGGTGCGTCACCTGTTCCATCAGCGGGCGGATGTAGGTGAATCCTGCGAAGTGGCCGGAGATGACGAGCAGCACCGCGAGCATGGCCATGCGCACGTTGGGCCGCACGAGCAGTTCGCCCAGCACGCGCAGGCTGGGGTTGTCGCGCGGCGGCAGCGCCGGCAGCGTGGCGACCTGCGCGGCCAGCGTGATGAGACTCACCACGCCTGCCGCCATGAACGCGCTGCGCCAGCCCCACAGCTCGCCCATCCAGGCGCCGATGGGGGCGGCGCACACCGTGGCCACGGACACGCCGGCGAGGATCACCGACATCGCGCGGGCGAACAGGTTCTCGGGCACCAGCCGCATGGCCAGCGCGCCCGCCATCGACCAGAAGCCACCCAGCGCGATGCCCAGCAGCACGCGCGCCACCAGCAGCACGGGCATGCTCTGGGCGCTGGCGGCCATCACGTTGGAGATGAGCAGCAGCACGGTCAGCGCGAGCATCACGGGCTTGCGGTCGAAACGGCGGGTGAGCAGCGGGACAGAAGGCGCGGCCACGGCGCCCACCAATGCGGTGGCGGTGACGGCCTGGCCGGCCGCGCCGTCGCTGACGTGCAGGTCGGCGGCCATGGCGGTGAGCAGGCTGGCCGGCAGGAACTCGGCCGTCACGAGGCCGAAGACACCCAGTGCCAGCGAAGCGATGGCCGGCCAGTTTGCTAGGTAGGAAGCCGCGGGCGCGCGGGACTTGGCGTTGTCGGGGGCAAGGCAGTCGGGGCAGGTGGTGGCAGGCACGGGACGAAGCTGGGCTGTTGGCAGGGCTTCCAGCTTATGAATAGCATTCCGGC
>Ga0307515_10020310_pt1 | contig 11860 bp, 7 predicted proteins | sample 17_EM_MG_FD_194513 | JGI IMG/M metagenome (GOLD analysis project Ga0307515, IMG submission 194513) | Populus trichocarpa ectomycorrhiza microbial communities from riparian zone in the Pacific Northwest, United States - 17_EM | ecosystem: Host-associated > Plants > Roots > Unclassified | place...
CCGGAAAAGTGGTACCACAACCGTGACCACTGCTTTCCACGAAATCTTTGTCGGAATCGGACCATATCTACAGACACTGCCGGCCTGTGAATGACTGTGGTGTGAGCCTCCAAGGTGTTGGTACCATCATGGGGTCAAAGTTGAATCTATCGAAAGCTCCGTCCGGACCTGCCAGAAACAGAAGGGGTGGTGCAAGAACTACTACATGGGATTCCTTCGATCGCCATCCCACCACGGCCGTGATTTCCAGTCAGGCGAAAAAGTTGTCTTAAGGATCTCGGAAAATGGAAGCGATGGCACAATAGCGTGAGTGAGGCTCAAGTTCGGTCCCGTTGAACTTGTAGGCGCTCCACCCCTATCATCACTCGGGTCATATCTAGGATCAGACCTTTCCTTTGTTGAGCTAGCGGAAACCCTCTCGGGGAGATTGGATCTACCAATGTCTGGTCCCAGGTACTTAAGCAACCCCAATTTCCATCAGAACCTCGCGTATTGGATTGTACAGTATACCCACCCCTTCATGCGTCTCCGTCTTTAAGAGGGGTTTAGGGCCGTTACTCCGGAGCAGCTATCGTGCCGGAGTCCGTTCAGGTTTATTGTGTCTTATCCAGGATACCGGCTCACATTCGGTTCGGGCTACAACTTGCACGGAACGACGCCTTCGCATCTCTCCGTACGCTGATAATTCAAAACCGACGACTTGCAAGCACTTCGCCCTCCGTCACAAGTAGCACTACACCCAACGGAACGGCGCAGACTTTTGCTACAATGGTCGATCCTTGTGAAGCCCGCGCGTATTTTCGAGGACGTAGATGAAGAATAATGTCTTGCCCCACACGTAAACTCTGTGCGTTTGCATCCGTGAAGCTGTACCCGATATAGTACCGCCTGTTGCGCAGGGGTGGTGGATGGAGTGGTCTGGACTTTGGCCTTTGGACTTCGACCTCTGTGATATGACTTTGTACATGATCCCTAACGAGTCAGTTCCGGGTCAACCGCGAGAGTGACTTGAAAGAGCTAGAGAGGGCGGATCCCACTCACCACAAAGATAATTCCAAGGTAAAATCACCGTCACGCATCAACTGTACCAAACCTTTCTCGCCCAACCAAGGTAAGGGAACAACGACAATGTGAGACTACGCAGTCACGGTTTTACGTCAGCGATACTTGAGAGCATGTTGGTGAATGTTGTGACAGAAAATCGCATCGCGTGGAGGGTAACATGAAGATCAGAAAGGTTATGGGGTTTGGGAAGGTCGCACAGGTAAGAAGATTCGCCGTCGAGCGCGGCTAGAAGCGCAACGGGGTGAAAGCGGATGAGTTGAGACTTTCATGAAATACCTTGGCGACGGATTCAACTTACCAAGGTCAATGGTAATATGTACAGTGGCGACGGTGTGCTCGTACCCCTCCACCAATTCACGGAGGGTGGATAACTCGTCATCCTGCGACACGGCAAGATTCAAACGGGAGAAGCGGATCCTGCCTGGAAACACCAGTAGGTTCGTGATTAAAGGCCTGTGATTGAGGTGCGATAGGGGGGTGAGCGTCCCACGATTGAAAGGAAGGGGAAGTCCCGGTCTTGGTATCCTCAGCATCACCCGAGGAGGTACGGCGAAACACCTCAAGTAAGGATTATCCAGGCGAGGGAAATGGCGGACGGCCAAAAAGACGCCGGGGACAGGAATTCCTGGGGGAAGGCAAATTGAACGTCCGCAAACTCGTTGATGGCAGAAGAGTGGTCCTCTGGAAGGAGTTCCCGTTCAGGCGTCGGTACCGTACCGCCGATGAAAACACCTTTTTAAACGAGTGAACGCGGAAAGGTCAAGTCCGAAGTTGGGGATGTGTCACAATAGGGACACAACTGACGCGAAGGTTTTCGACGTATCAAGGAACGTCTGAGGCAGTGGTTAATCACCACGTCCGTCAACTCTGGTGGGAATGAGTTTGGAAACGGACGCACGTAGGTCAAGCTGGGAGACGTTCCCTGCAGGACAAAGAGAGACATCCACGCCCCCGTGCGCACCTGGTTCATTGTCCCCAGCCGCTAATAGCTGGCTTGGAACGCTCGGAAAGAGTCAGATGTTTCATAGCTGCTTCTTTCCTTGCAACGGATTGTGCCCGGAGGAACGACGGGCCGCCCACCGTTGTACACCGAGAACAGTTTGGGGAGATAGGTGGAGGATCTTCACGTGCTTTGGTGGCTGTTTATTTGGACTCCACAGGTCGTGCAACCCCATACGTTTGGACACTACGCTCAATAGATTTGAACGTGTTCGGGGTGGTGAAAGAACTATTGATACAGGTGCTGACAACATGAGGTACATGAATGATTTTATATCAAGATGCTGAAGGGGAGGGAGAGGGTACAAGGATCGGGATGCGTGTGGAGGTTAAGTGCAAAGAGATTAATCGTCCGCAAAGACGTCCTCCATCGTGGGTTGGGGTCACAGTTGACGGCCGGACCGGGGTTTATATTGAGCCTGCGTCGGTGGCTGAGTCAGTTTCCACACCGTTGCTATCCAGCGATCCATCCGCTGAGCCTCCGCCTCCACATTTCTGATCATTTGTTTCCGCTGCTCCCTGACCGAAGCATGACCTCCGCTCTCAATCCTGTCCAACTTGTCGACTAACTGGTTGAGGTTTTCAACGTACTCGAGTACCACCTTGTTGTTTGATGTGAATGCCAACCCGCGGCCTGGTTTCGAGGTCTCGGTGGTATACTCAGCATCCACAGGAGAGGGTGGTATTGATGACGCATGTACGAACGACTCGGAAGTGACAGGGATGGTAATGATATCGGTGGGGGTGGCGCCACGGTAGTCGAGCTGGGGTGGTGGAGAGAAAGCCGCCTTGAATTGCTCGAATTGGTTCGAGAGTTCGGCGATGGAAGTAAGAGCCTGACGGCGTGCCATCCGGTTTTGGTAGAAGTCCTGGATCGTCATGGCTGCGCGGATTTTCTCCGGGGTTACTTCCGGTATCACTGGCCTCGGTGAGGGTGGCGGGGATGCGTATTTAGGGAGTTGAGTGGGCGTTATGTGGGGAGTTTCGGAAGGGGGTTCCCCTGGTGAAGAAATAGGGACGACAAAGTGGGGAGCGGAAGTGTATGTGGGCTGAGAGAGAAGGGTAACGGGCGATCAGTACAAGATGATCGGATGTTATTCTACTCGAAGGCAAAGCCTATGTACCTCTTCTGGCTTGGAGGTGTACTCCGTTGATTCTCGGGCTCTCTCCGCCCCGCGTCGCCTGCTGAGCTCGGCCTGGTGAACCAACTCCGGTTGTCTCTGTCGTTCGATGACCCGTCGTCTCTTCAGATCCTCGTGGGTGATGTGGTCGTTGGCGCGAGGATCGTATGGGTAGGAGATGAAGGAGTCACCGTCGTCTCTGAGATAAGAGTCATAAGGGGATCTTGCGGCGTCTTGCATCTGCTGCCAACGGATAAATTCAGCGCGACGGGCGACGGCTTCGCGTTCGCGAGCAGCACGCTCTCGAGCAATCGCCCTGGCGGAAGGACGCTCGAAGCCCGAGTATCCATAGCCGTAAGGTATGTAACTGTCGTGTGCTGGTCGATTGAACCACATGTTTGGGGAGTGAAACCGAAGAGGAGGGTACCGACCCCACACGTTCCCGCCCCCGTGTTATATACCCGGCCTTCCCGTTCGAGCACCTGGAGTCTCGACAAAGTCCGGCGGGCGCTCCGAAATTTCCAGAATGACCTCATAGAGGACACGAAGGTCACGTGGTGAGGTTTTGTCACAGATGTGTCACCATCATGTTCGCACGGTCGCATCCTCTCGCGAGTCGAGCCCGATCATCCGCGTCATCACCGCGTAGAAATATTACGGTACGTCCAGGCCCTACGTCATGGTTTCACGCGTCACCAACATGCCCTCGATGCGTGTTAACTCGTGGTTTCGCGCTCACAGTCGTGGTAGACTCAAAATGGGTTGTATGAGGGTACCCCTCATGGCAAAGTTGAGCTTGCGCATTCCGAACGCTAGAATTTTGCCAACGCGTGCTGGCCGAGGCGCGGAAATTAGATAAACAATGTTTATTACCAAAAAAGGAACTACGCTTGCTGACCAATCTACGAACCTTTCCCTCTAGTCTCGCAAGCTCGACTAAAAACAGAGGTGAGCCCCATTATGTAAGGTTAAACCACGCGCGAAACACTGAGCATGTTCGATGGTCTTGCTGATGGGAGTATTGAACGTTGAAGCCGCCCCTATCGATGACGGATGCATTAACGGTGCTCAGTCCAGAGGGAGAGGACGCGAAACAGGTCTAATTTGACTCGAATAAGTACGACCAAACGAAAGTCAACCGCGGATTTTGTCATGCCCTTCCCGAGCTTTCGCAATACCCTTAGACACCCTCGTCATCCTATGTTGCCCCGGCATCCGACTCGCTCCAACCCATGCCTCCAGCCACCTCAGCAGCTTTGGATACTCCCCTTCACCTCCAAACTGCTCGAATAACGGTGCCCTAAGGCTAACCTCCGCCCAGAATATCAACGCCATCGCAATCGTCTTCTCGAAGGGGATGATCCTCAACTCCTTCATCCAGGCCAAGACCATTGGTATTTGACCAGCCTGACCGCACATTCCAAGAAGGTAGATTTGATTGTGGAAGGTCATCCTTGTCGGGGCAATATTTGGGTAGGCTTGGAGGGGATATAACCCGAGACGTGCGAGAGACGCTGGAGAGTTGACGTCGACGTCGTGGGAAGCCTCATCCATCGGTGAAGGTCCCCGAACGCTCCGGATAAATTCTACCCACGGATGCCGGTGTATATCATCTCGCGAAGATCGTATTGCGGTGACAGGTGGTAAAACATGCAGTAACTTTGGATTGTTGCCCAACACGGCGTGATAAAAGACCTTGGTTGCTGTTTGCCAGGCTGGTACGTCGACCCATAAACCCGTCGGTTTGTGTTTCTTCCGAGTACCATGCTCGAGCATGAGTTTTAGACTCTCGACCACTTCGTCTCGATCGTTGACATGGAATGGAGGTGAAGCCCCATGGGGTGATGACCGCTTGGCACGAATGTTAGCCCAGAACCCAGCGAAAGTCCCTTCGTACTTCAAAACTACTCGGGCGATTTCCAACAGAACGTTGAGCGCAGATGCGTCAAGAGTTACCCCGTAAAATAGTTCCGCACAATCCCACAGCATAAAGGCAACATCTGGGCGACCAGAGTGCGCGAGATTCTCCATGAAGGTTGCAATAAACGCAGGATTTAGTTTGATTTTGGGATATGGGTCCTCGGAAGCGGGTTGGTCCGTGCCCTCCTGCGATCCTCTACTAGCAACAACTTCGAGGATGTAGAAAGCTTCCCATTGCTTTTCAGCGAGGGTACAAGCCTCTATCACCGCAGAAAGACTTTGAATATCCATTGGATGGCCTTCAGCCAGCATTTCGTGCCAAGTCCCGATTGCACGTTGGTAGGCCTTGCGGGACACCAACGCACGCATCAAAACCGTGTACGAGACAGTAGTGGGAGGGTGGGTTTTTCGGATGCGACTGAACAGTTCCACCAATTGGTCCGCGGAGATACTGCTGCTGCTGGAGAAGAATCCAAGGAGGGAGGTCCAGGACTTGGTTATGGGTGAAACACGGGTGGAATCACCCCTCGGAGGGGAATGACTTTGCGGAAGATTGGTGATTGGACCATCAAAACCAGCACCCCAGCCGGCGCTGGACCGTAATTTATCATCCGTGGGGTGTGTGGGAATACTCGGGGACAGAAGGGCGTCACCGCGACCGGATAAACCGGCGAGTTGGAGGACAGATGGAATGTGTTTGAGGGCAAGGGTGGTTGCGCCGTGCTTGGTGTAGACTCGGAAGGATACGTGAGCAAGGCGAGGGGTAATTGGGGTATCCGTCACTGGAAGCAAGCGCTCCAAGCGTTGGGCTAGTGGTACTGAGCTGGAATTCGACTCGAGCAGCGAGATGTAAACGTCCTCAGGAACCTTGCCCCCTTCCTTGTGCATCTTCTCAACGATGACAGAGATCACAACGTTGTTCTCGAGGGACGGGGGAAACCGAGAAAGTGCCCGCAGGAAAAGACCGTACTGGAAAGGGAAACGGCGCCTGCCCAGAAACAATTCGACGATTTTGTGAAGAGGGTCGATCACCTGGTGGTCGGCGAGGGCATGAACGGATAGGATAAGCAATATGGGAATAATCGTGCGGCTGCAACGTGAGAATATGCGGGCAGTCACGAGGTCCGCCGCCACCCGTGCCTCGGACGGGTTGGTGATGCGGAAAGTGAGGATATAGCCCAACACCCAGGTTGGCATTCGGGCAATCGAGGGAAATTTTGTTGAGTCTGAAGTCTCGTAGATGCGGGACGCGACCTCCGCAAGTCCCGCAGAGTCTACGAACTTCCTCCAACGGATGTAGGACGAGAGTTTTAATCCGGTATCATGGACCATCGTGTTTGTGAGACGGGTCGAACGGGAAGCATTCACTGCGAGGATGAATGGCCATGTCGGATCTCCGGTCTCCTTCCAGGTGGTCTTGTATAGCTCCAATATATGTGGGTCCGTTTGCTTTTCGTAGATTGACCAAACCGGTCGAAAGGGCTGGGTACTCGTGGTTGTTTGCGTCGAAAGTGAACGAGCTATCGATTGTCCATGTCGGATCAGAATTTTGGCACGGAGCATATGCACAGAATGAACATCTAAAAATGGTTGCAACAAAGTCAGAACATGTCAAGTAGAAACGACGACACCGACTACCTGAGGGCTGCTCGAAACGGGTGCTGACGGGGACAAATGGCTGGTCGGAGGCGTGATCGCGGGTCCGGCAGTGGAGTCACGTGTGACTCAATGCGGATCACTTATTTCAATCTCCGACTTAAAAGCAGGTCGCCTTCCTGAACTTTATTTCTCCCAATCAACGATCTCTTCCCTTAAGACCTCAAGACATCGCCAAAATGGTGAGCCCACTTTTACAAGGTTCCGCGGCATCCTGGAGCTCCAGGGCTGCATCGACAGCATTAATATAGGTATGCAACATCGCACCAACCACTGTCGCATCTCTCTGAATTTTTTCGACGTTCAGTTATTGCAGTGTCTCACGAAGTCTTCACGACGAAGTGACACTCATATTATGCTGGGTCTGAGTGTTTTCGAACTCTCGGACGTTAGAGCTCCAGAGATGTCGCGATGATTATCGTCTTTCGATATCGCTCGACTAACTCTGTCTCAATGACCAGCCAGCCAAGAGCAAGACCGGTAAGAAGCCAGCCCCAGCCCCTCTCTCGAAGGGCCAGGCCAAGGTTGTCAAGAACCCCTTATTTGAATCCACCCCCAAGAACTTTGGTATTGGTGAGTGTATACCTTTCCACGGAATTCTCCCGTGTCTGATCCTTGGGTTTCTCAGGTCAGGACGTTCAACCCACCACGGACCTCACCAGATTCGTGAAGTGGCCGGAGTACGTTCGACTTCAGAGGCAAAAGGTCATCCTTCAACGTCGCTTGAAGGTCCCCCCTGCCATTGCCCAATTCTCCCACACCCTGGACAAGAACACCGCCACTCAGCTTTTCAAGTTGCTTGACAAGTGTGTCCCCGCTCAGTCCATTCGTTATATGTGCAGGTATTCATCCTTGCTTAGATACCGACCCGAGACCAAACAGGAGAAGAAGGCTCGCTTAACTGCTACCGCTCAAGAAGCCGCCGCTGGAGAAACAAAAGTATGTACCAAATCGAAGGGTTCCATTCATACCTAACCCGTAACCGCAGGAATCGAAGAAGCCCCTCTTCGTCAAGTACGGTCTCAACCACACCGTTGCCCTCATCGAGGCCAAGAAGGCTTCACTGGTCGTCATTGCTCACGATGTCGACCCAATCGAGCTGGTTGTCTACCTTCCAGCCCTCTGCCGAAAGATGGGTGTCCCCTATGTCATTGTCAAGGGCAAGGCCCGCCTTGGCACCGTTGTCCACAAGAAGACTGCCGCTGTCTTGGCCGTTCAGGATGTCAAGAGCGAGGACCAGCGCGAGCTGACCACCATCATTAGTGCCGCCAAGGCGAATTTGTAAGTGGTCGTCTGCCGGTGTTACGACCACTTCTGATATTTCATTCACCAGCTCTGACAAGTACGAGGACCAGCGCCGTCAATGGGGTGGCGGCCTCCGCGGCAACAAGTCAACACAGATGTTGCGTAAACGTGCCAAAGCTTCCGGTCAGAACATCAGCGTTGCCTCCCTCGGAAAGCTCTAATCAGTTGACTCGGTCCTGTTATCGTCACGTTGTTTGTACTGGTCTTCTGTCTTATGTAGTGTATGTGCTATGTCCCACTGTCCCATCGGAAAGCACGAACCAAATTGAAAACAGCTGCGCCGACGAGAACTTGACGACATGTGATTCTCTAAGCGCTGGGTTGAGGCCGGGCTCACGGCACGACCCTTCTTCTGTGACCTGACCACTACCTTCTCCACAGAATGCAGAACGAGGGACTCTCCTATGCTCTGCCCGGCTGCAGAGACAGAGTCATCATCATTAATAGCCCAGTTGCGCCCCCGCTGAAAATGGCTCCCTGAGCATAGATTAAGCTCTCTTCGGGTGGTCTCGCCTCGGTCTTACCCTCTTTTGCCACCCTTTTTGGCGGTGAAACGCACCCTATCTGCTTTCCTTATAGCTGCCCTCCCGTTTGCTGAGTTCTGCTTTCGGCTCCTGTGCCTCCGTTGCAATCCTCCCCATTGCCACTCTGGCGTCGCCGGTAGTCTTCGATCTCAGGAGTCCCCCCCTCTCTGCCCCTACACTTCTACCCACCGCTCTTGATCTCGATGAGATTTCCTCAGACCCTCGTCGACAGAATCATCGACTGTATCGGACAGCCTTACGTCAAAACGAATCCACCGTACGCGTTCTTCAGGAGAGAGAGATGTAACACGGAGAGCTACCAAGTAGACCTTTTGTCCTGGGCGCGGGCCTCGAAGGCGTGCAACTGTCGAGTACGGTCGTACTTGTTCTCACACTGCAGAGTGATTGGGATCGACCCCCTCAGGACTCTCAAGCAACACCCATATGTCTTGCTAGGACATACCCGTATCTTGGAAATCCTCCACTTGAGCGATCTGGAGGCCCTCAACGCCATCGTTTTCCGATTCAATTCGGCTCCTGTGGTTCACGTTACGTTGACTTCTGTGCCAATATCAGTCGGGCTTCCTGGGACGTTGAGGTCGGCTCTCGGGAGTGTTACTTCTATCAGCCTCGTCGGGTGTTCGTACGATCCCGTTGCTCTCAAGAAGCTTGTTGGCAGTTTTGGGTATATCGACGAGATACACCTACGAAACTGTCAAATGGGCCATCCGCTCAACGGTGCTGGACGTGTACTGCCGGAGTTGCCTGCTCTTAAGCGCCAGTCGTGGACGACAGACCCACGTAGGGTCCTTCAACGGGTCGTTCTCCCAGTACGAACTCTGCGCATCGAGTCGCTAGCGGACCGTGCAGAAGATAGGTTGATCCGTGCGTGGTCGGATTCGTTGGAACACCTTGAAGTGAAGATGTCGAATACTTGGGGTACGTAACCCTTTCATCGTTGTTTCTATCACCCTGTGAACCACATTCTCTTTCAAAGAATTCTTTCACCTCAACCTGGCGTCGTGTTTCGAACTCCGGTCGTTGACACTGGATGCTTCATTACACGAGCGATCAACAATCCACCTCATGAAAAGGACGTTGTCCACCGTCCCTCGGAACCACCAAATTGCGAGAATACGGGTCGTCCTGGGACCCAGTCACTCCCTGAACTCGAATTCGGGCTCTGATGAATTCACCGAGGCGGAGTTGAAAGCGTGGAAAAGCTTGGATAGGTTGTTGCGTAGGGTGCAGGAGAAAACAAGGGAGTCGGGGGATGTTCTGGTTTTTCAGTGCGCTTCGAGGGAGGCTACTGGGCCGTTGTCGAGAGGGTACTTGGGCAAGCTATTGCCGCGGTTTAGTAGGATTGGGGTTTGCGAAGAGGTGGTGCTTTAGACTGTTTGGATCGATATCCCCCCTAGAATGGTTATGGAACTCGGGTTTGTCTTGCCCTGCTTGTCTGTCGGTGCTATGAATTTGGAACGGTTGCCTCTCGTGCGGGCTCCAGCGCGTCGTTCCGTGTATCGAACCTCAGTGTGCGTTCAGCTTGACACTGGGTTGTGCATATCGACTGGTGCAAGTCGAGGCTAAGCTTACTGCTGGCACCCTCTGTTGTGAATTGAGGCATTAAAGGGGGTATAGAGCGGCAGGGAAACAGGGAGGTAACTTGGCTACGGCGCAGCCTTCAAATTTTTGAAAGGGTATGTATTCTGTGAAAGCCAAGGTATTTGTGAAAGCATATTGCCTCGTTTTAGGGAATCACGTTGGGATGGCTTATCTTTTTGTCCAGTAAATGTATTGTAGACATTAGACTCCGTAGTAGCGCTATATTCGAACGTTCCAGGGGTTCTTCTTATCTGTATACACCTTACACGCCCGTGCACGGCTCATCTGGTGAGTAAGAGGTGGAGTATTCCACGTCATCGTTCGCTCTGGGCCACGGACAAAGTCACCGACAGGCTCTAGGACGGGTAGATCACCTATATCGCGAATTCCCTCTACCCTCCGGTCTGAAAGAAAAGGGGCCATGCCACTCACCTCGGCTCTCTTCGCGAATGTCTTCCACGAACCCACCCTTGAACCGGTATCATGATATGTCTCCGGTGAGGTGCGCCAGCGGTTCCCGACCGCTGGCGGTCCTCCGCGTCGCGGTACCATTCAAATTGGGCGCGATCAGGTACCTCGGAGGTAGGTCTTCTCCGGAATCCTTGACAATAACTGTGGGCCCAACTCCACACTGCTCCATATATCCTTCGTTCTTGGCGAGTGGGTTTATACAAACCAAACGCCTCCTGCGAGCCAACCGGTGACGGCATCCATGGTGAGTTTTACTGGCATGTCTGCAGGGGTACCTGTGCTTACCTGTGCGAGTAAGCGCGCGCCCCTGGCCGTAAGGTAAGCATCTCAATTGGCCGTGACCTGTTATTTCGTTCTTCCACTCACGCGAAAGGGGCCGGGGGATGCGACGAACGATGCCGTACAGCATACAGATACGTATGATGAAATCAGGATCACAGCGTGCGTTCGGTCCTCGCCTTTCTGGTCAGTGGGCTATTCAATGGCTGGGTAACCCCGGGTCCTTCGGAACACGGGGCGGCACGACTATGGCCTGACGGACGTGGTGGGCTGACGCGAAGGAAATTGACCGGGTGAATAATCTTGGATGATTCCATGGGCACCCCATTGACCAGAGTCTCCATTTATATCATCCAATCGCACGCGGCGTTCATGCCTACCTGTCTCCGCGTTGATTGACATTGTTTTTTTGGACGTCCCATCACTCTAATAGATGATAAGAATTTAGCTTGAGTACATCAAACAGAGTTACGGTACTCGCCTCGCCTGTTCCTGCGACACGAACGGCTGTGCGAAGTCCGACCGCGGGCAAGGAATTAATGTTAGGGTGTAAGGGAAGTTCCGCGTGGGTTTCACGTAGATATGCACCCTTATGGAAGGCATCCCCTTGTCACTCAACGCGCCTGTTACACGTGTCTACCATCGGAATGGAGGACAGCTTTTGTGAAATACGTGGGAGGGGAGATTGGAGACAAAACACACCGGATTTGGCGGGGAGGGGGGGTTTGCACCCGTCCCGTCCCTGACTATCCCATTAACGGGGGAATTTAAATCACGCCTCGCCGCAATGGCAGGACTTTCACCGTAGTAGGACAGAGGACAAAGGGGAGGAGAGGGGATGTGGAACGGGATTTGGGCGGACGTTTTGCGTTGTTCTTTATCATACCTGTCGCACGACCTTCCGACAGAAACACGTCG
>Ga0307515_10020311_pt1 | contig 11859 bp, 17 predicted proteins | sample 17_EM_MG_FD_194513 | JGI IMG/M metagenome (GOLD analysis project Ga0307515, IMG submission 194513) | Populus trichocarpa ectomycorrhiza microbial communities from riparian zone in the Pacific Northwest, United States - 17_EM | ecosystem: Host-associated > Plants > Roots > Unclassified | place...
GCAAGAAGCAAGAGACAGGCGGTTTGGTGCAAAACTTGGAGAAGCCATAACAAACCCGGACAAATGGTCGGACCCGTCTTGGCAACAATACGCATGGGGCACAGATGTTAGGCAAGACGCCTTGAATTACATCTCTACAGTGCAGCCTTTCTCCCTTGGCAACCTGCGTCGTCCTCTTGCCACCCCACCGCGGCCATCCTTCCCTTTCGGGCAAGCTCCTCCTGGAAAGCATGGTCCTCAAGTGGAACTCAGGTTTGTACCTCTCATCTCAGATCCGCCTCTCATTACTGACAATGAGCTACTCGAGCAGGCATTACCACAGTCTGTCTCTTGGTGCCACAGCTATAAGAGATTCTGCCTGCAAGCCAGTACGGATAGCTGGTCGTCCCATTCGATCATGGAAAATGCACCCACTCTCGAAACGGGCACCAACCCCCACGGCCGTCAGCATTCTGGCCATTCTTTGCGTATCGCTCTGGGGAATAAGGCGAGCTGACGAGCGCTCAAGGTGCTAGAAGACGATATAGTATCAAGCTCGTGGTATATGTATGATTTCATTTGGTGTCAGAATACAGCATGCATGCTATCGACGAAATACCAAGGATTGGTCAAACGAGAAAGGGTCTTTCTCACCAATCGTACATCGTTTCTTTCTTAGTTACATTCCTTTACGCGCACACCCGTACGCCCACCCTCTCGCGTCTGCCAACCCCGCACCTCCGCCGGAATCCCTTTCCAGCGGGCTAGTTGATGCGTGCTATGACCATTGACAACAGCTGGTAAACGGGGTATACTAATGCTAAAGCCGTTCCAGGAGTACAAGTACTGCCAGATAATATGACATGATTATCTAGACGGGCGGGACATGCTCTTCTCAAACAAGCGTCTCTCAAAATAAGAAACGACAAAACGATCGGAAAGGGGGTCAGTTGGTGGTGTATACCGCTCAGCCATAGGGCCAATGATGTCCGGATCGTGTTCAAAAAGCTTGTTGAAAATGCGGCCGCACCGCAGGCGTGGGCCACGGCACAGACAGCGAAGTGAAGGTGGCACACACCTGGGTTTGGTGGGTTATGGTCAGACTCGCCAGAAAAATGTAGCTCTGTCCCCGTTGGGACATTGCTTTGATGGGGACATTTTGATGGGGGAGGCTACTTCTCACGTCGCTCTGTTGATGGCTTCGAATATGGAGTCCGTTATATGTTCAAGCGCTCTGGACGTATCGATAGGTTTGGCTAGTAGCGTGTTGATTTGTACGAGGTTCAATTTGAGTTTTTTGTTGTATTCTTCCCAGTCGATGGCTCGGTAATTGAATCGTTCTGGGCGTGCCGTTGGAGTGTATGTGAAGTCGAGGGTTGTGACGATGGGGAGGTGGTCGGTTCTTGAGGGTCGGTTCGACGTTACATGAGGTAGCTGTGGAGAGAGCATCAGCGCATCTCCACACGTTGTCGGGTCGTGTCCATTTTCCGGTGTTGCGGGCCTCGAGTGTTGGTATTCTGCGTGGGAGGGTCATTTCGAGTCGCATGCTGACCATGAGGTCGAGGAGGGGGTTGAGAAGCCTATCAGTGCTTCTTAGATGGGCGTTGGCGGTACCTCCCCAGGCACTGTAGTGTCGGTTGAAGTCCGAGTATGAAGAGTTCGGTTGGGTAGGGACTTAGCCAAGCGTCTTCGCGTGTTTCCCATTCGCGTGCGAGGGTACCGATCGTGTTGGTATTCAGGTTGCCGTTGTAGATGTTGATTATGATCATCGAGCCCGAGTTGGTAGCTATTTTGATCGCAGAGATGTCGCTAGATATAATTTGTATCTGCTGTATCTGTTCGGATTTGGTGTCAGTATTGAGTAACATAACAGAACGGATGCGGATTTGGTGGTCATTATTCTTTGATGGATATATGATGTTCCAGTGGGAGTTTGTGCGGGTAAAGCCTAGGTGATCAATATACGGCTCCTGTAGAGCTATTAGTTTTTGCTAGTAGGTCGTGTTGAGCGATCAGTGACTTTCTTAGATGTGGAAGCGTTTGCTGTGTTTCGTTGTTCATTGGGAGGCGTTCGGAGTATCGGGACCGTCGGCGCGTTGACTCTTTGTAGCTTTTGTAGGTTGTTAAAGGGGGATGGGAGTTTCGGGAGTTTCGTCTGTGACGGTTTTGGGAGCCTATCGGGGTGGAGTTAGCGCCAGTACAGTTAAAGGTGGGATGGAACCCTCTGTTCGCTAGTGTAGATTGCCGTGCTGGGGGTTTCGTGTTCTGCGGGTTGGAGGGGCGTTTTGTGCGTTTTGGCGGGGGGGTTGGGTCGACGTTTAGGTTCGCGTCAAGGGGGTGCGTGGTGGTAGAGTAGTGTTATCGGTTCCCCATGTCCATCGTTCATGGGTTGGGTAATACGGGGAGTGCTCTTCGGGCCTCTTGGAAATGGATGCCATCTCGCGGGTTTTACGCTCCGGGTATTTACGGTCGCCGCTCTGGTGTTCTTTCGAGCCGCACGTTGTACAGGTGGTGGACGTGGTGTTGTGACATTTGTAGATCGTGTGTTTATTGCCGCAGTGTGCGCATGTTGGGTTGGCCGCTTGGCATTCGGGCCGTAAATTTGGCAAATTTTGCAGGTGAGCATTTCCTTGACCTCCTTGTGGGTGCAAACCGTCGATTCTAGGATACTTACGCATCCATTGCCTTGTATGATTTGGTTTGCTGTTTCCGCGTTTCTGCGAAAGCCCCCAAGGTCAGCGAATTGTTGTTCTGGTGTCCTACGCTTTGGATCTTTTAGCCAAGTGACTTTTGTGATCGAGCCATCCTTAATATCAGCGGCTTGTTCGAGCCCGCGGTTACCTTCATCGTCTGTCTGGAACTGGATTGAGACAAATCGCGTTAGTACCGAGTAAGAGCGTTCTGGAATATCGTATGAGTCTCGTAGTATTTGTTCGAGTATGCGTGGCGGGTTGTATTTGATCGAATTGGCCGTTTCTTTCGTGGCGGTTCCGATGAGGATTTTGTTGCTTTTGAACTTCATGATTGATCTGATGGCGCCTTTTAGTGGAGGTGATTTGTCGTCGTTACTTGTATTCGCGAGCCATCGGTTCGCTGCCTCCTTGATTTTGGCTGTGAGGTTGATTTCGTGATGTTTGCCGGGGTTGAGGGGTGCTTGTCCGTGGCGATGCGTTGTCCGTGGGGTGCTACTAAGGAGAAGAGGATGGTTGCGAGCGTCGAGTGCGTGTTGCCCTGTGTTGGAAGATCCATTGTTTCCTCTCAAGATAGTTGCGTGCTTCCGTTGCGTTCTTGATTATACTGGGTGTGTTTCGGTCGGACTGTGGCCTCAAGCTGACTTAGCGTTGAGCTCGGAGGGTTTGTTCGGCGATTAGTTGCGGTCATCCGTTTGGTTTTTCCTTACCTCGGAGTAACAGAGGAGTCTTGTGGCATGCCTTACGTCGGCTATTCTATGTTTTTTTAGATACACTTGGCGTTATTTTAATGTGCGACCTGGGGGGTGGTTGGGCCCAAGCTCTTTTTGAAGTAGGGTTTAGCAGCAGGGACCAATCGAACCTCCTTACTTGACCATACTGTAACACTCACCTTAGTCAAATTCGGCACCAGTGGAACTCGGGTTCACCTTGAAAAACAGGCTCTCCAGATCAGACTTTTTCACTGACCTAGAGACGCCGGTGACGCGAATCTCCTTCGAGCCTGCATCCGTCCGCTCTTTCTTACGCCCATGATTGGAAACATAGACGTTCATTGCCAATCCAGGCTTCGTCTCCAACCATTCAACGACAACGCGGTTTGAGCATGGCCCTATCAACAAGCTTCAGTGGGTTTCAGGATAAATATTAACATGAGAACCAACTGGAGACCTGTATTGAATGTAGCAGAACCCTCTGGTGGATTCAATTCACTTTGAGGGCAATCGAACATCTAGAATTGCACGAACCTGAAACCGAAACCAGTCGGAAACGGACTTTGTGAAGCGACTCAACGCACCTTGCTGAACATCTCCCGTCGGCCATCCAGCGGCAGTTTCCTCGTCGTAAATCCACTTCTTATCCTTGGCCAGGGCGGGAAGGACCGATTCCTGAATATGAACCTGATATAAAGTGACCACTATTCGCTATTCTGATTACGTAGTCTGGAGCATAATTCGACCGTGGCAAACGATTCCCGTCACGCCACCACTTTTTTTAGTGCACCCGCGGATGGCACCACACTAAAAGCGATTTCAATGCCGTGATTTTCTCCTATTAGGGCACTCACGTCCTTGAAGAGTCTGTTTAGACGCTCTGCTGTGGTACCTGCGGGCAACTGAGTAACCATCATGATCGTATTTTCTCGATCTCTGGTGCACGATGAGCGGGAGCACTGCTAGAAATCAGGACCTCTCATAGCTTGAGGGGCTCAGCGGGTTGACCTTGTGCCTCAATGCCCCCAGGTGTAAGAGCGGTCGCTAGGACGGCGACGAATATGGAGGTTCCTCAACAGTCTTGGCTCTCTTAGACGGTGAATCCTTCACTCCAACATCCTTTTCCTCTCTCATGCGCCTGACGCCTCCGTTTCCCGCAGCAGAAGCGAGAGCGTACACTTCCATCCCGACTCGAGTGCTAGTTGTATTTGGAAAATGTTCCTGAGGGTGGATCTGAACAGTGGTCCCTTCGGGCTGTTGGTAAGCATATAGATAACCTGATGTAGCCCAAGCCTCCCTCCGCCATTCTAGACGAGAAGTGGGCGTCACGAAGGTCGAATAAGAATCGCTGGTCGCGGTGTAGTCTATTGTAATGTGAGGAATCGCACCTACTACAGGATATACTAGAGACGGACCGATAAGGATCTGGCGCATACGTTCCGGGAACATTGCATCCACTCTTGCGACAGCTTCGGCTCTTGCCTCGGCATTGAGCGAATACTTGATCTTTCCCGTTTCCTACTCTTGCCATACGTTACATATTTCGTGGCTCTGTATTGCAGGAGCGATTAAAATGTCCAAACACGGGGTTGTAGGCGCACATACCTTCGAGCACCAACCCGAAGCAACTTTCGAATACTTTCACGCATACGCTCGTCTCCCATACATCCCTCACTTTTTCGGAGAGGTCTTCACGACAGGTCGATGAGTGTCATTTTGCATTTTTTTAGAATCGGAACTGTTGATGGTGTTCATGTCAATTCGGATAATACCCACAGAACAACTACGTGTACTCACGGAGATGGCCGTTCTGTGCTCGTGCAAAGAGCTCCTGTAACGTTCCTGCGCTGCGTCTGTAGTGTTCATGTCGAGGGTTGTAACTTTTGCCGGAGTAATGGTAACCATATGAGTCAGATTGTTGGGGGAATTCTGATACGCACCTAGTACACGTATGACTTGCCGTCGATTGCTGGTACTGCGTTTACCATCTGAGACCGCGCACCTTCTTTCATCTGTAACGCAAGCCCAATATACACTGCGTCGTCTTAAGATTGAAGGGTTCGTTCGCGGCCGACTCCAACGACGCCATCAATAATTCGACCTCCATCGTTGTCGGGTTCAAGGCGCAACACAAACAACGACAATATCACTCCTGGAGGTAAAGCTGTACCTACGAGCAAATAGAATAGGAGAAAGAGTAGTATTATCTGTCACCAAAAGACACTACCACGCAGGCGCTCGCTCTTCGCTCTTCGCTTGACATTATGAGTACCTCTTATTCAAAAAGTACCAAAAATTTGGGAAGTACCAAAGAAAGTCGTATTAGTAGTTTTAGAGCAACAGGGATGTAGCTAGAAAGTAGTAGGAGTCCCGCTCCTTCAGTTCTGGAACCAACAGCGGTTTATTGGAACCGACAATCAGGGGCGGTCCGATGGCATCTGTTGACTCCCAACTTCTGGTGTTCGCGTGGTGATCTGGTTTAGCGGGATTCGTACTAGCGGCCTTGAGCGTATGGAAGACAAGTGGAGCCGGGGAGAGATCCCACCTCGTCCAGGTTTGCAGCCTCCTCGGACCGACTGGGCTGACTCTCCCCTCGCCCAGGCTGCTATTGGAAAGGACCTCGGCCCCGTCGACAATGCCATCGAGTACAGTATCGTCGGCGACCTTGCCGGCGGTGTCACCAACGCTGACCTCATGGGTGTTTTCCGCAATCCCGATCCCGGTTACGTGACGATTCCCTCCCCCGGCTCATCGCCCCCTTCCATTCATGCTGCGATGCAAAGGTCATGGCTGGCTCGGTAGAACTGAAGGCGAAGAAGGGCGGGGCCGGAGGGAGAGATGGATCCGGTTTCTGCTTGTATGGAGGCGAATAACAGGGGAGAGGGGTGATTCTGTAACGACCAACCAGTTAGCACAACTGCGTGGATCAGAGTGGGTTGGGAAACAGCAGAGAATAGAGATGACGGAGTGTGGTGAGGAGAGCAGAGGCGGAGGAGGAGTGGCACATAGCAGGGGATGGAGTGGACCGGAAATGGGGACTCGAAATGAAGATAGCAGGAAGTCCATAGTCAGGTTATTGTGATCCAGTACTTTAGAATTCGTGAAGCAGGGTAGTGGGTGCGCCATACGCCAGACCGAATTAAGTACACGGTTACTATAATGTAGAGAAGTGAGATAGAGCGTCGTTGGGGGTCATGGACCAGGCCGAGGTCTAAGCAGAAGTGTCGTCAGTTGGTCGTCATTAGATCGCTGCCCATGGAGTCGCTATTGTTGAGAGGGGGGCGGTGGCGTTGGGTGGTAGTTGATACGTTCGGTGTGTGTTGATACTCAGGTTGCTTGTCGGTGCTGGTAAAAGCACATTCGGTCGCAGAAAGGGCAAGAGGATTGAAGTGGGTTCGGTGTTGAGGTCGAAAGACGGAGTGAGGTTCTAAGGGCAGCACTGCTGCGGTGATCCTTGGGCTGTCTTACACATGGGATGTTGACTAGATGTAGAAGCGTGGAAACTGCAGCATCAAAGCGACACGAAGGCGGTCTCGCAACGAGAAGATGGCCAGGAAAAGGTTGGCCTTTGAAATCGGAGCATTTAGCACTCGCCCACTTCGATAAAATGGTGTAATGGATACCTCAGATCGAAATCATTTCCCAAGTTCACCACTCTCCAGAAGCAACCTTTCTTCCTCGTCGCTAGAGGACTCGTTAAAGTGAGTAGAAGAGTGCTTAGACCTGGACTTGACGGATAGCCTCTTTGACCGCAAGGTCGACCCTGGAAGGACGAGAAGGGACGCAAAGTCTTCGTCTATCTTCGTCTTCGTCTTCGTCCTCGGAAGAGGAAAACTCGAAGGTGGAATGTAAACAATGGGTGGCGAGAGGGCAACGGGCGTCCTCGTCAATGTTCGAGGGGACGTCCCTGAGAGTGTTTGTATAGAGTGTACGACATTGGGGGAGTAGTTTCAAGCCTGGTGTGTCACCTTAGAGAGTACATCCATACATCCATGTGCATGTGTGGAAGTGGCCGGTAAAAGCGAGTGCACAGGGACATGGCAAGGGGTTGTGGAGGCAATTTGTTGCTGGAGCGGGAAAACGGTGGCATGTGGTGAACAAGGAGGAGGATGGAGTAAGAGGGAGCCGAGTGGAGTGAGCCAATTTGAGGTTGGAAGAGGATTAAGGGTATGTTGGGTAAAGGGAACGGGCGGTCCGGTGGTGTCGGAGCGGAGAGGATTGCGGTCAGAGAGGCTTTGGGCTTTGGTCTGTTGGCAGGTAGACAGGTCGGCGGGTTGGGGATACTAGATCTGTCATTGGTATCGCTGTCGTTGTTGTGGACGGATAATGCATGGAGCGTGACCGAACATGCGGCACGGGCGGCCGGATGCTCAGCCGTCCTTGAGCACACGGCGGAAGCACGTCAGTAGTCGTTGTCTCTTTGTCACTGTTTGATAACAGCGACGCGGTCTAATTGACACGTCGCAACCTGGATGGCTGGAACCCTCATCGCTGTGCTCGCGCGCTTGGCGATCGCTTGTGAAGAGAGGCTGGGCGTATTTCAGGGTAGACCTGGGCTTGACTGATAGCCTGTTTGACTGCATGGTCGATGCTGGAAGAACGACAGGGGGACGCAAAGTCCTCATCTTCGTCTTCGTCTTAGCTTCGGAAGACGAAAACTCGAAGGTGGAATGCGTGATGGATGTCCTCAAGGCCTTGTTGAGAGTGCTGGTATAGAACTGTGTGCGGTGTCGGGGGGCGTAGCTTCAAGCCTGGTGCGCCACTGCACGTTGGAGAGTGGCCGGTGAAAGCGAGTGAACGAGTGAACAGGGCGAGGGGTTGTCGAGGCAGTTTGCAATTTGGATGGAGAGAAGAGACGATTGGAATACAAGGGCGCCATGTGGAGTGAGCCAAATTGAGGATGTGGGGAACCGGGAACGGACGAGTGAGAGAGGTGACGGTGGTGTCGTTCGTGGGTTAGGGCTAGGCATGTGGACAATAATAAGGGTTGGCCGGTTCGGGGTTAATTCGGGGATAGTCGATCTGCTGTCGTCGTTCGGGTGTCGGCGCTGGGAAGTAAGCTGAAAGGACTAGATTAGATTTCAGTCAAAATGCCAATATCTGCAATACCTGTCACCGACCTGAGTATGTCGCCCTCGAGGTCGTATACAACCGGAAATACGCGGGAACAGCGGGTTCGTTCGACATACAGCACAGGTGGCCGTGCATCCGTGTATCCCCTTGAACTCGACGGAGCACGCGGCGGAAGCGTGTGAGTGGTAATTGGAGTGAATGTGGTTGGCTTGCGCTTCTTTGTCACCTACTGTAACATGTAACAGCGTAACAGCGAGGCGGCCGGACACCGCGCGCATTTAGACCACTTTCGATGTGACAGCTGTAGCGGCAATCTACCACCTCACTGATCCCACGTTCCACTTGCCTTTAAGCACCTTCTCCCCTTTCCCTATCCTCGACTCTAAGTCTGCGAACGCAAACCAACATGGCCACTCAAGCACCCAAGTCAACCCACTTGTGAGCACCCAGACAGCTAGCGCACCAATATTGTCTGACCACCGAAAAGCCTGCATTTAGATCGTGCGGCGCTTCACTCCGATCTAGGTTACACCGCTGATCTTGTGCGTCATATAGAAATCACTTTGCAAGATGGTACAAATTCGAAGTATCACCTGGAGTTGTTTGTGGGAAACCAGAAGATAGAATTACAGATGAATGGTAACCGGACCTGGACACCAGTCCAACACTCGTACGTCCCTTGTATTCACTATGTACGTCCACTGAATACCCTGTGTTTATAGAGATATTTCTCCGACATCCGAAATGCGCGTGGAGATCCAAAGGATCACCGGTCATTTGTTTTGGAAGAAGAACCGACCGGCGAATGAAGTAATCGACCTACAAGGGCTCTCCGATGACTATTGGAACTCTCAGAAGAATGAATTCGTGATGCCAGGTCAGTCGTGATGACCGATTAGTCCGCTCATCTCTAACAGAGAAGGGCAGGGGTTATTGACGTTGGGAAGCATCATGTGTCTCTAGAATTACGATTCATTGCGAATGCTACCGTTCGTCACTTTACCACAGAGCATCTCAGCCAGCTAACCATGTCCGCATAGACGGAATCTCTACGCGAATCACTCCAAGAACTTGAAAGATTGATGAAGGGATTCACGCCACTGATGAGTAAATCGACGGAGAGGACTCTCGGAAAAGGGATTCAACTTGGCGCTGTATTCGCTGGGGTCAGCTCTCCCGTATGGAAACCAGGAAGATATTGACACCCTGTAGTCCCAACCGATTGCAAAGACTGTCCTCGGTGTTGCCAAAGTCATATTTGAGGTTCGTGCTTTCTACTGGCGTATCAAAAGCAGAGGTAACGCTTTATCGTTTAGCTCTTGAAGGAACAAAACAAATACGATCAGATGCCATCGAGCCTGTTGGATCGGTTGCAGCGCGTCTTGCCTTTGGCCGACAAGGTCGCAGACGAAATCATCAGCGAAGAGACAGATATCTTGGATAAAATAATGCCGCGAATGTTCGAAGAAATGCAAAAGATCGCCAACCATTTATGCGGGTACGTCAAGCGTGGGCGATTCAGTAAGTCGTCTCTTTTCTGGATTCCGCGAGTGCTGATGATCGCAGAGCGAACTGGAGATGCGCTGCTTTTTTCGAAGGACAAAGACATGATGGAAAAATTGGGTGAAGACTTAGCAAACGTCATTGAAGACTTCCTGCGTGCAGTCGATGTCGAGGCCCTGCGCCTAGCCCAAAGGAATGGTAAGCACACATTAACTCAATATCGCGCGAGTGCATTCTCAGTATCTTTGTGTAGAGCAAAAGTTCCTGCTCAAGCGTCTTAAACCAATCGAGACTGGCTATGACCGGGACCGCCTCTGTATGCAAGATACCCGCAAATGTCGCCTCGAAGACATTGCAAATTGGGTGGCCAATAAATCGGAGGAAGGTCTTCCCCAGAGCAATACCTACTGGGTCTACGGCTTACCCGGAATCGGCAAAACATCGTTAGCTCATTCGATCTGTGCAAGCCTCCACGATCGAAGGCAGCTCGCTGGGGCCTTTTTCTGCCGGAGGGATGATCCGAATTTGAACGACCCCAAGAATGTCCTTCCGACTCTCATCTGCAGCCTCGCGGACACCTTCCCCCCCTTTCAAAAGATCGTGGCAAATTATCTTCGTGACGACCCACGCCTGACACCAGAGTCAATGAAGGACTCACTCTTCCTCGACCTGCTCGATAAGCTTCATCCTAAACGCCCAAATGATTTCCTCGTCTTCGTCATTGACGCATTCGACGAATGCGGCAACGATAGTCGTCGTCTACGCCTCCTGAAGGTTCTCACAGGCGCGGTTACACGAGCTTCGTGGCTGAAAATTATCATCACCAGCAGACCCGAAGCCGATATCCAACAGTTCTTTGCCCAGTCGTCGTACTTGGGATATGATTTGGCTACAGATCAAGAAGCTAGCGGTGATCTGCGAACCTTCGCTCTAAGCGTGTTTGGCCGGCTCCGCCGAAAAAAGCATCTCTCCGAGCCTTGGCCAGAAGAATCGCTCTTGGACAAAATAATCTCTCGGGCGAATGGTCTCTTCATCTTCATCAACACCCTTGTCCTCGCCCTTGAGCCTCTTGCCGACCCCACAGAATTCTTGAAGGCAGCCTCCGAAGGTTCAGGTGGTGCTGGGTCGAAGGCTCTATACGCACTTTACTCAAGTATCCTAAAGTCGCGAATAATGGATAGTAAAGCCAAGTTCCGGGGGATGATTGGAGTCCTTCTGGCAGCGGCTCCATACCGCGCCCTATGCGAGGAGACAATTGCAGGGCTGGCGGGAGTACAACCAAGCCTCGTCAAAACGTGGGTGGATGAGCTCAGCTCTTTGCTATATCGAGACGAAAGGGCCAATGGAGGGATTCGTGTCCGCCATTTATCAATTTCAGAATTCCTTGTCAGCGGTCACTGTCCCAGCGACTATCAAATCAACCTCCAGGACGCAAATGTGCAGCTGGGAATTTCTTGCCTCAAGACGATGGTTCGCCAACTCCGTTTCAATATCTGCGGGCTCGAAGATTCCCGACTCGCTAACGCGGACATCCAAAATCTCCCATCCCGAATTACAGAGAACATTTCCGACTGCTTGCAATATAGTTCAGTTTATTGGTCGAATCATCTTTGTTTCGCGCCCGACACTAATGATCAGAGGGTGTGGGATAGCTTGGAGGAATTCTTTGAAGGTCCATGCCCATTATTTTGGATGGAAGTATTGAGCATTTTGGGAAGGGTCTCGATGGGTGCTCTGAGCATTCAAAGCGTGATATCCTGGGCCAAGGTGAGTACAACCCCAGCTTATATTCTGGGTAATTCTGATTGGCAGTAGAATGGCAATCCGACCCTTCTTGAGAGAATTCTCGACGTTTGCCGTTTCATCATCGCCTTTCGCACCCCCATCTCTACCAGCGCTCC
>Ga0307515_10020312_pt1 | contig 11859 bp, 2 predicted proteins | sample 17_EM_MG_FD_194513 | JGI IMG/M metagenome (GOLD analysis project Ga0307515, IMG submission 194513) | Populus trichocarpa ectomycorrhiza microbial communities from riparian zone in the Pacific Northwest, United States - 17_EM | ecosystem: Host-associated > Plants > Roots > Unclassified | place...
CGATAACTATTATAGCCCTAGTTAGGGAATAAATAACTATAATATAACAGTTCTTTATAGATGCCTTAGCCTAGCAACAAACTATACTAGAAGCTTAGTATTAGTAATTAATTAAAGCAATATATAAAGAACTCTATAACGCTAAAGTACTCGCGTTAGAGACCCTAATAGTAACACCTATAAACGAAATTAAAATAACTATATATAAACCCGACCTATTAAATACAAACCCTAAACTAGTAACGGTAGCTTAACCTATACCTATAATAAACCCAGTACTTACTACAAAATCTAAAAAGCTCCCTAACCCTCTAATATTTAATAGAAATTAAAATAACCTATATCCCTTTATAACTAAGCTCCGTCTTAAACTTTTAATAAACTATAACTAATACCCTATTAAAGCTAGTAAGATTAGCTATAGAATATCTCGTTTAAGTAAAGACGCTATATAAACTATAGACCCATTCTTCCGTAATAGCACCTTTATTAATTTTAAAATCTTTATTTTTTTACTAGAATAAATATATAATAATACTAGCCGCGAATATATAGCTGTTACTAAACTTAAAAACCTATAATAACGGAACCGAGACTTTACTAGCTTCTTTTCGGAATTTTTAGGCCTTATTAGTAAACTAGATTAAAATAAAGCCGCTAAAGTTACTACCCTCTATTAAGCTATTTCAGATAAAATTAAAGTATAGTTAGTAGGCAGAGAACTGCTAAAGGACTTACCTAAATTTGCTATAATATATTAACAAATTAATAAGGACCTTTAATATAATAAACAGACTCATTCCTTAAAGCTAATCTTACCTTATATTTAAAACTCTATAAAACTAACTTATACCCTAAAGCGTAATCCGTCTCTAAGACCTAAAAGCCCTATATACAACCCTATAGACCTTAACGCCACTTAATCCTATACACCCTTAGAAACCAATAAATAAAGAACATGAGCTATAAATAGAGAATATTTTAGATATAGAAAAAAGGGATATATTTAAAGGGATTACTAAACTTACCCTTTTAAAAAGGTCCGCCGTAGCTCCTTTTAGTTCTTAAGTCGCGCTTATTCCATAAATTATACTTATTTTATAAATTATACTTAGTTATTATAAAGCGTCTTACCTTTAGTTAATTTAGAAAACGAATTATCCTAGGGCTAAGTCGCGCTTTAAAATAAGAAGTGGAAGAGTATAAGTATCTAGGCTCTTCTAGCGCTAATATATAATACAACTCCCTTAATATACTTAGTAAAATTTAAATACTTAGAAAATAGAAGGAAGTATAAATCCTTATAGATAGCGGAGCTACTAGTATAGGCTTTATTAATACGAACTACGCGAAAACTTAATACTTAAATTTAAAGAAACTTAATAAGCCTTAAGGCCTATAAGGCTTTAATGGCAAGCCTTTAATACACGGTAAACTAACGCACTACGCTTTTATAAAGATGCGGATAAGCAAATACCTTAAATACGTTTCCCTATTTATAACACCCTTAAAGCATTATAAGGTAATACTTAGATATAGATAGCTGAAACGACACGACCCTTTAATTAGCTAGGTTAAAGAAATACTAAAATTCCATATAACCTACTGCCGAAGTTATTACTTAAAATACTACTTGCCCTACAAACATATATACAACTATTTAAATTTAACACAATATAAATTACCCTTACTATAAACCTTAAACTAATATAATAAAGTTATAACTGCCAATTATAGGAAAGAATGCGAAGATAATATATTAAAACCTCTTAAAATTTATATAATATAAGCCGCACCCTTTTATTTATTAGCAAGAAAATAAAACCACGAGATCTTTACTATAACACTAAAAGATATTAAGAAGGCGTTAGAACTAAAGCAATATATTAACCCCCAACCTCTTATACCTAAAGAATATTATAATCTAATTAATACGTTTAAGAAATAATTTATAAACTAACTACCCCCATATTAAGATAAGTATGATTTTAAGATAAAACTTAAACCTAGTATAACGCTAAAGTTCGGCCCGTTATACGGTATATTATAAGAAGAGCTGCTTATAATATAATAATACCTTAAAGAGCACCTAAAGAAAGGATTTATTCGCCCTAGTTAATTACTATTCGCCTTACCTATACTATTTATTAAGAAACCTAAAGGAGGCTTAAGATTCTATATTAATTATTAAGCCCTAAATATAATTATAATTTGAAACCAATATCCAATTTCTCTACTTTAAGAAACGCTTAACCGCTTAATAAAAGTATAATACTTTATAAAGCTTAACATAGTCGCTGCCTTTAATTAAATCCGTGTTTATAAAGGAGATAAGAAGTATATAGCTTTCTGTATATAATAGGGACTTTTTAAATACCTAGTAATGCTATTTAGCGTAAAGAACGGTCCCGGTATGTTTTAGTAATACGTTAATAATACGCTTCGCGAATTCCTTAATATATTTATTACCACGTATATTAATAATATCTTAATCTATTTATCTGTGCTTTCTAAGCATTATAAGCATATCTAAATAGTCCTTAAACGCCTATAAGACGCGGGCTTATAATGCGATATTAAGAAATACAAGTTCTATACGTTTAAAGTTATATACTTAGGCCTAATTATATCCTATAACGGAATTAAAATAAACCCTAAGAAAATTGCTATAATTATAAACTAGAAAAGTCCTAGTAGTATATAAGATATCTAAGGATTTCTAGGATTCGTAAATTTCTACCATTAATTTATTAATTACTTCTTAAAAATTATTTAGCTATTAGTAAACTTAATAAAAAAAAATATAAGATTTAAATAGACTACTAAATGCGAATAAGCTTTTAATAACCTAAAATATTATTTTATAACTACTTTAATCCTCGCCTACTTTGATCTAGACCTTAAATGTATTATTAAATTAGACTTATCTAACTATACACTAGGAGGAGTATTATCATAGTATAATAAGAACGGCGAGCTACGCCTAGTAGCTTTTCTCTTCTAGAAACTTACCCCTACTAAATTAAACTATAAGATATATAATAAGGAACTGCTTATAATTATTAGATGCTTTAAATAATGGCGCCTAAAACTTAAAGAATTGTTATTTCTAATACGCGTATTAACGGACTATAAAAACCTGCAGTACTTTATAACTATAAAGTAATTAATATAACGCTAAATTCGTTAGGCCGAATACCTTTTATAATTTAACTTTAAGATTATATACTAACCTAGTAAACTTAATTAGAAGCCTAACTTATTAATATAATAATTATAGGATTTACCTATAAATACCTTTAATAAACAGATTATAAATTAATTATAAATTCTACTACCCCCTAAACGCTTTAAGAAACTACGCCCTATATTCCTAAACGCGGAGCTTAATAGGAATAAATTAGAAATTAATAAATAGGATATAAAAATTAATAAATTAATAAAGCACGAATATAAGAATAACCCCTAAATAGTAGATATAATAAAAGCAATTTAAACAGGGAAATGGTAATATAAGGATATTATACTCGCTAAATGCGAAATCCGCAATAATTGGTTATACTATTAATAGAAGATAGTAGTCCCAAACTCTAAACCCTTATAATTTAAGATACTCAAATTCGTACACGATTCCCTAGTAGTAGGGCATCCTAGCCGTATAAAGACCTATAAGATTATCTAATAAGTATACTACTAGCCTATAATATATAACTATATACAAAAATACGTTTAAGTATGCAGAATATGCGTATATAGAAAGACCTCTTATATAAAGAAGTAAGGAGTACTTTAACCGTTACCAATTCTAATATAAAGATGGCGAGATATCTTAATTAACTTTATAGTTAACCTACCTAACAGTAATAGGTTTACGAATATTATATTAGTTATTAACTATCTTATAAAAATATAATATATAATTCTTATGGACTTAATTAATATAATATTAGTAGCTGAATATTTTATTAAGCACGTCTTTAAGCTATACAGACTTCCTAATTTAATAATATCCGACCGCGGAAGCTAGTTCGTTTTAGACTTCTAGTAAGCCCTATATAAATAATTAAGTATATAAACATAACTCTTAACTACATTTTATTTAGAGATAGATAGTTAAACTAAAATTGCAAACGTGATTATAGAATAATACCTATAAATATACTGCTCCTACCTATAAAACGACTAGGAAAAATAGCTACTATTAGCTAAGTTTACTACAAATAATATAAGAAACAAATTAATAGGCGTAACGCTGTTTTACGCAACTTACGGATAAAACCCTTAACTTAGATTTAAACTATAACCTAAAATCAATATAATAAGACTTATGATTAAGAGAATTTAACTAATTAACGCGTATAACTTCGCTAATTAAATAAAGCAGTTAACGGAACTATTATAAAGTAAATTAGCGTACGCTTAAATAGTATAGGAATAGTATATAAATAAAGGACGAGCTCCCGCGTAGGACTTTAAGAAAGATAATATAGTTTATCTAAATATATAAAACCTAAAGACTTAACGACCTTTAAAGAAGCTAGACTGGAAGTTTACGGGCCTATACTAAGTTAAGAAGAAACTAAGCCCGTATGCTTATAAACTTAAACTACTAACTAAAAAAAAAAAAAATTTAACGTTTTATATAAACTTGCTGTAACCCTTAAAGGGTAAACCTATAACTTATAAAGTACTACCACTACCTCCTATAATTGTTAACAACGGTAATAGTTCTTACTTTATTAACTTAATTAATAATATATAATAGAAGACACAATCTAAATAATTTAAACTTCTTATTAAATGGGAAGGATATAAAATATAAACTTAGGAAACCTATAACTAGATTAAGACTAATACGTCTTCCCTAGTAAAAGAATTCCACAAGGACCATCCTTCGCGGCCTACTCTAGCTAGATAGACACGATATAAAAGTAAATAATTACTACCTAATATAAATACACGAAATATAATAGCAGGAAGCTTAAAATTAAAAAAGACTTAAAATATATTATAACGTTTATAATATAATTATATAATATATAAGATATTAAGGAACTTTAACCGGCAGTTAAAGTTATCTAATTAGTTAGATTTACTTTGCCAAGACCTACTATAAAGATATTAGTTCTGCTTACCGCCTTAACTAAGCTAATAGCGATTTTCTATCCTAGGGATGGAAAATCCTAATTAGTCTATTTAACAATAGAATTAGTAAAACCCTATACCGCCACCTAACGCGAAAACACGACACGCGATAAGTTATAAGTCTTAACTAAAATTAAATTATTTGGACCTTCGGCTAAAAGGGGGGGTACTATAACAGGACTAGCCCAATTACAGTAGGAATGTCTCGGTGAAACACTTGATAGATAAATTCCAACGCTTTAACTAAAATCTGTTAGATTAATCGAATTACTAAAGTCCGTTAATGACTGCGTGCGTATATACGCACGCATTAACTACTAAGCCCCTAACTATTTAATTATATAATTCTCTTATTATTCCTTTCTCTTCTTTACACAACGTCTTGTTCTTAGCGAGAGCTATATACCCTTAGATTTAGATAGAATTTATATTATTCCTTTAAATCTTCCCTAAAGTCTCTCCGCGCCTTTATAAAAAGAGCTATAATCTAAATCTATATTTTATTTTAAGTTATTCTTTATAAGATTTTAAAAAAATTATAAGGTATATTTATATTTTAGTATATATATAGTTTTTAGTTATAATAAAGCAGCTTAAACTACTAAAATTATATTTAATAATAATTTTTAATATATTTTAAACATATTAGAAACATGTTTTAAATATATTAGAAAAAACTTATTATCTACCTTTATAGGATTTTTTTTTAAATAGGCTTTATAAATAGCTTAAACTATTAAAATCACTATAAAATAGGCTATAAATAGCTTATATAGCTCTTTAAGGTAATAATTATTATATTAAAAATATTTTTATAATATTTTTAAGAGATATATATAAGAAAAGATAAGGTAGAAGGTAAGGTCAAATTAAGAGAGGTAGGGTAGGGTTTAGTGTAGTAGGCGGAGGTTTCGCCTATTAAGCCGACATTTTAGCGTGGTCGCGCCGACCTGTACGCATACGGGGTAGTAATTGAAGAAGGCTACGTACGCATAACTATGCGTAGTTTTTTTTTATCCGTTATATTATACTACGTACAATACTACGCATGCAGCCTTAGGCTATAGCGCTATAGTTCTATATACATAAATCCTTTCTAGGCATTTTAATATATACTAGTAGCTATATCCTAGTAGTTTATAAACCCCTAAACTAGGAGTTTATAGTTCCTTAGTAAACTAAGTTACTGCAACTACTAGGGAATAAGAAAATGGTAGGAAAAACTATAAGAAATCCTAGCACCTGTCCCTGTCCTTTTACAATTTATTTCTATCCTTTTACTCTCTATAGTCCTTTTAAGAGCCTAGTAGAAGTTACCTCCTTTTAAAGACCTATTTATTTTATTCTTCTATAGAACCTTCTACGCTAGCACTACGTACTATCTATCTATCGCAGTCACGTAAGGGGATATTGATTTTAACTGTATAATTGGGAGACGCAGGGCTATAAGGTCACTTTAGGGCTAGTTCTTAGCAGTTTTGCTAGTACCTAGCACTTAAATCTGCTAAGGATTTGCCCTAAAGTGACCAGATGTCCCCGACCGTAAGCCTATAGCTGCAAGACTATCTAACTATAGTAGTCGCACTAAGGCGGGTTCTTAGCGGTTTTACTAGTTCCTAGCACCTGCTAAAGAATTGCCTTAAAGCGCTATCTATATATAATGCATACTAAGTGTAAGGGATAGCGGGTAGGAAAAGCGAATTAGCCACGTAGTGACTGCGTTTAATATTCGCGAATATTGCAGGAGGTCTTAGCATTGTGCGTTGCTGAGATGGACACTGCTAAGCAATATATAGACGCTAGTATCTATCTATCGCAGTCACGTAAGGGGATATTGATTTTAACTATATGATTAGGAGATATAGGGCTATAAGGTCACTCTAGGGCTAGTTCTTAGCAGTTTTACTAGTACCTAGCACTTAAATCTGCTAAGGATTTGCCTTGAAGTGACCAGATGTCCCTAAGCGAAGCTCCTGCGCCTAATAAGACATTACCGCATTCTGCTATATTCTGCCATATTCTACTATATTACCGCATTCTGCCATATTCTGCCACATTGCCGCATTCTGCCATATTCTGCCATATTGTCGCATTTTGCTATATTCTGTTAACCCTAACTTATAAGCCAACCAATTAGGATTTTCCATGCCCGGTATAGAAAATCGCTATTAACTCGCTTACCACTAGCGCCTTAGCGGTAATCTTAATATCTAGCTAGCGATCCTTACGCTAAGAGCGGTATACTACGCTAGAAGTAAGAGTTAAGGCAACAGAGGTTAGTAGTCTTAGTCTTAATATATAGGCGAAAGGCTTTTAATAACCACCAACCTAGTTGCTGAATTTGCTAATATAAACACCCTAAATCTTTAGCGAACTAGGCAGCGCCCTAGCGGAAGGAGTAGTTTAAGTAGCTACTTAGGTTAATTCTAGCGGTTATTAGATAGAAGGAAAGGATCTTATAAACCCCTAGAGAGGTAAAGGGTTTTCTATTAAGACTAAATAAGGGGGAGTTAAGGGGTTAGGGGTCCCTATTAAACAGCTTTATTATAGCAGCAACTGGGCATAATAGGCTGCCTACCGCCGTAATAGTAATATTGACGCCCTAGTATTACTTATCGGCTTTACTCTATTTAAGGCGGAATATTATCCTATTAGGCGTAAAGGTAATATCGCGTTAGGTAGCCTTTTTTGCTAAAAAAGTTATTCGGTTCTTAAATTCCGCCGTAATATATATAATCTCGCCCATCTATAGAAATCTAGTAAATACGAGGGTAAATACGGCATTAGTGTTAATATCTAGTAGCGATAAGCCGTGTATTACTACCTGGGCTAGAATATCCCTAGTAATAGGCTGCTTATCCTTCTTTACTAAGGGAGAGATAGCGGCTGCTCTAGTAAGTAATTGGTGTACTATAGGATCCTTAAATACCGCAATTAAGATACTATAATCCATGTGACGCGAGCGAATTGCGGAGATGTAGGCTTATAAGGTTTCGGCCTTAAGCCTACCTATCTATAGCTAGGAGGTACCAAACGCGCGGCGGGCAATCTATTCGCCTAGTTCACGCGGCTTAGCTAGGTAGGGAGAGACTCCTTTAAGTGCACAGTATAACTCCCAGCTGTTAACTGCTAAGGAATAGTTCCTACGGGTCGCTAGCGCAAGGCCATACTAGAGAAGAAGCGCGTAGAGGTTAAATGGCGCGTTAACGTTATTTTTAAAGTTTATAGGCGGTTATAAGTAGTCTATTAGGTTTCCGGCACCTAGTTAAAAACTTATTAGCTTTAGTAGTAGTAAATTAGGGGCCTAGTATGGGCAGAACTAATAGATAGCCGCGGCCTAGAATTAAGATAGTATATTAGCTAAGCTATTTAAATCACCTAGGATCCACTTCGTAGATAGTATAATATTATAAGCTATAGCAGCTAGCAAGATCTTATAGAGCAATTCGTTTGCTACGCCGCGGACAATAGTCTTTTTAATACTATAGTAAACCACCATACTATTAGTGTAAATAGATAGCGCGCTATACTACTAGTTAGTAGACTATAGATTAAATGCGTAAGTAATAGCATATATCTCCTTTAGATTAATATAGTCTACTTATTAACTGGGCTTAGGTAATATACTAAACGCCTAAAATTAAGGGAGGTTGGCGGTATACTACTGCCAGTTATCCTTATATTTAAGTTCCTTAAAGAAGTAAAAGCCGCCATACCCAAACTAGGTAGAGGTGTTAGTAAAGAGATAAATATAGGCACACTTAACGTCGTTAAAGAATAATACCCCATTACTCGTAGTAAGTAGGTTAAGCCAGACATATAAGTCACTTCGCAACTTAGTACTAAATCGCCTAAGTTTATGCTTATTTACTAGAGTCTTTAGCTAAGTAGTAATAAAGATCTAAAGGGATCTAGAGTAAGATTAACTAAGCCTAATTATATAGGTACACTATATAAGGTAGCCCGCAAGCTGCTAGGCTTAAAGGAACAACAGTAAGCCGTATTAGAGTGCGGTAGTGACCTCCTTAATAGCGCGTAATTATTTCTATGGTAATAATTAAGTTTGCATTTATATGGTATTAATAGTATATCCTAAAACCTTAATAATAGTTCCTACTATATCCTTAAAGTCATTTTAAGGGATACCTAGGGAGTTAGTAATAGAGATATAGGTCTAGGTAATAGCCGCTAAGTCGTTTAGGTTAGTAAGGATAAAGATAAAATTGTCTAGGTAGTATTCTACCTCGTAAGGTAGTTATAAATAGAGTATCCAGTATAGGCCTTCCGCGAAGAGGTTAAATATAAGTGGCGCAGTTTAAAGACTAAAGGATAGGCAGTATTCCTAGTAGGTAACACCTTCCCAGGAGAAGCCTATTAATGTTCTTGCCCTATAGGACAGGGGGACTATATAAAACGCATCTTTAATATCTCTCTTAAGCAGCAGACATCTACGGCCTGCAGAAATAACGTGGGCCTAAATAGCGGTAACTGTAGTGTATACTAGTGCTCTATATTCTTTTAGGATTGCGTTATTAACTAAAGATACTAGTAAAAAGGAGAGATTATAAATTTAGCGGTATCCTCCGTCCGATTTTAGCACTAGGCTAAGAGGTAAGACTATAATAGGTTCTGTCGCGATTCTAATATATCCTTTTACAAGATCTAATACTATTTTCGTAAAGATAAGATTGGCGTTATCCTAAGAGGAGTTATAGTTTCTATAAGATCTTATAGTAGGAACAGATTCGGCTCCTATCTTATAGCTATAGATTAAGATGCCTACTAAGATAGCTAGTAGATTGCCCGGGTAGTTAAATAGAAGGAAGTACTACGCTAAGATCCTCAGGGGCAATAGAGAGTAGTGGAGAGCCTTCGCCTTTATAAAGGTAGGGAATAATAGTAACGTATTAGGCCTAGGTCCTAGGCGTATAATTAAAGTTAATGTTATAGTTAGGCTAGACCCTACTTTGTAAGGTTCGCCTTACTATTCCTAGGCGCAAGATTTAGATAATACGGCGTGATCTTTATTACACTTTAAGCACTTATACGGGTATCTATAAGGTATATCATCGCAGCCTCTAGTGTTAAACCTACGGCAGGTATTAGAGGTATAGGAGGTATCTAACCTAGGTCTCTTTAAGGCGGCGAAGCCAATGGTACTAGACATTATAAGGTATAGCGCTGTATACTAGGCTAGCATTTGCCAATTAGCGGGCTTTAGTTGGCCATTAGTTATTATAACGGTATAATAGTTAAGTGCTAGATTAAGTATGCAACTTACCTAGATATACTAGGTTAATAAGGTGCGAATTATATTTATCTAAAGAAGTATACTAGCGATAAGGTCTGGCGGGCATATATAGAGGGTGCTAGCAATAACTATATAGTTTATAAAGCCTTTAAACCAGACGCCTTTCTCTATAAATAGCTTCCTATCTACCTTTACCTTCCTTATAACTAGAGTGCCGTTCTTAATTTATATCTTATTAATAATCTTAATCCGAGTAGTATGGACTTAAAGACGGGCAAGGTTTACTGGATTAAAGGTACCCTTAAAAATATCTAGGTAATCCCTTTTTATAACGCCAGGAAGGCGGAGTTTAAGCAACTTTATACTAGGAGGGAGAGGCTTACCAAGGTTATTAGCTATAGCAGCTGTTGCGGTAGCTTATAAGGCTAAAGCGGCCAAGCCTAACTGTAATTAAGCTATTTAAGCCTAGTGGTATTCGTACTAATAAGCCTCCTCTACTTAGCAGGCTTTGCGCTCTTCCTTATACTTCTAAATCTCCCTTTTATCTTGGGCTTATTCCCTTTGCTCTTTAGCAATTTCACGCTCTTCTACGGCAGTGGCGTGTACATTAGCTTTAGATAGCATTGTAGGACTAATAGAGGAGGGTGTAACGGTTGTAGACGATGGTGTAGTTAAGGTAGGTTGTCTGGATAGGTTTGCTCATTAGGATTATATACGCATACGGATATCCTAGTTGGTTATAAGCGGTTATAAAATGATTCTTAAACGAATAAATGATGAATATTAATAAGTTTAACGATATTGAAAAGCGAATTAGCTACGTAGTGACTGCGTTTAATATTCGCGAATATTGCAGGAGGTCTTAGTATTGTGCGTTGCTGAGATGGACACTGCCAAGTAACATATAGACGCTAGTATATACTAGTTTAGCTGCTTAAAGAGTCTCGCAGTCTTTACTATTAGTAAAGTGTTTTTCCTTACAATTAATACAAAGAGGGGTGTTACGGCACTAGCAGAACTTGGCAGAACTTAGCAGAACTTCGCACCGGCAAGTTGCCAAAGATTGCTACAGATTGCCGTATATTGCGATTACGTAACGCGAAGATCTTATAAAACACCGAACGGCGCTACTCTTCTTCTCCTTTCCTTTCCCTAGCTTTAGATTCTCGTTTATGGACAATCCAATCGTATAGGCTTGCGCGACCCTTTTGCCGTACTTATGTCTTAATTAACTAAGTCGCTAACATTATCTAAAGCTTACTTTACTCTTTCTTCCTAAAAAGGAACTTAAATATATCTATAAGAATACAGAATAGGACCCTAAGGACATTACTAGGACCATAAGGACAGGACCTAAAAGAAAAGAACAGAACCCTAAGGAAAGGACCTATAAGACATATATAGACTAGAACCCCTAAAGAAATTACCCGGAATTACCTAATACCCCTACTACTATACTACAA
>Ga0307515_10020314_pt1 | contig 11858 bp, 8 predicted proteins | sample 17_EM_MG_FD_194513 | JGI IMG/M metagenome (GOLD analysis project Ga0307515, IMG submission 194513) | Populus trichocarpa ectomycorrhiza microbial communities from riparian zone in the Pacific Northwest, United States - 17_EM | ecosystem: Host-associated > Plants > Roots > Unclassified | place...
CCACCACCACCACCACCACCACAAACCCTAATTCTTCACCACCATGGACGAGTCAACTCAATTCCAGCAATCTCAACTCGCTGCCATCCTCGCCGGCGATCCTTCTCAATTCGAAATCTTAATCTCTTCCCTTATGTCTTCCTCTAATGAAACCCGATCTCAAGCCGAGCTTCTGTTCAACCTCGCCAAACAACACGATCCTAACTCACTCTCTCTCAAACTCGCTCAACTCCTTCAATTCTCTCCTCACCTTGATGCTCGTGCCATGTCAGCCGTCCTCCTCCGTAAACTCCTCACTCGAGACGACTCCTACCTCTGGCCGCGCCTCTCGTTACAAACTCAGTCCTCTCTCAAATCGATCCTGCTTGCCTGTCTCCAGCAGGAATCTGTTAAATCGATCACCAAGAAGTTGTGCGACACCGTTTCCGAGCTTGCTTCCGGGATTTTGCCTGATAATGGATGGCCAGAGCTTTTGCCGTTTATGTTTCAGTGTGTGACGTCAGATTCTGTTAAGTTGCAGGAATCTGCTTTTTTGATTTTCGCACAGCTGTCGCAGTATATTGGAGAGAGTTTGGTTCCCTATATCAAGGAGCTGCACGGGGTTTTTCTACAGTGTTTGGGATCCAGCACGAACTTCGATGTGAAAATCGCGGCTTTGAATGCTGTGACTAACTTTATCCAGTGTTTGAATAATACGTCTGAGAGGGACCGGTTTCAGGATTTGTTGCCGTCGATGATTAGGACTTTAACGGAGGCGTTGAATAATGGGAATGAGGCGACAGCACAGGAGGCGTTGGAGTTGTTGATTGAATTGGCAGGGGCGGAGCCCAGGTTCTTGCGGAGGCAGCTGGTGGATGTTGTGGGGTCAATGTTGCAGATTGCCGAGGCAGAGGGTTTGGAGGAAGGGACTAGGCATTTGGCTATTGAGTTTGTGATCACGTTGGCGGAAGCTAGGGAGAGGGCACCAGGGATGATGAGAAAGTTACCTCAGTTTATTAGTAGATTGTTTGCGATATTGATGAGCATGTTGCTGGATATTGAGGATGATCCAGCGTGGCACAGTGCAGAGAACGAGGATGAAGATGCAGGGGAATCGAGTAATTATAGCATGGGACAAGAGTGTTTGGATAGGTTGGCGATTTCTTTGGGTGGGAATACTATTGTTCCAGTTGCTTCGGAACAATTGCCTGCCTATTTGGCGGCTCCTGAGTGGCAGAAACATCATGCTGCTCTTATTGCATTAGCTCAGATTGCTGAAGGTTGCTCTAAGGTATATAGAAATAACCGACGACTATATTCTCTCTTTTTTTGCGAGTTGTGATTAATGTCCTGATGATATGCTGTTCAAGTTTGGTTATGTATATATGCTTTTGAAGGGTACTCCAAGATATAGAAATATATTGTTTTTTCGTATAGTTGTAATGCCTAGTTATATAGACAGTTGCTGTGAAGTTATATTTTTAATGTTAACTATTGCATTATGCATTTGATTTTGTCATTTTGGAATGAATTGCATTTACAAATGATGTCCAGGTTTTTTGTTTCTCAGTAATGTGCAGTCATATCGTTAATAATAAGCTGTTTTAAGTTTCATTATGCTATACTGTAATGCTGTTTGCATGCGTTTGCTTTCTTTATGTCGGAATGTATTGGATGTTGGTGAGAACCACTCAGTTAATGTCACTGAATATTCTGACTATTGTTGTTTCAATCTTCAAAGTCTTGAAGTGATTTGTTGTGGGAAAGTTTGAAATGGAATTGTATTGGTTTCTACCATAACATATCCAGGAATTGTTTTTAGAAAGGTTTTGATTTCTCTTGTTATTTATGTTCTTATTGTTTTGCTGATATAGGTAATGCTAAAAAATCTGGAACAAGTAGTTACAATGGTCCTAAATTCATTTTATGATCCACATCCCCGTGTGAGATGGGCAGCTATTAATGCAATTGGGCAGTTGTCCACGGATTTGGGTCCAGATTTGCAAAACCAATACCATCAAAGGGTTTTGCCTGCATTAGCAGCTGCCATGGATGATTTTCAGAATCCTCGAGTTCAGGTTAGCCATGCTCATTGCTTTGTGTTTTTTCAAGTTACCAATTCTAAATTTGGTAGACAGTATCTTGATTAGAATATATTTGCTTCATGTGATTTTGATTAAAGCTGATTGTTTGTTAAAGTAGCTCTTGTTGTGATTGATCTTGATCCTTTCAGTTTGGTGAATAGTAACTATATAAAACACTTGCAATAAGCTTCTAATTGTGGACTTATGATCAAGGAAATCTCATGTCACTTTCCAGCACCTATATTGATTGCTTCCTTTCATACATTGCATCTGTTGGTACCCAAACCATTTGACTTGTTTATTGGACTTGAAAGATTTGTTAATAGAATGAGATTTTACCCGTTTATTATCTATTCATCTGATTTGATGACTGTCTCAATTGATTAGGAGTAGAGAATACTTGGAATCTCTAAGTTGCCCAAGAATAGCTAATGATGTTAGAAAGTATTTGATGTCAGTATCTGATTTTGAAATAGAAACATAAAACACCCTCACAATGGTAGAGTAAGAGGGTAAATTTCATGGCCATTTGATTGTTTTGAGCTAGAATGTAAATTGCTTTTTGTGGCCCTAAGTTTTTGCGGTTGAGACATTTTATTTTTATTGCTAGAAGACAGGGGGCTGGTGTTGACTGCTCTAACTGGCATGGATTATATGATTATCTCCTGTTGCATCTATTCTAGCTCACTGCTGTGCTGACTGAATTAAGTCTTTTGTTGGGAATGGGTGGTCTGCATAAAAGAAGTTGTGTCTAAACAATTGTCAGCTATACGAAGCATTTCCCCTGAATCTGTTGGAAAACATTAATGGGTTTGTTGATGTTTTTTCTTTCACCTTTTCAGTTAATTTTGAGGGGATAGAAATCAAGAACAAATGTTGATTGTCAATAAATTTCTGTAATGCAGACATGCACACAAAAAGTGTCGGAAATAACAATATGTATCTAACATTGGTTTTAGATTACTTAAATGATGTTATGGCATGCTCTTCATTTTTTTTTCCTCTTTTATGCTGGTGTTGGATTTCTTATATGACGGGATGAGAATCTGGAAAGTGATCATGCAGGGATCACAGCTCATTTCACTTATTTTGGTACCTATTTTCATGTTCGTTCCCACTATCAATATGCATTATTCTATATTATTACTTTTTTTTTTGAATGGGTGGGGTTAGTGTTTATATGGCAGAGACGCAGTCAAAGATTATGCCGTTTTTCTATCCAGTAACTGATTAGTCATCGTATTCTTTTGTGACAGGCACATGCTGCTTCAGCAGTTCTTAACTTCAGTGAGAACTGCACTCCAGAAATTTTGACACCTTACTTAGATGGAGTAGTGAGCAAATTGCTTGTTCTTCTACAGGTATATTCACAAGAGAGTAGGAAATAAAATTTCAAATAATTTTTCTGATTACACCTTTTAGCACAGACACAAATTTCTTATATGTCATTATATGGCATATATGTGGTGCAGAATGGAAAACAAATGGTGCAAGAGGGAGCATTGACTGCTTTGGCATCAGTTGCTGATTCCTCTCAGGTAATGTATAATATCTGCTTGGTTTCTTATTTAGTTCGTCTTATGGAAGATTTGGTCTAACAGTCTCTAGTTTCATAGGAGCACTTCCAAAAATACTATGATGCAGTTATGCCTTACTTGAAGACCATCTTGGTGAATGCAAATGACAAGGCTAACTGCATGCTTCGTGCCAAATCTATGGAGTGCATTAGTCTAGTTGGGATGGCTGTGGGGAAGGATAAGTTCAGGGATGATGCCAAGCAGGTAGGTTTCATTGCATAACACAACTCTTTTTTCCTTTTTAAGGAGTGGTTCCTTGAGTTTATCATGTCTTTCATGGAATACCTTTAAAATGTGGAAACTTTTTTTGACCCTGGGATAGGGGAGAATTTATCAATGATCTGCCCTTGGTTTCTTTTGACATCCTTATTCTTATCACTATGTACTAAAATACTCACCCATAAATTGAGAAGTCTGGTTCTTATATTTTGGCATGTCTTTTTATCTTTTCTGTTTTTGTCCAGGTTATGGATGTACTTATGTCATTGCAAGGATCTCAGATGGAGTCGGATGATCCAACGACAAGTTACATGCTCCAAGTATACTTTGATCACTAAAAGATGTGCAGAAAATCTTAAAATCATTTTGTTATTTTCTTGTCTCATGATCTTTTATTCTTTGCTGTCATAGGCATGGGCCAGACTTTGCAAATGTTTGGGACAAGATTTTCTTCCTTATATGAGTGTTGTCATGCCACCTTTGCTTCAGTCTGCTCAACTCAAGCCTGATGTAACCATTACATCTGCAGATTCAGATAATGACATTGATGATACTGATGATGAAAGGTGTATATATTTTCCTTGAACCTGATTTCATCAATTTTTTATGTAATTTATTGGCAGAACTCTTTGTCAAGTTCATTTACCTAGATCAATAGTTCAAGATGCACGCATATGTAAGTTACTATATTTATATGACTGTAACTAGGGCACCCCCTCCCTCTCTCTCAGACACACATGTGCATGATTGCTTGTGATCACATGCATCTAGACACAGAAGAACTCATGTTTGGTGTCTTGTGTCTTGCTAAGATGTGTATTTCTGTTACAGTATGGAAACCATCACCCTTGGTGACAAAAGAATAGGGATCAAGACTAGTGTTCTGGAAGAAAAAGCTACTGCTTGTAATATGTTATGTTGCTATGCTGATGAGTTGAAGGAAGGATTCTTTCCATGGATCGATCAGGTTTGTCAGTGAAACATATTAACAACTGTTATATTTTATACTCGTCGTAACTTTCCAGTTCCATGATGGTATAATGACATTTTACACACAGGTTGCTCCAACTTTAGTACCTCTTCTTAAATTTTATTTCCATGAAGAGGTTAGGAAAGCAGCTGTTTCAGGTATTGAGTTGATAATGTGGATCTCTTTTCCTTTGGTTCCCCGGTCCTTATTTGAAATTCGACAATACTCACTGGAGTCATTTACTTTCTTCTCCAGCCATGCCAGAACTTCTGCGCTCTGCAAAATTAGCTGTAGAGAAAGGACTTGCGCAAGGTCGCAATGAGTCTTATATAAAGCAGCTGTCTGATTATATTATTCCCGCTCTGGTTGAAGCATTGCACAAGGTCACCTGCGTTTCTTTTCTTTTTTCCTGTGTTGGTATAATCTTACTTTTAATTTAATGTCCCTTTGAAGTGATGAAATTCTTGACTATTAAATTGATTGCAGGAACCTGATACTGAGATCTGTGCAAACATGTTGGATGCATTAAATGAATGCTTACAGGTTTGTTGTATTCCTTAATGAACTTATTTATGTCAATTTCTTTGCTTTCCCACTGTGTTTTGTGTTTGTAATTCATCCTGCATCAAATTCTGGATAAAAGTTGGAATTCATCTTACATGTGAAGAGAAAACTAGGAATTGATTTTTTTTTTTGGAATCTTGTGTTCTTGCCCAATCTGTGCTGCAATCAATGTGAAATCCCTGAATGTGTTTTGCAATCTTCTGTTTCTTCTTTCAGATATCTGGGACATTTGTTGATGAAAACCAAGTGCGATCCATTGTAGATGAGATAAAACTGGTCATCACTGCCAGCTCCAGTCGAAAAAGAGAGAGAGCGGATAGAGCCAAAGCTGAAGACTTTGATGCGGAGGAGAGTGAGTTGATCAAGGAGGAAAATGAGCAAGAGGAGGATGTTTTTGACCAAGTCAGTATATATCACAATAACATGGACTGATTTCTTCTTCATAAACTTTGAAGTTCATGTTCCTTAGTTGTATAATTTCTGGTTTCAGGTCGGTGAAATCTTGGGAACTCTGATTAAAACATTCAAAGCCTCTTTCTTGCCTTTATTTGAGGAACTATCATCCTACCTGACTCCTATGTGGGTAAGTCTTCATCCATGATTACAAGTCTTTTCTGAGCTTTGTCGCCTTGAGGAATCTTATATTTACTATTATATTTTTTCATTGTTTTTTTCAATGAGAAGGTTGATTGTGTGTTCGTAGCTCCTGATTCTGGATTTTTTTAGTTTCCTTGTTACCTATTTGATTTTTGTATATCATTAAGTTTTTATTGCTGTTGTACTTATTTTTTGTTTCAGTCATCTTAATGGATGATACAGTGTAACTTCTCTTTTGGTTCGTTTTGATGTGTTAATGTTGCCTGAAAGCTATCAAATTTCTGGTATCTGAGTTCTGTTTGAGCTCCTATCTTAAATGTGTTGTTTACATTGCTCTTATGCAAGGCTGTAACTGGTGTTAACATGGATTTGTTGGTTTAAATATTTATTTCCAGCAACTATAGTTTAGAAAATATAGAAAGGCTAATTTTATGTAGATAATATTTTTGCATTCCATCTAGGGATTGGAATGGTGGTGTTTATTTGCAAATATGCCAGTTATGGTGGCCACTGTAGCTGTTTAATGGATGATAATGGGGTAGAGAAATGCTCTAATAAGTTGGCTTTAACTTTTTTGTATTTTATGGTGTAAATTGCTGACTATTTACGTGTCTAAAACTAATTGGTACTAATTAACATCCACACTGCATGATTTAAGGTGGCATGAACTTGTTGAAATCTGTGCATATAATTGATTTTGACATTTCCATTTCACATTAGCATACATTCTAAAGATAGTTGCTTTCTCTTGGTGTATGCTAAATTGTTTCCATCCCTATGAGCAAATTTTTTTACCAAAGAGCACCAAGGGTTGCGACCAATATTCAGAAATAGAATTTCTCATTTGTGAGAAAGAGTGGACAAGATCTTCAACTAAAAAGTTCAATGCATTGAAAGCACAATTTTCATCCTTAGCCATTGATTTACAACAATGCTATGAATAGTTTTGCTAGTTTTATTCGTGTTATTTGCCTGACATGTTTCATGAATGTAGGGCAAGGATAAGACTGCTGAAGAGAGAAGGATTGCAATTTGCATTTTTGATGATGTTGCAGAGCAGTGTCGTGAGGCAGCTCTTAAGTAAGCTTCTAGAGAACACACACAAACACATTCTTACGTACTGGTTTTCATTATCTAGAACCATTGTTTGATGCTACTGTTACAATGTGGATGGACAGATATTATGACACATATCTTCCTTTCTTACTGGAGGCATGCAACGATGAAAACCCAGATGTTCGGCAGGTCTGCGCTATTTATGCTCTGGTAGTTGTTTGACTCAATTTTGCAATATTCCCATCCCAAGTTGTGTGTTTATTTTTCAGGCAGCTGTATATGGACTTGGTGTTTGTGCAGAATTTGGTGGGTCCGTGTTTAAATCTTTAGTTGGAGGTAATTTTTGTCTGTGTCCTGAAGGAGTTGATTTTTTACTCTAGTGGGAGTAAAAGCATTGATTTTTTTTTGTACTTGCAAGTAACATTTATTAGTTCTTTCCAGAGGCTCTATCAAGACTTAATGTTGTCATAAGGCATCCTAATGCTAAGCAACCAGACAATGTCATGGCATATGATAATGCTGTTTCTGCTTTAGGGAAAATTTGCCAGTTTCATCGTGACAGTATTGATTCAGCTCAGGTATTTGATCTCTGTCTGTCATTAAGTATATTGCATTGTTCAAGCCTCTTCCCATCCTTTTATGCGTGATGAGCTTCTGAGGGTGCTGTATGCTTTCTAGTAGAAAGTGAAGGATAGTCTGCACCTGGAAATTGTCTTTTCAAAGAGAGCTCACTGAAAAATTTATGGCTGCATCTTGTAGGTGTAGGGCTCATTTTTATGAATTATTAAAAATAACTGTAGAGGTTTTCCATGATTTGATTTGCTACTGAGTTTGGTATTTCTTTCAGCATTCTTGTTGGTTGACACTTGTCTTGTTTGGCAGGTTGTTCCTGCATGGTTAAACTGTTTGCCAATAACAGGCGATTTGATTGAGGCAAAAGTTGTTCACGAACAACTTTGTTCAATGGTGGAGAGGTAAGGAGTAGCATCCCCCTCATTTCTTGTTTTGGTTTACTCAAACTTTAGTATGCCTTGCTTTGACCAATTACCATCCATTAATAATGAACTTGTACCTATCATTCATTTACAGGTCAGACATTGAACTTTTGGGACCCAACAATCAGTATCTTCCTAAGATTGTTTCAGTATTTGCTGAGGTTAGTTTATAATTTATGCTTCCACCTAACTTACAACTCGAATAAATTTCTAATATTTTGTTTTGAACTCGTTTTTATTACTCAAAAGTCTAGATGTTTTTGTGCTTGGTTGATCTGATCTAATAGTCAATTTTTTTATCCCTTTGACAAGCATCGTAATGAAGTGAAACAATGACATGTTAGAACTCCCTCCCAACTTTGCTTCCAACTTAACTTGGGAGCTGTATCCTTCTTGAACACCAGTGTCTGACATCTGGCAACATTGACTTTATGGTTATGTATTTTATTGCAATATAGATGTTTATCCTGAACCAACTCCTGATTAGTGATTACCTATATTGTCATTGATTCAAGTACATGCTAATTAGTAATTGATTCTCTCATCTGTCTCTATACTCCAAGTTAAGTCCCTCCCTTTACCCAGCATGCTAACACTTACAGCTGTGCTTGAGTTTGATACGAACTTAACACATACATTAGATTTTGGTTTATAATGTCCCTTTGATTTTAAAAGGAATTTGTATGGTTAGATAAGCAATGATGGAAACTCAACACATACACCTACAGCTGTGCTTGAAATTTGATACGAACTCAACACATACACCTACAGCTGTGCTTGAAATTTGATACGAACTCAACACATACACCTACAGCTGTGCTTGAAATTTGATACGAACTCAACACATACATTAGATTTTGGTTTAAAATCTCCCTCTGATTTTAAAAGGAATTTGTATAGTTAGATGAGCAATGATGGAAATGATCAAATACATCTTGCATGGTAGATGTGGGTTATGTTTGCAATTTTAGTTTTTCTCATGGAGGGAATGCTACTGTTCCTGTAGGTTTTATGTGGTAAGGATCTAGCGACTGAACAAACTCTAAGCCGAATGGTTAATCTGCTGAGACACCTTCAACAAACCCTACCACCAGCTACCTTGGCCTCAACCTTATCACTGTTGCATCCACAACAACAGTTGGCATTGCAATCCATCCTCTCAACATAGTCTCTTGGGCTGTGGAAGCGATGGCTCTGGGGAAGATGCAATCAAACCCTGGTCTGTTGTTGGAATATTATTCATTACCCATTCTTTCGATAAGATGGTATCGGTTCCCATCATTTGTTTTTTGCATGGCGCTCTACAACCACCTGGCATCAGTTTGATTGAGTGTGAAAGTCACTGCCATTGAATTATTTTTTTTTTTTTGTAGAATGTGTATATGATTTATAAGTACTATTTTATACTGCATCCATCAAGATCGAGTCAAGGAGGAAAAAGAAAAACAAAAGAGTGTAGGTAATGTTTTTGTTTGCCTGTTTTTCTTCTTTTTTTGTTGGTTGGTGCGTCCGTCTAGTCTGAGGGTTGTCAGTGAGGCAATTCTTGTCACAGTTTTGTCCCCCCATTGTGATGCTATTTATGGGTTTCATACAAATAACATCTGAGATTTTGATCAGTTGTATGCACTGAAATTTTGAAATGGTGATTCTTTCATTATAATTGCAATATTGGATCTACTGTTTTAAGTTCTTTGAAGTCTTGATACTACACTCTACTCAATGAGATCTCGTGCTGGAAGACTGCTAAAGTAAGTTACTAGTAGATTTTACACCCTTTTCTTAATTAGCTCATGATAGACACTGTGCATGGCCTCATAATTTAGCGAGCAGTGCCTCTCTTTATTTCATTTTTTTTTCTTTTTTACCATTTCTCTCGTATTTTACTTTTTTGAAAGTGGAAGCTTCGGAACCTGGACTGTACTTCGTGTTTGTGGCAATCGGAAAGAAGAATTCTCATGTCTGCCCCTTTGGGTTTTTTTTTCCAGACAAAGTTATAAGTTATTATTATTATATTCAAAAGAATTATTTAGTATACCGAGAATTGTACTATTCTCTCTCATAAGAATATAGATTTATAATTTATTTTCAAAGGGAATCTCTTTAACAAAAAAACAAAAATAAAAACTAAAAGGACCCAGTCAATAACTTTAGCATGGGGAGAATTATTGTGGATTTAAACAGTAATAATGATTTTCTTTTATTATTCTTAACAATTGCCTTGATATTGAGAGTAAAATTGTATTTTTTATGAAATTGAAATGTTACTTGACAAATGATTAGGGTAAGGTTGTTGTTTTATGTATTTTATGTGCAGTAAAAATATTACATTGCCTAGAGCTCAAAAAATTAGCTTTCGTTTCAAGTGTTTTTGGGTCTTTGCAGATTTATTTGTATAGTTATTTCAAGTGTTTTTGGGTCTTTGCATATTTATTTGTATAGTTAAATAACATTTGTACTTTTCATGTTTAAAAAACATTGACCTCTAAAAGAGAGGTTTTTTGTACATGTATAGTAAAATTTTATATTTGCCCTTTGACTTTGAAAATTTAAAGACCGTCTGGAAAGGTATTTTTTAATTTGCATCATTATTTTTTCATAATATTTGTATGTTGCTTTTTTAGTAATTTATATTATTATAATATTAAAAATCAATAAAATAGGCCTATGTGTGCCACACATGTAGACATGTCATTATGGTGGCATGTGGGGGCACATAAAGTAGTGAAAAAAGGCTGATCACCTACTCACTCGACATAAAAAATGATAGCGCATCTTTTAGGATGGGTGTTTTGTCATTTGAACAATGATTGTTCTTTTTTCTTTTTTTTTCTCTTCTAAACCTTGATATACATGTAGAGCTTTAACAAATATAATTGTATACTTGAGTTTGTATTTTATTTTGGGTTTGATTATTATTATTTTGATTGTTATTTTTTTTATTTTGTACTTAGAAGTTTAATTTAATTTTATTTGGTTTTTAATTTTGGTCCTAATTTTCTTATTGCTCTTTTTTTTAATTCTTTTCTTCATTTATTTTGTTTTTCAATTTTGTCCCTAATTAGTTTATTTCAATTATTTTTGTGCATTTTTTAGTCCTCATTGTTTTAATTTTAATTTTTTTATGGTTTGAAATTTTTTTTCATGCCTGTCATTTAATTATTGACCCTTGAGCGTGTTTTATTAAATATTATTTAAAAACAAATGCACGTGTCAGCATGAGATGGGTTATCCCAAGTGTGAGGTGGTAAAGTTAACCCGAGTTAGCTTGCATTTTCTTATTAAGTTTTTTTATTTAACTTCGGTATTTTTTGTTAAGTGCTTCTTTTGGAAGTTTGATTTTTTTTTCGTAGATTTTTTTATGAGTTTTTCCTTTTCAATTTCATCGTTTTGCATGGAATAATTTTTCCTTGAGTTTTGTTATTTTTTTGCCTCTCTTTCTGTTTGGTTATTACGATGATGAGTTAATAAAATTAACCCAGGTTAACTCGAGTTTTTTTTTAAGTGTTTTTTTTGTTGAACTTTGTTTTTTTTGCTAAGTACTTCTTTTGAATTTTTTTAATCTCAATCTAATATCGTGGGTTATAAACTTATCAAGGTAATCTGAGTTGACTCGGGTTTGTTTATTCAACATTATATTTTTTGAATTTTTTTTCATCCTTGATATTACGTTATTAGGTCTTGAACTTTATGATTTTTTTTTGTTTTTTTTTTCTGGGGGTTGTTTTGTTTTTATACTGTGAGTTGTGTTTGTAGTAAATTTAACTTGATTTATCTTAAATTATCATCATTTAAATATTATTTTATCGTGTTGAGAAAA
>Ga0307515_10020317_pt1 | contig 11857 bp, 7 predicted proteins | sample 17_EM_MG_FD_194513 | JGI IMG/M metagenome (GOLD analysis project Ga0307515, IMG submission 194513) | Populus trichocarpa ectomycorrhiza microbial communities from riparian zone in the Pacific Northwest, United States - 17_EM | ecosystem: Host-associated > Plants > Roots > Unclassified | place...
TGACAATACACACACATATCCAATTTAAATTGAAAAAAAAGCACGATCATAAATTATGAGTTTTTGTAAATTTTAGAAAAGAAAAAGGACATTTAATTAGTGAAAGATTGGCTATGAAAAATCTATACAAATTATCATGATTTCATTAGCCTAATAAAAACCTCAAACAACTTTATTTTTTAAAGGATATTTTCCATATATAATTTTTTTTGGTAAATATTCCATGACAGGATATTTCACACATTGTTTTTTAAAAAACAAAAATATTATTTTTTTAAAAAAATTTCATACCCATTTCATTGCATGAAAACAAAAATAAGAACGAATATGAAGTTACATGGAAGAAAGAAAATGGTGAGATAATAAGAGAGGGGAGGGTGGAAGGGAATGGAAGAGATAATAATTATTCATTTTACACCAGTGGGCCAACCTAGTGTTTGAAAAATTCTAGCGGAAGGCTTGGTCTATGCTTTCTTATTGTGTTGGCTAGAGTATATGGCTTATGAGGAACAAAGTAATCTTCAATGATGGAACTGTGACCTTCGAAGGCAATTTTTCCTTAATTCCTTATCGCCTATTGAATTGGCTCAAGTCTGTAGATAAGTTCTTAATGACTACTTGCACTACTTTAATTATGGGGCTTGAAGGTATTATAGATTGGTCTAACATCACATCAAGGCTTTAAGCGTGGTGTATCAGCTCTTTCAATTCTGATGTTCTTTTTCGATTATGTATCTGTTGGCTTTCTTTTTTTTTCTTTTGTGTTTGCTTTTTGTTTTTGTGATTCTTTTTTCTTTTCTTTTCTGCTTTTCTTCTATATATCTTGTTTTTGGCTACCTTCTAGTTAGCTCTTTAAATGTATCGACTTCTTAAAAAAAAAAAAGAATGTGAAAGGGGATGAGAGCAAGTGTGTGTGAGAGAAAACATTTTTGAAAATAAGAGATAGATATAATTGAGGGAAAGATATGGAAAATATTTTTTTGAAATTTGAATTACCAACAAAATAACTCTATCGCTTCATCTTTTTTAGGAAAATTATTTTAGGGAGGAAAGTCTAGAAAAAAAAGAAGGAATTGGAGGGGTCTTTTAATTTATCAATATAAAATATTATTATTTTAAAAAATAATTATGATTTTCAAGATTAAATTAGTTTTTTTCTGAAATATTTTTAATCATTCCCTATGGAATTATTGATAGAAAAGTTTAAAAAGAAAGATAACAATTGATTTTTCTTCATTAATCCTGTCACAAAATAGTGACGGATTATTTCGGTAATTAGTGATGGAACATCTCTATTGCTTAATGCTAAACGATTGGTAATTAGGCAAGGAATTCATCATCCATTTGGAATGGAATTTTCTCAAAATGACCTTGTTTTTCCCCCTTTCATATAATCTATAAATTAATCAATATAAAGAGAATCGTTTCTTTTTTAGTTTCATTTGAGGCCAACCTGGCCTTAATTAGTCATGTCTTTCAATAATTAATTGTTTTCTTTTTCTTTTTCTTTTTTATTTTTCATGTTGTCTCGATACATGTAAACATGTGCGGAGCAAGAACAAAAAAATTAGGAGTCAAATTTAAAAAATTATTTTAAAAAGGTTAAAATTTCAGTTATTTTTACTAAAATTATAAATATTTACAAGGAAAGGGCTGAGAAAAACATTTCTTTGCAGGGGCAGGCCCCCTGCCAGCCCCCCTGCCTCCGCCACTACATGCAGGGGCAGAAGTAAGGGGGGCAAGCAAGGGCCCGGTCCCCCCTCAAAACATTTTAATTTTTTTCATTACCCAAAGGTCAAGTGGGACTTATTACATGGACTTTACTTTGATTTTCAATTTCCTCGACCTACGTGGAAAGAAAAAAATATAAATACATTAATTTGTGAAATAAAAAACAGAGCATATAGCCATCAATTTATCTTAATATAAATTTTGCAACCGATCAAATAGAGAAATAAAAACACAAATCACAAGTAAAATTTTTTATAAAAAAATTGAAGCAGAGCCACCAATTAATTTATCTTTCATCAAACAAAACAAGGTAATTTAAATTTAAAATCTAATTTTTTTTTTTTTTTAGATGTTTGTTAATAATTTGATAATTTTTTTTTATATAATTATACCATTTTTGCTTTTTTTTTTCAGATCTGCTAGTTCTACCAATTATTTTTTGAATTCTTGTTACAATGATTTTTTTTCTAATTAATTAGATATATTTTATTGGTTTGTTTTGATTATACTTTGATTTTTTTATGTTTTGTTTTTAGCAGAGCCACCAAAATTATAAATTTTTTTTTACGATATATGTCTTGATTTTAAGTTGAACCATGAACAAAATAACAAGAATTGATTCCTTTTTAAAAAAAAAAGAAAAAAAGAAAAAATATTGATGACTCACAGCCTAGTAAACCAACTCCAATGTGTAATGTTGAAGTTATGGTTGAGCAGCCCCAATGTGCTTCAGTTTACAAAGAACCTGCGTTGATTAGTGAGCAACCTTTTACCAGAATCGACATTGCTCATTTAATTAGAGATCCAAGCAATCGTCCTCAAATTTGAGAATACCCGGTGAATCAACAAGATGAAATTCGAAGGACATACATTAATCTGGGGTCATATCAACCTTTGATGTCTGAATTAATATCCGCTGACCGGTAAAAAACATCCTCGTCGATTTCAGTCTTATTGGTTCAAAAGTTATCCGTGGCTTGAATATTCGGAGAAAAATACTGCATTTTGTTTCCCTCGCTATTTATTTCCAAGTAAACCATCTGGAAAGTCAGGATCAGACACGTTTACTGTTAAAGGATTTAATTGTTGGAAGAAAGTTAATGATGGGGAATGATGTTTTTTTTTGACACTTCTTGTTTCGACAACAACTACTGAACGAGCTTTTTCAGCGATGAAGATTGTTAAAATAAGATTTTGCAATCGAATGGAGGATGATTTTCTTGCAAATTATTTGATTGTCTATATAGAAGAAAAAAATTGCTGAAAGATTCACAATTGATATGATAATAGGATGGAAGATGAAGATTGGTATTGCTCCAACATTTTACCTTATATAAAGGTCATTATATCTTTGTAGAAAGTTATTTGAATAAAACTAAATTATGCAGGTTTTGTTTTACAACTCATGTACAATAAATTAAAACAAATATTATATCTTGTTATATTAATTTTGGCCTCTTCTAACAAATAATCCTAACTCCGCCCCTGACTACATGTAATTAAAACATATTCATCTCAAAATACAGTATATGTAACACATGCATAAATCCAATCGGTCCAAGTAAGGTGCGAGATTTTGAATTATCTAGTAAGCAGGTAATAAAATAGCAAAAACTATATTATTGGGTTAATAACAAGCAAGAAAAACATGTGATTTATTTATTAATTATGCAAATATGAGATACCCGCAAATACCATTCTTGTTTATCTTCAGAAAATCCACTCAATTTTTTCATAGATCGAGGTTCGATGCGGTGTTAGGGTGTGTAATGACAATTGCTTACTTGTTTTTTTTTTTCTATAAATAAATAAATCTGTTAGACTTCTAGTATGACCATACATGACCTAAAAAACTTCATACAAACTTCTATGATGATCAATCAACTTCTATACACGAAAGGAGGAAGGGAAAAAGAATCAAGGTAAATGTTGTCATGTCATCCTTTTCTCTCTCTCTCCCTCTTCTTTTTTACTTTTTGGCCGCCATTGCTGTTCTTCAGATAGTTTTAATACACTGCTACTAAAGTAATTTCCCTAATAATTAATTGGTCATACATCTACATCGTAACTAGCTAGGAAAATATTCATCATATTTTTGCGACACTCTTAAGGTTTGAACTATATATATATGGTCGAAAAGGAGATAGCAAACACCCTCAATTCGATCAATATTTGTCAGCCCAATTCCTTGGATTTTCAAGTTATACCACTCTCCTTTCATCTTATTTTACCATTAGGTTGTATTTTGTAATTAATTCTCTTGAGATTAGATTCTCTAATTTCTAGCCATGAGATTTATAAAAATCTCAATTCCTTTATGTAGAGTAAGTTTTAAATCTTGGTCACTACAAGGAAATATATATGTTCTAGGTTTAGGCGATCATTTCCTTTATCTCCTACTTTATGGTTTCGTTCTATAAGCCGAGCATGCTTCCATTATAAATATGAAACTCGAAGGATGAACTAGCAAGTAAATGACAAAATCGAGTTGGCTTATACTTTTTCCGAGAGGTTCAGTAATATTGTATTCATCATTACTTCCTATGGCCCAAAAATGATCTCAATCATCCTCTCCACTCCTTAAAAGAGTATTTTTTGTCATTATATATATATATATATATATATATGACGGTGGCATCACCTAGACAGATAGAAGAACAGAGAGAAAGTGTAACATCAATTAGAGAAAATCTCTCTCACATCCTTTTTTTTCCCCTTTATTTTGGTCATAATTACCTTTTCTATTGATCTGTTCATTCTATATTTTCACAACAAATGACAATTTCCCTTTTCATAATAGGATTTCCATGAAATCTATATATATATTGCAACAACCCAAAGAAACTAAAAAGAGTGTTTAAAAGGACAAAAAAAGAGAGAGACAACAGGATAAACGACAACAAAGAGGGTTTTTTTTTTTGCTGCTGCTGCTGTCGTCGTCGTCGTTGTCATAGCAGCTGAATATCTAGCTTGCTTTGTTGGGTTGATGGGTGTGAGATGTCACCAACACCCACTTCCATCTCTTCAGCTCGATAAGTTGAGTGAACACCGTATAGAACATAAAACAATGTTATCAAACATGCCCATATACCAAACCTTTGGAAGGACGGAATCTTTAGTGATGTCACGAGGAAGACATTAAGGAATATTGATGCTACAGCCGGCCATGGCATGAATGGCACTGACCACTCTTCATTAGTTTGGCAAATGGAAGGTACCATGTATTGAAAGAAGGCTGTGATCGTAATCATGAATCCACCAAATACTGGTAAAACCCACCACTGCTCTTCAAGTTTCCAAGACATAGAGAAGCCAATTGAACAAGAAGAGAGGAGGAAGAGGAACAAGAGGGTTTGTGAAGGAGGGTTGTGGCTAACGATAACATATCGACGATAGATGAGAGCATTTGCCACCAAGTAGAACACCAAGAGTGTGCTGATGGAAATTATATCAATAATTATGTGGAGTTCGGTAAAGAGTGCAATTGAAGCTGTGCAAAGACCTGGAATATAATATCATGAAAACACAAAATGTTCAGTATACTGTTGGATCTCTATTTCCCTTTCTTTCTATGAAGCCTCTTTTTTTGACTCCTCATTATGAATATTCGGTGCCTAAGATAGAGCCTAGAGAGGCACTGGATGAATTATATAAGAACATGGGTGGGACTTCTCGATCGTCTACTTGAAATGGGCATATTCTTTATAAGTACTGTTATAACTCAAATTAAAGGGGATGAAGAAGAAACTATTTGCAATTAATTACTTACCCAAGAAGAGTGTAGCATTCAAAGGGGTGCCTGTGGAGGGATTCACCTTGGCCAACCAAGAAGGCACAAGCCGGGCCCTTCCAATAACACAAAGGTATCTAGCTTGGCCTAACATGGCAACCAGGAGAGAAGCAACAATTCCCAAGCTTGCTCCGGCCCCAACCACATTGCCCGCCCACTTCCAACCGATCTTTTGGAAAGCGACAGAAAATGATGCATCTTTATCTATCTACAAATTAATTATGATTTGAACAATACCTAATTGTTAGGATTATTCACCAAAAGAAAACTCTGATGTCTGCTATTTTGACTTAAAACGTATATATATAAAAGATAGATTCATTACCATATTGTAAGGGACCAGAAAACATAAAGATAAGGCCACGAGGCAATATAGCCCGGTGACAATGAGAACAGATCCTACTATGCCCACTGGAAGGCTTTTTGCAGGGTTTCGGATCTCTTCTGCCATGGTTGAAACCGAGTCATAGCCAATATAGCTGAAATAAACCGTAGCTGCTCCATCAAGAATACCCTTGACACCAAAAGGAGCAAGCCCTCCGGGCTCAACCAAGTTCTTGGCACTCCCTTTATAGAAACCAGCAATTATAATGAATCCAAAGAAAATCAAATGAAAGACCGTCATAACAAGGTTCAATACTGAGCTTTCCTTTGTACTGCAATCCCAAAAAAAAAAAAAAATCATTTTCAAAATCCCACTAATCATTATTACTTGGGAAAAAAAAATCCAACTAGCATGTTTGTGATGGTTGCAGAACCAATAGGAAATAAATTAAAAAAAAAACATCAGTTATACTAATTGTAACAAAAACAATATAATATTAAACCTGCCCAAAACGTGTATATATATATATATATATATAAGAACATCAAACACTAGTCACAAAGAAAAGATAAATAGATATGAAGCAAACAAAACATAAGGTAATAAGAGATCAAATTAACCTATGGCACAGACAGAGAGTAAGGAGAAGAATAAGAGCCACAGCTGGAAAATCCAACTTATTGTAACCCTCTACTAGTCCATCCACTTCGAATCTCCATGAGTTTGGGTTCTCTCCCACAGCATGGCATAGATATTCCGTGAAAGTCCTTGCAACCGCAGCATTCGATAATACATATTCCATCAGAATGTTTGCCCCAGCAAAATAACCTACAAACTCTCCTGTGTCGTACCAAAAATATACAAAACAAAAGGGAAATTAATAATGTCTATGTGTGTATCTAGAAAAAGAAAGAAACGATTTAAGCATCATTAAAATTATAACGCTTGTCTATCAAGATTAATGTCTAGATTAAGAAAGAGTTGAGTAGTGTATTATTGATACCAAAAGTCACCCTTAGATAGCTGAAGGCACCCCCAGCAACAGGAATCTGAACAGAGAATTCAGTGTAACATAAAGAAGAAAGAAGAGCTGATATTCCAGCAATGATATAAGAGATAAAAACTGAGGGGCCAGAGATTTGATGGGCCACAAGGCCAGTGGTAACAAAAACTCCAACACCAAGCATCCCTCCTATTCCAAGAGCTATCAGGTCATACCACTTGAGTTTCCTCATCATATCTGCACCAGACCTTAGCCTAACCTGGTTAAGTTCCTGGTCAGGAGTCCAAGTAGCTAGCATTCTTTTTCTAAGCCTGTGAGGGGTTTGGGAGAGGGACTGGAGGTAGTTGGAGAAGGAAACGTTTGTGGGTGTGGATCGAATGGTTGCCATATTGCTAGTGAAAGAAGAGATTGGTGAGAATTGCTTCGGGTGAGGGTTTTTAAATATGAAGTTGAGGGAGGATATAACGCTAGATTCTTTCGCCAAAGGTTGATGGGAAACCCAAATGGGTGTCCCCAGCTTTATTGAAAATACCTAGTTGTCCATCGAGTTGATGAGAAATGTCTGGTGTGACCTTCACAGGAAGAGCAAACATGGCTTTTGAGTGCCCCGAGACCCCGAAGAGGTTGTTCTGTTATGGAAGCATGCAAGAAAAAGGTTAAAAAAGGCTCGACCATTTTGAAAATGAGATTGTTAAGGGGAATCACAATGTGATAAGAAAGGACTAGCTTTGACCTAATCTTTAATAATTTCCACATCAGAAACTTAGAAAAGATGTGACAGACAAGCATCCCCACCTCACACTTTGTTAAAAGCCACTAAAGATTTCTTCACTGTGGACCTTAGGTAATCGATTCCTCAACAGAATTAATGTCATCGTTGCCAATCATACATTCTCACAGTTTCCATTTAAGTCAAACATGTGCTAGTGCAAAATTGTGCTAGTCAGGTTATATATATAGGTATATACCCTGTAGTAGTTATTTATAAGCGTTGTCTTTCGGCAGTAGAGATCATATAATTCTGATTTCATCTTCTTTTAGCTAGTCAGGTTAATGCATCGATTCTACCAAAGTACTATTCTTGGAAGTATTTGCTGAAAAATACCTTTAACTTTCAGTAAAAGGAAGAAAAATGGATGGGAAATCGGGAATCATCAGTGCTAGCAGTTCACGGTTAGATCATATGACAGTAGAAATTTTATTAAAAGCACAAGTGGAAGGTGGCGCAGGCATTTATCTTGCTGCACACACTCTCTCTTTGAAGTCTATCTTCTTCTTCTTCTCCTACTACTACTACTATTATTTGTTCTAAGCATCAATCACAAGTCAAAAGCCACATTCTTTGGCATGAATCGAATCCAAATATTCTTTAGCAAAGGCCTTCACGGGGTTGATAAAATCCGATTTCACATCCATCCCCACACTAACTGGTAAATGCATGGAATGATCGGCTTAGAAATCATTTTCACACCAGTGATTAGAGAGCATATATATATATATATAGATTGCTAAGAAACAAAAATTACGGGGCTGGGGTATTTTGCTTCCTCTGGGACCGTTCACTGTCCACTCGGCAGGCCGGTTGACAAGTTTGGAGAACAGTTATGCTCTGGTTTAATGGTACTTATCTAAATTGCAATGCTAATCGTGCTTTCAAAGTGAAATAATGAGAGTCACTAAGTGGATAATGTTTGCTGAAGATCTTAACAATGGAGGACACATCTAGGAACCAATTATATTGCTGATTAAAGCACATAATTCTGGTGTGTTTTTACTTTATCCGTCTCCTTAATTGTATGTATTAAAGAAATATGTATTCTGCTCAACAGTGGGATTATCCCTAGATGAAAATCCATCCAGGACCCAACTTGCTTCTCCAAGTTGCTAGCTCTTTCTCTATGTGAAACACATTGAACTAATTTCACTGGTTTAAACATGATCTAATTTCAACAGGACATGTCAACACACATTAATTTGTTGGATTTGGGTTAAACTGGAGCGTCACAAATCCGAGTGGAAAACCCATTTACGATAGATTTGTTTTTTAAAAAAAAGACATAATACTGCAAAAATAAAAATGGGATAATCATTTGCATTTATTTGATAAACATCCTTACGATTAAATAGTAATAAAAGTAAACTTAAATGCTAATTAATAGCCACAAATCATGCTATCATCCGCTAACAAATTTACTTTTATTTGCTAAAAACATAAAAATCTGAAGCTAACAAAAGAAGAAGAAGAAGGGCGCCCTAGTTGACCTATGGCAGTCATGAAGCAATCGTCAACAATAATTAAGGAAATTGTATAAGAAATTCTCCACAAAAACTCTTTTATATATCTCTCTAAATAAAATTATTTTGAATAAATGCATGCTCTCTACTTTCTTTAATGAATCTAAGCAATTTGGTTTTTATGCTTGTTTTACAATATTTTTATAAATGAACTATGAGCATTAGCTGGCTCGAGATACGATTTTTTTTTCCTGCAACTTGATATATATGACTTGTGACATCTACTTGCCTCTTATGCTGATGTGTGGTCCATGAAATATCCAAATTATATATACAGTAATCAACCATTTATCTTTAAACTAATCAAATTAAGGAATTTGGAATCCATCCCATTAATTAATTTAAGGTGCAGTTAACCGAGATTGGGGTACATTTGGAGCCATTAAGTTGTGATGATCTTTATTAAATTAAAACTTTATAATAAGCATATGCACATAAGTGGAGAGGGTCAAGAGAGAGTGGAATTTCCCCCCTAAGCTTTTCAACGTGATTGGTAGAAAAGTTGCAAAGAAGGCCCTTTACAATATATTTCTTGAGTGGGTCATCTAAGTTTCGTTGACCTCATTCCTCACCTCTCCTTCATAGCTAGGGGGTGTTACCAAAAAAGTTCTTACATATATATATATATATAATGCCAAGGGAACCTTCATAAGGTCAAATCATATGTGAAAAGTCATTTGTTTTATAATCGGAATGAGATAATTTACTTAAAGAAGGGCGGGAGAATTTGTAAGAGAGTCGCCCATGGCATGAATCTATGGAGAAAACCCATGCTTGTGCTCCTCGGGGGTGGACCAACTTGGATAATCTCTGTTTACAAAAGCTACTTTCATGCGTTTAGACTTTTCCTAGAGAAGCAGCTAACAGTAGTAAGTAGCATCTTGATGGCCACAATACTCTTATATATATATATAAACAACATGATACTCTTCATAGCTAAAAAGGAAATTATTATAGATTATATAGTGTCGGTCTAGCCATTTACACCCTATTATAAAGTAGTCCAACTTTCATCAATAGATTGTTTATAAAATTCTTAATTTGATCATTGTTCCATAATATATAACTATTTATACAATTTGAATTTAAATAGAAAAAATAACATTATTATAAACAAATAAGAATATTCAAAAAATGCATATTCATTTAAAATTCTAATGGTACTTGAATTTTGAAAAACAAAATGCTATAAATTATATCACATGATTTTATTTATCTAAAAAGGATTTAATTAAAAAAATAATAAGATTGTAAATGAAACATATTTTGAATTCTATATTAAAATAAACTTTTAAATAAACCAAAATGATTTGATATTGATTGATATGATGATATCAAAGATATGCTTTTATTTATATTCAACCGGAAAATATGCAATTTACATCTTAAATGAAAGTTTATAATATGATTTTTTATTTGATCAAACCAAAAATAATAAACAATAAACATGTTACAAAGGAAAATCTCATTCCAAGTTTTTTATTAATGAAAATTAATTGTAAATAAACAATATATTAATTTCTTAATTTCTCTCTTTTATCATTTTTTTATTTAGTTAAACTATCAACTTTTATTATATAGAAAATATAATAGCCTTGGTGTCCTCACTTCGCAGCGGGGCCAGACTATTTTTCTGTGTAAAACACAATGTTCAAGTATTGAATTAGGATTAAAAAAAAAAAGCATAAGAAGCCGATTATGACAGATATATAACAATGCTAATTAGAGCTAAGCCAACACGAAATATCCCGTCAAAATCACGATCTATATCATGTGACTAGAATAACCAAATGAAAAAAATAAAGAGAATTATAATTTTTTTTTTAAATACGTTAACTTTTTAAATCCATGACCCGAATCATTAGACCTGAAGCACTCAATCTAGAAAAACCATGAAATCTAATTCCCAATAAATTAAATATTAAAGGATGAAATTGAAAAAAAAATCATACAAAAGAATTTTAAAAAATAAAAATTCAAAGAATGAGGATCAAAATCACTATTACTACTATTATTAATAAGTAATATCATCACAATCATCGTTGTTGTCATCATTACTACTACTGCTATTGTTATTACTATTACTACCATTGCTATTATTGTCGTTGCTGGTGGTGGTGGTGCTACTGCTGCTATTATCACCAAAATTGTTGTATTGTATAAAAGTATTTAACTAATAATAACTTTTTTTTGTAGGCTACGGTGCTTGGGCGCGATTCAAGATCGAATAACTTTTTATTAAAACCCACATGCAGAAGGAGGACAAACAGAAAAGAGTACAACAACTTGTAGATAGTCGTGCCGAGAAGTTCGCGGTAAGTAGGATTTGAACATTTTTTTAGTTATTATTTTTTTTTCCAAAAAATATATAACACTTGATTGCATCAGAGATACAGGGACGATCTTTCGACTCATCCAGAACTTCATCTTGATATGTGGTTAAAGGCTTGGTTTACCGGTCAACCTGATAGAAATTGGGTTTACGGTATCTCCAATACTACAATTGAGAATATGTGGGTGGGTCATAGTGTTTCGACCTTTGAGACCATACAATTTGGGTCTAGCTAGCAATCATCAGTCGTCTAGGTGATCATATGAGAACAAGTTTAAGCTGAAACGACCAAACTAAGGGATGAATTAAATGTTGTCGAGCAGCTATTGCCAACTTGTGCTCCACCTCGTCACCCTCCTGGTTCCAGTAAAGATCCACCTT
>Ga0307515_10020318_pt1 | contig 11856 bp, 12 predicted proteins | sample 17_EM_MG_FD_194513 | JGI IMG/M metagenome (GOLD analysis project Ga0307515, IMG submission 194513) | Populus trichocarpa ectomycorrhiza microbial communities from riparian zone in the Pacific Northwest, United States - 17_EM | ecosystem: Host-associated > Plants > Roots > Unclassified | place...
CGACCGCACCATTCGAATCTGGGATGCCGAGACTGGCGCTGAGGTCGGCAGTCCTCTCAAGGGGCACACTCTCTCGGTGCTGTCCGTCGCATACTCTCCTGATGGGCGGCGCATCATCTCCGGATCCGACGACCGCACCATTCGAATCTGGGATGCCGAGACTGGCGCTGAGGTCGGCAGTCCTCTCAAGGGACACACGTCCTCGGTGCGGTCCGTCGCATACTCTCCTGATGGGCGGCGCATCATCTCCGGATCCTTCGACCGCACCATTCGAATCTGGGATGCCGAGACTGGCGCTGAGGTCGGCAGTCCTCTCAAGGGGCACACTCTCTCGGTGCTGTCCGTCGCATACTCTCCTGATGGGCGGCGCATCATCTCCGGATCCGACGACCGCACCATTCGAATCTGGGATGCCGAGACTGGCGCTGAGGTCGGCAGTCCTCTCAAGGGGCACACTGACTGGGTGCTGTCCGTCGCATACTCTCCTGATGGGCGGCGCATCATCTCCGGATCCGGATCTAATCTCCCCTTTGGATCCTCCGACTCTACCATTCGAATCTGGGATGCCGAGACTGGCGCTGAGGTCGGCAGTCCTCTCAAGGGGCACACTGAATTGGTGCGGTCCGTCGCATACTCTCCTGATGGGCGGCGCATCATCTCCGGATCCGATGACCGCACCATTCGAATCTGGGATGCCGAGACTGGCGCTGAGGTCGGCAGTCCTCTCAAGGGGCACACTGAATCGGTGCGGTCCGTCGCATACTCTCCTGATGGGCAGCGCATCATCTCCGGATCCGATGACAGCACCATTAGAACTTGGGGTTCTGAGGTTAGTACAGAAGCCGGCAACCCTCATGAGGAGCATACCTACCCAGTTCAGCCTATTGATTACTCTTCTGATGTGCAGCACACTGTCTCTGAGTCTTATGACCACACTACCCGTGTGAGGGACGCATTTCTATATGCTTCCATCCGACGTTCCTCTTGTAACCCAATGCGTGCTGGTTTTTTTGCTGAGCCCGACATGGATGGTTGGGTCAGGGGCTCAGAGGGTGGCCTACTCTACTGGGTACCCCACGACTGTCGTAAAGGTTTGCACTCACCTGCCCTCCTGACAATCCCTCTTACATCTCATAATCGTTCCGTTTCTCTTGACTTTGACGACTTTGCCTTTGGAACCTCATGGACTCAAATGTTCATAAATGCACCTTTTTGTCGCTGAACTCTGGGCACGCAGTTTGGCCTTGGTTGCTCTTTCGGTTATTGAAGTTCCGACCATCATTATTGATCGAGTTACTCGTGTATCTTGCACATTATATTTTCTCCCAAACAGCATTGAGTGGGTTCAGGTCACTATCTTCCAACGCGAGACCAACGGGGGGTGCCTTATCTGGGTTCTATGTGCCTCTAGTACGATTCCCGCCCATGTTCAACTAACCAATGGGTTTGTGTCCACTTTCGGTCACGATTTGAGCCACACGAGCTTTTCCAGAGCGCCTCTATTTGGCGTCTCCGGAAGGACGTCCCGTGATAAGCAACTTGGCAGCATCATCCCTTTGTATTCTGGTTTTATGTATAGTCTCCGTGTCCCATGTTTCTCTTGTGTTTGTGTGTTTGTGTTTTTGTTTGCTTGTATTAGGACGTAACTTGGAAGCGGGTATCCTCAGAAGATTCTGTTATGGGTCGAGGTCTCCATCGGTAGACCTCGCTTTCCGACCCCCTGGGAAAGTGCTGCGCTCGCTCACTTCCGATTGTGCTCGCTTCCTCGGAGTAGTTTAGGCGATTACTCATGTGTACATGATTACGAGAACCTCCCTTACTGTACCCGACCCGCTTTCCCACCAGTAGTTGACCTTAGGTTTACTAGCTTTCTTATCCACTCCGCCTTAATGCGTCTGTTGTCATCCCTTACCTTCCTTCTTGATTCGTAGCTTGGCTTTCCTATCTTCTGCATTCCTACTTGATCCGGTCATGTTCTGGTTGCCCTTCTTTCGTACGGCTTGAGACAATGAGCTTAGCTACTTCCCTCGTTATCGGAGTCTCCTAGTAGTACTTAAGGTCTCCAATCTTGTGGTAGTCTAGATCTCGAATCGCACCAATCCACAATCGTTTTCTTGTTCTCAATTATCTCTCTAACTCGCGTCGTAACCCAACTCGGTATTGGGCGAGATCGTGCAGCCTGGTAGCGATACTGCCAGGGATAACAAATATTTCTGCCTCCCGCTCCAAGTCATAACAGTTTCGCTTTCGAGCTGCTGTTCTTGCTTATAATATACGAAGCAATAAGACTGAGTGACGAATAATCGGCTGTAAGGTGAATTGGATAGGGAATGAACATGGGTCCAGTTTGGATACACGAAGGAAGGGTGAGTGAGAAGTGGGGGCCAATTCGATACTATACTCAGACTGTTAGAAGTACATAGTTTTACAAGCATTGATACCATGCATATCCATAGTGGACTGGGCCACTGCTGATTTTCCGAACACTCAGACATTTGTCCCCAATTAATACATCTGAGATTCTACGTTTAATAGGTCCCTGGATCGAGCGGTCTAAACGCTTCAAGAAATTCCAAGCACCTACAACAAGAACAACACAAAAAGAGCATACACAATTACGCTATCCTTTTTCCCTCCTTCCCGCGCCCTCATTCGCTGACACGGCTTCCTCATTCAATTTTTCCGTCACGCCAACGCCAGCCCGAAAGAACAATGAGTGAATCGAGGAACGATGAAATAGTTAAACTGGGTTACAACAATTAGTACCTATGGGACCACGTCAACAGCACCATCCAGTGAAAGAGCGCCTCCGTTGCATTTGACCCAGAACCCATAAACCCACGCACCTCATAAACAGGCTGCACACCCCAGGAGGAACTGGAGACCCCAACGCTTCTTCCACACCTCAACCCACGGCCGAAAAGCTGAAGACGTACTGCGAGGAACTTAAAGAAAGGAAAACGGCGAACAACATTGAGACCGGAGGCGCCGTATCGGAAGAGATAAAACATATCATCGACTCGAAAGAATCCGCCGAAAGCATGTACGACAAACTGGAAGCTGCGGTCATTGAACAGTCAACAGAAGCAGCTAGCACATTCGGAATTCGAATCGAACTGATCGACAAACAGCTCAAGGACTCACCTATGATGGAAAGCTTCGAAAGCACCTCACATTCTACCGTTCGAAGAACGCCGCCCTCAATGTTGTTAACACAGGATTCGACGACTCATTCCTCGCGTTTGTCCTCCTCCGCTCGTTCCACTCCAACGACGACCCTGTCTGGCTAATGGCATCCACACTTCTGGCACGTCCATCAACCAGTGGTCATTTGACCAGGCCGCTGGGAAACTACGTGAAGCCCTCCAGAACAACATCCGATCGGCCCAAAATTCGACCCCAAACACCAATCAGACCGCCCTAAATGCTACCGCAAATAAGACGACGCCGGGTCCGTATTAACTTGTACCCGCCCATCACATACTCGCTTTATACTTTTCTACGTTCAGTCATCTCGTTATATACGGGGATTCGATTGTACTTGAAAGATTTAAGCGCTAAGTGAAAGGTTTCGTCTACCCAAAGACCGCAATTCTTGTCATCGAGCGAGGGACGATATCGAAGAAGGCGTGACAGACCCCAGCAAACTCTCGCCAATCGTCCCTTGATAATCTTTTCAATATGTCAAACCACAGCTCGATCGGGAGCGCTATATAAATAATTTAAGACCCATAGATAGTTTGTATCTGAACCCAAAGGGAGACGATACGACAAACTGAGCGTGCGCATCAATAGCGGCTTCTCGACCTTTTGGTTATACATCCTATCATCAGCGCTCCCAATACCCAATCCAACCATCAGTTTGCACCACGCACTCGGTGACCGCAATTTCACTGTGACGAGCAAACATGGTCGGCACCAAAATCTGACAACACAGCGGGGCACGTACGGCACTTACCCACAGAGGCAGTTGAGAGGTTAGTTAACTCTCAGATAGCCGCGTTACGTTACAAAGAACAACGTTGTTATTGACGTCGGGTGCTAGGCAAATTGGTACAGTACTTCACCACCTTCTGTGCCACTTAAGAAGATGGCACTATAGCGCCCCATGTACATAGCATAAATTATTTATATTATATTCCTCATGTAGTATGACCTTAGATGAGTGGATTTTGAGCGGTAGAAGGCTGGTGGTGAACTGTCAGAGCTGTCAGTGGCAATGCCATTTTCGGGCCACTTCCGAGGCCCACCACCCAACGTGCCACCCACAGTACTGGACAAGAGAAGGAAAAAATCGGAAAAAAACATATATAGTATTTCATGAATATACGATGATTTTTGGTCACAAATTCGAGTCAGAGAACGTAGTCAGAATCTAAGTCCTCACAGTAGTTCTTGCATGCAACACCTCTGCAAAGGCATGTAGCTTGTGTAGACACCATAACTGGTCCCTCTAGAGTGTCAGTGACCTCATGTTTCTTCATCACATGGTTTTCCTTGTCCATTTCATTGGTTTAGTGCTGGAGCAGCATCTGATGGTATTGTGGTGCTCCAGCCAGCAATCAACCCAATTGATACCAACAGAGAGGGTCAGATCTCCCTTCTTTGCCCTTAGAAGGGCATTGAAACACTCCCTGAGGTACCTTTTTGTGTCAGGGAAGCCATGCTCAGCAATCTCCTTGAGAAACCCAATAAGAACCTGATCCTCCTCAGGTGTAAACCATGCCATATCATCATTGGCTTCCTTACGTGTCCTCCTGCCTGCAATACACTGGCACAGTGTCTCCCTGGAGACCCCAAACTTGTTTGCACAAGCATGGAATGAAACTGGGTGGCCAGCCTCAAGATGCTCAGTACAGAACTTCATAGCAGGGATCATAGGATCTTGAACATCTTCTTTAGCTGTTGTAGCCATTTGCTTGGAGATCGGCATTGTGTGGGGGGCTCTATGCAATTTACACTTTACTCCTCAAACTTGACACAGATTGCATTGCTGCCTTGTGAAAACAGAGCGGACAACCACATAATAATTATAACATATGTAAATAACATACATGCACATAATGAGCACAGCAAACCCGCAGGATCCTGACTATCTGCTGCACTGGGTGGCAAAGGGCCTTAGAAATTGGCTCTGCACAGGCTTTCGGGCGCACTCCACTGGCCACATGAGGCCAATCCACTCCTCTTTCTGACCACTAATTCTACTGGTATTATATGACATATTATATACAGGATGGTCTCTATCAACACCTGCAAGTACCAATGGCACGCAGGGTGGTGGTGGCACGTTGCCTGGTGAGGCACTGTAGCGGGTCTGTAGCTAAGTGGAGGGACTCTCCGACAAAAGGTAGGACTGCATAATGGCAACATAATCAAGAGATTGAAAAATCTACTAATTCCGGGACATAAACGAGAAGATGAGGGCCATTCATACAAGCCGTGACATGTGGGCAGGATGATACGAGATCAACACGTTTAGCATTAACAGGAGAGGGCAGTGTGCTGAGGGGTGGGTAAATGAATCAAGGGGCAATGTACATTGGATCAGCTCAGGCGTACTAGTGCGATCCTACTGTAGCCCAGCTTGACGGTTGAGGACATACATCTGCAGGTCAAGCCGGCCTAGATACTGTCAACGATCAGCGATCAGTACTGTGTTGCAGCCAACCTCAGCCAAAACGATGTGCCTCCACCAACGCAGCACATAACTTTCTTGCCCACGTTCTTACCCCTTCCAACGTTGGTCAACCGACAAGTAATCACCTTCCGAGTCAATGCATTAGACACCGCATATTGGCCTCGGACCTCATTTGGCTTGGGCGCGTTACCGCGGGCTTCCTCGTAGGTGGGTCAAGCCGTTCAAAGTAAATCCATACGGCATGCCATTGATGACTTTCGCGGCCTCCATGTCCAACTCATCCCACTTGATGGCTTTGTACACCGGAGTGTCCGTCAACATTGGCGTGAACGCGGCACCGCTGATATTTGTCCTTGAACCGGGACGGGACGGGACGGAGTTGAAGTGCCAAGTTGGGAGCAAATGGCGGTGCAAATTCGCTTGCAGACTTGAAGCTCGAAGGTCCAGCCCGTGATGGCGTCAGTCTCGAAATAGGTGCGCCAACGGTGACCGGTAGATTTCGTGTGGGTGTGTGACCGGGGCTAGTACCACCATATAGCGTCGCCCCCGCTCTGCCTGTCTGTGGGGAAAACACGCCAGCCGAGCTCGTGGTTGTGGCAGATGGAGGTCCGTTGCTCATAGAGCTACTGGGCCGGCTGGGCGGGGAGAGGTTGAGTTTTGGAGCCGGTATGAGGCTGTTACTAGGCTGACGTGAATGAGAACGAACTGGCACCCCTGCGTTTCCTGTGGGCGACAACGTTCGCTGCATCAGCGAAGTTGGACCGACTTGTGTGGCGGCTGACGAAGGTCTCGATACTGAAGGACCGGGTATATGTGAGGGAGTTTTCGGCCTTGGACGAGATATCGAGTCGAACGGAGTCTGAGCACCTGCTCGAGATGTTGGTCGAGCGATGGATACAGTCCGGGGAGATGAGGTAAAAGGACTCACTTGTGTTTGGACTCATAAGAAGCCAACAAGGATTGGAACGCTTCCAAGTCCAACGGTTTGTCGGCGAGCATCCCCGCAGCTCCAGCGATTGATGAGGCTTGTGACATAGTGTCTTCCGCTCCTCGATGAACTCGATATATGAACATCTGTGAACACGTCTGAGTTAGCATAAGGGTGCAATAGGGGGAGAGGCCACTCACCTGACAATTTGGCAGAGCCTTCTCCAGCGAGTTCATCATTGTATCCGACTACTCGCTGACTGGCCGAAAGAGAGCTAGCCATCTGTCTTCCCGCAATTCACTCTGGAGTGTTTCTGCTTCCTTCTGAACGCTTTCCCATTCTTCCTTCAATTCTGCGCGTTTCCCCAGCAGTGCAGCCAGTAGCTCGCCCCCACATTGGGAGTCGCGCGTGTCGGAGTCTCCCATCCTTGTGATGAGGTTCTAATGTTTCGTCTATGGATGCAATGGAACCAGAGATCGCCTCAAGTCGTTCCTCAAGGTCCATAAGGGCCTGGTCAAGGGTGGTAATGCTCATGCCACCCGAATTACCCACGGTGGAATCGTCACCGACTTCACCCGGGATAGACGCCGTGAATTTCGAAGGTGCGGGTGCATTGCCTCAGCCTGGTGTCGGAGTTCTTGTATTTCTGTGAATGATCCCAAGGATGAGCCTCACGCCACTCTTAGTTCCTCAGTCGGTCATGACATACCAAAAATACGTGTCTAGATATCCGAAAGGCTGCAAGACATCTCGGTCATTTGACTCGAGAGGGCGAGCAGGTGAAGGTCACTACATAAGCCGCGGGTCAGAGCTATGTTGGCGGCACTGCGGCGGACGCACTCGATGCTGTTCCTTTTGCCGTAAGCAGGGGTCCTGCTTCCGGTGATCGTGATGTCCCCTATCGAAGAAAGAACACGGGATTTAGCTAGAAAACGAGGATTGGCAACGGGGACGCACCGACGGGTGACTAGACTGAGATTGAAGGTATGCGATTGCTCCAGATGGAGGCATGAGGGTCTCGGGGGAGAGTGACGCGTGGTAACGACACGAGGGTCGCCTTTTGAAGGCAGTCGAGAGAGCTAGGGAGTGCACAGGGAAGCGATATGCAACAGTAGGTAGATGCTATGATTGGCCTTGGATACGTAATAGCCTTTTGAGAGTTTTGGAGATAATCCTTGAGAAACTACAAGCAATGTTTGGCGCAACGTCGGCTTGATTTGTTTACCACCCACCCTCGAAATTCTTTCAGTGGCAGCGGTGCGCACCGGAACAATACAACACATTGATGAGGATCTAAGAAACATGTGGTACTTCGAGGCACCCAGGCAAGGATGGCAAGTAAGGCCCGTTTAAGGATCGTCATTGCGGGGTCATTCCTGGTCAAATTACTTATCTTTGCCCATTGTCGGATAGAACGACGAAGTAAACGACCCCCAAGAACCTGAAGGGCTGTGTCGCCATTGGTTGAAAACTTCGACCTACGGCTTGATGCCGGAGTACTGATCATTCTCGCTTTGCTCAGTCACCGGTAGATATTAACACTCAGCACCTCTCCGAACCAAACTAAATCATCGTTCATCTTCAATGGCACTCCCCAGCTTGGGATAAATCGATACCCGCAATGACATCACTTTGTCAAGCTCGGAGACTGCTGCGCATGGCGCTCTCTAGTACTGTTCTTCTGAAAGGAACTGGTACGGTTATATGCTCGTGGTAGCGTAATATACGCTCCAGTCGTTGTGCCGACGATTTATTGACCGTGGGCGCCTCAGCGATCGAGGAAGGTGCTAACGACAAGTAAACGGTCTTAGGGAGCGCGTCACGTGGTCGTCCCCCAATGAATAGAAATGGATACATAGCTCCCACGGCCTCAACCATTTGATTGTATCACGACCTCCTCGAGCCCGTGTACCTTGGCCTTTAGAGCATCCTCCATGCTTTCTCGTACGCCATCGAGCCTGGGCAGCTCCCTTTCCTACCGCCTGTTGTAAGCGCTTGAACGAACCGAGAGGAGATGATTGTTATTTTGGAACCGGACCAGCTCTAGCAGGACAGCGAGGGAATAGAAGAAACGTTTTGTTCAACCAGTGCTCGATTGGAGTGGGAAGTCTTGTAAAAAATGTCCGCCCCCACCAATCTTCAACCAAAGCCAACAAGTTCCACTTCTTACTCCTTGGTCTCTCCCACTGGTTAGTGCATCAACTCCTTCGCCCTCTATTAGCCATAGATGGGCCCCTCGTAGACAGGTGCATCCTAGTGAATGGTAATATCGAAGGTTGCGTCTTTACTCTTTGAAACACAACACTCGACAAATCGAAGGGTCCGCTCCTTTCAAGAATGACACCGACCCACCAACAATATCATATATGGCTGATTGTTGAACTCCCCAGACGGAAGAGAGCCCTGTGTGCGACGTGGGTGTCAGCTTGCGTCCAGTGTGCGGTCGGCCGTCGCACATTTGGAGAAGGTAAGTGACACTTCACGTGGGAAAATGGGTCCAGTCCTTTACTGTCGTCGTCCAGCCCTGATCCGAGGGGCGAAGCCGACGTGGTTCCACTTTCATTGAATGGCCCGTGCGGAGCTACGAAGGAGAGGTATACGAACCCTATTCCTGCGACGGAAACCCCAACACATGGCCAGTTTGACCCTAAAAACGTCAAACATAACCATTAGGTATCGTCTCAGTCTTATTTCAAAGCCGTCTTGCTAGTATCTGGCCTGTATTCCCTAGGATAACCCGCCATTTTGTAACATTTTACTCCTCTTTGATTAAGGTTGCCTAATGTATGCTACTCCATCAAGCGCGTCCCACCACTCCCTATTTGAATACGAAGAAGGATGCTTTCCATTCGGAATACTCGGGAACACCTTACCATTTATCTTCCTGGCCTCACCTCCTTATATTCACTTTATCATTTTCGTCTGCTGAATCTGTCTGCGGCCGCTCAGGATCGTCCGGACTAAACTCTCGGCGCGTCTTGCCCTTGACACGATAAGGTACAGCCATATTCTCTAACGCAAATATCAGATACCCGTAACTATGTCATAAATCTAAGGGGGCCTCCGCAACGCCGCTATGCCCGCTTTGGTCAAGGTAAGGCGGCATCGCGCCTCACTCGATATCGATAGTCTTGGTGGGCGTGATGCAAAATCACCTCACTAGAGTCGGGAGAGGCGTTGGAAGTGATATTTGGTGCCATTTAGCAGCACTGTCCGGATCTAGTTCTCCCTCCAACTTCTACGGCGTTGCGCCTATGTCCACTGCCTCTCTCAAAGGACGAAAGGATACTCTCCATAGGTCAGGTGTGGAGCAGATGGATGCTAGTGTCAATCGGAGTCGACTCGACTCGATCAATACCCCAGCTCGCGACGTTGGAAACGCACAACTAATGAAACCAGTCGATACAAGGGGTACACTGTACTCTATGAAATGACTGACATGTCATTAGCAAGATCAACGAGTTGCAATAGTGTGGAATGGCGGACCATGAACTTTTATTTTTTGCGTGGTCCTCTTAGGCAGTATTCGTGCGCTCCCCTCGTTCACATTTGGGAACAAAATCAGCGATATATTTAATGCTCAGGGTGCACTCCCCCCTCATGTTGAACGATACCCCGTCTTCGAAATACTGTTCCTCCTTTGCTATTCGAGATACACAGAAACCCGAATATACTATTCTACAAGAACTCTACTCAAGGAAATCTTCTTCGTGTTGGTCAAATTGGCCCTGGTTGTAAGATTTATTTATTTGCTCTGACACAGTGCGGGACGTTTTCTGGTGAGGTTCTTGTCGGAAAGGAAAACAACCCTTCTCTATTAGGATATATTGTTTCCTATCTTATATAGTAGACGAAAGCCAAAACGCGTATCAAAACGAGAGGAATTATGGTATCGCTGGACACATAAGACAAGAACATCGAGACCGAGAAACGAGGCCAGCAGAGATTGCAAAAAAGCGCGGAGACTCACTCTGCGAACTCGCATGTGATCGGAGCTCAGTTGCCATAGGAAACAATCGGATCGTAACAATTAGGATGAGAACATGAATATTCCGTAGATGTTGCTAAAACTGTAATAGTATTGGTACGGTGGTGCTTTCGACATCTTTGAAACCAGGCTTCACCTCCACTTCCACCTCCACTCCACCTCCACCTCACCTCTCCGGTTTGGTTTCTGCATTGGTCCCAATAGTCTCGTTGACGTTTGTTTTATGAGACTTTCACTCCTTGCCAGGCACTAATCTCTTGATCCGTTATGTGAATACACTTTTTTTTTCAATTCTTGTCTCCCGATTTGGGTCCTGGAGAGGAATGGTAAAATCACGTGGAGGCTGCGAATCGCAAGAAGCCCAAGAAGGCTCAAGAAGCCGTCCCACATGTTCTCATGCTGTCCCTTGTTGGTCACACGAGCATTAAAGTACCCTAAAGCGTCGAATGTCGGACTCCCTTTGTAAAACCTCTTGGCCCTCGACTTTCCCGTTCTTTGCATTCACACCCCCCCTGCTCGTCGTTCGACTCGATTTACAACCAAGGACGATGTCTTCTGACGGTGCTACTCGATCGTCTTTCGACTCTGTTGTCTCAGCTCCAGCCCATTCTAACCAGACCACCAATGGCGCCCCGGCCAAAGCCGTCGTTGTTGGCGTTTGTGCGATGGACGTCAAAGCTCGCTCCAAAGCGATGCGCGAAATTCTGACGCGTCTCGTTGAACGAGGTGGCGCTATGGTGGACGTCAAGATTTTCGGGGACAAGGTCATCCTCGACGAAGGTCTGGTTCGCTCTAGATGTTACATTCTGTATCTGACCTTCATTTTTGTAGATGTCAAAAACTGGCCGCGATGCGATGTCCTCATCTCCTTCTACAGCAAGGACAATATGTCCGAATTCCCCTTAGCCAAGGCGGCCTCCTACGTCGAACTTCGGAAGCCTTTTTGCATCAATGATCTTCCCATGCAAGCACTGCTTTGGGACCGTCGCATCGTGGGGTACATGCTCGACCACCTTGGTGTGCCAACACCCCGGCGTGTGGAAGCCTCGCGTGATGGAGGACCGAAGGTTCCAGAGAGCCTGCGCGAACAAATTGGGAACCGCCTAGGCATCAAGTTCCCAACTCAGGTCCCCCCAGCCGAAGTTAGGCTGCGAGAAGACGGAAACGCGATTATTGTCAACGGCGTCACGATTGAGAAGCCATTCGTCGAGAAGCCTGTCAGTGGCGAGGATCATGACGTCTACGTCTACTTTCGGGACGGAAAAGGCGGCCGCAAGCTTTTTCGGAAGGTAACGTTAG
>Ga0307515_10020319_pt1 | contig 11855 bp, 12 predicted proteins | sample 17_EM_MG_FD_194513 | JGI IMG/M metagenome (GOLD analysis project Ga0307515, IMG submission 194513) | Populus trichocarpa ectomycorrhiza microbial communities from riparian zone in the Pacific Northwest, United States - 17_EM | ecosystem: Host-associated > Plants > Roots > Unclassified | place...
GAATGAACCAAGTGGGCTGACTCTGCGTGAACAGTTCGAAGACACAGCGCAACGTGCGTGTCCTCCCGACAGCACCACCGACGACAGCGGGGACTGACATGACAAGCACGGCAGAGCAGCCCACGATCCGCGTCGCGGACGCCCCCTCGTGGTGGGAGCGGCAAGGCGACCTGATCATGCGTCGCCCGTTCAACGAGTGGACCTTCACCCACATGAACTGGCTGATGCCGACCGAACGAGTGAGCCGCGGCAACGCCCACCTGCCGCTGCCCTTCAACCCGCAGCCCCTCGACCTGACCTACCGGTTCGAGGACCGCGACTACAGCCTGCACGAGTTGCACCGCCGGACGTTCACCACGGCGTTCGTCGTCCTGCGCCACGGCGAGATCGTGCACGAGTCGTACCCCGGCGCCTTCGCCGGTCCGCGGACCCGGATGCAGCTGTTCTCCGTCTCCAAGTCGATGATGTCGATCCTGGTCGGCATCGCCCTGGCCGACGGCGCGCTCGGCAGCGTCAAGGACCGGGTCACCGACTACCGGCCCGACTTCCTCGGCACTGCCTACGAGGAAACCGTCATCGCCGAGTTGCTCGACATGGTCAGCGGCGTCGGCGAGGCCGAGGTGTGGGACGTGCCGGACAGCGGCATCAAGCGCTTCGAGCAGGCGGTGATGGGCGGCGGGGACGTCGCCGAGGTCATCCGCTCGGCGCCGCGCACGGCGCCGGCCGGCGAGCGCTTCAACTACTCGACCTTCGATGCCCAGATCCTCGGCTGGGTGCTGGAGGCGGCCACCGGCAGGTCGCTGGCCCAGTACGCCGGCGACCGCCTGTGGAGCCGCATCGGCGCCGAACGCGACGCCTACTACTGGCTCACCCGTGCTCGACCTCGCACGGCGATCGGCGCCGGCTCGTTCAACGCCACCGCACGCGACATCGCCCGCCTCGGCCTGCTCATGGCGAACGACGGCGTCGTCGCCGGCGAGCAGATCGTGCCCCGCGACTGGGTACGCCGCAGCCGCGGCAGCGACCTGCCCCAACTCGCCGTGGGTGCGCTCGGCGCCAGCGGCTACGACCACTACGGCTACGCCAACCAATGGTGGACCCTGGGCGGCAGTTCCTTCCACGCCTTCACCGGCGTCGGAGTCCATGGCCAGTACCTCTTCGTCGACCCCACCGCCGGCGTCGTGATCGTCAAGTGCAGCGCGTGGCCCACCCAGGACGACGAGCGCCGCGACCGGGAGACCATCACCGCCCTGCGCCGAGTGGCTGACCACTTCGCCTGATCTCCTTTGCCCTGATCTCCTTTGTGGGGCGCCGGGTAATCCGAATTCCTTTCCGCTATTTACTCCGGGCACCGTCATGCCCGAAAACCGTCCTTAGAAAGGAATCCGCAGATGAACTCTGTCCGATGGCGGTCGCCTGCCACCAGATGGGTTGCCGCTGTTCAAATCGCTAGCCTCGGCATTGCTGTCGCCCTTTTCGCCGGCGCACCCGCCACCGCGGCGGTCGCACCCGGCACCGTTCTCGCCACGACCACCGCGACGCTGCCGGCGGAGCTGTCTCCGCTGGCCACCGGCAAGCGGATCGCCTACGCCAGCACCGCCGTCAACGGCGCCACGATCACCGCCACCGGTCTCGTGCTCACCCCGAAGACGGGCAAGAAGAACCAGACCGTGGTGTGGGGACATGGCACCACCGGACTGGCCGACAAGTGCTCGCCCTCGGCGAGTCAGGCCGTGTTCTGGCCCGAGGCGCGGGCCGCCATCGCGGCATTGCTCGGCAAGGGCTTTACCGTCGCGGCCCCCGACTATCCGGGGCTCGGCACGCCGACCTCGCACCCGTACCTGATCGGGGCGAGCGAGGCCCGCTCCATGATCGACAGTGTCAAGGCGGCCCGCAACCTCGACAATGCGCTGTCCACCCGCTACGTGATCGACGGCCACTCCCAGGGCGGGCAGGGAGCCCTCTTCGCCGGGCAGATCGCGCCCTCCTACGACGGCGCCCTCGTGCTCCGCGGCGTGGTGAGCATCGCCCCGCCGTCCAACGTGGAACTGCTCGCCCCGGTCATCCCCGGCACCCCGGGCCAGGGCTACCTGGTGATGGCGCTGTACGGCCTCAACGCGGTGAACTCGAGCTTCAACCCGAACACCGTGCTGGCCGCGCCCGCCAAGCAGCAGACCTCGGTCCTGCAGACCGGCTGCCTCATGGAGATCCTCGCCGCGTACGCCCCGCTGACGGCCGAGGAGCTGCTGGTCGGCGGCGCGCTACCGGACGCGGTGGTGGCCTCGCTGGTCCAGTACGACAACCCGGCGCAGACGGCGCCCACCGCGCCCATCCTGCTGGTCCAGGGCACCGACGACGAGGCCGTGCCGTACGACGTCACCGCCGGCGTGCTGCTGGATCAACTGAGCGGCAAGGGCCAGCCGGTTGACTGGCTGCCGGTCGACGGCGCCAACCACGACGAGACGGTCTTCCAGACGGTCGACCAGGTCGCCACCTGGATCGTGGCTCGGTTCGCCTGATGAGAGCTGACGGCACCTGGCGCGCCCACCCCCGCGCGAGGTGCCGTCACACCGCGACCGGCCGGCCGGGGTGCCGCCACATCCCGGCCGGCCGGTCAGCAGTCACTCGGTTAGAGGTCGAGCACCAGGCGCTCGCCCCGGCAGCGGGAGACGCAGATCATCATGAGGTCGCCGGCGGCGCGCTCCGCCTCGGTGAGGATCGAGTCGCGGTGCTCCGGCTCGCCGTCGAGGACGCCGGTCTCGCAGGTGCCGCAGGTGCCTTCCCGGCAGGACGACAGCACGCCCACCCCGGCCTGCTCGATGGCCTTCAGGATGGAGATCCCCGCGGGCACGCGCACCGTCCGGTCGCTGCAGCTCAGCACCACCTCGAAATCGTGGTCGGCGGCGAACTCCGCCGGCTTCGGCGTGAACCGTTCGACCCGCAGCGCGCCCTCCGGCCAGCCGGCGCAGCGCGCCTCGACGGCGGCGAGCAGCGGCTCCGGCCCGCAGCAGTAGACGAGCGCGCCCGGTCGGGGCGTGTCGAGCAGGCTCAGGTCGAGCAGTCCGGCCTCGTCCTGCGGGTGCACCGAGACCCGGTCGCCGTAGCGGGCCAGGCGGTCCAGCAGCGCCATCGACGCGCGCTTGCGGCCGCCGTACAGCAGCCGCCAGCGCGCCCCGGCGGCGGTGGCGGCGGCGAGCATCGGCATGATCGGAGTGATCCCGATGCCGCCGGCGATGAACAGATATTCCGGGGCCGGCAGCAGCTCGAAGTGGTTGTGGGGCCCGTCGACCTGCAAGCGGGTGCCCGGCGCCAGGCGCTCGTGGACGTGCCGGGAGCCGCCCCGGCTAGCCGGCTCGCGCAGCACGGCCAGCCGCCACCGGTGTCGATCATCCGGGTCGCCGCACAGCGAGTATTGCCGCACCAGGCCCGGCTCCAGCACCAGGTCGACGTGGGCGCCCGGGTGCCACGGCGGCAACTGCCCGCCGTCGGCCGCGCGCAGGGTCAACCCCAGCACTCCCTCGGCCAGCGGCTCCACCTGCTCCACCAGCACGGCGGTCATCCGGCCGCCCCGTTCGTCTCGGCGCCGGCGTGGTCCGGGTGCGCCAGCAGCCATTGCCAAAGCTCCACCGGGTCGTCCGCGTCGTGCTCGGCGCCGCAGTGGCAGGTGCCATGCAGCCGATCCGAGCCCGGCGCCCAAACAATCCGGTAGACCGCGGCACTCATCCGGCGAGCTTGCGCAGCAGGCGCCGGGCCGCCAGCCCGCCGGTGTCGATGTTGATGCTCAGCTCCTGATAGCCCTCGGGCTCGGTGGCGATCACCCTTTCCAGCGCGTTGAGCGCCACCACGTCCTGCATGACGACGGTGCGGTTGCTCTTCGCGAGGAACTCCGACACCGCCTCGTCGTCCACGGCGAAGTCGCGGGCCACCATCCAGAAGTCCAGCGTCGTGGTCTCGGTCTCCGGCGTGATGGCGTAGACGATCTCGGCGTGGCAGGCGCCGCGGTCGTCGCCGTCCGGGCCGGGCTCCACGCCGGTCGGCGCGATGCGGCTGTGCAGCAGATACAGGCACGGCGGGCGATACTCGATGTCCTGCCAGCGGTCGATGCGCCCGTCGATCCCGGTGGAACTGGCGTAGAACGGCGGGCACTCGACGTCCTTCATGCGCCGCCGCACATAGACGATCCGGGCGTCCTCGTCGACCTCGGTCGTGATCGGCGTCTCGGCCACCTCCGGGGTGCCGATGTAGCCGCCGTGCAGGTACGTCTCGTGGGACAGGTCAAGCAGGTTGTCGACCAGCAGGCCGTAGCGGGCGGCCAGCGGCTCCATCCCCCGGACGGTGGTCCACCCCGGCTGGTCGAGCCACGGTGCCCGGGGGATCGCGCTGGCGTCGGCAAGTTCCGGCTCGCCGATCCAGACCCAGACCAGCGAGTCCTGCTCCACGACCCGGTAGCTGGGCACCCGGGCGGTGCGCGGGATGCGGGTCTGCGCCGGCACGTACACGCAGGCGCCGCTCGGCTCGTAGGTGAAGCCGTGGTAGCCGCAGACGATCCGGTCGCCGTCGCGCCGGCTCAACGAGAGCGGGAACCGGCGGTGCACGCAGCGGTCGGCGAGGCCCACCGCCGTACCGTCCTGGGTGCGGTAGAAGACGATCGGCTCGCCGAGAATGGTGCGGGCGAGGAGGTCTTCGCCGACCTCCTCGGTGTACGCGGCGACGTACCACTGGTTGCGGACGAAGGCGGTCATCGGCGTCTCCTCGCGGGTCGGTGGGGTGTCGCCCATCACGATCGGTTCCGGCGCTCGGCCGTCGCTACGAGACTTCCGCTGAGTGGAAGGATTTCAACCGCCGTGGGTCCGCAGGGCGCGGGAGATGCCCCGGGCCGCGGTGCGTACGGCGGGTGCCAGGGCCGTCGGCGCGACAGTGCCGGCCCGTGCCACGATCGACAGGGCCGCGACCACCTCGTCGCCGCTGCCGTGCACCGGGGCGGCGACCGACAGGGCGTCCAGGGTCACCTGCCGGTCGCTGACCGCGTAGCCGGCGCGGCGCACGTCCGCCAGGTGTCGGCGCAGCCGGGCGGGATCGGTGATGGTCTTCTCGGTGAACCGGGCCAGCGGCCCGGCCAGATACACTTCCTGCGCCTCGGCGGGGGAGTAGGCCAGCAGCACCAGCCCGACACCGGTGGCGTGCGCCGGCCAGCGCCCGGCGACCCGGGTGAACACGTTGACCGACGCCCGCCCGGCGATCCGTTCCAGGTAGACCACCTCGGTGCCGTCGAGCACGGCGAGTTGGACGTTCTCGTGGGTGGCCTCGTAGAGGTCCTCCAGGTACGGCATGGCGATCTCGCGCAGCCCGAGGCCGCGCGGCGCGAGCGAGCCGACCTCCCACAGCCGCAGGCCGATCCGGTAGCGCCCGCGCGCGTCGCGCTCCAGGGCGCCCCACGCCGTCAACTCGGCGGCGAGGCGGTGCGTGGTGGCCATCGGTAGCCCGCTGCGCCGGCTGAGCTGGGTCAGCGACAGGTGCGGGTGCTCGGCGCAGAAGGCGCCGAGCATGCTCAACACGCGGCTGGCCACCGTCTCCATCCGGCGACTAATCCGCGAGGAGGAACTTCTGCACGGTGGCGACCAGTTCCTCCGGCCGCTCGAAGACCACGCCGTGGCCGGTGTCGATCTCGGTGTACTCGCTGCCCGGGATCGCCTCGTGCAGTTGGCGCACCCGCTCGACCGGTATGACCTGGTCCCGGGTCAGGCCGATGACCAGCGTCGGCGCGGTGATCAGGGGCAGCAGGCCGCTCAGGTCGGCGCTGCGGTCCACCTCCAGGTGCCGGCGCATGCCGGGCGTGATCGGCGGGCCGGCCTCGACCAGCTGGCCGATGCCCGGCCGGCCGATCGCGCTGAGGAACGGCGCGCCGAAGATCTGCAGCGCCAAAAACCGGTTGAGCAGGTCGTGGTCGGCGCGCTCCAGCCGGGACCAGAGGTCGATGGAGAGCTCATGCCGGGCGTCGGTGGCATCCGGCCAGCCGGCCACGAGCACGAGGCGGCGGACCAACTCGGGCCGGGTCGCGGCGACGGTGGCCGCGACTATCGCGCCCAGCGAGTAGCCGACGAGGTCGACGGGTGCGTCCGGCGACGCGTCGGCCGTGGCGGCGGCGATCTGCTCGGCGAGCAGTTCGAAGGTGAGCTCGCCGCCCGGGTCCGTCGTCTCGCCGCCGCCGGCGTAGTCGGCCAGCACCACGGTGTGGCTGGGGGTGAAGGCGTCGACCAGATGCCCGTAGTTGATCTGGGCGGAGAGACCGGTGCCGGGCACGAGGACCAGCCCCGGTCCGGTGCCGGTGGTGCTGTAGTGAACGGTGGTGCCGGCGACGGTCGTGGTGGGCATGGCGGCTCCTTCTAGCGGGGGATGGTTCAGGCGGTCTCGCGCACCGGGTGGGCGAGTGCCAGGTGGCAGCGTTCGAGCAGGGATCGCAGCGTGGCCTGCTCCGCGTCGGTCAGGTCCTCGACCATCTCCTGCTCGATCAGGTTGACGTCGGAGCGGCACTCGGCCAGCTTCTGCTGGCCTTTCGGGGTCAGCCGGGCGAGGAGCACGTGCCGCCGGTCGGCGCTCGGCTCCCGCTCGATCAGTCCCTGGCGCTCCAGCCCGACGACCACTTCGTGCATGGTCTGCGGCCGGACGAACGAGCGCCGGGCGAGCTGCGCCGAGGACAGATCGCCGCGATGCTGCAGCACCGTCAGCGCGGTGTATTGCACCGTGGTGACCTCGTGCCGCCGCAGCGCGGCGTCCAGCCGCGCCCGAATCGCGGACTCCACCTGCTTGACGAGATAGGTGGTCAGGGGTGGCGGGCCCGCCATGAGCTCAGGCTCCTCTCGTGCCGCGGAATCTTCTTTTGCCGGCTGGCGGGGCGCCCTTGACGGCACCGCAACAGGCAAGATACAAACTAGCAATCAGGAAACCTGATAGCCAGACGGTCTACGAAAAATGATTCCGACCGGGGAGATGCCATGACGTACTCCACCGCCGCAGCCGTCGTGCACGGCGCCGGAAAGCCCTTCACCATCGAGCAGATCAACCTGGACGGCCCGGCCGCGCACGAGGTCGTCGTGCGCATGGTCGCCACCGGGATGTGCCACACCGACCTCACGGTGCAGGCCGGGTTCATTCCGTTCCCGTTGCCCGCCGTGCTGGGCCACGAGGGCGCCGGCGTGGTGGAGGCGGTCGGCTCAGCCGTCACTTCCGTCGCTCCGGGCGACCAGGTGCTGCTGTCGTTCACCTCGTGCGGGGCCTGCCCGGCCTGCGCCTCCGGGCAGCCCTCGCTGTGCGCCACCTGGTTGCCCCGCAACCTGCTGACCGGTTCCCGCCCCGACGGCACGGCCCCGCTCTCCGGGGCTGCCGGCGAGGAACTGCACGGCTACTTCTTCGGCCAGTCCTCGTTCTCGGAACTGGCCCTCGTCGACGAGCGCAGCGTCGTCCGGGTCGACCCCGACGCGCCGCTGGCCACGCTGGCGCCGCTGGGCTGCGGCGTGGTGACCGGCGTCGGCACGGTCGTCAACGTGCTCAAGCCCGGCCCCGGCGCCAGCATCGCGATCCTCGGGGCCGGCAGCGTCGGCCTCAGCGCCGTGATGGCCGCGGCGCTGAGCTTCGCCGAACGGATCATCGTGGTCGACCGGGTGCCGGAGCGGCTCGCCCTCGCCCGCGAACTGGGCGCCACCGACACGATCGACACCACCACCTCGGGTGAGCTCACCGAGGCGCTGGCCGAGCTGACCGGCGGGCGCGGCGTGGACCGCGTCCTCGACGCCACCGGCGCGCCGCCGGTCATCTCCGCCGGGATCGCGAGCCTCGCGGCCGGCGGCATCTTCGCGCTGGTCGGCGCGCCGCCGTTCGGCACCACCGTGCCGGTCGACGTCAACGGCATGCTCCCCGGCCGGTCGCTGGTCGGCGTGACCATCGGCAGCGCGCAGACCCAGTCGCTGATCCCGGCCATGGTGCGCCTGCACGCGCAGGGCCGGCTGCCGGTGGACCGGCTGATCACGCCGTACTCCTTCACCGACATCCAGGCCGCCGCCGACGACATCCACGCCGGCCGCGCCATCAAGCCCGTCCTCCGCTTTTCCTGATTTCTTCCCCCAAGGGAGACAGCAATGACGCAGACCCAGGAACTCGCACCCGGCAAGCTCTACATCGGCGGCGCCCACCGCGATGCCGCCGACGGCGCGACCCGAGCCGTGCTCAACCCGGCGACCGGTGCGCAGGTCAGCACCGTGGCCGAGGGCGGCGCCGCGGATATCGACGCCGCGGTGGCCGCCGCCCGGCGCGCCTTCGACGAGGGCCCCTGGCCCCGGCTCAGCGCACGAGAGCGCGGCGACGTGCTGCTCAAGATCGCTGCTGTGCTGGAGCAGCACCGCGAGGAACTGGCCCAGCTGGAGAGCCTCGACACCGGTAAGCCGATCGCGTTCGCCCGCATGGTCGACCTCGGCGACACCATCGACCACTTCGTCTACTACGGCGGCCTGGCGAGCACCATCGAGGGCGCCACCCGCAGCATCCGCCGGCCCGGCTTCGCCTACACCCGCCGCGAGCCGCTCGGCGTGGTGGGCGCGATCAGCCCGTTCAACTTCCCGCTGATCCTGTCCACCAGCAAGATCGCGCCGGCGCTGGCCGCCGGCAACACCGTCGTGCACAAGCCCGCCGAGGACACCCCGCTCACCGCGCTGCGCCTAGCCGAGCTGCTCACCGAGGCCGGCCTGCCGGAGGGCGTGCTGAACGTGGTCACCGGCGGCGCCGCGGCCGGCGCGGCACTGGCCGGGCACCCGGGTGTGGACAAGATCGCGTTCACCGGCTCCACCGCCACCGGCCGGGCGGTCGCCGCCGCCGCGTCGGCCACCGTCAAGCCGGCGATGCTGGAGCTGGGCGGCAAGTCCGCGCAGATCATCTTCGACGACGCCGACGTCGGCCGGGCCATCGAGGCGGCGGTGGGCGGCTTCGTCTTCAACACCGGCCAGTTCTGCATGGGCGGCACCCGGCTGCTCGTGCACCGCGCGCTGTACGACACCGTGCTCGGCGCGCTCGCCGAGGCGGCCACCCACGTGCCGGTCGGCGACCCGCGACAGGAATCCACCGTGGTCGGCCCGATGGTCGGGCAGCGCCAGCTGGAGAACGTCGAGCGGTACCTCGCCCTGGGCGAGGGGCGCGTGGTCGCCGGCGGCAAGCGGCTGGACATCGACGGCGGGTACTTCTACGCGCCGACCGTCCTCGCCGACGTGTCCAACGACTCCCGCGTGGTGCAGGAGGAGATCTTCGGCCCGGTGCTCACCGTGCAGCCGTTCGACACCGAGGACGAGGCGGTCGCGCTGGCCAACGGCACGCCGTACGGGCTCGCCGCGGGCCTGCACACCAATGACGTCGCCCGAGCCCACCGGGTCGCGGCGAGGCTGCGGGCCGGCATCGTCTGGATCAACTCCTGGTCGGTGCTCGACGCGGCACTGCCGTTCGGCGGCTATGGCCAGTCCGGGTACGGCCGCGAGAACGGCCCCGAGGGCCTGAACGAATACCTGCAGACCAAAGCGGTCTACCTGCCCACCGACTGACCGTCCGACCGCCCCGCCACCGCCCTTGACCGGACTGAAGACTAACCCCCTTCTGACGTAAGGAAATCATGGATCTCACGGGCACAGTCGCTGTCGTCACGGGCAGCGGGCGGGGCCTCGGCCTCGCGTACGCCAAGGCGCTGACCGCGGCGGGCGCCAGCGTCGTCATCAACGACGTCGACCCCGACATCGCCAAGCAGGCGCTCGCCGAGCTGCCCGCCGGCCGCGCGGTCGCCGAGGTGGTGCCGGTGGGCGACGCCGAGGCCGCGGAGCGCCTCGTCGCCCGGGCGGTTACCGAGTTCGGCCGCCTCGACGTGATGTGCACCAACGCCGGGATCCTGCGCGACCGGGTGCTGTGGAAGATGTCCGACGAGGAGTTCGACGCCGTGGTGCAGGTGCACATGCGCGGCACGTTCACCTGCGTACGGGCCGCCGTGCAGCGGATGCGGGAGCAGGGTGAGGGCGGCACGATCATCGTCGCCGGCTCGCCGGCCGGCCAGCGCGGCAACTTCGGCCAGACGAACTACGCCGCGGCCAAGGCCGGCATCGCCGCGATGGTCCGCACCTGGGCCATGGAGCTGGCCAAGGCGGAGATCACCGTCAACGCGGTGATACCCACCGCGGCCACCGCGATGACCCGAACCATCCCGGCGTTCGCCCCGTACGTCGAGGCGCTGGAGGAACGCGGCGAGCCGCTGCCCGACGCGTTGCGCAAGGGTGAGGGCTTCGGCACCCCGGAGGACTGCGCCGGCCTGGTCGTCTATCTCGCCTCCGCGGCGGCGCGCGGCCTCACCGGGCAGTGCATCGGGATCGGCGGCGACAAGTTGTCGCTCTGGTCGCACCCGCAGGAGACCGCCATCGCCTACACCGACGGCGGCTGGAGCGCCGCCGACATCGCCGCCGCGTGGCCGTCGTCGGTCGGCCGGCGCCCGGAGACGTACGGGATCGCGGCGCTATGAACGTCGACGACCTGATCGCCATCGACGTACACACGCACGCCGAGGTCTCGTCCAAGGGCGAAGGCTCGCTCAGCGCGGAGCTGAACGCCGCGTCGAGCGAATACTTCAAGACCGGCGACCGCCGCCGGCCCACGCTCGCCGAGATCGCGGCCTACTACCGCGAGCGCCGGATGGCCGCCGTGGTCTTCACGGTCGACGCCGAGGCCGCCACGGGAGTGCCGGCCATCGGCAACGAGGAGATCGCCGAGGCCGGCGCCGAGCATTCCGACGTGCTGATCCCGTTCGCCAGCATCGACCCGGCCAAGGGCCGGCTCGGCGCCCGCCAGGCCACCCGCCTGGTCCGCGAGCACGGGGTCCGCGGCTTCAAGTTCCACCCCAACGTGCAGGCGTTCTACCCGAACGACCGCGCGGCGTACCCGCTGTACGAGGCGATCGAGGAGCTGGGCGTGCCGGTGGTGTTCCACACCGGACAGACCGGGATCGGCGCCGGCGCGCCGGGCGGCGGCGGAATCCGGCTGAAATACTCCAACCCGATGTACGTGGACGACGTCGCCGCGGACTTCCCCCACCTGCCGATCATCCTGGCCCACCCGTCCTTCCCCTGGCAGGATGAGGCGCTCGCGGTGGCCACCCACAAGCCGCTGGTGCACATCGACCTGTCGGGCTGGTCGCCGAAGTACTTCCCGCCGCAACTCGTCCAGTACGCCAACACGCTGCTGCAGGACAAGGTGCTGTTCGGTTCCGACTATCCGCTGCTCACGCCGGACCGGTGGCTCGCCGACTTCGACAAGCTGCCGATCAAGCCGGAGGTGCGGCCGAAGATTCTCAAGGAGAACGCCGTGAGGTTGCTCGGGCTGGCCAAGTAATGCGCAATCAGGGCATCGGATCGTGGGCGGCCCGGCGGGCCCGCAAGACCCCGGAGCGGGTCGCCATCGAGTACGGCGAGAGCTCGTGGACCTACCGCGAGCTGCACGAGCGGGTGGTCGCCCTGGCGCACGGGTTGCGCGGGCTGGGCGTACGGCGCGGCGACCGGGTCGCGTACCTCGGCCCCAACCACCCGGCGCTGCTGGAGACGTTCTTCGCCGCGGGCCTGCTCGGCGCCGTCTTCGTGCCGCTCAACACCCGGCTGGCGGCGCCGGAGATCGGCGCGCAGATCGTCGACGCGGGCGTCGAGACCCTGGTCTTCGCCCCGGAACAGGCGGCCATCGCGGCCCAGGTGACCGTGGCCCGGCGGATCGCCCTGGACGCGGACTATGCGGACCTGGTCGCCGTCGGCGGCACCGAGTTCATCGACGAGCCGGTCACCCTGGACGACCCG
>Ga0307515_10020320_pt1 | contig 11854 bp, 12 predicted proteins | sample 17_EM_MG_FD_194513 | JGI IMG/M metagenome (GOLD analysis project Ga0307515, IMG submission 194513) | Populus trichocarpa ectomycorrhiza microbial communities from riparian zone in the Pacific Northwest, United States - 17_EM | ecosystem: Host-associated > Plants > Roots > Unclassified | place...
GCAGATTCGGTTCCTCGGGGCAGCAACAGGAGCTCACGATTCAAGCGTCACTAGGCTCACCCGGTGGGCTTCACTTCCCCGGCCCGATCTGCCGCGAATGCCTTCCCGATCGCATGGGCCAGTTGCGGCCGATCGAAGGGTTTCGCCAATCTCAGCGCAACGCGGTCGAGGCCCGACGGAACCTCACCGAAGCCCGACACCACGATGATGGGCAAGCCCGGTCTCTCCACACCCAGACGCGCCGCCAATTCGGCGCCGGTCATCCCAGGCATCAGTTGGTCCGTGATGACCATTGCCACGCGCGGGTCGCCAAGAACCAGCTCCAGCGCTTGACTTCCTGTTGCCGCGGGCAAGACCGAGTGGCCAAGGTCCTCAAGCATCGACACGGTCCCGGCGAGTACCAGAGGATCGTCATCGACAGCGACCAAGAGCATAGGCGCCAACTCCAGACGACTCTCCTGGGGAGCCGCCGTTCCCAGGGCTTGGGTCGCATCCGCGGAGGCCACCGGCAACCACAGTTCAGCCGTCGTACCTCGGCCTTCTGCGCTGCTGAGTACAAAGTTCCCGCCTGACTGGACAGCGAGCCCGTAGACCATCGGCAAGCCCAGGCCCGTGCCCTTGCCGGAGCCCTTGGTCGTGAAGAATGGTTCGGTGGCGCGGGCCAGCGTCTCCTGGTTCATGCCAGAGCCGCTGTCGGCAATGGCAAGGCAGATGTAGAAGCCCGGGGCGAGGCTGCCGGCAGCCTCGTCGACCGCTTCGCGCCGCGCGGTGATCGTCACGGAACCGCCTTCGGGCATGGCGTCGCGCGCGTTCACGACCAGGTTCAGGATGGCCAGTTCCAGCTGATTGGCATCGATCAGGATCGGGGGCAGCTCGGTCGGGAGATCGATGGAGACCTTGATCGTCGGATCGACCGAACGCTCGATCAGGTCTCTCATCCCATGGATCAGCGAACGAACATCGACTGCGACCGGCTTGAGTTCCTGGCGCCGTGCGAAGGCCAACATCCTCTGGGTGAGTGTGACCCCGCGCTTGGCGCCCTGCGCCGCATTGTCGATCAGCCGCTTCAGTGCGTCGTCGTCCGGCACACGCCTGCGCAGCAGCTCGAGGCTGCTGAGAACGACCATCAACAGGTTGTTGAAGTCGTGCGCCACGCCGCCCGTCAACCGACCGATGGCTTCGAGCTTCTGCGACTGGAACAGGGCCTCACGCGTGCGCTCCAAGGCGAGTTGATCGTTGTGTCTCTCGGTGACGTCCCGCGTGACTTTCGCGAAGCCGATGATTCGCCCCGCGTCGTCGCGGATCGGATCGACAACGACGTTGGCCCAGAAGTGGCTGCCGTCCTTGCGAACGCGCCACCCTTCGCTCTCGAATCGGCCTTCGCGAATCGCGGTGGCAAGGGCCGCCTCCGGTTGCCCGCGCTCGCGGTCTTCGGGGCGGTAGAAGCGAGAGAAGTGGCTGCCTACGACCTCTTCCGGCAGATAGCCCTTGATTCGCTGTGCCCCGACATTCCAGTTCGTGACGATGCCGTTCGGGTCCAGCAGGTAGATGGCGTAGTCGGTCACGCCTTGAACCAGCAGCCTGAATTGTTCTTCGCTTCGACGCAAGGACTCTTCGGCTTTGCGACGCTCGGTCAGGTCTCTGGTGACTTTCGCGAAACCGAGGAGCTCCCCGGTGGGCGACCGGACCGGATCGACGACGACATGCGCCCAGAAACGCTCGCCGCCCTTTCGTATGCGCCAGCCTTCGGCTTCGAACCTCCCCTCGCGCTCCGCGGTCGCGAGCGTACGGGCCGGCATGCCGGCCTGCACGTCAGGTTCCGGATAAAACTGCGAGAAGTGGCACCCGACGATCTCTTGGGCGCTGTAGCCCTTCAGGCGTTGCGCCCCGGCATTCCAGCTGACCACGTAGCCATCGGCGTCCAGCATGTAGATCGCGTAGTCCGTGACGGCATCGACCAGCAACTGGTAGCGCGCCTTGTTGGTCAACAAGGCCTTGAAGCCGTCCGACTGGTTCACCTTCATGACTCCTGGTCCGGCGCAGACCGGCCGAGCGCAAGCGCCTGGTGCTATCGCGCCGCGTTGACGGCGGCCTCCAATGCATCCGCGTCGTACGGCTTGCGAAGAAGCACCGGTCCGGCGCCGTCGCCGGGGTCCGAAATCCGATCCAGCCCGGTCGCGAAGACGATCCGAAGCGAGGGCTGCACTGCGCGGGCTTCGGCGGCGAACACGTCGCCAGACATCCCGGGAAGCCCGACGTCCGTGACCAGCACGTCGGTCGGCGACGCGCGAAGAATCTCCATCGCGCCCTCGGCGCTCGCGGCGACCGTGACGCTATGGCCTCGCTCGCGCATGAGTTCTGCTGCGGTGAAGCGAATCGACTCTTCGTCTTCGACAAGTAGGATGTTCACGTTCACTCCTTTCGAACCGCGCGTTGAACTGGCCACTGCGCTAAAGCAGCGGGTCTGATGATCGCAGCGGTCCATTCTGCGCCATCTTTTTGAACCAATCGAGCGTCGAAAAGGCCGTGCGCCTCAGTTCGGCTTCGCCTCGAAATGGAAGAGCTGCACCAGCCTGCCATCATCGACAGTCGTTCCGAACAACTCGGTCACCGCGTGATAGAAATCGCTGCGAAAGATGATGAGGCGGTTGAAGCGCATGGGCAATTCGAGGACGGGCCTCCCCGGCTGTGTTCGGGCAGGCTGAGATAGAGCACGCCGCCGAAGACGTTGTCGATGCGCGGGTTGTCCACGTGGACATCGGCGCGAGCCTCGTCATCGGCCGCGCTCAGCCGAAACGCGCCATGGTCCGGCGAGTTCCATCTGAGCTCGCTCCCCAAGGCATCGGCAACCCGCTGCATGAGCGGCTCGGTCGCGCACGGCGGAGTCTGCAGCCCCGGAAAATTGAGCTTCGCCTCCCGGCGCCCTTGGCTGCGGCACAGCTCGACGGCATGGTTCCGATACGACATGGCGTCCTCGAGGATGTCGTCGAACACGAGAAGCTCTCGCTCCAAACATGCGCGTTCCAGCTCCGCCGGCGAAAGCGCAGCGAGGTTTTTGACGGCGCCCGTGGGCGGCTTGGGCCGGCTGGACGTCATCGGTCGTGCCCCAGCCCATGTTCATGCGTTCACAAGACATGTCGACTTCTTCGACCCTGTGAACGGTCTCCATGGCGTCGGCCATGCCCCACCGCTCGTACTGGAGGCGCGCCAGCGCCAAGAGCCAGTCCGTTTGCGAAGGCTCCAGCTCGAGCGCCATCGACAAAGAGCGTTCGGCCGAAAGGGCGTCGCCCAGTCGCTGCTGGGTCCGCCCGGGATTTGCCCTCGGGTGGCAGTCGACATTCGTGGGCCACCGACCAGTCGCCGACCGAGGCCGAAGAGATATTCACGTATCAGATAAGGAAAGCATTTTTTGTTGCTTCCTCGACTGAAGATCTCTCGGGATACTGTGATCATCGAAAATTCTCGAAGGTGACCATGACCCTTACCATCGCCGGGCGCCGAACGCCCGGCTTCTCATTCGTGACCCCATGAACTTTCAACAGCTGCGCTCCGTGCGCGAAGCGCTGCGCTGCGGCTTCAACCTCACCGAAGTGGCCAAGGTGCTGCACACCTCCCAGCCGGGCGTGAGCCGCCAGATCCGCGAACTCGAAGAAGAGCTCGGCGTCGATCTGTTCGTGCGCGCGGGCAAGCGCCTGACCTCGCTGACCGAGGTCGGCACCTTGATCGTGCCCATCATCGAAAACATGCTGAAGGACGCCGAGAGCCTGAAGCGCGCCGGCGAAGAGTTCACGCAGCAGGCGTCGGGGCGGCTCTCGATCGCCGCGACCCATTCGCAGGCCCGCTATGCATTACCCGGCGCGGTGCGCGACTTCCGCCAGCGCTACCCACAGGTGAGCCTCAACCTGCACCAGGGCACGCCCGATCAGGTGGCCGAAATGCTGATCTCGGGCGAGGCCGACATCGGCATCGCGACCGAAGCGCTCGCCACTTACGACCCGCTCGTTGCGCTGCCCTGCTTCCGCTGGACCCACAGCGTGATCGTGCCGCCCGGCCACGCGCTGCTCGATGGCGGGCCGCTGACGCTCGAGCGGCTGTCCGAGTACCCCATCATCACCTACAACCCGGGCTATACCGGGCGCACGCACATCGACGAGGCCTTCGACAAGGCCGGCATCGAGATCGACCTGGTGATCACTGCGATGGACGCGGACGTGATCAAGACCTACGTGGGCCTCGGCCTCGGGGTCGGCATCGTCGCCTCGATCGCGTTCGACGACGAGCGCGACCGCGACCTGCGCGCGATCGATGCGCGCCACCTGTTCGAGATCAACCTGACCAAGCTGGCCGTTCGGCGCGGCAGCTTCCTGCGCAGCTACGTCTACGATTTCATCGAGACCTTTGCGTCGTCGCTGAAGCGCGAGGTCGTCGAGCGTGCAATGGCCACCGCCCCGGGCACCCGCATCGAGCTCTGACTGCCGCCTTTCGGCGGGCGCGCTCCGAGCCGCGTCAAATCATCGCGGCCGGGTCGGTGAACTCGGTTTCCGCCACCGCATTGGCACCGGCCGAGAAGCGCGTGATGCGCCGCGGCTTCAGGTGCACCTGGCTGCCATTGCGCAGGCCGAGCCGCTCGCGCAAGGCGGTGTAGTCGGTGCGCGTCATCTCGACGTCGACATAGCTGCCGTCATCAAGGCGCTTGAACTCGATGCGCGTCTGCGGCCCGACGGTCAAGGCCTGCGACAAGGTCACGGCAAGCGAGCCTTCCTGGGCCTCGGCGACGATCTCGAGCTCGTGCGGCCGCACGTAGCTGACCTCGTCAGCCGGTGCCGTCCCGGCCGGCGCACGCCCGAAGCGGCCGTGGAACAGGTTCACATCACCGAGGAACTGCAGCACGAAAGGCGTGGCCGGGTGGTCGTAGACCTCGTCCGGCGCGCCGTCCTGCTCGATGCGGCCCTGGTTCATCACGACCACGCGGTCGGCGACCTCCATCGCCTCGTCCTGGTCGTGCGTGACGAACACGCTGGTGATGTGCATCTCGTCGTGTAGCCGGCGCAGCCAGCGGCGCAACTCCTTGCGCACCTTCGCGTCGAGCGCGCCGAAGGGTTCGTCGAGCAACAGCACCTTGGGCTCGACCGCGAGCGCACGCGCGAGCGCGATGCGCTGGCGCTGGCCGCCTGACAGTTGATGCGGGTAGCGGTCGGCGAGCCAGTCGAGTTGCACGAGCTTGAGCAGCTCCATCACCTTGGCTTTGATCTGAGCCTCGCTCGGCCGCGTGGCCTTGGGCCGCACGCGCAAGCCGAACGCGACGTTCTCGAAGATGCTCATGTGGCCGAACAGCGCGTAGTGCTGGAACACGAAGCCGACGTGGCGATCGCGCACGTCGTCGAAGGTCGCATCTTCGCCATGGAACAGCACCGAGCCCGAGTCCGGCCGCTCCAGGCCCGCGATGATGCGCAGCAGCGAGGTCTTGCCCGAGCCCGAGGGGCCGAGCAGCGCGACCAGTTCACCCGACGGGATGTCGAGGTTCAGGTTGTCGCAGACGACGGTGCTGCCGAAGCGCTTGTTCAGGTTGCGGATCTCAATGCTCATGGCAACAACTCCTTCTCACTCGTTTCTGTCCGACGCGCTGCGCTTCTGCTTCTTCACGCGCTGCTCGACGGTGTACTTCAACACCAGCGTGACCAGCGCCAGCAGCGCCAGCAGCGACGCCACCGCGAAGGCCGCGGCGAACTGGTACTCGTTGTAGAGGATCTCGATGTGCAGCGGCATCGTGTTGGTCTGGCCGCGGATGTGGCCCGAGACCACGCTGACGGCACCGAACTCGCCCATCGCCCGCGCGTTGCACAGGATCACGCCATAGAGCAGCGCCCATTTGACGTTCGGCAGCGTGACGCGCCAAAACATCTGCCAGCCCGAGGCCCCGAGCACGCGTGCGGCTTCTTCCTGCTCCTGGCCCTGCGCCTGCATCAGCGGGATCAGCTCGCGCGCTATGAACGGGAAGGTCACGAAGATCGTCGCCAGCACGATGCCCGGCACCGCAAAGATCACCTTCAGGTCGTGGTCGCGCAGCGATGCGCCGAACCAGCCTTGCAGACCGAAGATCAGCACGTAGATCAAACCGGCGATCACCGGCGAGACCGAGAACGGCAGGTCGATCAGCGTCAGCAGCACGTTCTTGCCGCGGAAGTCGAACTTGGCGATGCACCACGCAGCGGCCAGGCCGAACACCAGGTTCAGCGGCACCGAGATCGCTGCGGCGATCAGCGTCAGCCAGATCGCCGACAGCGCATCCGGTTCGGTGATCGCCGCGAGATAGACGCTCCAGCCCTTCTTGAACGCCTCGAAGAAGACCGCAGCCAAAGGCACGAACAGGAAGAACGCGAGGAACGCGAGCGCGAGGCCGATCAGCGTTCGGCGCACCCACGCGGGTTCGGCAGTCGCGGCCAGTGCCGTTCGCGGCGCGACGGCTCGGCGCGCGATGGGCGCAGCCGCCAAGATGGTCGTGGTCGTTGACATGATGGTTGGTTTCAGCGCCCCTGCCGCTTGCGCGTCCAGGCCTGCAACAGGTTGATCGCGAGCAGCAGCGCGAACGCGGCAACGAGCATCACCACGGCGATCGCCGTGGCACCGGCATAGTCGTACTGCTCGAGCTTGGTGATGATGAGGAGCGGCGTGATCTCCGAGATCATCGGCATGTTGCCGGCGATGAAGATCACCGAACCGTACTCGCCCAAGGCACGCGCGAAAGCCAGCGCGAAGCCGGTCAACAGCGCGGGGGTCAGCACCGGAAGAATCACCCGGGCAAAGGTCTGCGCCCGCGTCGCGCCCAGCGTGGCCGCAGCTTCTTCCAGCTCCTTCTGCAAGTCTTCGAGGACGGGCTGCACCGTGCGCACGACGAATGGCAGGCCGATGAAGGTCAGCGCCACGAACACACCGAGCGGCGTGTAAGACACCTTGACACCGATCTGCGCCAGGTACTGGCCGATCCAGCCGTTGGCCGCGTACAGCGAGGTCAGCGCGATGCCCGCGACCGCCGTGGGCAGCGCGAACGGCAGGTCCACCAGCGCATCGATGAGGCGCTTGAACGGGAACTCATAGCGCACCAGCACCCAGGCCACGACCAGGCCGAAGAGCGAGTTCACCAGCGCTGCCGCCAGCGAGGCGCCGAAGGTCAGCCGGTACGACGCGACGACGCGCGGCGAGGTCACGGCGTCCCAGAACGCCGGCCAGGTCATCGTGAACGTCTTCAAGAACGCTGCCGACAGCGGCACCAGGACGATGAGGCCGAGATACAGCAGCGTGAAGCCCAGCGCCAGGTCGAAGCCGGGCAATACGCTGTGGCGCTTGAGCAGGGTGCGAGACAGGAACACGGCGTGCTTCTTCAGCGCTTGGCGGTGGCGACGATCTGGTCGTACAGGCCGCCGTCGTCGAAGTGGTCCTTCTGCGCTTTCTTCCAGCCGCCGAAGAGTTCGTCGACGGTGAACAGCTGCAGCTTGGGGAATTGCTTCGAGTACTTCGCGAGGACCTTGGCCGAGCGCGGCCGCAGGCTGTGCTTCGCGGCGAGCTCCTGGCCTTCGTCGGACCACAGGTACTTCAGGTAGGCCTCGGCGAGCTTGCGCGTGCCGCGCTTGTCCACGACCTTGTCGACCACGGTCACCGGGTTCTCGGCCAGGATGCTCCAGCCCGGGTACACCGCTTCGAAGTCGTTGCCGAATTCGCGCAGGATCAGCGGCACCTCGCTCTCGAAGGTGGCGAGCGCGTCGCCGAGCTTGCGCTGCGCAAACGTCGTCGTGGCCGCACGGCCGCCGCCGTCGAGCACCGGCACGTTGGCGAAGATGCGGCGCACCAGCGCCTGCGCAGCACTCGCGTTCACACCCTTCTTCAGCGCCGCGCCCCAGGCCGCGAGGTAGGTGTAGCGGCCGTTGCCCGAGGTCTTCGGGTTCGGGATGATCACCGAGATGCCGGCACGCCCGAGGTCGTCCCAGTCGCGGATCTGCTTCGGGTTGCCCTTGCGCACCAGGATCACCGAAGTGGACGTGGTCGGTGCGCTGTTGTCCGGCAGGCGCTTGGCCCAGTCGGCCGGGATCAGGTTGCCGCGGTCGTGCAGCACGTCGATGTCGTTGGCCTGGTTCATCGTCAGCACGTCGGCCTCGAGGCCGTCGACGACGCTGCGCGCCTGCTTGCTGGAGCCGCCATGCGACTGGTTCAGCGTCACGTCCTCGCCGGTGGTCTTCTTCCAGTACGCGGCGAACAGCGCGTTGTATTCCTTGTAGAACTCGCGCGAAACGTCGTAGCTGACGTTGAGCAGCGTCTGGCCGGCGGCGTGCGCACTTTGGCCCATGCCCGTCAACAGGGTGCCAACCGCCAGGCCGAGGATGGATCGGCGAGGAAGGCAGAGAGATCGGTGGATGGGCATCGAGTGTCGGCGGTCGCAAGGAGGCGAAGCGGTGAATGCTACGGATGCGGCCACTTTCGGGAAACGACTGAAATCCAACTTGCTTATGCGCAAATCGATTAAGCGCATGTTGGCCGCCGAGCCATGCCTCGAACGGTTTACGCATATGAAAGCTCGCATTCCTTCGTTCCTGCATCAAGAGCCGGTGCCTAAGCTGGCGCTCTGCTGGTCATAGCCACCCATTCGGCGGCCAGCCCGCACCCTCGAACCAGGAGACGCCATGTCCGCCGTGCTTGCCGACACTTCACTTCATCCCGTTCTGGAGCGTGCCCGTCACGAGGCCCGCGCCGCTGCACTCCCCTTTGCCGGCAGCGTGCCGCCACTCGATGCCTGGGCGCTGGTGCAAGCCGGCGCGGCGGTGCTCGTCGATGTGCGCTCGGCCGAGGAGCGCAAGTTCGTCGGTCAGGTGCCGGGGGCCGCGCACGTGGCCTGGGCCAGCGGCACCAGCCTGACACGCAACCCGCGCTTCGTGCGCGAGCTCGAGGCCAAAGTGCGCAAGGACGAGCCGGTGCTGCTGCTGTGCCGCAGCGGCAAGCGTTCGGCCCTGGCTGCCGAGGCCGCCACGAAGGCCGGCTTCGCCAATGTGTTCAATGTGCTCGAAGGCTTTGAAGGCGAGCTCAACGACGCGCAACAACGCGGCACCGGCGACGGCTGGCGCTTCCGCGGCCTGCCCTGGATTCAGGATTGAGGCCGCAGGCCGCCCACCATGCAGCTCGATCAACCCAGCCCCATGGCCCTCATCAATGTCGACCCTCACGGCTTCGATCCCTACCGCAGCGGAACTGGGGGGACGAACGGCACGTCGGTTCGCCATGGCGTGTCGCTGGATTTGGCCAGCGTCGTCGCGCAACTGCGCGAGGTGCGCGAGCAGTGGCGTCACGCGCAAAAGCGCCCGCGCGACATCGGCGGGCGCGAGCTGCCGTCGCGCGAGGCCTTGTCGGCCATCGCGCTTGCGTTGCGCGGTGCCTTGTTTCCGATGCGGCTCGGGCCGCCCGACCTGCGCCAAGAGAGCGAGGACTATTACGTCGGCCACACGCTGGACGCGGTGCTCAGCGCCTTGTTGACCCAGGTGCGCCTGGAGCTGCGCTACCACGCCCGCCATGACGGCGACGCACTCGCCGCCACCGACGCCCGTTCGCTCGAAATCGTTCGCGACTTCGGGGCCGCGCTGCCCGGGATCCGCGCCCTGCTCGACAGCGATGTGCTGGCCGCCTTTCATGGCGACCCGGCAGCGCGCAGCGTCGATGAGGTGCTGCTGTGCTACCCGGGTATCCACGCGATGATCCACCACCGCATCGCGCACGAGCTGTACATGCTGGGCGTGCCCTTGCTCGCGCGCCTGGTCGCCGAGCTCGCGCATGGCGAGACCGGCATCGACATCCACCCGGGCGCCACGATCGGCCCCGGCTTCTTCATCGACCACGGTACTGGCGTCGTGATCGGCGAGACCGCGCTGATCGGCCGCAACGTGCGCCTCTATCAAGCGGTCACGCTGGGTGCGAAGCGCTTTGCGACCGATGACGACGGCCATCTTCAAAAGGGCGGCGCCAGGCACCCCATCGTCGAGGACGAGGTGGTGATCTATGCCGGCGCCACGATCCTCGGCCGCGTGACGATCGGCCATGGCTCGACCATCGGCGGCAACGTGTGGCTCACGCGCAGCGTGCCGCCGGGCAGCCGCATCGCGCAGGCCAATGCGCGAGACGACACCGCGGTCGAAAACGCAACGGCCTGATTTCTTCCCCGACCTCTTCATTCACTTCGCAAACACAGGACTCCTTCATGGCAGACACCTCCCCCGTGCAACGGGCTCTCGGCGACAACGCCGCGCGTCAGTTGGCCAACGCCACCAAGACCGCGCCAATTCTGTCGACCATCAGCCCGCGCTGGCTGACGCACCTGCTGCAATGGCTGCCGGTCGAGGCGGGCATCTACCGCCTGAACCAGGTCAAGGACCCGGAGGCCTTGAAGGTGCTGTGCGCCAAGCGCGACGAGTCCGAGCTGCCGACGACTTACGCCGACTACGACGAGCATCCGCGCGAATATTTCCTGAACGCCGTCAGCACGGTGCTGGACGTGCACACCCGCGTGTCCGACCTCTACAGCAGCCCGCACGACCAGATCAAGGAACAGTTGCGCCTGACGATCGAGACGATCAAGGAGAAGCAGGAAAGCGAGTTGATCAACAACGCCGACTACGGCCTGCTGGCCAGCATCGCGCCCGAACAGATCGTCTACCCGCTGACCGGTGCGCCGACACCCGACGACCTCGACGAGCTGCTCACCAAGGTGTGGAAGGAGCCGGCGTTCTTCCTGACGCACCCGCTGGCCATCGCTGCGTTCGGCCGCGAGTGCACACGACGCGGTGTGCCGCCGCCGACCGTGAGCCTGTTCGGCTCGCAGTTCCTCACCTGGCGCGGCATTCCGCTGATCCCGTCCGACAAGGTGCCGGTGGCCGACGGCAAGACGAAGATCATCCTGCTGCGCGTGGGCGACAAGCGCCAGGGTGTGGTCGGCCTGTACCAGCCAGGGCTCGCGGGCGAGCAAAGCCCGGGGCTGTCGGTGCGCTTCATGGGCATCAACCGCAACGCGATCGCGTCCTACCTGATCTCGCTGTACTGCTCGCTGGCGGTGCAGACGCCGGACGCGCTGGCGGTGCTCGAAGACGTGGAAGTCGGCAAGTACCACGAGTACCCGGACACCTACAAGTAAGCCGCATGCCCACGACCGATGTCCTGAACCCGGCGCCGCCGGCTGGCCTGCCCGACGTGACCGTGCTGGCGCAACTCGCGAACGAGTTCTTCGCCACGCTCCCGGGCCGATCCGCGGCCGGCGGCGTGCCGGTGACGACGAATCCGCAACCGGCCGGCGTGTCGCTGCCGCCCGGCATCCCGAACCCGTCCACGCCTTCTGCCGTGCCGTTCGGCGCGCTGCCGCCGGGCGCGAACCTGGTGCCGAACTCGCCGCAGAGCCCGGCCAACGCCGGCGCGTCCTTGCCCGCACTCGTGCCGCATGCGCAAGCGCCGAATGGCGTGCCGGATCACGCGCTCGTCGCCGCGCCCGGGTATGACGGCCGAGCCGGCAGCCACGTATTGGGCGTGCCCGAGGCACACGCGATCCCGGCGCCGACCGACGACCGCCTCGTCGCGCGCTCGTTCGGCTTGCCCGGCGAAGACGCACTGCGCGCGCTGCTCGGCGGTATCCCGACGCCGCCGGTGCAACCGACGGCGCCGACCGCTTCCGCACCGTCGTACTACTTCGTCACAGCGAACACACCGCCGCAGGCCGCACCATCAGCGCACCCGCCGTTCGACGTGAACGCCGTGCGCCGCGACTTCCCGATCCTGCAGGAGCGCGTCAACGGCCGCCAGCTCGTCTGGTTCGACAACGCCGCGACCACGC
>Ga0307515_10020321_pt1 | contig 11853 bp, 4 predicted proteins | sample 17_EM_MG_FD_194513 | JGI IMG/M metagenome (GOLD analysis project Ga0307515, IMG submission 194513) | Populus trichocarpa ectomycorrhiza microbial communities from riparian zone in the Pacific Northwest, United States - 17_EM | ecosystem: Host-associated > Plants > Roots > Unclassified | place...
CCCCCTCCTTTATTTTTTTATCATAACAGCTTTTAGGTTTGAGACGCTGCCTAAGATTAATTTTATTTGAGGGATGGATGGCTTCCTGTTTTTAAAAGAAAAACGTGGGGTAGTTTAAGTTTTGTTGCTTCTTGAGGATATGTTTAGCTTGTTTGGTGTTGTGGTAGTGGTTGTGGTTAAAAGTATTTTTTACTTAAAAATATATTAAAATAATATTTTTTTTATTTTTGAAATCAGCATATCAAAACGATCGAAAAATATAAAAAAATAATTTTTAGTAAAAAAAAAAATTTTGAATGTTGAGGGAATGCGGTTTCAATCGCATTCCCAAAAAAAAAAATTTACTTAAAATTAATATTTTTTAGTGTTTTGATATTGTTTTGATGTGCTGATATCAAAAATAATTTTTTAAAAATAAAAAAAATATCATCTTAATATATTTCTAAATAAAAAATATTTTAAACCGCAACTGCTATTACAATCTAGCTCGAATGCTGGGATTTTCTTAATTACACTCATTCCATTTTGATCTCTTAAAAGATAAATCCTGCTTAGGCCTTCTGTTTATGGCTGTTCCCTTCGCCCGTTGGTCCGTTTTCTTCCACCAAGGCATGTGTTTTTTATAGATAAAAGGGCCCATATGGTTTCCCTTGTATAAGGCTTGCACTGGTTCTGGGCTAGGTTGTGAAGCCTAGTCCACGTGGCTAGGCCCTTTAAACCTTGTTTAGTGGTGCAAATCTCTATAAAGAAAAAAAAAAATTTATCTATAATATCTTTGATAAATATACCCTTATGAATTTTTGACAGTTTTGTTGGTTGATTTTTTCTTTTATTTTTTATTAAACAAACCCTAAATGACTTTAAAAAATTATGAAAAATTCAGGGATCTTTTTTAAAATTATTTGTGGGTTTTTCGTGTATTTTTCAACTATTTTATTTTATATTTGGGTTGTAGATTTACACTGCAAGATACTAACTCAGTATTAAATATACATGTTTTTCTTCAAAATATCAGAGAAATAAATAAATAATCCTTATTTAAAAAAATAAAAAATATTTTTTTATTTGTATGCATACGGCTAAATTTTAAAAAATTTCATGTATATTTTATAAAAAAAATTAAAAAAATTACATTTTTTTTTTCATACTTTGAAAAATATAAAAATCAGTTAATGGGTATCATAACAATTTTGTGATTATCCATTAGAATTTGATAAAAATTTCAAAAACACTGCAAAAATCAATTTGTTTAATTAATATTTGGAGTATGAATTTTACAATGTAATGCATATTCTCGGTGTTAAACTAAGTGAATTGACAAAAATAAAATGTTAAGAATTAATTGTAAACTTTAATATTTGAGAATATAAAAATACACTGTAAAGTATATTCTAAGGCATTAAAGATATAAAATAGAAATAAATACACTATTAAATTTTGGACTTTAAAATTGTTAGGTTTTAGCCTAATAAGATATATATTTTCTTTATGTTGAGAACTTTTCTTGAACTTTAAATGAACTAACGAATAAAAACACGACTTAGAAAAACAATCAATAATACAACTTATCATAAGTAAATTGTATTGGAGGATGCGTTTTTTTATGCACGATTAGTCTTTTTATCCAGACTTTTGTATACCGGTAGATTTTCTAGTAATTATAATATTAGATGGCGAATCATTAACCATTCAAATTATAATTTCATGACTAGTCCCAACATATTCAGAATTCTCTCACTTCAGGAGGAAGATTTTCCATTCAACACTATGTATATCACGACAATAGTAGTGGTAAGGAAATAGTAGAAAAAGAAGACAAGTTTTGTGGGCATATATACTTTTTCTTTCTTATTATAAAAAAAATAGTATGTTTCATGTCTACTGTCATAATGTGTTAAAAATAAAAAAACAAATAAGAATATAAAATATTCATAATAAATTTTAAAAGAGAAATTTTCTTACTAGGAATTTTTTTTAATTGTTAAAATACAAAATAAGTAATTTATTTATATAAAAAAATAAGAACATTAAAGAATACTATATTGTCATAAAAAACAAAATGCTAAAATTAAGAATTATGAAAGTGCAAAATACTCATTCAATATATATAATTTTACATTTCATAACCCATTAAACCTTTTTATTTAATTTCTTAGATTCCATCATTACCGTTTTTTCTCTCTTTCTCTCTCTTTTTTTTTTAAATCACATCGTCATAATAAGCTAAGAGGACGGAGTAGACCCGACACATGTAAAGTCGGATCCAAGTAATCCACCTACTGGTCAGAGCCTCGTCTCTCGTGTCTCTCTCCCTCTTTTGCAACGACGCACCTAATTGCAGAGACCTCGAATCCAACAAAAAACCGACTGGTAGAGAGACCTAACAGCCAACGCACCCGAAAAGATATAACAGAGACCCAAAAAGATAAAAATAAAAAAACCCTCTCTCTTCCTCTTCCTCTCACGTAATTACGAAATTCCAAATATGTCCTCATCCGATTCCAACTCCTCCTCCGTTGACGATCCCAACCCTAACCCCAAGCCTTTGGATTACCAATTCGAAACCCTAAACCTTGAGCAAGGATCCGGTAGCACCATCATCCAAAACGACGTCGACGAAGAAGGACGACAACAAGATCAAGGCTCCTCTTTAAATGGATCGCTGAATGTAAACAGTAACAATAACGAACAAGATGACAGAATTGGCCTCGTCAGGAGTGTCGTGTTGAGGCGGACGAACTCGGAGGTGGAGGTGGACGTGAACGGGCCTTCCAGCCCGAGCAGTAGTGGATACGCCGGCGAGAGAGGGAGCAGTGGCGTCAGTGAGGATGATGAGATAGAGGAGGTTGCAATTGATAGTGCTCTCCATGAGGTTTTTGATTCACAAGCTGCCTGGTTGCCTGGCAAACGTCATGTCGATGAGGTACTCTTTGGTTTTTCACCTTTATTTTTCTTCGTATTAAAAGCATGGATTAATTGTGAATTTTTTAGATTACTGATTGTTAATAGATTGAACTTGGTGGAATTTACTATATCTATGCTGAAATTTGATTTGTGAAACTTTGAACAAAGAGAAATTAGCTTTGTAAATTTCCTGTTTTTGATAGTGAGTAGCAAGGTTTCTATGCAAAATTGATTAATGCACTGGCATTGTGGTTAAAGGAAGCTCATAATTAAGACTCTGGGTCTTTGTTTCTTGACCTCCTTGCATGGCCTGTGTGGATGAAAATCTTTAATCTCCATTAGGGGTGGGCCTTTTTATACCTCTAGATAGATTTATCTGGGAATAGTGCTGGTGTGATATTTTCTTTGTTTCTTTTCTTAGTTTTTACCTTTCTAGTTATGGGAGAGAGCATTATAGGTGGTTTATAAGTTTTGATTTTGACATGTAGACCAAAAATCAGTTTTGCTGCTGGATTCTTTAGAAGTCATTATTGTAAAGAATAGTTCTCCTTAAAAGTATATGCTTTTGGTAGTTTTGCTTAAGATTTTCTTAGGTATCAGAAGATTTTATTAATTAAAAAAAAAGGGCAGAGTAGTTATGCTTAGATGTTTGCCAAACTTGACTGGGTTTGTCAAGCAATAATTTTCTTTAAAACACATGCCTTTGGAACCATGTAACTTAAATTTGAGGATTCTCTTGTGTTTTAAAATAGTGGGAGAAGGTTCTCATCAAACAAGCAATAGAACATGAACCAAGCACCCACTGAATTTCACATACTCATTGAGGGATGCCAAACAGATTGTCTAAAGGTCAATGTGCAAAATATGTGACAGCCATTTCCCTCACATAGGCCTGCTGACTTGATTAATAGCATGTTTCATCTAGAGAATTTTAAATCAAGCAATCCAACAAGCACTGATTTTTGTGCTGGAAAGTTTATTAGAAAATTTTGGAATAGGTAAAAAATTCCCGTTATCCTGCAATTTTAAGAACATTTTCATGTTTGTGTGGTGTTATATGCACAGTTAACATGAAAAGGAAAAGGGCAAAACAAGCCATAATTATTAGCCAGTCCCTCAATAATTTTGATCTAATGCCTTCTATTGTGATCACTGAGGGGAGACAGTTTTCAGTTTTGGAATGGACAAATGATTGGAAACTAAGCTTCAGGACAATCCTGACTGCACCCACAGAGCTTCAGGACAGGGCTTTGACACCTTCTCTTCCCTGTACCCAGTTGCAATTGCATTGCCTATCTTTTCATCTTCAAATTGAAGTTCCAATATTGTTTTAGCCATATCAGAGTCTTGCGAAAAGCTCGTCTTGTACATTGTGCTAATGTGGTCATTTATTTGTCAAATTGAGGAGAAATTATTTTAGTATCACAACACGCACAAATAGTCAAAAGATTGGTCAAAGGAAAGAAAGCAAAAGCACTTAATCACAAGAAAAGCAGAAGATAGAAAGAAAGAAAGAAAGTAGACGACAGGAGGACACATATATGTATTTTGCATTGTTTAAGTCCTGGTTGTCGGTTACTAGTGAATGATATTTGCATCTTTCAATGGTTAAGCATATATCTGAAATTTCATTTCAATTGTGTATGTTTATCATTTTTACCTACTGTTTGTACATGACAAAAAGAAGACTCCTGCAATATTACACCCTGTTTGATTAATAAATGAAGTGCAGGATGATGCTTCCATATCATGGAGGAAAAGGAAGAAGCATTTTTTTATATTGAGTCACTCTGGAAAACCAATATATTCCAGGTTTGGTGCAACTATTTCTTATTCATACTGATGCAAACCATAGTGTAATCTATCACCTTTTGTTTCAGTGTCTTAGCTTTCTGCTCAAATTCTTTTATTAACTTACAGATATGGAGATGAACACAAGCTAGCAGGATTTTCAGCGACACTGCAGGCCATAATTTCATTTGTGGAGAATGGGTACTGGATGAACCCGTGAACTCTCAATTTCTTCAATGACCATCCTTTGAATTCCTTTTACTCTAAAGTGCATTCTTTTGAGGACTTACAATAGATTCATTCATTATTTGCTTTTCAGGGGGGATCGTGTCAAATTGGTTAGGGCAGGAAAGCACCAGGTTTGTTCATATTTTATCACGTGGCCTTCAAAAAATTGATCCTCTTCTTCGTTGTCTAATCAATCCTTTGTTCTCTGACCTAGATCGAAAATAGAACCTTTTTTTGTCCTCCTGCTAATTTAATTTGCCCAAGCTCTTTTTTTTTTCAATCATTAAAAAATAAAAGAATATCCTCTTATTTTTTGGAGATGATTTTAAATAGCTCCAAGTTAATATGCTACTCCAAAGTTTTCATAGCAATTTCCTCAATCGTGCATGTGTTTTGTGGAAGCGTCTTCTCGAAGCTCTCTGGTCGGTGAAAGACCGAAGAGCATCTACCTCAAACAAACCAAGTCTGTTACTTCTATCTTGTTGGAGTGGGATTTCTTAGTAGGAGCATGAGATAAATCTACTTAACATCTACCAATTTGTGAACTCCGAATGTTTTCTTTTGGGTTCAGGTGGTTTTTCTTGTAAAAGGACCAATTTACTTGGTGTGCATCAGCTGCACGGAACAGCCATATGAATCATTGAGGGGGGAATTGGAGCTTATTTATGGTCAGGTAGCATTAATTCCACTACTCCACTTTTCTATGTGCTGACTTTCTAATTATGTTTACATTTTTTGAAATGGATCAAAAACTCCTCTCCTGATGTTCATATTTTCTTATGTTTTTTGTCTAAATGATGCAGATGATACTCATTTTAACAAAGTCGGTTAATAGATGTTTTGAGAAAAATCCGAAGTTTGATATGACTCCATTGCTTGGAGGAACGGATGTTGTCTTCTCATCTCTCATCCATTCATTTAGTTGGTTTGTTCTCTGCTCCCTTTTCTCATGGCTCCTTTTGCTGGTGTTGAAAAATAGAAATATGTCTCTGCTTCTGATGGTTGGAGTTCTTTTTTTGCTGCTTGCTTTGTTGATTTTGTGGGAGTCTTTAAATTGCTGAAGCAAAACAGTGGATCTCATGGATGCAGATTTATTAATTAAGACCTCTCTGCTTTAATCCCCATACCCAAAAGAAAAGACACATTGTTGTAGATTGTGTATGAACAATGTGACAGAACTGGATATCATTCTCTTATCTTTGTAATACAAGAAATGTGATTAAGGCTAAATATTGTTCTTATAAAACACTTTCTTATAATACCTACCAAAATAACCTTCATAATAAAAAGTTTTAAGAACTTGTACTCAGAAGTTACGATTTGTACTTGTTCTGTTCTTTTTATAGACAATGCTGACAAATTCTAATATGTATTAATTATTAAGGAACGAGCAAAGATATTTGGTGGCCAACTGTCTGGATTGGCAAGTAACTATCCAAAAAACTAAAACCCGCCCATTCAGGCCAGTTTTGGTGGATGTTCATATGGTTCTGTTGCCATCTCTGGTAACCAGCAAAGCAGTGGTATTAGTTGAACTATCCTATCTATTTTAGGTAGACAATACTGCTAGGTTCTTGAACTATGATAGAGGTTCTGTTCCCCATTATTTTTCCTTGTCATTGACAATCGGTGAGTTGAAATACTTATTTTCAGTTTCTCCCGCTTTACAAGAATGTAATTGTCTGCCATTTTCCTGTTTGTTTTTATTGAATTATTTAACTGATGTTTTCATTTCCTCTTGTCCTGAAATAAGATGCAAAGTGCATGTCTTTGTACCCCTATTTTGAATTGGATGGTGCTGGAATTCTTGCTTCTTTCTTGTCAGGAATCCAGCAACATTTCTCCATGCATACACTTGTCTTCCCCTTGCTTATGGAACGAGGCAAGCTGCAGGTGCTATACTGCATGATGTTGCTGATTCTGGTGTTCTCTTTGCAATATTAATGTGCAAACACAAAGTAAATACCTGCTCTTTTCCCCATTCTTCTTGTTTTTCCCCTTTTTTGGCTTTAAGAAACATCTATCTCTTAAAAACTGCATTTATTTTCTAGTTTGAATTTCCTTTAGTTGCTGTAGCACTTTATTACTTGAGGCTTAATTTCAGGTTGTTAGTCTTGTTGGTGCTCAAAAAGCTTCTCTTCATCCTGATGACATGCTGCTACTTTCCAACTTCATAATGTCTTCAGAATCATTTAGGCAAGTAAAATGGACTTTCATTAGACTTCTGTTATCCCATTCGTTTCTCTCTCTGTTGAGAAATCTTTTAGTCTCTTGTTAAGAACCTGCTATGGGCATTTTGATGGTGCGAAATGACTTTGGAATTTTCGATAGGCTAGTACCTCTGTTTGTAACAATTGAATCTCATCTCTTTATGGGTTTTTCAATTGCTCTGAAATCAGCAATGCCACATTTGAGCCCAAAGAGGTCAGTGAGCTTCCAAGAGATGGCATTTCCAAGTCCTTTCTCACTAGTACTTGTTATTTCTATCCTAACCTATGGATGGCACTTCCAAGTTCTTCCAATAGAAAATGCATGGGTCACAATAATTAAAAACAGAAAAAGTTATCTCTCATTAGTGCTTGTTATTTCTATCTTAACTTGGTTGGCATTTCCAAGTTATTTCTTGAGACTCTGGCTGACATGTTCTTTTAACTTTATGCAGGACATCTGAATCTTTCTCGCCAATTTGCCTGCCAAGATATAACCCAATGGCATTTTTGTATGCTTATGTCCGTTATCTTGATGTGAGAGAAATTTTGTTTAACAGCATTTCTTCTTGAGCACATTCAATTTCATACTCCTGTTTTTCTGGACAGTGATTGTAGGAGACAATCGATATATACAATTTTTTGATCCACATTAAATGATGTGTTTGTACTTCTAAGTGTCGTCAGAGTTGATAGAAATTGGCATGACCTTAATCTTGTTGCAGGTTGACACATACTTGATGTTGCTTACCACTAGTTCAGATGCCTTTCATCATCTTAAGGATTGCAGGTAAGCAATTTACTCTATGATTTGTGTATTTTGGATTGAGATAAGTGGAGGGAAATTGAGCTTATTTAGGTATTTGATTCATGAGAATTGCTGAGAGGAGAAAAATGACAAGTTGTTTCTCTCTGAAAGAGACTTTCAGAATAAGTGAAGAGATGTTTTGGTGTACTAACTACTTTTTTTCCCACATGATCAAAATCTATGTGATATATAATAATAGCTTAAAATGCAACTTTCTTTTGGACAAAAAAGTCAAACTTGTGCATTATTCAATAAATTCCCAAATCATCAACTTAAGTGATAACCAGAGCTACATCTTATTGTCTCCTAATGACTGAACCTTTATTGTATATTTTCACCATAAATTACGTGTGCAGGATTTTCTTATACTAAACCCAAATTAATTAAATTAATCATGGCTTAGATTTTATTGTTAATACAAGTTGAAATGCCCATTGCAAGTGAGCAGTTACAGTGTTAAAATAAGGAAACAAATAATCCCGCTAATGTCAAGTAAAGTCATTACTATTTCATCACTTTTACTTTGCTTATTGTTGAAATTACATTGAGATCAGTAAAATTTCACTTCTCGTAACTTTAATATTTCTAACACTGTTAGGAAATTATTTTACTGGGTATGAAGGTGTTTTAGAGTTCGAAATTACCTCGCAGTTTCTACCTGATTTTCAGCATGCAATAAGAGTGGTAGGAGTTGGTTTTATTACCCAATATGCTTTTAATGAAATTAAATCTTAGTTATCATGGAGTGCGTGGTTCTTTTAGTTTTGTGTTCACATTCTATTATGTATTAAAAAATTTGACAATTTTTATAGGATTCGTATCGAAATGGTTCTTTTGAAGTCAAATGTTCTTAGCGAAGTTCAGAGGTCCATGCTGGATGGTGGGATGCATGTTGAGGATTTGCCTGCCGATCCATTGTCTCGTCCTGGATCTGCTTCGCCTCATTTTGGGGAGCATCAGGAACCGACCGATTCTCCTAGGAGATTTAGGGAACCATTTGCTGGGATTGGTGGTCCTGCTGGACTTTGGCATTTCATATATCGTAGTATCTATCTGGAGCAATATATATCTTCTGAGTTTTCGGCACCAATTAATAGTCCACAACAGCAGAAAAGGTAAAGCTGCTGAATCTTTGGGTCTTTTTGTTGAAAGAAATTTCAAATGCCCTTCATGGTTGACCATGCTCTGGCCATCTGCTATCAGTTCAAAACTAAAATCCTCATTTGCAGATTGTACAGGGCTTACCAGAAACTTTACGCTTCGATGCATGATAAAGGCAACGGGGCGCACAAAACACAGTTTAGAAGAGATGAGAATTATGGTAAACTATGTTTTATTTATGTTATGTTTTAAAAAAAAAAAAAATTATCAGATCCACATAGTACAAAATATATCAATGCGTGCATTTATATGCTCCATAGTTTATGAAATTATGGAAGATCCATTAGTATGCATTTATCTATAGTAAGCACAAATGAAGAAAGTGTTTTCTTGTCTTGGTAGACGTGCTTTTAAATATCCATTTTGCATATATATAATATTCCTTCAAGGTGATGGTGGCAGTAGATTTATGGATCAAGCAATTTATTTCTGTGCATATGACTTAGAATTTGAATAACCATGCTAAATATCTTGCAAAGGTCATTTTTATTGTTCTGATTGATGATTGATATTTTGTTCAACAAACCTCATTTTTTGCTGTCTGAAATTCTACCCTAATCATGTTCCTTGATGTTTGTTTCAATGGCTCAATTTTTAGCACTGGTTCAAATTACTTTCATGGTGAAATTGTATCTACTTTGTGTGACAGTTCTCCTCTGTTGGGTCACCCCAGATTTTGAGCTTTATGCGACATTTGATCCACTTGCAGACAAGGTTTGACATTTTCTCATGCATGTTTAAGTTCTTCCTTTGTATTCTAAAAACTGTAGACAACTATAAATTATAATCTACTATCGAACAAGATATTTCTTCGGCACACCAGATAAGCTTCCAGGATCATTAATTGTGAAGGGCTGAAGGCCAAGCTCATTATTGTTTTGATGTCATCTTTTGATGTCCTCATAATTTGGAGGGTGACCTGTTCTCCAAATTCCAAATTGATCTCGTGTATTCTCATTTTTTTCATTATTATATTCTTGTTTCATTTAAAATACTTTTATCTTAATTATGTTGCCGTGATCAGACTAGATCGTTCTGCTTGCTGCTCCTCTTAAAATAACTCTGCAAATGGATTGCATGGTCCTTCTTGGTATATTTTTGGCACAATCTAGATGCAATGCTGACTTCTTAACTGTATTGAATTTGCAGGGTTTGGCAATAAAGACTTGCAACAGGGTCTGTCAATGGGTGAAAGATGTTGAAAATGAGATATTTTTGCTGGGAGCAAGCCCCTTTTCATGGTGACCCCAAAAATATCTTGTAACACAGCATGTATACTAGGGTTTGTTTATTCAATAAAATCCCACATTTAATTTCTGTGAATCTCACGTTTAATTTAAGCGTGCCAATAGTTTACCAAAAATCTGTTTCATTTACTTTCCAAAGGCTTGCATACAGTTGCAGCCTCATGTTGTCACCAGAAATTGTAGTAGTCCTTGCAATATCAGATCGTTGGTAGGCAACTCAACGAATATTAGATTTGGTGTACACTCCTGTGGAATTGGGTATAAGTTGGGAAGCCAAAACTTCCTCTTTTTTCTTCTTTTTCAAGCCTAGGCTTCCAGAGTATTCTTGTTTGTTTGTTTCAACGTAGTAGTGAAGAACTCGAGGAAAGGCGATTAGCTGCGAACGCTTGGACCTGATTATACGACTCCCGCCTGTAAATCTGCCGCTGGGTGCTATCAGAACATCTACAGATTGCAGGTCAAAGCTAACCCTCAATTAAATATGAAATAAAATTTGAGATTTTTTCCCGTGTTTATCCATTTATCAGGACAACAATATAATTGTCAATATAACGAGTCTTTCTGTTGATTACTGACGATTTGATCTAGGGTGCGGAATTTCACTGGGCAAGGATCTTGGCTGAAGTGAAGGTTCAAGACTGTTAGGAAATGTCTGATTGATGATACTTCGAAAAACATAAGCTAGCTAGGCAGTTTTATTCAGAAGAAATCAAGATGTTTTTGAATGATTATTTAAGTAGTGTTTGAGAATGCGGTTGAAATCATGTTTTTTAAAAAATAAATTTTAAAAAAATTCATTTAAAATTATTTTTTTAATATTTTCATATTTTTTTGGTATATTGATGTTAAAAATAATTTATAAAAAATAAAAAAAATATTATTTTGATGCATTTCTAAACTAAAAACACTTTGAACTGCAACCGCTATCACATTTTCAATCACCTTTCTCTTAATAAAACTAAATTTTACATTAGGGTGCCAACTCAACTTCTCTCTTTTTTTTCTTTTTTAATTTTCTTTCTTAATATTTGCTTGATTTTAAATGTTTTTATAAATTATTTCGATTTGTTTTCTATAAGATTATCGTTGTTTTAAATGAATATCCTGAAATTTAGAAAATACTTGATTTTACAAGTATTTATTTTTGTTATTATATAATTAAGTAAAAATAAATAAATTTAGAGAAGTCACTAACCTGAATTATGAGAACTCCAAAGCTCAAGTCAATTAAATATGCCTTCATTTTAATGTTAAAAAAAATATTTGAAGTTATTTTTTAAGTCAAATAATATTTTTTTACAAGTTGTTCGAGTTACATTAAACCAAACCGTTAAATTAACTGGATCATCTCATAATAAGTAACAATAACACAATAGATAAAATGTACAGTGGGGAAAATTTAAAATTTACTTATGGAACCGGTTAAATAAGCCCATTTTTCATTATCTAAGACCGAAGTCGTATCCTGCCTCTTTTCAAAGATTGCTCCAACGTTCATTTTTTTTCA
>Ga0307515_10020322_pt1 | contig 11852 bp, 5 predicted proteins | sample 17_EM_MG_FD_194513 | JGI IMG/M metagenome (GOLD analysis project Ga0307515, IMG submission 194513) | Populus trichocarpa ectomycorrhiza microbial communities from riparian zone in the Pacific Northwest, United States - 17_EM | ecosystem: Host-associated > Plants > Roots > Unclassified | place...
AATTCCAGCAAGAAGGGGAACTAGAGATGATATACTGCACTTCAAAAGAGCAATTAGCAGACCTGTTCACCAAGCCTTTAGCTAAAGATAGATTTGAAGATCTAAGGGAGATGATAGGAATGTGTAGCTTTGGAACCAAGGAGGAGTGTTGAAGTTAGGCACCAAAGCTGAAATTAATGTCTCAGCCATATGTTATCTTTCATTAATGTTTATCTATTAGTAACATCATTATCTTAATGTTGTTTAGTCAGTTTTTACTTCTTTAGATATGAAACCTATTTAGGATAAGTTACATAACTCTATAAATGAAGGAGTTTATGTTAGTTATGTTTCTTAATTGTATTGTGATTGATTTCATCTATAAATAAAAGCTAAGGGATGGCAGTAACCTACATGAAAAACATTCTGCTCTTTGTTCTTTGTTGCAAGTTCTTTGTTCTTTGTTTTTCTGGTTATCATCAACATTCAGTTCTTTATATACCGATTATCAACATAGGTGTGTTATCAACATAGGTGTGTTGTCAGTTAATGCTTTTCAAATATCTTTTCAAGTATGTCAGTAAAGGACCAGATAGGTGTAGAATGGATGTTGAAAAAGAGAAAAACGATGAGATTAAGGCCTATCTTAATTGTCATTTTATCTACCCATACGAAGCTGTCTGCCGGCTCTTAGAATTTGCTATTCATTCAAGAAATCCTCCAGTTGAACATCCGCAGGTTTATTACACAGATTTTCCAAACAAATTTGTTTGGGATTCCAAGTAGAAGTAGTGGACCGCAAGAGCAAAAGGGTTTAATCATGGTTGTCCAACATATGTTCATCCTGCAGCAAGTGAGTTATATTTTCTTAGATTGCTTTTGAACCATGTCAAGGGGGCATTAAGTTTTGATGACCTTAAAAATGTTTTTGGAATTATGCATCCTACATTCCAGCTTGCTTGCAAGTCTTTGGGTCTTTTAGGAGACGATAAAGAATGGGCAGATGCTTTATGCGAAGCTATTGCAACAGCAACATCTCCACAAATTAGACAAGTTTTTGTTAGTTTGGTTCTTTTCTACGAAGTTGGTGACCCAAATGGTTTTTTTCTTCAGTTCTGTAGATCCATGCATGATGATATTGTATGTTGTTTAAGATCATCTTTAAACATGCCAAATCTTCTAATGTCTGATGATGAACTTAGAAACTATGTGCTTTATAAGCTTGAATTGCTTTTTAATGCAACATCAACATCTCTTGAGAAGCATAAGCTTCCAATGCCTGATGAAAGATTGCTTATAGAAATAAGAAACAGATTATTAAGGAAGGAACTTAATTATGATGTTATCGATCTTAGATCACAACATTCAACAACTTTCCCATTGCTTAACCAGTGCCAAAGAAATGTCTATGAACATGTTGTTACAACTATCATAGAAAGAAAACAAGCTCTAATATTTGTTCATGGACATGAAATAACAGGAAAAACTTTTTTATGGCATACTATAATAAACAAAATACGGTCTGCAGGTTTAATTGTCTTTGCAGTTGCTTTACCTGGAATAGCATCATTATTATTGCTAGGTGGTCGAACAACGCCCTCACTCTTCAAGATTCCGCTCACTGTTTTTGAAACCTCATCATACGAGATAAAAAAGAATATGGACCTTTCACGTCTTCTTGAAATGACATCTCTTATTATTTGGGATGAAGCTCCAATAAATAACCGATGTTGCTTTGAGGTATTAGATCGTTCATTGCATGATGAACTTGCATGCAACGGTCCACACAATCAAAATCAACCATTTGGTGGCAAATCAATTTTATTAGGTGGGGATTTTAGGCAAATCTTGCCAGTTATTCCAAGAGGGACAAGAGAAGAAATCATCCATGCTTATTTCAGCAGCTCACCACTATGGCACAAATTTAAACTTTTCACACTCAATGAAAACACGTGACTCCCATCGGATGGGCTAAGTGATACCGAGAAAAAAGAGCTACAGTTGTTTGCCAAATGGATTCTTATGATTGGTAATGAAGAAATATCTGACATCCCATTTGAAGATGACTATGATGCATCCTTGATCAAGATATCAGCAGAACTGCTTCTGGATACAAGTTCCAACCCCATTGCATCCATGGTTTCTGCATTTTACCCTCACATCAGCAAACCATCACCTAAATCCTATCCATTTTCAAAAGAGAGCAATAGTCACACCAAAAAATGCTATAATTTCTGTGATTAATGATTTTATTCTTGACATGTCACCAGAAAGTAAGCATGTTTATCTAAGCAATGACAGTGTCTACACATCATCAAGCAATGCTGAGAATGCTGATTTATTGTACCCAGTTGAATTTATCAATCAGCTTGAATTTAATATTGTTCCTTCACATAAACTTTCCTTGAAAATAAGAACGACAATCATGTTATTATAAAATTTAAATCCATCAGCAGGTTTGTGCAATGGAACGAGGCTTTTAGTTACACAACTGGCCGAGAAAGTCATTAGAGCGCAAATAATAACAGGTTCCAAAATTGGCAACAATATGTTCATTCCAAGAATTGTATTCCAAGTAAATGATGGGAAATGTGCATACACAATCAAGAGGAGATAGTTTCCTATTCACTTATGCTATGCAATGACGATAAATAAAAGCCAAGGGCAATCATTAAAAATTATTAGAGTTTTTTTTAAAGATCAAGTTTTCACCCATGGCCAATTTTATGTAGCCCTTTTAAGAGTTACTTTGAAAAAAGGACTCAAGATAATCATGACAAAGAAAAGCCTATTGACTATGCAAGGAACATTGTTTACAATGATGTTATTAACGTTGTCACAAGAGAGTGATATAATAACATTGGAAATGCAAATCAAAATATATTTCCTAATGAACTCAGTTTAATCACTCTTTTTCAGGTCTATCCTTTAATCTTAATTTATTTTATTTATTTATTATTTGTATTTTAAATTTTGCTTAGCACATTCCATACATGATTATGCTATTTAGTATACCATTATCAATTTTTCATTCTCGGTTTATTGCTTTTCCTTATCATATACATAGTCTTTACCTAACATTTTTTAATATAGGGTCATGGCTGTACCGATTAAGGATATCAAGAAGTACACCTTTTATCCATTGATGAGAGTACGAGTTTGCCGTGTATTGATTGCAAAATTTCAAAAACAAGTCAGCAGTTTTAATTGCCTTTTCATCGACAATCAAGAATGATTACTTTTTTTTTTTATCTTCCCATTAACATTTTTTTTTTTCAAGTGCAATTAACATTTAAACTAAGAAACTGTTTAGGAACACGATGCAAATTATATTTTTAAAAAATTTAATTTTTTTGTTTTTTCTAAAATTTAATATAGTTTATATGTTTTGGATCGTTTTGATGTGCTGATGTTAAAAATAATTTTTAAAAAATAAAAAAACATCATTGACATGTATTTCGACACGAAAAGTTATTTGAAAAGCAACCGTTACTAAACTGTCAAATACCACCTAAATGTTATGTTTACTTTATTGTTTGTTTTATATTGACTCATGCTTCCTTTTTTTCACAACGCAAATGCAGTCATCTATTTCAAATTCAATTTTCATTGCACTTTTATCTCTTTTTGCATTAAATTGCCACTATTTTTTAAACGGTGGAGCTATTCAAGGATCATCAAAAGCAAGAAATGTTGCTCATTTCACTGACGCAATAGTTTAAGGTCTCTACTATATATGAAGTTAAGGGTCTTTACATCTATGAAAACATATCAACAAATATAGTCATTGATAACGACGGGGTTGTCGAACTTAAGTCTAGCGTCAAAACCAAAGCTATTGATCCTTTCACTCCTGTCGTGTCAAGATATTGTTTCAGGTTCATTGAATTTGCACATGTTCTCTCTCTAGAAAAGGGTTCAAGAGTTCTCACAAGTATAACAATGTTACTTTCATATTACATGTAACCTTTGCACAACTTTACTTTATTGTTCGCTATCCATGTATATCCATTTAAAACTAACATCTGCATTTACTTTTTTTATTTAGATGTTCTTGGAAGGCTCAAAGCTATTCAGTTGTTGGAGCAAGTATTGGTTCATGGCCAAACATTAGAGAACAAGAGGGAATTTATTTATACTTGAAAATATAAGGTTCAATAAAACACTTAATACGTTTTTTTCTCGATGTTCTTTTTTAACATATTTTCCCAATCTTATTGAGATGCACATAACTATATAGGGTGATAGCGTGAAGGATTTTGATGATTCTGCTCTTCAAACACTTAATTCGCCAATTATAATGGCTTTTGCAGCGTGTAATAGAGTACCGAGGTTTCAATACATTATATTACCTTAAAACTCCTACTACTTTTTTGTTTGTCATTATTTTTAGAATATATTTTCTTACTTGCACATCTCATTCCAATTCCAAATCTTTCATCTGTCAGCCAGCCTAATTTAAATGGGATAGCTGCTTCTATATGTTACATTAGAAGTGTTGCCTTACCATCATTAGTAGGTTTCTTCCTCATACTTCATTTAAATTTAACTTCTAATGATTGTTTTTTTTTTTTGGCTCATTTACTTGCATGTCAATTTTATCTTGACAGCTTCAACCAGCTACTTATTGAGTGTCAAAGAACCATCTCAACCCAATAGCTTAAGCTGTTAGGTGAGGTTCCGGGGATAGTGAGATTCGAACTCGAGACCACTTGGTCATCAAGGCTCTGATACCATATCAAAAAATCATCTCAACCTAATAGCTTAAGCTGTTAGGTAAGGTCACAGGATATGATTTATATTATATATAACATTGAGGTGTACCGACTTCCTTCATCCTGCAATGCTGTTTTGAAATTAGAAGACCAGATTCATGAGAATAGAAAGACAATTAGAGAAATCCTTTGTATGGAACCATATGAGCACAAGTTGAATATCTTTCTTGATATTCTTTCTTCTTTAATTTTTTTTAAACTAAACTTCATGCGTCATTTATCATGTATAGAAATTTATTCAATCTACTTTTTATATGAAACATGCACTAAATACATTTTACCTACACTATAACAGAATATGAGATTCACATGTCGTGCATCCATTACTGATTTTGATATCTTTAATGGATGGTGGTACCCAAGTTGTCCTCATTGCAACAAAAAACTTGGCGACCCTGCTAAGAATCCAGTTTGCATAGATCATGATGCAATAACATCTTTTCCTCTGCCATGGTAAATCTTTCAAAAAAATAATAATTCATGATCCATACACACACGTACGGTGGCATGTTTTCAAATGTATTAACTTTCATATATCCTTTTTACAATTTTCATGTATTTTTAAAGATAATGTTTTTCCTAAAAATGTATGTTTCAGTGAAGTTTAATTAATATACATTATTTTTTGGATTGTTGTTACTTTGTTTGCGTAATAAGATAGGTAAATACAAATAATAGAAAGAGAAGAGAAATAATTTAGGGAGCCAAATTGGAGTCAAGTATGAAAAGGGGTCTAAAATGATTAAGGACTAAAAAATAGTGGAATACTATGCAAAAACAAATATGAAAAATAGATAAGAATTTAAATAAAATTGGAAAATTGTAGGAAAGGTATCATGCATGCACATTAAAAAAAAATTAATTAATTAGAAATCAACAAATCAATAAGGAAACAATATAAAATTCCCTAGCAATATTTTTTTCCAGTTTAGTTTTTCCTATTTTTAGAAGATATAAACAATATAAATAGTTTTAACATTTGGTTGAGCTTTAGATGTAGCTAGATGTGCGACAATGGCTAGAATGAGCCTAATGGAGACGAATGTAAGAACTGGTCTACGAACCTCATAATGGATTCCCTCCTTTTATGTAAAGCCCTTAGTCACATATACCTTTCAATAGATCTGAACCGTTCTTAACCGTTTGGTTAGGGGCTTTTTTTATTTTTTTTTTAAAAAAAACAATAAAAATACTACCATGTCGAGAGGGGGGGGATGCATGTGTTGAGGAACTTTTTACGGTTCAAATATAAAATTATTAATTATTTTTAACACATGCATATTCCCCCACCCCATTAGAATAAAAAATCTTCAAAGATAAAATTAAAAACTATAAAAACTTTGAAAAAAAAACTTAAATTTAAACTCATGTTCTCTTGAACTTGGCAATCATCCAAGTCCAAGGTACTAAGACTTTGCAGTTGGCTAAGTCCAAGGTATAAATATTATTACGCTACCTTGGACTTCGTTGTCTGCCAAGTCCATATGTAGTGGGTCCAGCATGCGTACTAGACCCACGATACCTTGGACTTGGTTGCCTACTAAGTTTAGGAGTCCCTTGAACTTGGCCAATAGCCAAGTCCATGTACCGTGAACTTGGAGTCTAAGTGTAGTGAATCCGGCATTCGCACTGGATCTACGCTACCTTGGACTTGACCGCTGCCAAGTTCAAGTGTGGTGATTTCAGCATATGTGGTGGACCCACACTATCTTGGACTTGACTCGCTTAAAAAAACATTGATTTGATTTTAAGATTAAAATCAATTATTATTCTTATTATTACTATTACTACCACTAGTACTAGTACTAATACTATTACTACCACTAATCAATTTTTATTATTACTACCACCACAACCACCACCACTACAAATCAATTATTATTATTATTATTATCATCATTAGTAAAAAAAAAACTATTATTACTATTGAAGAAAAACCATAAATGTTTTTTAAAAAAGATTAAAAAATATAAGAACTTGGGCAGACAAGTTAAATATTATTATTAATATTATAAATATTTATTATTGAGTCTGGTATTGTAGTCAGACCCAACGCTCTTGGGTCTTAGATTTTTTTGATAATTTTTATGAAAATAAAAGGTTGACCCGCAGTGCAGTGGGGGCCATCTAATTAGTACATATCTAGAAGACGTCCGATACTGAACATAAGAGCTTGACCCAAAGATGTTCACCTCCCCTCTCTGTGAAGTTACTAATCAACATTAAAGGGGTGTTTAGGAGTGTAATAACGGTTGCTTTTCAAAGTTCTTTTTGCTCAGAAATACGTTAAAATAGTATTTCTTATTTTTTACATAAATACATTAAAATAATTGGAAAACACTAAAATAATTAATTTGAAATAAAAAAAATAAAAATAATTTAATTTTTTTCAAAAATATTTTTAAAATGTAAAACCAAACGAACTCTCAAATGTCTTCCTATCATAATTGGATGCTCAAAACAATTTTAGGCATGTTTATATATATCTAGTGAATAATTCACATGACAAAATCACACCACTAACCATGGCCTTGTCGTTCCTCTATGCGGAGTGGGATGGAGAATCTTTTATGGAAGGAGTGACGCGGTTGTCGGTGAAAGCATGATTTGTAGACGACAAACTAATGTGTCAATCAATGTGTAATAAAAGTCTAATACGATCGTCGTCGCACTAATGTGTTAATCAATGTGTACTTTCTACTATTCTTAATAGTTACATAGACATGGAAAGTGTCATTGGAGACATCTGGATGAAGCTACGAGGAAAAGAAAAATAAATCCGTTTATGATAATTAGAAATTTTAATTGTTCTTTAGATATTTTAGGTAAAAAAAATTAATTATGTTAAAGAAAAGATTAAGATTATGCTAAAATACTTTAAATAAAATAATTTTTTTCGTGTTTGTTTTTAATAATAAAATATTTAATTGCATGTACATTCTAAGATTTTTATCTAAATTTATATCTGTATATTATTAAAAATAAAATAAAAAATTATCAAAACCTAATGCAGTAATTTAGGATCCATGCCTAACTACATCATCTAATCTTTAATTTTGGAATACGTGTATTGGATCCAAATAAATGATAATTGTTAATACATTCGTAAATAGGCTTACATCAACAGAAAAATCATATAATAAAAAAATTATTATTTATTTTTTTGTGTTTTTTTAAAGTAAAAAGCCGTGTATTAATAATTTATATTATCTATTTGCCAATATTCTTAAATAATAATTAAATGATTCATTTATTCGAGGTAGGCTTTACAGATAACAAAAAAATTATTACACGATAAAATTATGGAAAACAAAAGAAAGAAGTCATAATTGTTTTTTACTTCTAGGTTTTTCATGTATTTTTAAAGATAATGTTTTTCCTGAAAAATGTATGTTTCAGTGAAGTTTAATTAATATACATTATTTTTTGGATTGTTGTTACTTTGTTTGCGTAATAAGATAGGTAAATACAAATAATAAAAAGAAAATAAAAATAATTTAGGGAGCCAAATTGGAGTCAAGTATGAAAAGGGGTCTAAAATGATTAAGGACTAAAAAATAGTGGAAGACTATGCAAAAAAAAAAAAATGAAATATAGTTAAGAAATTAAACAAAATTGGAAAATTGTAGGAAAGGTATCATGCACATTAAAAAAAATTTAATTAATTAGAAATCAACAAATCAATAAGGAAACAGTATAAAATACCTTAGCAATATTGTTTTTCCAGTTTAGTTTTTTCTATTTTTAGAGGATCTAAACAATATATATAGCGGGAAGTTGTAGATAGATATCAAGGGCCATTTGGTTAAAAGCTAAAATTTTTTAAAAAAACTAATTTACTTAAAACTAATTTTTTAAGTGTTTTGGGATTGTTTTGATGTATTGATATCAAAAATAAATTTTAAGGTTCCATTTGTTTCACGGAAAGTAGTTTTCTGGAAACTACTTTTCAAACTTTCATGTGTTTGTTTATCATTAAAAAAACTGGTCAACGAAAAACACTTTCCAGTTAAAGAAAAATTTAGCTTGGGTTCCAAGAAAGTGTTTTCATTTTATTTTGGGCGGAAAACACTTTCAAAATGTTGTGAAAAATTTAGAAATATCATATTATTTGCTAATTATATAAAATTTGATTCTCAAACTTTTTATTGCTATATATTTTGTTTTGAATCTTTTTTTTAATTTTATCCATTAGAATTTGATTTTTATATTAAATTTGGTCCTTATTTTTATGATTGTTATTTACTTTTTTTATTATTTTTTAATTGAAATTTTTTTTCTATCAATTTTGATCCTAATTCTTTTAATTGTTACTTATTTTATTTGAAATAATTTATGAAATTAGAATTATTATTATTTTAATTTCATCATCTTTTAATTTTTTTATCTGTTAGATTTTATCTCTATTATTTTGATTGTTATTTATTTTATTTGAGATAATTTATGAAATTATATTATTTTTTTTAATTTCATTCTCATTCAACTTTTTAATTTGTAAGATTTGTTTCTTGTTATTTTAATAAACTTGAAAAAAAAATATTAATAAATTATTTTCCAGATTATTTTTTATGACATAACTAAACAATGAAAAATATTTTTCAATTTTCATGAGATTACCAAATATCAAATATCATTTCAAGAATTTATTTTTAACCAAAAAAAAATAGTTACATGGATCACCAGATAGAAGTACCAATTAATCAGTCAAAACGAGAAGAAGAACATCATGATAAGGAGCAGGCTCAGCTATTTTCCTTCTGTTTTTTTCCTGGCACAGAAATGGCTCATTTCGATCAATCTGAAAACTATTGGTTGCCGAGTTCTATTAAAGGAGCAAGAGCTGAAACGAAAAAAACATATCCCACCCTCAATCTCTCTCTCTCTCTCTCTAGCTATCTCTATGGCATCACCGAACTCTGTAAAGATACTTGATATCTGCGAAGTGGCTGCCGCTTATGACTCTACCAAGTCAGCCACCGAAACAATACTCTCTCCTACTTTTTTTGAACTGTCAGGTCTCAGATTTCCTCCATCTGACTGCCTCTGCTTCTTCAAACTTACTGATTCAAACCCTACCTTCTTTCACTCTGTAATTTTCCCCAGTCTCAAACAATCACTTTCCCATGCACTCCTCCACTTCCTCCCTATCGTCGGCAGCCTAACATGGCCCCCTGAATCCTCCAGACCCATCTTTGTTTACCATCCTAAAAACGATTCCGTTTCAGTTACCCTTGCCGAGTGTAATGGTGATTTCGATCGCCTTATAGGCAATGGAATCCATGAAGCTGTTGAATCGCATCCTCATGCTCCCCAATTGGTCGCAACTGACACTAGGTCGCCATTATTGGCTTTACAAGTAACATTATTTCCTAACAAAGGCTTTTGCATTGGTATGGAAACGCACCATGCAATATTTGACGGGAAAAGCGCATCTATGTTCCTCAGAGCCTGGGCTTATACATGCAAATATATTGTCGAAAAAGGTGAAGCCCCACGTTTATTGCCAGAAGAAATCATCCCCAGTTTTGAATGGAAAAGTATCCAAGACTCAAAAGGGTTGGAGGAGAAGTACATTAACTTGTGGGCGACCATAGGGAAACGGTTAGAATCAGGTTCAGACTCGAACCCAAAAAGTGTGAAGCCGTTGACGAAACTTGAAGTGCAACCTAACTTGCTTCGAGCAAACTTTCATTTATCTAGTGAAGCCATTAAGAAGCTTAGAGAAAGTGTGTTGCGTTATCACCCGGAAGCAACAGACCCTACAAAACGACTTCATCTCTCCACTTATGTTCTGGCATGCTCTTATGTATTGATCTGTCTTGTCAAAGCAAGAGGAGGAGATGCCGACAGAGAGGTTTATTTTGCGTGGTCAGTGGATTGTAGAAGTCGTTTAGACCCTCCTCTTCCACCAAATCATTTTGGTGACACTGTTGTGGCTCGTCACATAGTTTCTAAAGCCGGAGATTTTATGCAGGAAAATGGATTAGCTATTATAGCCGAGAAGCTTAGCGCTTCCATAAACGGATTGGACAAGGGACTCCTTGAAGGTTCAAGTGAGAGGTTAGAGATGTTGTTAAGTTTGGGACCAGAAGTGCGACTAATTAGTGTTGCTGGAGCGACCGGATTAAAATTTTACAACACGGATTTTGGATGGGGAAATGTCGAGAAGGTGGAGCTCACATCCATAGATAGAACTGGAGCGTTTTCAGTGTTGGATATTGGAAATGGAAATGACCGAAGGACTGAAATTGGCGTGGCTTTGAAGAGGCCTGAAATGGAATCTTTTGCTTCTTTTTTCTGTAATGGCGTAGAAGTTATGCCATTCAAGCAAATTCAATGAAAAGAAAGAAGAGAAGGTTTTCTGTGTGAGATTGGTTTTTGTATTTTCAGTTCAAGCTCCATATCAATTACCTAGTTTGGTGCTAAATAAAGGAGACTATCCTAGATGTCATGTTATGTTCAAGCATTGCTAAATATGATTTCTGTAGAACTTATATTTTTTTTTTAAAGTGATAATTTAATTTTTATTGAAACAAAATGATTTTCCAGTAAATGTTTTCATTTTGTTATTAATTTTAAAAAACATAATATTTTTCTATGTCATTTATTTAATAAAAACCAAAAACATTATTATAAAAATTGATGTACCCAAAAAAATCAAAATGATTAAATAAAGATAAAAAATATACATCACTAATTAAAATCTTTTTATCTCGTTAATATACTCAATTGTTTTTTTTTTTAAACAACATTCTATCATCATTTCAAAAGAAAATTTCAATTCTCAAAATATAACACCCTAATGATTTTAATGCAAATATAATAAAAAATACAATAATATTAAATTGTTTATGCATTCTCGTGAAGAACTCTCATTAAATCCCAACCAATAATATTTGCAAATAGTTGGTTCCACTGTTATCCATTGTTCCCAGGAAAAAAAAGGTTGAATAAAATAACACTAACAAGAGGTTTTCGGCACCTAATACTCGTGTGAAAAGATTAAGTATAAAAAAATAAAGACCTTGTTTCAGATTTAAGGTTTCTGTGTGAGTGTGTCATGTTTTTAGAGAGAAAGAGATTGGAGAGAGAAATCAT
>Ga0307515_10020323_pt1 | contig 11852 bp, 5 predicted proteins | sample 17_EM_MG_FD_194513 | JGI IMG/M metagenome (GOLD analysis project Ga0307515, IMG submission 194513) | Populus trichocarpa ectomycorrhiza microbial communities from riparian zone in the Pacific Northwest, United States - 17_EM | ecosystem: Host-associated > Plants > Roots > Unclassified | place...
GGGTAGAGCTTTGATCACTGCTCTCAACAATTTACGTGGCGAAAATACTTACGCCATGGCTGCTTAATCTGTCCCTAGGATAGATAAGCTTATGCCGAGATAAGATCTCCGCAAGCCATCATCGCTCGTCTTCTCTGTTTTGCGGGAGGCGAATATGCGGTGTCGATCAGCAGAACTGGGCCGCGGTGTGGTTACGCATCGTTGTTAAGACAACAGTAACTACGGAGGAGTTTAGGCTGTTGCCTGCCTTGCGCTTCCCGACAATCAAAGTCAACTAAGCATGTAGAACGTACGCGTTTATCTTCTCTGGACCAGGGTTCGATTCCCTGCAGCTCCACCTGATGAGGAAGGATCAGATTTTTCTGGTCCTTTCTTTTTTTTGGCCTCTTAACTCATTGTTTTCACTATTATAGTTTCGATGGCAGGAGCATATGTGGGAGTTCGATATCCATTTTTTTCATAAACGAGTTTTTCGGTAGAAATCGAACTCACCATAAGCCTTTTTAGTCCGGTTTTTTACCTTAACATAAAGCTGTTCCAGGTTCTTTAAGTATTCCGTGCATCTCAGTACATACTTCCTGTTTACAGTAACTTCATCCATCGCAATTTTCTTGCGCTCCAATGAGGTCACTTTTTCTTCATACCTGGATTTTAAAGTTTTGAAGTCCAGCGAACTGATCTCTTTTTCCATCATTATATCCATTGCTTCAGTAATTTTCTCCTTTAGCCCGTCAATTTCCTTTTGAAGATTTGACTGGTGATCGTGGAATGTGGACATATTAAATTTGAAAAGATCATTCAAAACATCGGCATACAAATCCAACGTCTCTGCTTGTGCAGAGATGGATCGGAAGAGACTTACGAAATCAGTATTAACCTTTTCTGCTGGCCATCTCACTGTAGGGGTTCATTTTGATCGAGTGATCTGCATTATGTTGCGAGCGTTATTCTTTTTTGATTCTGGATTAAATTAGTAAGAATCCGGTTTACGAAGCTAGTGCGCCAAAACGTATTTATCATATCCGACTGGTAATGTTGCAAGAGGGCCGAGTAGGCTGAGCGCTAGAGGAAAATCGTTAAACTTATTCTTTTATATTCGGGAATGACCTTCGGAGATTTGCAAACATTATAATAAGTCTATTAACTTCATCAATTTTGAAAATGAGTATTAAAAATATTTTCTCAACACTGCTCTTTTTGTTGAGTGTGGAGTTCGCTGCGTTGGGTCAGGTAAAGGCTGCGTTACCGTATGGCTCTCTTCCAAGTGCAAACCAGATGCGATGGCAGGAAATGGAGTACTATGCTTTCGTGCATCTTTCCGTAAACACGTACACCGACATGGCTTGGGGAATGGGAGATGAAGATCCTGAAATATTTAATCCAAAAGATTTAGATTGTCGGCAATGGGCCAGGATTTGTAAAGAAGCCGGGATGAAGGGGATTATCATTACGGCAAAGCATCATAGCGGCTTTTGCCTGTGGCCTTCAAAATATACCGAGTATTCAATAAAAAATTCTCCATGGCGAAACGGCAAGGGTGACATCGTTCGTGAAATGGCTGATGCCTGTAAAGAATATGGATTGAAATTTGGCGTATACCTGTCGCCCTGGGATCGAAACCATCCCGACTATGGTAAGCCGGAATACATTACTTACTTCCGAAATCAACTGACGGAGTTGTTGACAAATTACGGTGAAGTTTTTGAAGTGTGGTTCGATGGTGCCAATGGAGGATCGGGATATTATGGCGGAGCAAATGAAACCCGTAAAATTGATCGTAATACCTATTACGATTGGAAAAATACCTATAGCCTTGTGCGCACACTTCAACCTAAGATCGTTGTCTGGAATGATGGAGGCGATCGGGCAGATCTTCGCTGGGTAGGCACCGAATCAGGGTATGTGGGAGAAACCAATTGGAGTCTGCTGAATGCCACAGGAGATGTGCCTGAAAATATGCTTCGTTATGGATTGGAAAATGGCAACACCTGGGTGCCCGGTGAGGTCAATACTTCGATCCGGCCGGAATGGTTCTATCATAAGAAAGAAGATAGTAAAGTAAAAACATTGCCTCAACTGATGGATATCTATTATAATTCTATTGGTCGCAACGCCACCCTTCTCCTCAACTTTCCCATCATGCCGAATGGGCTAATTCATAAGCAGGATGAAAAAGTTGTATTGGATTTAGCGGATGCGATTAAAAAAGCTTTTGCCGTCAATCGGGCGAAAGGATCGAAAGCAGAAGCGTCTAATGTTCGTGGAAATGCTCCGCAATACGGGGCTGATAAAGCCGTTGACCAGGATAACGAGACGTATTGGGCAACCGATGATAACATAAAGACAGCTTCGTTAACGATGAGTTTCGCCAAGCCGGTTTCGTTTAACCGGTTTTTGATTCAGGAATACATCCAGCTGGGACAACGTGTAAAATCGTTTACAGTAGAAGTGTTTGTAAACGAAGAGTGGAAAGAAATTGCCAAAGAAACTACGATTGGGTATAAACGGATTCTTCGTTTCAAAACGGTTCAGGCTACAAAACTTCGCCTGACGATCACTGATTCGAAAAGTTGTCCTTTGATTTCCAATATTGAAATATATGATGCTCCTCAGATTCTGGCGCCCCCCACCATAGTACGTGAACAATCAGGAGATGTTCGCATTGTGCCGGCCGACTTCGAATCACAGCTTTATTACACATTAGACGGAAGCAATCCAACCGTAAAATCCAATAAATACATTGGTGCGATTAAAACAGTGGATGGGAAAGTGGTGGTGAAGACGATGGCCTACGATCCGGTGACTAAAAATAGTAGCCCCGTTGTCGAGGAGAAATTTGACATAGCCCGCACACATTGGAAAATAGTGGGAGCAGAGGATAAGAGCGCGTATGCTATTCTTGACGGGGATGTAAGTTCAAATTGGTATCAGAATAGGAATGATCAAATCCCAGTTGATCTGGTGATCGATTTAGGCAAAGAAGAAAATGTCAGCGGGTTCAAATACTTACCGGACCAGAACTGGTGGGCTACAGGAATTATTACACGTTACAGTTTTTATGTTTCGAATGATGGCCGTGAATGGAAATTGGTAGATGGAGGTGAGTTTGCAAATATTAAAAACAATCCTCTGTGGCAATCAAAGACCTTTGCTCCTGTGAAAACACGATTTATAAAGTTTCAGGCATTGCGCAATACCCAGAATGATAATGTGGTGGGATACGCAGAGGTAGAGCTTATTACCAAGTAAAGGCGTCTATCTAATCTATGTCGCTAACGGCTGGGGAAGTAATAACGTTGACAGAACTATTGATAGCAATGTTCTTTGGAATGATAATTAATTCGAATACGCTGGCCAGTAGTTCAAAAGTAAGCGGAAGAATACTAACGTCCTTTTTCTTAAGTTGTCCATCATTTTAATTCCTTTGGTTCCGGAATAAGCACAAATCCGCCACCTTCGGCCATCGTCAGGGTGATATTTTTGCCAGTATTCAACGTTCGGGTTTCATGATTATAATCATCGCCCATCCGGGAAGCATTCTTACCATCTGTAAAAACTGTTGCGTGATAGTCGCCAGCCGGAAGAAAAGTCAATGGTATTGCCACCGTCCGCGATGTCCAGTTGGTTATGCCTGACACGTACCATGTGTTTCCTTTTCTTCTGGCAATAATCGCATATTCATCCATCACTCCGGCTATCGGAATGGACTCGTCCCATACGGTGGGAACGGAGGTGATGTAGTGAAGTAGGGCTGGATCTTTCCTGTATTCTTCCGGAGAGTCAGATAGCATTTGCAATGGAGAATAATAGAGTACAAACATAGCGAGTTGATGACAGCGTGTGCCTTGTGTCATAGGCCGGTTGTTACTGATACGAAAGTCATCGCGGTTGGCGTTCGTCATTCCGCCAGCAGTGTAATCCAGCGGCCCGGCCAGCATACGGATGAAGGCAACGTCAACGGCATGATCAGGAGTGGATCGTTTCGAGAACTTGTTATACTCCAGACCTAAAACCGCTTCGCGGTTGATTACATTGGGATAAGTTCTTTCCATACCTGTCGGTTTGTAGGCACCGTGAAAATTGATCAGCATCTTTCGTTTTGCAGCCTCATTGGCTATGCGCTCATAAAAATTGACGACATACTGATCATCACGATCCATGAAGTCTACCTTCAGTCCTTTTACACCCCATCTTTCAAACTGATCAAATGATGCTTTCATCTGCCTGTTCAGCGTATGCCATACACACCACAAAATTATTCCTACACTCTTTCCGGATGCGTAGTCGAAAAGATAAGGCATGTTCAACGACTGATGATGGGTGGAGTTGACGGAGAGAAGATCATGCTGGTCGCTCCATCCTTCATCCATGTTGATGTAGGCAATATTATTTTCGGCTGCAAAGTCGATGTAGTACTTATACGTTTCTGTATTTATGCCGGCTTTGAAATTCACTCCTTTCAGATTGTTTGCAAACCACCAGTCCCAAACCACTTTTCCAGGCTTCACCCATGAAAAATTATCTCCTGTCTTATGATTAGTGGCAAGCAGATAAACCAGGTTGTTATAAAGGAGATCTTTGTCCTCTTCGGCAATAATCATGAGCCGCCATGGAAACGTGCGGGTGCCATTGGTCTGAGCAATATAAGGCGCTGTCTTGGTAACGATTTTTTCAAAGTCTGGGCAACAGCCACCTATGATATCCTGCAACGCGACCGGAGGATGCACGCCTTTAAGACCTGCTTCTTTATCATAGGTAAGATAAAGACCTGGGTAATCAAAAAGATCGGCTTCGGTAAAGGCAATTTTAATTCCCTGCGTTTCGATCAGCAGTGGAAGGACTGCTAGTTTCCCTGAGTCGAGTGTAGCAACCGGGCCATCCAGATAATGTTCTTCGTAGGAGTTTAGAAATCCGGAAACTTTCTGCATCCAGCCGCGGGTATCAGCATGTAGCCGATACGTTGCTTCTTCGCTCATGACGTTCACCTTGCTGGAAAAACGAGTTGCAAAACGGTAAGCAACACCATTGTTATACACACGAAAGATAATCGAAAAACGATTTGCGAACTGTATTTCCAATTCATTGTAGTGATCCTGATAATGGGTTGCCATTCCGTACAAGGGCGTTACGGTTTCGTTAACGCTGCGTAGTTTTCTTTTTATTACACGGCTGCCATGCCCCAGCACACGTCCATTATCAAGCGACAAGGAGATGTTGCTTTCCGGGAGGATGAGTTTGTTTTTGAAGGTAACGCGGTACGAAACCTGCTCGCCTGTTTTTATAAGTACATGGATATTTTTGTCGGGTGAAATTAATAGCGTGCTGTCGTATGCGGCATGCGCCCTGGTAAGAAGTGATAAACTGAGAAGCGACACAAGAAGAAATCTGAACATGATCAGTAGGTTGTTTTTCAGTGCAAGATATCAGCACCCGACATCGGAATGTGTGCCATCCAACATCTGGGAAAATGAAACAACAGATTGGGAACGGAATTCAAAGCGTATGATACATTGTTGGATAGTTTTACAATCACCACGCGCTCGATGACGCCTGTGTTTATTTTATGATGGTATGATGCGATCTTTTTTATTTGGTATAGCCTTGATGTTTGTGATGAAGGTTTCCGCTCAGGTGCGGATGCCAGGAATTTTTACTGATCATGCAGTGCTGCAGCGAAACGTCCCGATCAGAATTTGGGGATGGGCCAGCAAAGGCGAAAAGGTGACAATCACTCTCAACGGTGCTAAGAAGTCGGTCATCACTGATCAGCAAGGACGATGGCTTATTGTACTACCGGAGATGACAGCAGGAGGGCCTTATGAGCTTATCGTGAAAGGTAAAAACACCATCAGGTTCACCGACATTCTTATTGGTGAAGTATGGTTATGCGCAGGGCAATCGAATATGCAGTTCGCAGTTAAGAATACAGCTTCTGTCACTGAAACCACACGGCAGGCCAACTTCCCGGCTATACGTCATTTTAAAGTGGCACAGAAAATTGCCGCAACACCGTCTGATAATGTTGCTGGCGGAACCTGGACAGTCTGTTCACCGGAAACCGTTCAGGACTTTACTGCTGTGGGGTACTTTTTTGCAAAGGCGCTGAATCAGGACTTAAACGTACCGATAGGGATCATCAATGCTTCGTGGGGAGGGACATACATTGAAGCCTGGATGAGTCATTCAGCACTTATTAAAAACGCTGATTACAAAGATCTTCCTGCGCTGACAGACCAACAACTCTCCTCGTGGTATACCAATGTGGAGGCACTTTATACTGACTATGGAAAGAAGCTCGGCATTTCATCGTTTACCAATTATCAAACGAACGATTCGCTATGGCACAAAAAAGAGTATATCGATGATCACTGGATATCTATTCCGTTTCCGGGTGACTTCGATAAGACATTGCTGCCACGGTTTGATGGCACGGTATGGTTTAGAAGCAAGATCAAGCTGGAAGACAATGCTCCGTTAAAAAGATGGGCACTGCATCTTGGAAAAGCAGAGGACTATGCTGAAGTATTCATTAATGGAAAAAAAACCGGAGGCGCCTCGTATATTATGAATACGACAACACTTGCTATCGATAGTACGCTTCTGAATTCTGGTGAAAATACCATCGCGATTAAATTAAATGACTATTGGGAAACAGGCGGCTTTACGTCAGGTCCGCAGACGTATTACCTGGAAGGCGTTAAGGGAACATCATCACGTATTGAACTGGCCGCTTTATCATGGAAGATGAATTTTTCATCCGCAAAGACCTGGATACGATCACCTAACATTCAGCCTAACCTGCTTTTTAATGGCATGCTCAATCCGGTTATTCCCTACTCCATTAAAGGCGTGCTGTGGTATCAGGGTGAGAATAATGCGGAGTTCGCATTTCAATACCGTGAGCTGCTTCCCGGGTTGATTGCCGATTGGCGCACACGGTTTGAGCAACCGGATATGCCTTTTTATTTTGTACAACTTCCCAACTATCAGAAGTACCAGCAAAATTCAAGAAACGGAGGAGCGCAATGGGCGGAAATGCGCGAGTCGATGCAAAAGACATTGGCGCTACCAAACACGGGAATGGCTGTAACTATTGATCTGGGCGACTCGACAGATGTACACCCCCGAAACAAAGAAGAGGTAGGTAAACGTTTGTCTTTGATTGCGCTCCATAATCTTTATGGCAGGCAATATATCAGCACAGGACCAGAAGTGAAAAATATTGCCTTCGAAAAAGGGAAAACATATATCACTTTTAAAGAAGGTTCACCCTTGATTGCCCGCGACCGCTATGGATATCTGAGAGGGTTCGAAGTAGCTGGAAAGGATAAACAATTTTATAATGCGAAGGCATCGATAGAGAATAACATGGTCATTGTTGAAAATCCTTGCGTGGTTTCTCCGGAGGCGGTGCGGTATGCATGGTCTAATAATCCGGATGGAAATTTATACAATGAGGCGGGTCTTCCGGCTTCTCCGTTTCGAAGTGATGATTGGATGCTGACCACACAAGAACGAAAGTTTGACCGGTGGATTAATAAAGCATATTCATCAGAATATAAACTGCCGAAATAATAGTGGAATGGACACCGTCAACGTGCTTATATGCCCCGCTTAGGTTCCAGTCTCCCTTTCTCTTTTTCTTTCTTACGTTCTAACGGTGACTGGCCATAGAGCGAGTGAAAGCATTTACTGAAGTAGGCGTGGTCTTTGAAACCAAGTTCATAGGCGATTTCAAAGATCAGCATATCAGGGTTTGATCCCAGCATTTCATCGGCACAGCGCAGACGGTAATTACGGATGTATTCATGCACGGTATTGCCGGTGATGGCATGCAGTTTTCTGTAAAGCTGTGTTTTACTCATGCCAACTTCTTTGGCGAGCACCTCATGATTGAGGTTAGGATTCTTTACCTGCTCACGAATGGCATGGTCTATCTTTTCGATAAAAATGCGATCATGTTTGTTCTCAAAAATCTGACCTACTTCTATCTTCTCACGTGATGAGAAGTTTGCATGAAGCATTTTTCTGGAAGCAATCAGATTTTGAATGCGTGCGCGCAGAATGCGGATGTTAAAAGGCTTGGGAATATAATCATCCGCACCGATGTCCAAACCGCGGATGTGCGAGTCTTCTCCCGTCTTTGCCGTTAATAAGATAATGGGGATATGGCTGGTGCGCTCATCCGATTTAAGTATGCTGCACAACTTAATGCCATCCATTACCGGCATCATGATGTCGCTGATAATCAGATCAGGAATGTTTTGAAACGCCACGTCTACGCCCTCGGCACCATTCTTTGCTTCCACAATCGCGAACTCGTTTTCAAGTTCCATCTTCAGAAAATCCTTTACATCGCGATGGTCTTCCACAATCAATAAGATGGGCAATTCGTCCGCCTTCCTACTTGTTGGTTCTTCTATTGTTGGTCTGGGATCAGCTTCATCTGCGTCTTCAAGGTTATTACTGATTAGCTGTGCATCTTTTGAATGCACATTGTCCAAAGGAAAGAGAATGGTAAATGCAGTTCCGCTATTGATTTTGCTTTCAACTGAAATCTTACCAGAATGAAAACTGACCAGGTCTTTTACAAACGACAATCCGATGCCTGTACTTTCCTGGTTGTAATTTACCGGTTCAGCTCCATGATAAAAACGCTCGAAAATATAGGGCAGTTCGTTTTCGGGTATGCCAATGCCCGTGTCACGGATAGCGATTTTTACATAACGTCCTTCGTGGGTATCTTCGTAGCTGATAGATGTGTCGATCCTTCCCCCGGCCCGTGTATATTTACACGCATTGGAATAAAGGTTCAATAGAATTTTTTCCATCATATTTTTATCCAGCCATAGCATCACCCTGGCTGCATCACTAAGAAGGTTAAACCGGATATCGTATTCCCGTGCTGTTTCTTCGAAGCGTAATATAATATCAGAGGTAAACTTTACCAGGTCAATGTGATCTGCCGTTACCGTTGTCGATCCTCCGGATTCTATATTTCTGATTTCAAGCAATTCGTTGATCAATCGCAATAGCTGGTTTGCATTGTTGTTCATCATCTGTAGTTGGCGATATAAGTTTGGCAACTCCTGTATTTTTTTCTCCCCCAGCATTTTTGCCAGGGGGCTTACAATAAGTGTGAGAGGTGTCCGGAACTCGTGTGAAATATTAAGAAAGAATCGCGTCTTCATACTGTCAAGGGCGGTCAGTCGCAGCGATTGTTCGGTCAGCATTTCTGACTGGCGTTCTGTTTTTTTGTATACCCTTGCGTTGTCAAAGGCAATCGCGATATAAGCAGTAAGGTTCTTAAGTGTATTAAGATGTGTTTGGTTATAACAATGTGGCTGATAACTCTTCACTACCAGTATTTCTGTAGGCTTGCCTTTTTTGGAATCAATGGGAAGATAGATAGCGGACCGGTACAAGCTGTCATTGGCATATCGTTCCTGCATTTCCGGTGCCACGTTACGCACATATTCCTGAATGTCATCCAGCAGCAGCGTTTCGTTGTTTCGCAGGCACCAGGCAGATAATCGTGATTCATCGATGCCAATAGGATTGTTGTCAATGGTGGCTCCGTATCCTTTCAGTGTGGAGAACTCAATTACATTTTTTTCATTACTGAAATAACCAATGGAAAAAAGAGATGCATCCATCAGCTTGTTGATAGTGGCGTACATCTGTTTGATCAGCTCATCCTGTTTGATGGAGGCGGTAATGGTTTGACCGATCTCACTGAGGGATTGTATCGTATTATATTGCTGCTCGAGGTTGTCACGCTGTATTTTAATTTCCTCACGCTGGTGAATAATTTCACTTTGCCTTAGCGACAACAACGCGTTTGACTCCTGTAACTCCGTGGTGCGTTGCGTCACGGTTCGTTCAAGGGTTTTCTTTCGTTGATACAAGGTGTGTGTGCGCCACTTAAAGAGTGCCCAAACCAGGGCGATGAGCACGATAAAGATTAACATCCTGAACCATATTGTATTCCACCATGACGGATTTACAATAAGGATGAGTCTTGCAGGTGTAGTACTCCAGACACCATCGTTGTTGGCTGCTTTTACTTTGAACTCGTAGCGACCGGGTGGCAGGTACGAATAGTTTGCGGAACGCTCGCCCTTTACATAGTTCCATTGTTTGTCAATACCATCCAGCATGTATGCATATTGATTTTTTTCAGGGATACGATAATTCAGCGAGGTAAACTCAAAACCAATGAAAGACTGATTGTGACTGAGCACGATTTCATGGGTGATAGAAATATGTTGTTTCAAAGGAGAATTTTCACCTGGTTTAATAGGGTTATTAAAAAGTTTGAAAGTAGTAATTACCGGAGTAGGCGAGTACCGGTTTTCAGTAATGGAGTCGGGGTGAAATAAATTGAATCCATTCGTACCCCCGAAAAGCATTTCACCGGTACTCAGCTTATAAAAAGCATTTTCTTTGAACTCATTGCTTTGGATGCCATCCTCCTTATTGTAAAGGGTGAACTTTCCGCTGGGGAGATTGAACTTAATAAGTCCGTTGGTTGTGCTGATCCAGAAATGACCGGGGCTGGCTTCCAATATGCCAATGATCGAATTGCTGGGAAACCCGTTTCCTTTATTGTACATGACAAGCGTGTCTTTTTGCGACTGGTAATGCAGAAGCCCATTTTCAATTGTACCAATCAGGTAGTCACCGGATTTTGTTTGTGTAATGCATTGGATGTAATCATTGGTAAAGATTTTTTTTCCTGCTGGATTGTTGTCTGCGTTGAAAAATGAATTCGACTTTGGATCAAAGAGGTTAATGCCATTCCGGGTGCCGATCCATATTTGTTTCAGGCTGTCTTCAAAAATCGTGTTCGCGTAGTTGTCCGATAACTCTCCGCGAAGCCCCTCTGTTTTTTTGAAATGTGTAACATTAATTTTCGGAAGAGATTCACTATGCAGGCCTTTTGCATCAATGCGATCAACGCCCGCGGGTGTACCTACCCACAGATTTCCATTAGTGTCTTCTTTAAGAAAAAAAATGATATCCGAACTTATTCCGGTTCCATTCATTGCAACAGGATACTGAACAAATTCCTGTTTGTGTTCATCAAAGTAAATTAATCCACTTTGCCATGTGCCTACCCATAATTGATCCCCGGTGGTATACAAAAGATGCTTGATGATGTCGGTAGGAATTGCGTTATGCCTGTGCACATCTTTCCGGTAATGCCTGAAGTGTCCTGTCTTCCGGTCAAGGTAGTTCAGTCCACCGCGATCCGTACCGATCCATAAGTTGCCCTTTCGGTCTTCTGCGAAGGAAGTAACAATATTGTTGCTGAGAGTTGTACTCGTATGCGCGTTGCCTGTGATCAATTTAAATTTTCCAACTCCGGGGTCGGAATAATTTGCTCCACCTGCGAATGTACCAACCCAGATGATTCCCTGTTTGTCGCGGAAGATATCCATCACCGAATTATGATTCAGGGTCGAGGCATCGTTCGGGTTGTGATCCGCGTATGTAAATGTAGAGGAGGTTGTATCATAAAGATTAAGTCCGCCTTTGTCCGTGCCAATCCAGAACTTTCCGCTTTGGTCGAAATACAGTTTTCGGATGGAGCGGTCATTCAAACCCTCGATCTTCCGGAATTGCTTTCTTTTGGGCTCCAGCCTCACCAACCCATGGCTATACGTACCTAGCCAGATGGAATTATTTTTCCCTATAGCGAGCGAAGCGATCGCATAATCGTGGGCAAGGTCTTTTATATTCGTCCATTCATTTGTCTTGCGATGCCATTTCCACAAACCGTTTCTCGTAGAGCCAATCCATAGATTGCCATCACCATCTTCGGTTATCTGACCAAATAAGTCCCACGT
>Ga0307515_10020324_pt1 | contig 11851 bp, 10 predicted proteins | sample 17_EM_MG_FD_194513 | JGI IMG/M metagenome (GOLD analysis project Ga0307515, IMG submission 194513) | Populus trichocarpa ectomycorrhiza microbial communities from riparian zone in the Pacific Northwest, United States - 17_EM | ecosystem: Host-associated > Plants > Roots > Unclassified | place...
TCGGCCGCGTGCGATCGGGCTTGGACGCCGCGGTTTGCGGCAGGTTCGACTGATTGAGCGAGTTGATCCAGTCCTCGAGGCTCTTGACCTCTTCGGCGGTCGGCCGCTTGCCCAGCGGCATGCGGCCGCTCGTCACCGAGGTGAAGAGACGGGATTTGGCGGCATCGCCCGGAACCACGAAGGCGGCGTCGGCAGCAATCGTCGTCAGGTCGCCGGCCGGATAGGACCCTTGAGAGCTTTCGCCCGGGCCATGGCAATTGCGGCAATATTTACCGATGAAGGCATCGGCCTGCGTCGCGAGGGCCGCGTTGTCGCCGGAAAGAGCGGCCGCTGGCGTGCTTTCCTTGCAGACCGCGGTCGCCGACTGCGCCACCGGCTCCGGCGGCTTGACCTCACGGTCGGAGAGGAAGGCGTAAATCGCCGTGCGGTCCTTCTCGGTCAACGCAGAAAGACCGTGAGCGATCTCGCGCATCACCGGGTCGGTCAGCGGCGCTCCCGACAGCTTCTTACCTTCGTCGATCAAGCCGACGGTGAACACTTCCGGCGAGGCAAGCCCTGCTATCCGCGCCTTGGTGATGTCGGGCGCCACCGCCCCGGTCAGGCCCTTTTCGCCCGCATAGGCGTTCTCCATGTCAAGGCCATAGGTCGTCGTGCGGGGTGTGTGGCAATCGCCGCAGCCGCCGACGTTTTCGACGAGATAACGCCCACGCTCCATCTGCGTTTCTTCGCGCGACTGATATTCCGGCACGTTGAAATGGCTGCGCTTCCACAGCGTGATCGTCGTCTGCCGGCTATAGGGGAAAGCGATCTCATGTTCCTGCGACACGGCGTCGGACTGGACCAGCGTGTCGATATAGGCCTTGATGTCGAGAACATCCTCCGGCTTCATGCCGCCATAGGCCGTGTAGGGCATGACGGGATAGAGGTTGTTGCCGTCGCGATCGATCCCCTGCATCACCGCATTGAGGAACTGGGCGTTGGTCCAGCCACCGATGCCGTTGGCATGGGGCGAAATGTTCGGCGCGTAGAACTTGCCGATCGCCGTGTCCATCTGCAAGCCGCCGGACAGGAGTTCGGTATTGCTGCCCGATCCATGGCAGGCGCCGCAGCCGGATGCGTTGAACAGGTACTTGCCGTTGTCGGTGTTCGCCTTGTAGGTCGCATAGGCATCGTCAGCGAAAGCATCGCGCGCCGACGCCGTGCCCGGACAGTGGGCAAGCGCCAGAACGGCGGCGGCCATCGCCAGCATATGTCGCGGCAGGCGCAGGCTGCGGATCATTTTCCCGGGCAGTCGATCGAACATGCGCATGGCTTGTTCCCCTTGCTTTCTCAAACGACAAAAATATGCGACGCACGTGTCTAGCGGAACTCGAACTGCTCGAACTCGACCCGTTTGGGCTTCTTGCCGAGATCCTTCAGGCCTTTTTCAATTGCTTTTCTCAACGGCGGCGGCCCGCAGAACCAGAGGTCTGCTCCCGCCGGATCGACAGTGCTCGACGCTGCGAGTTTTACTGCGTCAAGCCGACCGTCGGTTTTGGAATCATGCAAAGTAAAACTGAAATTTGGAAGTTTTTCTGCCTGCGTTTTAAAGGTCTCAAGACCGATCGCCTCGCTCCGATCGCGCACGCAGTATACCATATGAATGTCCTGGCCCTCATCCCCCTTGAGACGTCCCGCCATGGCAAGGAATGGCGTCACGCCGATGCCGCCGGCAAGCCAGATCTGCTTCTTGCCGCCACGGCGATGGTTGAAACGGCCGTAGCCGCCCTCCAGCTTCAGGCGGTCACCGACCGCGATGCCGTCACGCAGAGCTTTTGTGTAGTCGCCAAGCGGCTTGATGGCGAAGCGGACGACGCCATTCTCATCCATGCCGGCGATCGTAAAGGGATGCGGCTCGCGCAGGCCCGGCTTGGCGACCCGGAAAAATCCGAACTGACCGGGTTTTGCCTTCAGCGGCCGCCCGGTCGGCCGTGCCGAAATGATCGTCGCACCCTCGTGGCGCGTCACGTCGAAGACCTCGTAGCTGCGGGTGCGCAACCATGGAAAGAGCTGTGTGTAGATGTAGCTTGCCGTGCCGATCAGCGCGAAGACATTGAGATAGGTCGCCAGCATCGCGGTGCCGTCATACGGTCTCTTGATGAAGGTCTGGTGGAAGGCGACCATCACGAACAGGATCCCGATGAAGCGATGCGTCAAGCGCCAGAAATGATAGGGAATCTCGATCTTCGTCTTCGGAATGATCTTGACGATGCTCAGCACCAGCAGCACGACCAAGGCGTAGAACGCATATTCCCCTGCCGAGGCCGCGAGCTTGTTCAACCCGCCTGTCAGCGACAGGCCCTTGAAATCCGGCGTTATGAAATAGTGCACGAGGATCAGGACCAGCACCGTGATGCCGACCTTGCGATGGGTCTGGTAGATCCGGTCGAGCCCGCCGAAAAGGCGCTCGACGAAAGGAGGACGTGTCGCCATGAACTGCGCGATCGCCATGCCGGTAAAGGCTGCGGACGAAGCCATCAGCGAGAAGGTGGTGCCGGCATTGGTATGACTGACCGCAGGGACGGCCAGCAGCCCTGCAAGCCCCATCAGCGACCAGACAAGAATAGCACCCGCACTCACAAAATATCCCTCACTATTCCCGCAGCAGCCGGAATCCCCGGGGCAAGACTGGCAAGCCCCTCACGCTTCGTCAACTGCTATTGTAGTGCATACGATTTTACGGTGGGCTTTATTCGCCGGCGGTCAAGCTTTTGTGTTTGCGGGCAATTTTCGCTTGGCTTCGGCGAAGCGAAGACGCGCTCCGGGGTTATCGCGGATCGCCCTTCGCAAGCGCCTCGCGCGCCTTTTCGGCAAGCGGATGTTTCAGATGGCGGCGGATGAAGCGCTCATAGGCTTCGCGCGTGCCTTTTTTGACGACACCATCATATTCCGACTGCACAGCCGCCTCTATGTCCGGCCCCGGCGCCATGATGCCTCCTGTTCCCTTGGGCGTTTCAGCTGTAAAAACCGGCCCGGAAAAAAGCGCGGCGATGGCTGTAGAAAACCCACCCGAAATGGATAAGAATCTGCGAATATTGCTTTGCATATCAACGTCTCTTTAATCTTGGAAATGTTTCTTGTGCACTCGTCATCCGGAATTGCTGTCTTTTCCTCCTGAAATCAGCGATATCCGGACTGGCGTCGATGGCGCGGAGTGCGTTTCTTTCAACCCCGGGGGCATATTTTGACCGGTACGAACAAATCTTTCAAATCCATTTCCAGTACAGGCGATCAACTTGTGGATGGCGTTATTTCGGGCAATGCATGGGGCGGCGGCTCGGTAACCTACGCCTTCCCGACGCTTACCAGTAGCTATTCCTACACAGACGAGACCTCAAACAATTTTGCCGCTGTTTCGACCTCTCAGAAAAACGTGGCGCTATTTGCCATGGAGAAATCTTACGGCGGCGCTGCCAATGACGGTTTCTCGGTAGAGGGTTTTACCAATCTCGCTTTTACTCAGGGTAGTGCAAGCACCTCGAATCTTCGTTTCGCGCAGTCGGATACACCCGACACTGCGTATGCGTACTATCCCGGCACCTATGATCAGGCTGGGGACATCTGGTTCGGCACGGCCGATGCTGGAACGTCCAACGACTATAGGACACCCGTGGCGGGCAACTATGCGTGGCACACGTTGATCCACGAACTGGGGCACGCGCTCGGACTGAAACACGGGCATGAGACCGACACTTTCGGAGCGCTCCCGGCGAACAATGATTCAGTTGAATTTTCCGTGATGACGTACCGAGGGTATGTCGGTGGATACGGCTACTCCTACGAAGAATTCGGCGCGCCGCAGACCTTCATGATGGCCGACATCGCGGCGCTTCAGCAAATGTACGGCGCCGACTTCACGACCAATAGTGGCAACACTGTCTATAGCTGGACTCCGGCAAGCGGAAAAACGTTCGTCGATGGCGTCGTTGCCATCACGCCGGGCGGCAACCGCATCTTCGCCACGCTCTGGGACGGCGACGGCAAAGACACGTTCGATCTCACCGCCTATAAAACCGCCCTCAAAGTCGATCTTCGCCCCGGCAAGTATTCGGTCTTCGACGAAGACCAATTGGCCTATCTGGGTGGTGGCCCCAACGACGGTTATGCCAGGGGCAATATTTTCAATGCGTTGCTTTACAACGACGACACCCGATCGTTGATCGAAAACGTCAGGGGTGGATCGGGCAACGACCAGATTACCGGCAATCAGGTCACGAATTTTCTGCGCGGCTATAGCGGCAACGATACGCTGAAGGGAGATGCCGGAAACGATGTGCTCTTCGGCGGATCCGGCGCCGACAAGCTTTACGGCGGAAGCGGGACTGACACTGCGTCCTATGCCGGCGCAGGAAAAGGTGTATTCGCCCACCTTGGCAATGCCACCCTCGACACCAACGAAGCGGCCGGCGACACGTTTTCGTCGATCGAGAACCTGAATGGCTCCCTCTACGCCGACAAGCTCTATGGTGATGCAGGCGCAAATCGCCTGACGGGCGACGCAGGCAACGACGTCTTGAGCGGGTTGGCCGGGGCCGACAAACTTTATGGCGGCGCAGGTGCCGACCGGCTGACTGGCGGCAGCGACGCCGACACCTTCCTGTTCAGGACCTTGGCGGACTCCACCGTGGCGGCGGTGGGCAGAGACACTATTTTCGACTTTTCTGGCTCGCGGGGTGACAGGATCGACATTTCCGGTATTGACGCCAATGTCGGTGTCAGTGGCAATCAGGCGTTCAGCTTCATCGGTACCGGTATTTTTACGGGTAAGGCGGCAGAACTCAGATATATAAAAGGGGCGTCAGACACATACATCTACGGCGATGTGAATGGCGACAAAAAAGTGGATTTTGCCATTAATCTCGACGACGCCATCTCGCTGCAAAAAGGCTATTTCGTTCTCTAAAGCGAGCTGCAGATGAGACGAAAACAGGCCGGATCGTCACGATCCGGCCTGTTTCATGACAATTTCAAGTTTACAGCTTCGGCAGTTCCGGGCGAGCGGCAAGGGCCTTCTCGATGATCGCGGTGACGCGCTGGCGCTCAGTGCCGGACAGCGGCAGGCGCGGTTCGCGGACGCGATCGTTGGTATCGATCGCAAAAACTTCCGCCAGCTTGATGTTCTGGACAAGGTTGGTCGAGACATCGAGATCGAGCAGTGGACGGAACCAGCGGTAGATGGCGCGGGCTTCGTCGAGACGGCCAGCCTGGACCAGTTTCCAGATCGCCACGGTTTCCTTCGGGAAGGCGACGACGAGGCCGGCCACCCAGCCGTCGGCGCCCATCAACAGGCTTTCCAAAGCCAGATTGTCGACACCGGTGAAGCAATCGAAACGATTGCCGAAATGCGTCAGGACGTCGGTGACACGGCGGATATCGTCGGTCGATTCCTTCATGGCGACGACGAGGTCGTTCTTCGCCAGTTCATCGAACATCGACAAGGTCACATCGACACCATACGCGACCGGGTTGTTGTAGACCATGATCGGCAGCCCGCCGGCGGCGGCGATCGCCTGGACATGGCCGAGCGTTTCGGCCGGAGCCGACTTGTAGGGCACGCCTGGCAGAACCATGAAGCCATCGGCACCGGCCTTGGCAGCGGCCTTCGCGGCAGCTTCACCACGACGCGTCGCGCTTTCGCAGACCGTCATCAGCACGGGTTTGTTGCCGGCTACCGACTTTGCGATCTTCAGGATCTCGATCTTTTCGTCCGCATCCAGCGCCATCGCCTCGCCGAGCGAACCGCAGACAATCATGCCGTCAACGCCGGCCTCGAACTGCAGAGCGTAGCAACGCTCCATCTCAGCCTTGTCGAGATCGCCTTCAACCGTGAATTTCGTTGTTACTGCCGGAAATACGCCGCGCCACATGGGAGCCTCCTTCGTTGTGATATATCAGCGTTCTTGCCATTCATTTTCATCTGTGTCAACATGTGATATATCACAGACAGGAAAAATCATGGCGGGATCATCATCACAGGCGCATCTGGCCTATCTGGCGCTGGAAAGCCTCATCGTTACGCTGAAGCTGAAACCCGGCTCTCTCGTTACGGAAAAGCAGCTGATCGATCTGGCCGGGCATGGACGCACGCCGGTGCGCGAAGCCATCCAGAAACTGGCGTGGCAGGGGTTGATCGCGGTGCGCGCCCGCGTCGGCCTGCAGATCACGCTGATCAAACCGGACGACCACCTCCACGTCATGCAGGTACGGCGCAAGCTGGAACCCCTCGCCGCCGCGCTCGTCGCCGAACATGCCGATTCAGATGCGCGGGCAATGATGATCGAGTGCGCCCAGACGATGATGGCCTGCTCGATCAATGCCGATATGGAGGGCTTTCTCGCCGCCGACAAGGCATTTGACGAAATCATGGAAGCCGCCTGCCCCAATGTCTTTCTGACATCGACGCTCGCACCGCTGCAAACCCATGCCCGCAGACTCTGGTTCAGCGCCGCCTCGACGCAACGCATGGACCGCTCGGTCGATCTGCACGTCAAGGTGATCCGCGCCATCCATCAGGCCGATGCGAAAGCCGCTGGAAAAGCGATGGAAAACCTGATGGACTATCTGGGTGAGCGATAACCCGCCCTGCCGCTCGAGTTTTCGGAAACAAAAAAGGCGACCCACAGGCCGCCTCTTTCAATTTGGATCAATGTAAGCCTTAGCCTACGAAGGCGCGCTCGATGACGAATTCGCCCGGCTTGTTGTTGGAGCCTTCATTCAGGCCAGCCGCTTCGAGAATTTCCTTGGTTTCCTTCAGCATCTCGGTCGAGCCGCAGATCATGCCGCGATCGATGGCCGGATCGAAGGCCGGAAGGCCGAGGTCGGAGAAGAACTTGCCGTCGCGCATCAGGTTGGTGATGCGCCCCTTGAAGGGATAGTCCTCGCGGGTCACCGTCGCATAGTGGCGCAGCTTGTCGCCGACGAGTTCGGCGAGGAATTCGTGGTTGCGAATTTCCTCGATCAGGTCGAAGCCGTATTTCAGTTCAGCAACGTCACGGGTCGTGTGGGTGAGGATGACTTCCTCGAATTTCTCGAAGGTTTCCGGATCGCGGATAAGGCTCGCGAACGGCGCGATGCCGGTACCGGTCGAAAACATGTAGAGGCGCTTGCCGGGTGTCAGGGCGTCGAGCACCAGCGTGCCGGTCGGCTTCTTGCGCATCAGCACCTGATCGCCGGGCTGGATGCCCTGCAGGTGCGAGGTCAGCGGGCCATCCGGCACCTTGATCGAGAAGAATTCGAGTTCGTCATCCCAGGCCGGGCTTGCGATCGAATAGGCGCGATAGATCGGCTTGCCATCGACCATCAGGCCGATCATCGCAAACTCGCCCGAGCGGAAGCGGAACTCGGTCGGGCGCGTCATACGGAAGCTGAACAGCCGGTCCGTATAATGCGTGACCTTCGTCACCGTCTCAGCGAACACGCCGGCAGGTACGGTTACGGCAAATTCTTCGATCTTGGCAGGAGCATTCATCGCGGCGTCAAGTCCTGTAATGATGACTAATTCTTTCAGGTATCAGCGGATATTCCAAAAGGCGCGGCTTTGGAAGCAATTCCGTTCCAATTATAGCGCCTTTTGCAGATTGATGTGTGCTTCAGTGTGTCGCAGCACTCAGGAGACCCGCCGCCAGCTATAGGATTTCGCATCCGCCGACGGTCTGGCTGTCGGCTGGTAGTGATTGTCGATACCCGGCAGCCGTCCCTCTGACAGCCGGCGAAGCGCCGTTTCATTGCTGACGGCGAAGCTGTCGATACCACAGCGCAGCATCAGCGGCACCTGATCGATCAGCACGTCGCCGACGGCACGGATTTCCTTGGCATAGCCGAGGCGGGCCCTGAGCAGCGATGCGTGGCTGAACGCACGGCCGTCATTGAAGGCCGGGAAGGCCACGGCGACCAGCGACACCTGCTCGATAAACGGTTGCAGCCGTGTCACGTCGTCGGCCGGATTGATCAGCACGCCAAGCCCGCTGTCGCCGGACGACGCCTTCTCGATGAAGGCGTCGAGGCCAAGAATGGCCTTTTCATTCGAACCGGCCTTGGTTTCCTCATTTTCGACGACCCAGGGATCGTCCGTCACGAAGCCGGTTTCTTTCCAGATTTTCGTCATGTCTTTATCCTCGCCTTTCAGGCCGCTGCCTGGGCATTGCTGCCGTACAGGGCATCCTTGAACGGCTGTGGTCCGACGCGGCGATAGGCGTCGAGGAAAATCTCGGAGGCATCCTTGCGCAGAGACAGATAGGTATTGACGATGGTCTCGATGGCGTCGGTGACCTTCTCCGGCTCGAAGCCGCGGCCGATGATCTCGCCGATCGAGGTGTTCTCGTCGCCCGATCCGCCAAGCGTGATCTGGTAGAGCTCGGCACCCTTCTTTTCCACGCCCAGAAGGCCGATATGACCGACATGGTGATGGCCGCAGGCATTGATGCAGCCGGAGATCTTGATCTTCAGCTCGCCGATCTCGGCCTGCCGGTCGGGGTTGCCGAAACGGGTGGAGATTTCCTGCGCCAGCGGGATGGAGCGCGCATTGGCGAGCGCGCAGTAGTCCAAGCCGGGACAGGCAATGATATCGGTGATCAGGCCGGCATTGGCTGTTGCCAGACCGATCGAGACGAGGCCGCGATAGAGCGCTTCCAGATCGGCCAGCGCCACATGCGGCAGGATGATGTTCTGCTCGTGGCTGATGCGGATTTCGTCGAAGGCGTATTCTTGCGCCAGATCGGCGATCGCATCCATCTGGCTGTCGCTGGCATCGCCCGGGATGCCGCCGATCGGCTTCAGCGATACCGTCACCATGCCGTAGTCCGGATGCTTGTGCGGCTGGACGTTCTGCTGCACCCAGCGAGCAAAATCCGGATCGGCCTTCTTCCACCCGGCCAGATTGGCCCAGCCTTCCGGCCGTTCGGTGAGCGGCGGCAGGGCGAAATAGGTGGTGATTGCCTGAATGTCTGATTCCGGCAGCTTCAGTTCGGTGTTCTTCAGCTGGGCAAACTCGACCTCGACCTGACGCGCCAGTTCCTCGGCGCCTGTTTCGTGCACGAGGATCTTGATACGCGCCTTGTACTTGTTGTCGCGGCGGCCATGCAGATTGTACACGCGCATGATGGCGGTGGTGTAGGACAGGAGGTCCTCTTCCGGCAGGAAGTCGCGGATCTTCTTGGCGATCATTGGCGTGCGCCCCTGCCCGCCGCCGACATAGACGGCAAAGCCGATCTCGCCCTTGTCATTCTTCTTCAGGTGCAGACCGATATCGTGAACCTGGATTGCCGCGCGGTCGCGCTCGGCACCCGTAACGGCGATCTTGAACTTGCGCGGCAGAAAGGAGAATTCCGGATGAACGGACGACCACTGGCGCAGGATTTCGGCGTAAGGGCGCGGATCGGCGACTTCATCGGCAGCGGCACCGGCAAAATGATCGGCCGTGACGTTGCGGATACAGTTGCCCGACGTCTGGATCGCGTGCATCTCGACGGAGGCAAGATCGGCCAGGATATCCGGCGTCTCGGACAGCTTCGGCCAGTTGTACTGGATGTTCTGCCGCGTGGTGAAATGGCCGTAGCCGCGATCATACTTGCGGGCGATATGGGCGAGCATGCGCATCTGGTTGCTGTTCAGCGTGCCATAGGGAATGGCAACGCGCAGCATATAGGCGTGAAGCTGCAGATAGACGCCGTTCATCAGCCTGAGCGGCTTGAAGGCATCCTCGGCAAGCTCGCCCGACAGGCGGCGGCTCACCTGGTCGCGGAACTGCGCGACGCGGTCGGCAACAAAGGCATGGTCGAATTCGTCGTAACGGTACATCGGTCTTCTTTTCCTTAAGCCGCGTGCACGGGGCCGGTCAGGCCCTTGTATCCCGGTGCATAATCGATCGTCGGTCCCTCGGCGCGAACACGCTCGCGCAAACGCAGCGGCCGGAGCAAGCCATCCACTTCTTCAATGTCTATGACATTGACGTCAACCACCTTGTTATCCGCAAACGCGGCTTTTCCGGTCGCCTCAAGGGCGGAAACGGCTTCGACGTGGCGAGCGACAAACGCATCCTGCAACGATTCCACCCAATTGCCGGAGGCATCGAGCCAGACGGAAATGCCGTCGGACAGGCGGTTTGCGGTCAATACCTTGTCGGCCATGTCAGTTCCTCACTTCATCAGTCTGTTTGCGCTGCACGTCCGCGGCTTCCACTTCGGTCACGGCGCCAATTGTCCTGCCCTTGACGAGCGGTTCGGAGCGCTCGAAATTCGCGCCGGCAACGGCATCGCCGATGATCACCATCACCGGACCATCCAGTTCGTCGCGATATTGCAAATCCGGCAGATCCTTGAGCGTGCCGTGCAAAAGCTTGCGCTCGGCACGGCTGGCATTTTCCACCACGGCAACTGTGGTTTCGGCCGGCAACCCGGCTTCCATCAGGCGGGCGGCCACGGAGGCTGCAACCGTGCGCCCCATATAGACTGCAATCGTCGCGCCGGAAATGGCAAGACGCGCCCAATCGGGCAGAACGTCGCCGCTCAGGTCGTGGCCGGTGGTAAAGATCAGCGACGAGGCAACGCCGCGCAGCGTCAGCGGCAGTTCGAAATCGGCGGCAGCGGCAAAAGCGGAGGTGATACCGGGCACGATCTCATAGGTAATGCCGGCCTCTCGCAGTACGGCCATCTCTTCGCCGGCGCGGCCATAGACGAGCGGATCGCCGGACTTCAGGCGCACGACGCGCTTGCCGTCCTGGCCAAGGCGCACCAGCAACTGGTTGATCTCGTCCTGCGATTTCGAATGGCAGCCCTTGCGCTTGCCGACCGACAAGCGTTCGGCATCGCGGCGGCCCATATCGACGATCGCCTGCGGCACCAGCGCATCATAGACGATCACATCAGCTTCCATCATCACGCGCTGGGCGCGCAATGTCAAAAGATCCTCAGCACCCGGACCGGCACCCACCAGCCAGACATGGCCGGGAACGCGATCGACGGAGCGCAACAGCCGCGACGCCTCGCGGCGCGCTTCGGCAAGATTGCCCAGCGAAACCTGATCGGCAACAGGGCCGGAAAAGAAACGCCGCCAGAACACACGGCGGGAGACACCGCGCGGCAACAGGCGGTCGGCGGCATCCCGATAGGCCTGCGCCAGCGACGCCAGTGCCCCAAGAGACGGCGAAAGCAACTGATCGATCTGGGCCCGGATCATCTGCGCCAGCACAGGCCCTGCCCCCTCCGTGCCGATGGCAACAGCGACCGGCGCACGATTGACCAGCGCCGGCGTCAGGAAATCGCAGAATTCAGGCTGATCGACCGCATTGGCGGGAATTCTTTGCTCACGCGCCGCAGCTACGATCAGGCGGTCCTGTGCGGCATCACCCGTCGCAGCGAACACCAGCGTTGCGCCATCGACCTGGCGCGCGTCAAAAGGCTCTTTGACGGTCTCTATGGCATTGGCGGACAGGAAAGCCGCAAAGCCTGCTTCCGGCTCATCCGCATAGGCGACAATCCGGGCCTGCGTGTTCAAGAGCAGTCTGACCTTGGCAAAGGCCTCGTCGCCATTGCCGAAAACCGCCACGCATTTCTGCGCAACGCGGAAGAAGGCCGGAAAGACGGTCAGTTGGTCGGTCATGACGTGGGAATCTGATCCTGTTACAGGTTCTGGGGAATATCGCTTTTATACAACGAAAATTGAAGAAACAGAAATTCCGATGCCTTTGCAGCCGGATATTCTTTTGCTCGACTTCAGCATAAATTGAGCAAATATCACCGGCTATGGCATAGCTGCCACAGTCCGTCGGTGCGATCATCCGGCATTGCCTATTCCCGTCCATATCCGTTAAATGCCG
>Ga0307515_10020325_pt1 | contig 11851 bp, 7 predicted proteins | sample 17_EM_MG_FD_194513 | JGI IMG/M metagenome (GOLD analysis project Ga0307515, IMG submission 194513) | Populus trichocarpa ectomycorrhiza microbial communities from riparian zone in the Pacific Northwest, United States - 17_EM | ecosystem: Host-associated > Plants > Roots > Unclassified | place...
CCCCTCTGCCCTGGCCACCCGCTCCAACACTAACTCCAACGCTTACTCCTCCACCAACCAACCAGGCTCCCAAGACCACCAGAACCACTTCGAGCCCGAAGACTACCGCTACCTCCCCTCCATCTACCAATCCCTAGGGATAAACGCTTGCTTCCACACCTGGGACTCCGCGGTGGCCGCGGAAGTCTCATCAACCACTCTCATCAAAGCTGCAGGCTACGAAGTCGACGTCTTGATGACGGCGTTCCATGGGATCAAGGAGTTGGAGAGGGGAGAGACCTATGAGGTGAATGGCGATGTGTTATTTGAGGAAGCGTACTTCGGCCGCGATATCAGTGTTTGGGAGACGGGGTGGTTGAAGACCAATCGTGAGATGGGGGAGGAGGAACTTAAGAGGCTGACCGGGTGGGTTGAGAGGGGGTATCGGAGTTGGGATTTTTGTAGGGCGGAGAGAGGGAAATAGAGGGCGGTGTTCAGTTTTCTTTCATAAGGGGGTCGAGGCGTTTTGGTTGGATTTGGGGTGTATATAGAATGATACCATGTTGGAGAGACTGAAATGATTCATTCCATTTGTATGTGAAATTCTTTTATTTCTGTACGTGAGGGTATATGCAACACGAAGCGCTGAGAACTAAAGATTGAATCTCGTTCTCTTCTTCTCCATCCCGGCTTTCCATTCCCATTGCACCTTATCAGGCCCATCACTTCCTGCCCTACCTACACCTTTATCCACCCTCCTCAACTTCAACGTAAACCTCGGTCCCAACTCCTGTAAACCAGCTCTGATTTCCTCCACTCCCTTCACAGGCTTCCCATCTGGACCAATTACACTCTTTTCGGTCTCTTTCTTCTCTCGAAACACATATCTATGCCTTCTCACAAAGATATAATCTCTCTGATTATGCAAGGTCACTACCTGCCGTCCCTGCAACTCGGGCTGCGGCGGGAAAAGCGTCAAAAAGATCCTCGCAGTCAACAGACCCAACGGAGTCCTGAAATTATTCAAAATTAATTCCGGATAATGGTTCGTAGGGTTTCCGTGGCCTGGTAATTTCTTTCCTTCAACCCAGTTTGCGATGCTGAAGTGGCAGGTTGGTCCTTCTGGTAAATGCACGATTGTAAGACCGGTGGGCTTCTTTTGGTCTTCCTTTAGGAGGATGACAGTGGTGTATGAGCGGTTTGTGGCGAATTTGGAGATTTCTCGCAGGGAGAACTTGTGGCCGTAGCGATGGGAGGAGCGTGGGATGTAGGTGGTGTTTGGGAAGAGAGTGCAGAGGAGGTGTGCTTCCCTGTGGAGGGTCGAGTTTAGGGAGGTTGTGAGGAGGATTTTGGGGACTGGAGGTGGTTCGTCAGAGAAGAGAGTTGGGAATTTGAGGGCCAGTGAGGAGGGCGTGAGGTCGAGGTTGGTACTGGTTGTTGAGGGAGCGTTGGAGGACGCTCGTTGTCGAGCGCTTTTTGGTTCCTCTTCGTCTTCTTCTGATCCAGAATCAGAGTCCAGCATGCTGTCCACATCGTCTTCTTTTTCTTCCTCCTCATCTTGTAATGCTTCTTGCTCTGCGGCCTCTGCTTCCTCGATCCGCCGTCTCTTTAACTGCTCCACGTCCACGCTGATGCCCAGATCATCTCCATCCACCTCATCCCAGACTCGCTTCTTGTCGATTGTAATCGGAACATTCTTGGCCAATCTTTCCCTCCTCAACTCTGGATCTCGGTCCTCTTCCCGTTTTCGTTTGAAGCGTTCGTCTCTTCTTTCGGTGTCCCTCGCTTTCTTTTGCTTGACGTGAAGATCCTGCCTCCTGAACTTGTTTCCCGTCTTGAAAGGCAATGCGGCCTTCGAGGAAAGCGGTTTGACTCGTTTTGATCCCATTGTAATGTTGCGGGGTAAATATTCAAATTTCAATCGCTTCCTTGGGAAAAAATGTTTTGGCGTCGGGAAATTTCCCGGCTGCCGTACGGTTACTGCACTTCTAATTTTGGCAGAATCCACACCGCCTGTGTTTCTGACAAGGCTGCAAAGCGAGCGAGGAGTCATAAAAGGAATTTCGAAACAGAGAACACCTTCTAACTCGAGATAACTGTTTTCGATCGACTGACTCAGACCTCAATTGGATGAGTCTCAAGTGAATGCGCCCCTTCTGCAGATTCGCACGAACTGCTGGCCACCTGCAAAACACTCTCCCACGATACAAAGCAAGAAGCTTCACAGCTACCACACAAGTCAATAAATATCAACCTCCGAAATTCCAGAAGCAAAAAGACCCGATCATGGCTACAACTACTCTGAAGGGTCAGCCCTTCGACCGCCCGGTCCTCGACTCCATGCTGCGACGGCGCATGTTCTATTCTCCCTCCTTCGAAGTTTATGGTGGTGTGGCAGGTCTGTACGATTTTGGTCCTGTAGGTTGCTCTTTCCTTCTTCCCCTCACCTCATAACATCTCGGTGGTTCTTCCCTCTGGATACCTGAAGAAATATCACTGTGCAATCTGTGATTTGGTCTGTGCTACCAACTCAAAGCTTCAACACCACTACAAGACTGAGAGGCACATCGAGAAGGCTGCTAAGGCGGTCGACTCGATGACTTAACCACCGGATTTTTCTTTTTGGAACGACTATCTTTATTATCATTACTAACAATTTTGTAGCCGGGTTGTGCTCTGCAAGCCAACGTCGTTGATTTATGGCGCAAACACTTCGTCTTGGAGGAGGATATGCTGGAGGTAGATTGTACAGCTCTTACTCCTGCTGAGGTTCTCAAGACAAGTGGGCACGTGGACAAATTCGCGGATTGGATGTGCAAAGACCCAAAGAACGGCGATATCATGAGAGCAGATCACTTTGTGGAGGAGATCTTGGAGTCGCGGCTGAAGGGCGATAAGGAGGCTAGAGGTGTGAAGGTTGAAGAGAAGGAGGATGATCCCAAGAAGAAAAAGAAGAAGGTCAAAGCTACGGAAGCTGTCAAGCTTGACGATGCTGTTGTTAAGGACTATGAAGAGATCTTGGCGAGGATTGACAACTACAATGGCGAGGAATTGGGTCAACTGATCAAGAAGTACGAGATGAAGAACCCAGCTACTGGTGTTGAGCCTTTGCCTCCTGTGGAGTTCAACCTCATGTTCAACACACCTATCGGCCCAAGCGGCAACCTGGCAGGCTACCTGCGACCAGAGACCGCACAAGGCCAATTCCTCAACTTTGCCAAGCTCCTGGACTTCAATCAACAACAGATGCCATTCGCGTCTGCTTGTATTGGCAAGTCTTACAGAAACGAAATCTCTCCCCGATCTGGCCTTCTCCGAGTCCGAGAATTCTTGATGGCTGAGGTCGAGCATTATGTTGATCCTCAAGGCGGCAAGAAGCACCATCGCTTTGAGGAGGTCAAGGATGTTGAACTCGTGCTCCTCAACCGCCATACTCAATTGGCCGGTCAGACCCACGTCAAGAAGGTAGCTATTGGCAAGGCGGTTGCAGATGGTACCGTGGATAACGAGACCTTGGGCTACTTCTTGGCACGTATCCATCTTTTCTTGGAGAAGATTGGTATCGATCAGACAAAGCTTCGATTCAGGCAACACATGGCCAATGAGATGGCCCACTATGCTGCTGACTGCTGGGATGCTGAGCTGCTAACTAGCTACGGCTGGATTGAGTGCGTTGGTTGTGCAGACAGGAGTGCTTACGATCTCACAGTCCATGCTAAGAGGACCGGTGCCCCATTGATGGTGCGTGAGAGGTTGGCAGAACCTATCACCGTCGAAGAATGGCAGATCGATCTCGACAAGAAGAAGTTCGGTCCTCACTTCAAGAAGGATGGCAAGACCGTCGAGGCTGCTGTTGAAGCTCTTCCACAAGAAAAGCGGGAAGCATTGGCTCAAGATCTCAAGCTCGAGGGCAAGATCACCATTGATGTTGAGGGTGTCGGTAATGGCAAGGTCGAGATTAGCAAGGATCTCATTGTCATCGAGCGCCGGAAGCGCGTTGAGAACACGAGAGAATTCACGCCAAATGTTATCGAGCCCTCGTTCGGTATTGGCAGAATCATCTATTGCTTGATGGAGCACAACTACTGGACTCGTGGCAGTGATGGTGGTGATGAAGCACGTGGTGTAAGCTTTTGTGAACTCATTACGGATAAACGTTTTTAACGAAACCTAGGTTCTCTCATTCCCACCGATAGTGGCACCTAGCAAGGTCCTGCTTGTGCCTCTCTCCACTCACGAAAGCTTCAAGCCTCTTCTACGGCACATGTCGCTCAAGCTCCGCTCTTTGGGCGTCTCCAGCCGAGTAGATGACTCTTCAGCATCGATTGGCAAGCGGTACAGCCGAAATGATGAGCTGGGTACTCCTCTCGGTATCACCATCGACTTCCAGAGTGTCCAGGACAAGACATACACCCTCCGAGATCGCGATTCCACGAAGCAGGTTCGTGCTGATGAGGAGACGATCTTGACGGCTATCAAGTCCTTGGTGGAGGGCGAGAAGGTTTGGGCCGATATCGAGAAGGAGTTGCCTACATTTGAGGGCCAAGAAGTTGAAGTGCCAGTTCGCTAAGGATTTCTTTTGGAAGAACAAATTCTTGTAGGATGCTTAGACCTTTTTGTGAAGATGATATAGAATTGCTGGGAGAATCAAAAGTAGCTCTTGTGTAACGTTCTTGTGTAATACCGCTCGCTAAACTCAGGTCGACCCCCAACACCATCCAAACACAAACAAAACTGATGAACGATCACGTGTATGTCTGCCAAGGCGGTGTTCTAGGCCCCATTGAGAGTTTCCAGAACAATGTACGACAGCTGCACCACAGGCATGGCGCAGAGAAGCCGGCTGCACGACGCTGGAAGGGAACTTCCATACTGTAGAGGCAGGCCCAGAAGGGATCACCACAACAAGAAACATTTCTCGCCCGTGCCGTGCACATGGTGCAGTGCAATGCGTCTGCGACAGCCCCCGCCCACCAGAAACATCAGCAGGCAGAGGCAGATTTCGAAGGGGGCTGATTTGTTTCAAGCTGCCGGCATGAGCCTTTCTCGCTTGCCGTCTGGAGGTCCTGGAGGGGTTTGGCAGCCAGTGCAGTCTCGGGAACGGCTTGCTTGTCTGGTGTTGGTCGCGGAGAGGCTGGGATGCACCAATGAGGAGGAGGCCTGCTTTGAAGCTTTCTCCTGAGTCCTTGGCCGTGAACCGTGAACCGTGAACCGTGGTGGGCAGCGGCGCGAATAGGGGCAGCGCCGGAGACAGCCCTTTCTGAAACCGGTTGGTCGACTACCCCTTCGGGTCACGCATCAGATTGATGAGGAATGTCCTGGTGTCTTAGATAAGCCGTCCGTGATTGGCCAAAGCGCATGGTCGTCGCTATGTGTGAGCTTGTGAGCTTGTGGGCCTGTCGGCCTGTGAGCACTGAGGAGGTTCATTTCAATTTTCATGAATGGTAAAGGAGGCCACTGCCAGGCTCTTCAGCCGTGGATGATACTGGTACTTGTTGCTCCGTACCAGCCCACTGCTCGCCTTGCTGGAACTTGGATGTGTCCAAACCCATACAATTTGTGCTGCCTTGGCCGAAGGCTTGACGTGCGCTCCCTTGCCTTGGCCCCAAACCTCATGCCCACTCGCCTCTCGCCCTTCTCGAACTCGGAGCTCCATGTTTTCGTACACCTGCCCATCCAGTGCACTCGCACGCTCCATAAAGTCTCCATACCCACTCACCCACCCCGTGCAGTCTGTAGAATTCCACTTGGATTGGCTGCTAGTGCTGCTCGGTTCAGGCAAGGGAGGGCCGGCAGCGCCCAGACTCTAAAATTCCCGCCGATAGCATCTGGCGCCAACACCATTTTAGCGCGAAAGGAGGTCCACAACCCCCAAACCTCATCTTCAACCTCCCTTAAGCTCGACGTGATAATCCATCAACACGACCACAAGACCTCCGCGCCCACGACCGCGCGAACCACTTCTCCCTTCGACTTCTGCTGGCCTGTCGAGAGCTCTTTCGGCGCGGCTAGACGCTGTGCGAGACGGGAACCTGCGCTTGGGTCGGTCGAGCCAGAGCAATCTGTGAATCCCCCGAGCGGACGCGGAGCGACGGCGACGGCAACGACTCACGAGCAAATACCCTCACTGACTGATGACGAACGAAGTGCTACTTGTAAGTATCAGAGTCTTCAATCTTCGGCCGTGATTCCTCGCATTCGGTGCTGATTGCAGTCGCGTTGCAGGACGATCAACGATTTCCTTTACGATACCCCGCAGCGACTTTACACTGCCTGCACCTTTGACTGAAAACTACCGCGGAGTCATTCTAGTCGTAATCCTGTACATCTTGCAAAAATGGCTTCTCAGAATAGGTACGTTCCTTTTGGCTCTTTTGCACAGATCGCGCGGTGTTACAGCATCTGGAAACACGGGGTGGATCTGAAGCGGTCACTCGCGGCTCGCGTTCTCGAAGGGGCTGGATTCGAAGATCCAACAACAAAATGTTCCCCCCTCCTATTGTCGCGTTGACAATGGTTTGCTGCTATTGTTATTCGACATGATGGCTGATTATTCTCCTGCATACAGCATCTACACTCCTGGTCAATTCATGAACCCTGGCCCTGCTCCTCGACCCCCCACCGAACGTCCCCGACTCAACCTTACCCCTTCTACCTCTAATATTCCTGGCAACATGTCTCAATTGAGCATTAATTCTCCCATTACCCGCACCGCGACCTCTACATACACGGGTTCGACGGTATCTCTTCCTATCCAAAAGACCGATGGTCAAGGTGGTGTTGCAGTCATCAAGGAAGGCTGGGCTTCGGTTAAGGAGGGAAAGAACTTCATTCAACCATGGAAGCAAAAGTTCTTGATTCTGCGAAAGGAGCAGCTCGACTTTCACAAGACCGATGGTGGTAAAATCTCTTACTCGATCGTCCTCAAGGATGTTTTGGGCGTTTCTCGAGTCGAGGCTGCTGGTACGATCTTCGAGATCAAGCGTGCGCTGAACGGCCAATCTACGAACCCCGGTGATGATGATGGACTCTCCAGGACTCTGCAAATCAAAGTCAAGGGTGACGATGATCTGTATGAGTGGATTGACTTCATCTATGCGCGCTGTCCTGGCATGGGCGGTGTCAGCAACCCTACCAACTTCAGCCATTCGGTTCACGTTGGTTTCGATCCCAACACTGGTGAATTCGTTGGTCTTCCCCCGGAGTGGTCCAAGCTTCTCAACTCGTCCGCCATTACCAAGGAGGACTATGAGCGCAACCCGCAAGCCGTCTTTGAGGTACTGGAGTTTTACTCTGATATCACTAAGCGAGCCCAGAACCCCAACCAATACCCAAGCTTGACCCCGACACCACCAGTCTCGGCCAATTCTAACAAGCAACTCGGTTATGGCATGAGTGGCGTCAATGTTGCTCCTCCTCGTCCAATTCAACAAACTCAACGCAACAATAGTTTCCCCACTCCGCCAGGTTCTAGCAGCTCAAGCAATGCCCCGCGCCGCCCGACTCCCCCGGAGAGCCAGCAGCAACGACAGCAGATGCAGGCAATGGCTTCGAACTACGTTGACCCGCAATTACGTGAGGAGCAACGCCAGAAGCAACTTGAGGCTCAGCGCCAACGTGACCGAGAGATGGAGGAGCAAAACCGTCGGGATATGGAGGCTTATAATGCTTCTCTTCCAAAGACTCGGCCCACTATCGCTCAGCAGGAGGTTGGTGGATTCGGCGGCGGTGCGACCACTGATCGGTATAACCCTTCGAGAGCTCCCCCACCTGCCCCACGCGCCGCACCTCAACCCCAAGCAACACCGTCCCTCCGAACCCAACGACAAGCTCCATCTGCACCCACCCCCAGCAATGGCGCCCGTCCTCCCATGGCCACTCAGCAGAGTTCCTCCTCTATTCCTCAACAAAATGGAGGATCCCGCTCACCTGCCCGTACTGAGCAAAGCACTCAGCGTACCCAAGAGCCTCGTTACCAAAATGGTCCTAATGGTGTTCAGACTTCTGCTCCCCGTGCTGCCACCAACGGTCAAGCTAACCCGCCTCCTTCTCGCCTTCCAGCACCAGTTAACCAAATCAAACCTCTCAATGTTGCAAACAAGCAACCCGCGGGCAACAATGGCATCCAACAAAATGATGCTGTTAAGGCCGCTGAGGCTGCGTTGACTGCCAAACCACCTACTGAGCGTAAGCAAGATGTTCGTATGTCCACGATGTCTGAGAACGAGGTCATGGCCAAGTTGAAGGAGGCTGTTTCCAAGGATGATCCGAACATGTCCTACTCCAAGCAAAAGAAGATTGGCCAGGGTGCGTCTGGTTCCGTCTATGTTGCGAAGGTCAAGGAGAACCCATTGTCGCCAATTGCTCGTGAGGTTATTCGGCAGCAAGGCAGCAAGGCCCAAGTTGCTATCAAGCAGATGGATTTGGCGCACCAACCACGGAAGGAGTTGATCGTCAACGAGATCATGGTCATGAAGGACAGCAAGCACCGCAACATCGTCAATTTCCTTGACGCGTTCTTGCGTAACAACTCTTCGGAGCTTTGGGTCGTTATGGAGTATATGGAGGGAGGTGCCTTGACCGACGTCATTGACAACAACCCAACCATCACCGAGGACCAAATCTCCACGATCTGTCTTGAGGTAAGGAAAGAACTTGGATTAGCAAAGATCAAAACTGACGATATCAGACTTGCCGTGGGCTTGAGCATTTGCATAACCAATCCATTATCCACCGTGACATCAAGAGTGACAACGTTCTGCTCGATGCTCGTGGTAACGTTAAGATCAGTAAACCTCACTAACCCCCTTTACGTGACTCGAGCTAACCCATCTCAGCCGACTTCGGTTTCTGCGCTAAGCTCACCGAGTCCAAGTCTAAGCGCGCCACCATGGTCGGTACCCCTTATTGGATGGCTCCCGAGGTCGTCAAGCAAAAGGAGTATGGCCCGAAGGTTGATATCTGGTCCTTGGGCATCATGGCAATTGAAATGATTGAGTCCGAGCCTCCCTACCTCAACGAGGAGCCTTTGAAGGCCTTGTACCTGATCGCCACAAACGGTACTCCGCGCCTCAAGAAGCCTGAGAAGTTGAGCAAGGAGTTGAAGGCTTTCTTGTCCGTTTGCCTCTGCGTCGACATCCGAAGCAGAGCCTCGGCCGCCGAGCTTCTTCAACATGACTTCTTGAAGCACGGCTGCTCTCTCCAGAGCTTGGCCGACCTTCTCGCTTTCCGTCGAAACGCCAAGTAAAGGCAGCCCAAAAGTTTATATCTTCAGCGGCCTGGCATACTGGCTTCAAGGATATTGATTGGCGGTTTCTTTTCTTCTCCCTCATTGCGGGCTAAATGCATCAATTCATGTTGGCCCCGGTACATATGACCACATGGATTCCTCGGCGTTGGGTGGCTTGGTTTTGTTTTCTGCCCTCTGGATTCTCGACACTCGCAGCGAGCCGGCACTATAAATGGGGGTCATGCTTCGGAAGAATGGATTATATCTGATTGAGTTTCCGTTGCGCAAAATTCATGGAAACGGCAAATGAGAAATATTTGCTTTCTTCGTTCTTTTTTACGGAATGGATATTCTCGCCATTATGCGGCAGATATTGTCCATTGCGCATTCATTAGGGGATTTCGGATCTCAGGTCGAGGGATATGGTTTATGAGAGCATGAGAAACAAGTTAAACGGCGTTAGTCTAGACTTGAATGAATGCTAGAAAAATGATCATAGAATGATTTTGCATCGTTTGAACCCTGTGACTAATGTCTGAAACAGCAGCCGACATGATTTCCACCCGATGATAAAATAACTGACAGTTGTCAAAACAATAACAGCAGACAAACACGCTTCCTTTCATCTCCCCTGTTTGGCAGATGCCATCTAGTTTAGCCTCGGCGATGGCGGTTTGTCCCCGGTCTGAACCGTGGCTTCTGATTGGTCCCGACGTCACAGCTCAGCTCGGCTCCCAGGCTAGAAATCATGACAGGTTGGCGGGATGCCTCCTTTTTCAACATCCTGATATCCTTGTTCTCAAAATTCACGCCATCCATGGCAGCGCAAACGATATTACACTGCTAGAGGGCTAGAGACAGGGAACAGGAAGGCACATGGCGCCGTTAATACCGTCTGCGAAAGCGACGCTGTCGTATCCGTTGTACGCATGCGATTTCGATCCCCTCGATGCGAATAGGCTTGTTGTTGGCGGTGGTGGAGGCGCGGGGAGGAGCGGTGTTGGGAATAAGATTGTGAGTCCAACAACTTTCTCGCTGCAAGATTCTCATAGGGTGGAAGCTAATGGGGCGAGACAGACAGTCCTAGATACCTCCAAATCCACCGAGCTTATCGAGGTCAGCGAAGCAGATCTCAGCAAAGACGAAGACAATGTCACGAGTCTCGCGGTGGGGCAAAGGAAAGGGCGAGCGACGCTCGTGTATGCGGGCGTGAACTCCAGTCCGCAGGATGTGGAGAGGGGAAAGAACACGCATTTCCGCGTGTTTGGCATCGAGCCTGCTGGAGGAGCGAAGGGGAAAGGGAAGGGCAAGGGCAAGTCTGGTCCTGCTGTTGAGGAGAAGCCTTCCGAATACAAGATTGCGGAGATGAGCAGGTCGAAGCTGTTTGAGAGTAAGGAGAAGGATATCTATCAGCGGATTACAAGGCTCTCGAAGCCGTTCGCGCATCAGCCGCAGCTGGGAGCTGTGTGCACCGGCCGCTTCACGAGTCCCATGTCAGAGATTGTGTTGTTTGATACGAGTGCCATTGCGCCGCCGAACTCGAGGGGTGGCGTGCAGAGTAATCGGGAGGCGGTCGATGTGGATTTTATTCAGACGGGGGATAATGAGTACATGTTTGCGTACTGCGACGTGCACGATGTGTATGTCAAGAAGATCACTTCGAAGACGGATGAGGATGAGCCGGACCTCGTGTACACGACTCCTGGTTCGAGATCCCCAGAAAAGCCCGCGGTGCCATCGTTCAGAGCTATGAGGTGGTTGACGAAAGACCTTCTTCTCATGCTCACAAATATCTCTAGGGATAGTGGGGCCGTGCTGCAGATCCTCCGTTTACCACCTAGTGGTAAAGGAGAGTGCAGAATCGCGCAATCTCTACGCCTCCCAGATCGAATCACGAAGGCTACTGGCATGGCAGTAGCAAACCTCACACCACCACTCAACCCCTCCTCGCCCCAAGACTACACACAATTCGTGATCGCAGTCGCAGGACGGGACATCTCGCTCTCGCTCTTCAAAGTCGACCTCCAAGTTGAAGGCGCCATCTCGCTCGTCACGAAAATCAAGGCGTTCAAGACGTTCAAGGATGTTCACCCGATGCAAATCACGAGCCTTGCATTCTCGAACTTTGTCCCTCCTACGCATCCAGTGACGGCGAGTACGCCGCCGCAGTATCTCAAGCTAGCGAGTGTGGGCGTAAGCAATACGGTGGTTGTGCATACTCTCCCTCTCTTCCCAGTCCCGTTGTCGGTGAAGAGAGGACAGTCCAAGACACCGCGCTACGTCGTCGCCTTACCATCCACCAAAGCTGTCTTCGGAGGCACCGTCATTCTATCCATTATCGGTGTGCTGGTAGCCGCGATTTTCATCCAAGGGATACTAGAGGTGAGAGGAGGAGTGCCGGTGTATCTGAACGCCAGGAATCACTTGCCTGTTATCTGGCAAGAGGCGCTGGGGCGACCTTATGAATTCCCTCCCGGCTACAATACACTTACTTCGGCCATTCCTCACCCATCAGATGATGTTAATTACGAGGAGGATTCCGGCTCCGCAGTAAGACTCCCAGGTTTCTTCGCGAAGTTGAAACAAGGCAGTAGCGAAGGTGTTTATGTACTGAAAGAGGAGCCCGGGGGGGTCAAGGTCGCG
>Ga0307515_10020326_pt1 | contig 11851 bp, 1 predicted proteins | sample 17_EM_MG_FD_194513 | JGI IMG/M metagenome (GOLD analysis project Ga0307515, IMG submission 194513) | Populus trichocarpa ectomycorrhiza microbial communities from riparian zone in the Pacific Northwest, United States - 17_EM | ecosystem: Host-associated > Plants > Roots > Unclassified | place...
AAAGAGCACCTAGAGAAAGGATTTATTCGCCCTAGTTAATTACTATTCGCCTTACTTATACTATTTATTAAGAAACCTAAAGGAGGCTTAAGGTTCTATATTAATTATTAAGCCCTAAATATAATTATAATTTAAAACTAATATCTAATTTCTTTACTTTAAGAAACGCTTAACTACTTAGTAAAAGTATAATACTTTATAAAGCTTAATATAGTTACTATCTTTAATTAAATCCATGTTTATAAAAGAGATAAAAAGTATATAGCTTTCCGTATATAATAGGGACTTTTTAAATACCTAGTAATGCTATTTAGTATAAAGAACGGTTCTGGTATATTTTAGTAATATATTAATAATACGCTTTATAAATTCCTTAATATATTTATTACTACGTATATTAATAATATCTTAATCTATTTATCTTTACTTTCTAAGTATTAAAAACACGTTTAAATGGTTCTTAAACGCCTACAAGACGTAGGCTTATAATGCGATATTAAGAAATATAAGTTCTACGCGTCTAAAGTTATATACTTAGGCCTAATTATATCCTATAACGGAATTAAAATAGACCCTAAAAAAATTGCTATAATTATAAACTAGGAAAGTCCTAGTAGTATATAAGACATCTAAGGATTTCTAAAATTTGTAAATTTCTACTATTAATTTATTAATTACTTCTTAAAAATTATTTAGCTATTAGTAAACTTAATAATAATTTATTACTTAACGTCTAATTTAGATCCCTATTAGGCCTACGTGGACTACTCCTTATATATATATAGGGAGAAGACTCTATTTAAGAAAACCCCGTAATCTATCTCTTTGCCTTTTAGGACTCGCCTATAAGGCGCCTACGAGGCGCCTATAAGTTACCTATAGTGCTCCTACTACCTTACTTTTAACCTCTTTAGGAACTACTGCTGCTGTAATAAGCCTACGGACGCGCTAGTATTGTAAACTTTATTCTACTACTGTAGAGTTATTAAAGGGCGCCCGTTACTCGCCCCCCTACCCTTTATTATTATTTCCTTTATAACCTAGAACTGGTTTAGTATATTTTAGCTAATAAGCTACTAGGTAACTGCCTTAAGGCCTTTTTATATTAAGAGTAGTGTATTATAGTTCTTTATGCTAGCTACTAAGAGTATTACTTCTTAGTTAGTGTATAAGGGGCATAATAGTATTACGTGTTTTAGTGTCTGTTTTAGCTAGCTATATTTATATCTTAGGCTACCTACTAGGACACCTACCTAGTAGAGCCAGTTTTTTAGTCCTATTATTCCTATTCTTAAGAGTGTTGCTATTATATTTTCTGCCTTTATTAGGCCTTCTTAGAGCCCTAAAGTATTTACCCCCTATAGCGTTAACTACGCTACAGCTTAGGTTCCTCTTGCCTTAGTTAGCCTCTATACCTTTAACTTTTATATACCTTTTTAGCGTTAGTCCAACTAGTATTATATTATAGTAGATAGTTTCCTAGCGTTCTTTTATACTCTACTTTAGCTCCTTTTTTTTCTTACTATTATTTTTACTAGCCTCTTATACGTCTCCCTTCCTCCTTTATATAGGCTAGGGCCCTAAAGCAATACTATTTTTCTTCTACTTTCTTTACCTGTTTCTCTAATATGTCTTCCCTACTTTAGGGTTATTAGTTTATTCTCCTATAAGGCGCCCTAGGGTCCCTCTATAGTTTATTTAGGCGTGTCTTAATATACTTTATAATATTAGAGTTACGTTTATTTTACGCCCTTTATATTACAGCGGCTTTAATATATAGTTGTAGGGGGGGAATATTGGCTTCCTTCTTAAGTAGTGCTGTAGCCGTTCGCTTATATCCGCCTGTTATACTTTAAAGGTAGGCTATTTAGACCTTTTAGAGTAGTTTAAGGAGCGATTTAGGGGGGCCTTTTTTAGATTCTCTAATGGCCCAAATACTAGACCTATACGTTATGGTTAGCCGGATAACTGTTATATATAGTAGGCGTAACCTCTAAAAGCATAGACCCTATATAGAATTAACGATCCTAAATAATGCGATATACTATACTTAGCCCTTATAGGCCGCTTATACCGTATATACGCTCTACTAGAGCTTACTATCTACCTATACTCCTAATACCCTTAAGCCCTAAACTAGTTAACCCCTAAAGCCTTAGATATAAATTATATACTAAAGATCTATAAATTGGTTGCGTTTTCTTATAAAATAGATTAGCCAGTATTTCTCTAGTAAGAATTAGACTCTATATTGTCTTGCCTATTTTATATAGGTGTTATAAGCTTTCTCTAGTATTCTATAATTCTTTATAGCTGTTAGCCCGTATATAATTAGGTTTATATTATTAATAAAGCCTATCCCCTAGGTCGCCCCTTTCTTAAAGGAGTTAAGCAGGTTGCTTATAAAGAAAAGAAAGAGTATAGGTAAGAGGGGTAATCCTTATAATATTCCTATTATAACTACAATAGGGGGGCTCTAGTATCCGCTAAAGACTAGTAATATTTCTTTCTAACCTATAAACCCTTAAATAAATTGTATAATCTATTCTAGGAAGCCTTTTACCCTAAGGATGTATAGGAGACGCTTATAGGGTATATTATTATAGGCGCCACTAATATTTAGGCTAAGTATTAATACTATAAAGTCCCTTCGCATCACCTATATAGATTTAATGGTAGTAGCGAGTAGTGTAAGTACTAATAGTGTTAAGCGGTTCTTTTTTACCCTTATTTAGTGTTACGGACGCTTTAAGTACGATGTTATAACTACTTAGAGAGGAGTCGGAAGAAGTTAGTTAGTTAATATAAGCACGGTCTAAGATAGAACCGGTAGAACTATGTGATGAGGAATGGTAGTATAAGTCACATAATGTGCTATATAAGGAACGTGGAGAATAAACGGAACGTATGTACCTTATGTACCTCACGTACATTATATATAAGAAGGATTTTATAGGAGTACAGTCGTGTATTTAAAGGACCTTAGTCCCTACCTAGATAGTTCTTTCCTTATAGTAATTCTCAGAATACAATTAGAGTTAATCTATTAGGCAACTACTCCACTAGTTATTATTACGTTATTAACTTTACGTATTACCTACACACTAAGCCCATTAACAGGACCTACCGTAGTACTTACTACAAGGTTTCGTTACACAATTACTACCAGGTTATAGTATTAAAAGTTAAATAATATGCCACTAAAAGCAGCCACTATAACGCCATTAACGGCGGCAACTACTTCAAGGTTAGGAGGTAACACTAGTATAGTAGATACTAACTTATAACAACCTGTAACGGTCGGATAACTATAGGAAATAGTTAACTAGTTAATAGAAAACAATACGGCACTTAAACAAAGGGTCAATAGAATAGGAGTAGCAAAGGTTAAGTTACCATTAATTAAAAGATTCTTAGAAGAGAGATTAAAGCTTAAAGGATTCCTTACGTAAATACACTTTAAGGTTGCGCAAGAGGGAGTAAAGCTAGCAATACCTATGGATCAAATAGCGTATGCAGGATTATTCTTATCAGGAAGAGCACTTAAATAGTTTAAGCCTTACCTTATAGAGATATAAGTAAATAGAATAATAATAACGAACTAAGAAGTACGGTTTATGTTCTTAAGCTAGAATAGATTTATAGAGCGACTTATATAGATGTTTAGAGACCTAGAGGCAATAACTATAGCGGAAAAAAAGCTTTAAAACATTATGTAATAAACCTTAGCTATTAAGTATATAACGTAGTTCTAAACGCTAGTAATATAAGTTAAGTGGAATAATAGGGCGCTTATAGCACAGTATAAATAGGGACTTAAGGCTAAAGTCTAGGATATAATTATTCTAATAAAAGATGCGGACACCCTAAGGGAATTAATAGATTAAGCAATAAGGATTAATAATAGGATCTACTAAAGGGAACAAACTAAGAGAGGTTAGGATAGAGTTCTATAGTTATATAAGGCGCAGAGTACGCATTAACTAAAGCTAAGTTAGAAACTATGGTATAGCGTAGAGCTAATAGACCTAAGTGGTACTAAAGAAACCTATAAGAGGTGGAGTAAGACACTATAGAAACCAAAAGGATAAGGATTAGGTAATTAAAGGTCTAGGGAGTAAAGGCTAAATTAGGGATCTTAGCAGCAGAAGATATTTAGGCGGACTCTATAACAAGAGAAATGGTTTAAAAAGGGAGCTTATATAAATTACGGAAAATAGGGTTATTTCGCTAGAGATTGCAAAGATAGTTAGAGTTACTATATAATAAAGGGAACTAGACTAGCAGACGGTATACACATATAGAGGGATAATAATGCACTATAAGGAACAAAGGATTATTCAATTAACTACTTTACATTTTGCTATAATAACGCGTGCCGAATTTATAAGGACGCTAAGTACGGCGCAAGCTATTAGCTATAGGAACTTAGTTTAGAGAAACTAAGAGCTACCCAAGACTATAAAGAGTAAGATAGGCTCTACGAATATAACAAAGATTTAACAGCAACTTTCAGTACAGTGTTAATAAGGCAGTATTTAGAAAGGGACTTCGGGAAAAATCCATTTAGTAATATTAAGAAAGAAGATCTTAAGATATTAGCATTAGAAGCAGAGACTAAAACCGCCACAGAGTAAGGTTTAATAACGGGCATTATAACACCATTAGATACAGCATCCATCGCTTTATAAAATGGCAGAAAGAGCATCTTACAAAGATTAAGCAAGCAGACGACTGCTAGTACTAATTCACTACTTAATAAAGGTAAAAGGCCAAAGGCTTAAGATTCTTAAGATAAGATAAGAGAGATTTAAGATTCCATAGATAGGATAAGGACAGCTTAAAGACCTATAACAGACGAAAACTAATAAAGTAGGGCAATAGCTTAGTTTAAAGACATATAAATAAGCTCGGGACAGAGTTTCCTATAGGCATTAAATTCTTAAAATAAGATAGATAAGATTTAAGACTCTTAAGATAAAATAAGAACACTATAAACGCCTAGTTAGACTAAGGCGGGAGCTAGGCTTAAGTTAGAAGTAAGCTCAGAATTAAAGAACCTAAGGGACTAAAAATTCGGAGTATAAATAAGGACACCTATAGGCAAGAGGTAAGGAGCTTCTTTATAGATTAAAGAATCTGCAATCTAGGTAGTAGTTAGACTGGAAAACAGATATATAGACTTAGAGGACTTACTAGTTAAACATAGTGTTTAGCCTAAAGATTAAAAAGTTAATACTAAAATCAAGAAGTATAAAGACTTTAAGGATCCACTTATAAGACGTAAAAGAAAAGAAACTATAGAGGAATTTAGAGCGAGAATTACCTTATAGCAAGAGCAGAAACTAGATAAGAGATTTAGTCTACTAGGTCGTATAAGGGACAGAGCGCTAGTATAAAGAATTACCAATAGGCCAAGAATAGGCATACTAAGAGCTAAGTGGCTTACCAAACTAGAATAAAAAGAGGATTTAGGAATCCTAACTAGATTTAAGGAACAACATATAAAAGGCTGTCACAATATAGTAATAAGAAGATACTTCCTTACGGACAGAGCGTATATACTTAAGTAGCTATACTAAAAGTAGTATAGGTAGCGACACAACAATAAATGGGAAGATTTCTATATATAGCTAGATAAAAAAGTTGTCCAAGACCACCCAATTATAGAGAAGGCTATAACTTACATTAAAGGAGCCTTAATTATAACGTTAAAAGATCTAAAGGAGTAATTAGAGGACTAGAGAAGCGAAAAACAAATCTTAGTACCTGTAAATAAAGTCGCGACGCTTAGATTAACATAAGAAAGGTTTAAACTTAAGGATAAAGATAAGCCAAGAGTTAACCTAAGACACTAAGTATATTACACACTATTATAGATAGTATACGTGGATAATACGTATAATATATATAAAGCACCTAAGAACAAAAACCAGAAGTATCTAATAAGAATATATTAGATAACGGACGAGGTAAAATACCAAAACGCTAAGTATATATATAGTTAGCACCTAATAGAAGTTTAAAAATAAGGGGACTTAATACTTTAACCAGGAAGATTCCTTACGGAAGAATACCTAGATAGATAATAATAGTGGGAATATCTAGAGAATATTTATCTATAGTATATTAAAGATAAAAAGCAAACTAAGTATTAGCCTAAGTTAGACTAAGTATAAATAGGATCTAGCAGCTAATAGTTAGGAAAAGTAGAGGCCCATAAAATTAGAGGGAACCAATAGTAGAGCCTTAGACCCTTAAAGGAATTTAAAGGAGATACCTAAATTTACGAGTTAAATAGTAAGATCAACAGTTCGAAGCATTAATAGATAGTAGAGTAATAAGGAACCATATATTACTAGCAGCAGTTAAAAAAATAGGACTACTATACAGGAGAAAGGAGCACCTATATTTATTAGTAACAATTTTAGGAGATCTAATAGCCTATAGGGATAGCATTATTAATCTCAAAACAGGACCTATTTAGTTAACTATTAAAGGAAGACAAATTTAGATGTTTTTTAATATCCTACTATTAGGAAAGGATAAGGCGATACTAGAAATGCCTTAGTTATAGGAGTACAACCTAAAGATCGACTAGGTTACAGGTTAGGTCGATATTAGAGATACTTAACGCCGTAAGACGCGATAACAAGTCAAAATAGTATAGTACTAAGTAGGAGCGACCTATAAGGAAACAGAAAAAGGACTAAGTTATATACTAAAGAGATACTATAAGTATAGCAAGAAACTATAGTTACTAGAGAGTAAAAAGCTGTTAAAGTATATAGTATAGGACTATAAGATAGAATTAAAACTAGGAATAAGTCTAAGGTTCTTTCTAATCTATAAACTTACCAAAGAAGAAGGTAGAGTATTAAAAGAGTTTATTTAGGAGAACCTATAAAAGGGATATATTAAACCATCACAATTATTAGCGGGTTATCTAGTACTATTTGTCCTAAAGAAGAATAGCAAGCTAAGGCTATATATTAACTATAGACAGTTAAACAACATTACTAGGAAGGATAGGTATCCTTTACCCTTAATTAGCGAAATCTAAGATAGGATAGATAACGCGTAAATCTTTATAAAGATAGATTTAAGATAGGCGTACTATTAGATTAGAATCAAGGAAGGCAATAAATAAAAGGCAGCCTTTAGGTTAAAAAAAGGACTATATAAACCATTAGTTATACAATTTGGGCTTATAAATGTACTAGTAACATTCTAAAAGCGAATTAATAATATATTAGGAGAACACTTAGATAAATTTGTTATAGTATACCTTAATAATAATATTATCTACTTAATAACTAAGGAAGAATACGGGGAATACGTTAAATAGGTCTTAAGGAGACTATAAGAAGAATAGATACTAGTAGTAATTAAGAAATACAAGTTCTTTACTAGGAAGATAGATTTTGTTAAATTTATTATTAAACTAGGCCAACTTAGTATAGATCTAAAGAAGATTAAGGCTATAGTAAATTAGTAGGAACTAGAGAACGTTATGTAGTTAAAATCATTTTTAGGGTTTTACAATTACTATAGAAGGTTTATAGCGCAATAGTTAAGGGATATTAAGCCATTTACGCGGTTAATAAAGAAAGAGGAACTATAGGCATAGGGAGAAGAATAATAAGAACTATTTAAAAAAGTCAAAAGGTTGTTTACCTAGGAGCTAGTTCTTAAAATCTATTAACTAAAACTAGAGACGGTTATTAAGACAGATATATTAGACTTTACACTAGGGGTATACTTTATATAAAAGTATCTAGATAGATAGCACCCAGTAGTATATTATAGTTGGAAAATAACACTACTAGAACTAAACTATAACATCTACAATAAGGAGTTATTAGGTATAGTTATAGTACTAAAGAAATAGAGAGCATTCTTACAAGGTATAAAGAAACCATTTATAGTTAAAACAAATTATAAGAACCTAATAGGATTTCTAATGATAAAGAAACTTAACTAAAGATAGGTTAAATGGGCAGAGATGCTTATAGAATACTATTTTAAGATTTAGTATATTAAGGGTACGGACAATATAAGAGCAGACGCTCTAAGTTAAAAGGCTAAACTATAAAATAATAAAAAGCCATTAGGGGCTTTATTGCGAAAAGATACAAATAGATTAATTAGGTATAATTATCTAAAAATTACAGCAACTTAGGAAGAATTAAAGAAAATCTATAAATTACCAGAAAGCTTTTAGGTATAAAGAATTTTAGAAATATAGCTAGAAGAACTATAGACGGATATATATAAAAACTAAGAAGCGAAGTACATCCTAAAAAGCATAGCAGAGCAATTTATAGAAGATTTTTATAAAGGACTAACTTAAGGACACAATAGAGCTATAGGCTTAGTGTTAAGACTCTAAGAGGAGTATATTATTAACGGAATCTAGAGGATAGCCAGAAAGGTCACTAAGGAGTATCTAAATTACTAAAGAAATAAACTAACGAGGTATAAGCTATACGGAGGGCTATAACCTATTAAAATACCAGAAAGACCATAGGAGGTTATATTATAGGACTTTATCGTTAAGTTGCCAAAATTAAAAGATCCTATTACCGGACAAGATCACAATACAATCTTAGTAATAGTAGATAAGCTTATAAAGTAAGGATACTTTATAGCATATACAGAAGAGATATCAGTAGAAGATATCGCTAGAATTTATATTAAAGAAGTATTTATAAGGTATAGAGTATTAAGCAAAATTATATTAAATAGGGATCCAAGATTTGTAGTAGCATTTTAGGAGGTATTCTTAGCAAAGCAAGGAGTTTAAGCAGCAACTTCCACCATATATTATCCGCAGACAGACAGTTAAACGGAAAGATTAAATTAGACACTAAAGTAGTATCTAAGACATTATATTAATCACGCACAGAATAATTAGGTATTACTATTACTAGTTATATAGTTTACATATAATATAACACCATAAAAAGAAATAGGTACGTTACCATTTAAGGCAAATTATAGATATAAGCCAAGAACATCGCTATTACTATATTAAGTAAAGAAGACAAGTAGCACAGCTAAGTAAAGGATAGAGATATTAATAAATCTTTATAAGAACCTTATGGAAATAGCTAAGATAGTATAGCAAAGAATAAAGAAATACTACGATGCTAAGAGATCTAAGGGACTAGATCTTAAGGAGGGAGATAAAGTATAGCTACTACACAAAAATTTTTAAGAGTTGATGACTAAGTAAGAAGTTAGACTACGTTAGGCTAGGACCTTTTAAAATCAGTTAAAGGATTTCACTAGTTACGTTTAAGTTAAACCTACTAGCTAAGATAAAGATCTACCCTATATAGTATATCGCAATGCTAGAGCTAGTATATAGAAAAGTTAAGCCACTAGTTTATAAAGCAGACATATATAGAGGACAAGAGGAAGACAAATAGCAAGTTTTAAAGATCGTTAGTTATAAGGACGTTAACGATAAAATATAGTATAAGGTTAAGTAAATAGGCTATAATAAGACTACCTAGGAACTACTAAAGAATTTAAAAAACGCTATAGGAAAGGTATAGGAGTATTAGAAGAGAATAGGTTAGGTAATATTAAAAAAGGATTACTAAAGAATAAGTTACCTAAGGGGGACCTAGGAAGAGCGATTGCCAAATTACTTAGAGTTGTTTCCTTTACTATTAGAAGAGAATCCGTTTTTTTATTACTAAGTTCCTATAGACCTTATTTTATAAGTTTCTACTCCTTAAAATAAACCTTCTTATAAACCTTCTTAAGGCGAAAAAGATAGGCAAATGCCGCGATTTAAGCATCCAGGGCTTTCTGTTCCGTATTGTAAGAATATTTTAGCTTAGCCAGGGCTTATAATAACTTACTATTAAGCTTTACAGCGGCAGATTAAATATAAAACCCTATAATAAATTACTTAGGGAACTTAATAACTATTAAGAGTTATAGAACGCGTATACTTAGCGTTAAAAGAAGAGCGAACGTTACAGGATAAATAAACATTTGCTTTAGTATACTCTAAATAAAAAGAGGGCTACTAAGATAAAGAACTCGCCAGCGTAATATAAACTAACCCCTCTTTTGCATAACAAGAACACGGAGATAGCATAATTTCACCTAATAATAGTATTACAGTAATAGTATGGGCGCGTCGTTGCGCGTATAAAAAAGAAGAGGCTTTAGGTATTATAAGTAACGATATTAACCAAATTAATTAGACGGACATTATACCTCTAGTAAACAACTTAGAGATACTTAGAATCTTTAAGGATAAAGATAAAAAGGAGGGAGATAGTATTATGGACGCTTTAAGTATAATATTACGACTACTTAAAAAGGAGTTAGAAGAAGTTAGTTGGTTAATATAAGCATGGTCTAGGATAAAACCGGTAAAACTATATAATAAGGAATGGTAGTACGAGTTATATAATATGCTATGTAAGGAACGTAGAGAATGAATGGAATATATATACCTTATATACCTTACGTATATTATATATAAGAAGGATTTTATAGGAGTACGGTTGTGTATTTAAAGGACCTTAGTCTCTACCTAGATAGTTCTTTCCTTGTAGTAATTCTTAGAATATAATTAGAGTTAATCTATTAGGCAACCACTCCACCAGTTATTATTACGTTGTTAACTTTACGCATTACTTACACACCGAGCCCATTAACAGGACCTACCGTAGTACTTGCTATAAGGTTCCGTTACATTCAGCTCTATAATAATAGGGCGTATTTTTTAGCCGTGTCTATTATATAATTCGCTATTACCTTTTCTAAGATCTTACTAAGGGTGTTTTCTAGGGCAATAGGGCGGTAGCTTCCTAGGATTAAGTAATCTGCTTTACCTTCTTTTTATAGGATAACTATTATTATAGATCTTCTAAGTTACGAGTAGTAGCTTATAATAAAGTATGCTCTGGCTATATTTATAAGCTAGGGTGTTATAAGTAGTCTATAGGTCTTTAAGGCCTTATTTAGAATCCTATTTAGTCCTAGCACTATATTATTTAAAAGGCGGCTAATAGTTCTAGCTATTTCCTCTGTTATTATATTGCTGTTAACCCGTAGGTAAGTTACCAGTATTTTACCTATAATATTATTAAGGTCTGTTAGAGCTAGTTAGGGGGAAAACCTTTCTATAAGGATCTTTACCTTCTTATTATTATTATTAGTGGCCTATAATTTCCCTACTCTTTATAGGGGTAGTAGGTATAGGTCTTCTGCTAATTACCCTACCTTTTTCTTTACCTATTTTGCTATAGCCTACAGGCCCTTATTATAGGGGAGGCTTAAGTTAAAAGTATACTTATTTATAAACCGTCTCTAGTTATTTCTTACTTCTTTTTTTAGGGTATTCTTTAACTGGTTTCTTATATCTTTGTATTATCTCTTATCTTTAGGGTTGTAGCTACTTATATATTTCCTTCTTACTTATTATTAGCTAGCTATAAAAACCGCGTATTATACGGACTATACGTATTACGCGTAGGGGCCCGGTTTTAAAACTAGGCAGTACTCTTTTAGCTTATTTTTAATTGCTGCCTAAATCCTTTCTAGTCTTTAGTTAATTTTCTTAGGGATAGCTAATAAGCCTCGCTTATTTAGTATTGGGTGGATTTCTTCTAGGTTTTAAAGTTATTGTTTAACTATATTAAGGAAACTATTTGCCTTAAGTATCCTTATTACATATCTTTTACTATTTAGTTACGCCTTAATGTCTAAATCTAGCTGTATTTAGATAGGGATATAGTCTAAAATAAGTGCCTATTCTTCTTTAGGGTTATACCTTTTAAGTCTCTAGTATAGGCCTTCGTCTATAAATATAAGGTTAATT
>Ga0307515_10020327_pt1 | contig 11851 bp, 9 predicted proteins | sample 17_EM_MG_FD_194513 | JGI IMG/M metagenome (GOLD analysis project Ga0307515, IMG submission 194513) | Populus trichocarpa ectomycorrhiza microbial communities from riparian zone in the Pacific Northwest, United States - 17_EM | ecosystem: Host-associated > Plants > Roots > Unclassified | place...
ACGCGCTGTCCAGGGCCCTGCGCCTGACGCCCGGCGAACGCGCCTACCTCTTCGACCTGACCCGGCAGCGCTCGCGCGAAACCGGCGAGCCCGCCACGACCGCGGTGCCGTCGCTGGCCCGGCTGGTCGACGACCTGTCGCCGCTGCCGGCCATGCTGATGAACCACCGCTACGACATCCTGGCCTGGAACAGCGAAATGGCGGGTCTGCTGCTGGATTTCGGCACGCTGCCGCCGGCGCGACGCAACGCGATGTGGCTGTGCCTGGTGCACCCGGAGATCCGCGAGTACTACGTCGACCGCGAACGTGTCGTGCGGGAGGGAGTCGCGCACCTTCGTGCCGCCTGGGCCGCGCACCCGGAGGACCGGGTGCTGAACGGCCTCATCGGCGAGTGCGCGACCGGGAACGAAGAGTTCGCGCGGTTGTGGGCCGAGCGGGACGTCCGGGGCGGCGGCCGCGGGAGCAAGGTGCTGCGGCATCCCGGCGCGGGCGTCATCGCGGTGGACTTCGAAGTCCTCATGCCCCTTCAGGACACGGACCAGCGGTTGATGGTCTGCCGCCCCGCGGACGACGAGAGCCGGTCGGCACTCGAAGCACTCGCCGTCCGCGGCAGGCGTTAGGCGGCCGCCGCGCTCAGTGCGTCGAACTCGGCGTCCGTCAGCTCGATGTCCGCCGCGGCGATGTTGTCCTCGACGTGCGCGACCGACGACGTCCCGGGGATCGGCAGCACCGCGGGCGAGCGCTTGAGCAGCCAGGCCAGCGCGAGCTGCGACGGCGACGCGTCGTGCTCCTTGGCCAGGGTGCTCAGCGGGCTGTCCGGGCCGGCCAGGGCGCCGGTGGCCAGCGGGAACCACGGGATGAAGGCGATGCCGCGCTCGGTGGCGTGATCCAGCAGCGGCTCGGCGTCGCGCTTGGCCAGGTTGAACAGGTTCTGCACGGAGACGATCTCCGCGGTCTTCTGCGCCTCCCGCAGATCCGCGATCCCGACCTCGGACAGGCCGATGTGCCGGATCTTGCCCTCTTCTTGGAGCTTCTTCAGCTCTCCGACCTGCTCGGCCACCGGCACCTTCGGGTCGATCCGGTGCAGTTGCAGCAGGTCGATCCGGTCGAGGCCGAGGTGGCGCAGGCTCAGCTCGACCTGCTGGCGGAGGTACTCGGGGCGGCCGACCGGGATCCACTGGTGCGGTCCCTGCCGGGTGAAGCCGGCCTTCGTCGCGATGACGAGGTCGTCGGCGTACGGGTGCAGGGCCTTCTTCAGCAGCAGATCGGCGACGAACGGGCCGTAGACGTCGGCGGTGTCGACCAGCGTGACACCCAGCTCGACGGCGCGCCGCAGCACGCGGACGGCCTCGTCGGGGTCCTTCGGGTCACCCCAGACGCCGGGCCCGGTCAGCTGCATGGTGCCGTACCCGAGCCGGGTGACCGGCAGGTCGCCGCCGATCGTGAACGTGCCGGAGTTCTTGGCGCTCATCTCTCGTCCCATCGTTGTCCGGAGGGGTGCCCCACCAGGTCACAACCCGTGGAGCACCCCGGACAATCCCGGGTCGCGTCAGGAATTGCGCGGGAACCCCAGGTTCACCCCGGCGTGCGACCGGTCCGGCCAGCGCGAGGTGACGACCTTGGTGCGCGTGAAGAAGTGGAAGCCCTCCGGCCCGTACGCGTGGCTGTCACCGAAGAGGGAGTCCTTCCAGCCGCCGAAGGAGTAGTAGCCCACCGGCACCGGGATCGGGACGTTCACCCCGACCATGCCGACCTCGACCTCGTTCTGGAACCGCCGCGCGGCCGCGCCGTCGCCGGTGAAGATCGCCGTGCCGTTGCCGTACGAGTTGGCGTTGATCAGGTCCAGCGCGTCGTCGTAGGAACCCGCGCGCGCCACCGACAGCACCGGGCCGAAGATCTCGTCGGTGTAGACCGACATCTCGGGCCGCACGTGGTCGAACAGCGTCGGGCCGAGCCAGAAGCCGTCGCCCGGCACCTCGACACCCCGGCCGTCGACGACCAGCGACGCGCCCGCCTCGACCCCGGCGTCCACATAGGACTCGACGCGCTCGTGGTGGGCGCGGGTGACCAGCGGGCCCATCTCGGACTCCGGGTCACGGCCGTCGCCGACCTTCAGCCGGCCGATCCGCTCGGCGATCTTCGCGACCAGTTCGTCGCCGACCGGGTCGACGGCGACCACGACCGACACGGCCATGCAGCGCTCCCCCGCCGAGCCGAACCCGGCGGACACCGCGGCGTCGGCGGCCAGGTCGAGGTCGGCGTCCGGCAGCACGACCATGTGGTTCTTCGCGCCGCCGAGCGCCTGCACGCGCTTGCCGTGGCGGGTGCCGGTTTCGTAGACGTAGCGCGCGATCGGCGTCGACCCGACGAACGAGATCGCCTTGACGTCACGGTGTTCCAGCAGCCCGTCGACCGCGACCTTGTCGCCGTGCAGCACGTTGAGCGCGCCCGCGGGCAGCCCGGCCTCGGCGAACAGCTCGGCGAGGAACACCGCCGCCGACGGGTCCTTCTCGCTCGGCTTGAGCACGACGGTGTTGCCGCAGGCCAGCGCGTTCGGCACGAACCAGAGCGGCACCATGGCCGGGAAGTTGAACGGCGAGATCACGCCGACCACCCCGAGCGGCTGCGCGATCGAATAGACGTCGACGCCGGTGGACGCGTTCTCGCTGAACCCGCCCTTGAGCAGCTGCGCGGCCCCGCAGGCGTACTCGACGTTCTCGATCGCGCGGGCGATCTCGCCTGCCGCGTCGGACTCGACCTTGCCGTGCTCGCTCGTGACGATCTTCGCCAGCTCGTGCTTGCGGGCCGAGAGCAGCTCGCGGAAGGCGAACAGCACCCGCGTCCGGCCGGCCAGCGACGTCCCGCGCCAGCCCGGCAGCGCCGCGGCGGCGGCCGCGACCGCCTGGTCGACCTCCGCCTGCCCGGCAAAGTCGACCTGCGCGCGGACCTGGCCGGTGGCGGGGTCGAACACGTCGCCGGAGCGCGCAGGAGTGCCGGTGAACGGCTTGCCGTCGATCCAGTGGCTGATGCGGTCGCTCACGACGGGCACTCCTTCGCTCGGGGACGTCCCTGCGAGTGTCCGGGCGGGCGCCACGCGGACGCCATCGGCAACGTGTACGGACTCGCCGTCCCGGCCGTACAGTCTGTCCCTGCCGATCATCGCCGGGGAGGTGCCGTGTACCCGACTGTCGCCGAGGTGCTCGCCCTGCCGGTGCTGCGCCAGGGCCGCCCGCACGTCGTCGCGGGTGCCGCCGGGCTGGACGCGCCCGTGCGCTGGGCGCACGTCGCCGAGGTCGCCGACATCGCGCACCTGCTGCGCGGCGGCGAGCTGGTGCTGACGACGGGTGTCGCGCTGCCCGACGACGGCCCGTCGCTGGCCAGGTACGTCGCCGACCTGGCCGGGGTCGGCGCCGCGGGGGTGGTGATCGAGCTGGTCCGGCACTGGAGCGACAAGCTGCCCGCGGCCCTGGTCGACGCCGCCGACGAGCACGGGTTCCCGCTGGTCACGCTCTCGCGCGAGACGAGGTTCGTGAGCGTCACCGAGGCGGTCAACGGCCAGATCGTCGACGCCCAGGTCGCCGAGCTGCGCGCCGCCGAGCGCGTCCACGAGACGTTCACCGCGCTCACGGTCGCGGGTGCCGAACCCGGCGTCGTGCTGGGCGAAGTCGCGCGGCTGACCGAGCAGCCGGTGGTGTTGGAGACGCTCTCGCACGAGGTCTTGGCCTACGACGCGGCCGGCACCGACCCGGCCGAGCTGCTCACCGGCTGGCCCGCCCGGTCCCGGGTGGTCCAGGTCGGCGAGCGCACCGGCTACCACGCGGGCGCGGGCTGGCTGGTCACCGTCGTCGGCGCGCGCGGCCACGACTGGGCCCGGCTGATCGTCGTGTGCGCCGACCAGCCGCCGCACCGCCACCGCGTGGTCGCCGAGCGGGCCGCGTCCGCGCTGGCCGTGCACCGGCTGGTCGCGAAGGACTCCGACGGCCTCGAGCGGCAGGCCCACCGCGCGGTGCTCGGCGAGCTGCTGAACTCGCCCGCGCCGTCGGCGGAGCTGCTGGCCAGGGCGTCCGCGCTGGCCGTGCCGCTGACCGGGCGGCAGCTGGTCGGGGTGGCCGTGCGGCCGCGGCTGACCGGCACCGGGCGCCCGGCGTTGTCGACCCCGCCGGTGCTGCGCGAGCTGGCCGAGGCGACGGCGCTGGCGGCGCGCCGCGCGAAGGTGTCGGCGCTGGTGGCGACCGACGACATCGGCGTCCGGGCGCTGATCGCGCTGTCCCCGGAGGCGAACGCCGACGCGGTCTTGCAGCGGCTCGCCACCGACGTCCACGAAGCTCGCTCGAGCGCGCCGGGCGTGCTCGCGGTCGGCACCACGGTGTTGTCCCCCGCCGAAGCGAGCCGGACCCTGCTGGAGGCCGGGCAGGTCGCGGCCGCCGCGCTCGGCGCCGGTGAGGAGCGGGTGCTGCACCGGCTGTCCGACGTCCGCCTGCGCGGCCTGCTGCACCTGCTTTCCGGTGATGAGCGGGTCGCCGCCTTCGCGACCCGCGAGCTGGGGCCGTTGCTGCAGCGGGACGCCGCGTCGGGCAGCCGTCTCGTGCAGGCGCTGCGGCACTACTGCGAGCAGGGCGGCAACAAGTCGGCGGCGGCCGCGGCGGCCCACACGTCGAGGACGGCCTACTACCAGCAGCTCGCCCGGATCGAGCAGGTCCTGGGCGTCCGGCTGGAGGAGCCGGAGTCGATGCTCTCGCTCTACGTCGCGCTGCTGGCGCTGGACCTCACCCGGCCGGGCGAAGAAGACTCACCCGGACGTGCAGCACAGTGATCGGCTCCGGCCTGCCGATGAGACCGATATGGCCCTACTCCCCTTCGCCGCCTGCCTGATGAGCCTGAGCTGCCTCGCGCCCGCGCAGCCGCCGGCGTCGACCCTGCAGCTGACCAGCCACGACACCGCCAACCGGATCGGTTCGGTCGTGCTGACCTGCGAGCCGACGGGCGGCACGCACCCGAAGCGTGAGCGTGCCTGTGCCGTGCTCGAGGGCGTGAACGGCGACTTCACCCGCATCACGGCGCGGCACCAGGCGTGCACGCTGATCTACGCCCCGGTGGACGTCACTGCGGTCGGCACCTGGCGCGGCAAGCCGGTGTCGTACCGCACGACCTACGCCAACCGCTGCGAGGCCAACCGCGACTCCGACGACGTTTTCGCCTTCTGAGGCCCTCTTCGCCACCGAGCGGGACACTCTCCGTCACCACTCAAATCGTGGGGCGCCCTCCTCCAGCACCTCAGGTCGACCTGATTTCGCGCGCGGGAGCCGCCGGGCCGCCCCCACGACGGTCCGGTGGCTCCCGCTCGACGTCCTTAATCACGCACAGGCACCTCGTTCGGTTCAGCCGCAGCGGCCGAGAGGCACATCGCGCGCCGACGCGCGGCTGAGGTTCCAGGCGGGCCAGCCGTCCGGGGTGTCGCCGTCGAGCACCTGGCGCAGCACGCACGTGCGCAGCGGCTCGGGCAGCCGGGCCGAGACGACCGGGACGACGTCCGTCGAAAATCCGCTCAGGTAGCCGTGGTCCAGGGGCTTCCCGGCGGCCGCGCGGTCGAGGTTGGCGTCGGCGATGAGGCGTTCCGGGTCGAGGACGGCGAGGGTCAGCAGCGCCGCGGCGGCCGTGCCGATGGCGGCGCGGGGCAGCCACGTCGAGCGCAGCTTGACCAGCGACACGATCACCAGCACGAAAACCGCGCCGAACCAGAGCTCGCAGACCTCGACCAGCAGGCGCAGCACGGTGAAGCCGTAAGCCTGCTGGTACGTCCACATGCGACTCAACGCCGACCCGACGAGCACCAGGCTCAGCCCGCTGAGCGCGCCCAGCAGGATGCGCTGGCGGAGGCGGTCGGCCTGGGTGACGTCCGGGGCCCAGCGCAGCGCGGCGGCGACGATGGCGAGCGTCAGCACCGTGACCGCGCAGAGCTGCCAGAAGCCGCCGCGGGCGTACGCGGCCGCGGTGAGACCGCTGGTGCGCATGAGGTATCCGGGGCCGCCGAAAAGCACGACCAGCCGGACCGCGACGAACACACTGAAGATCAGCACGAGGACCACGAGCGGGACCGTCCACTCCAGACCGTACTTGCTCCGGTGTGGACGGTCCGCCGACGCCCGAGCCGGTGGCGCGGCGAGGAAGTAGCACGCCCCGGCGACGAGCAGCGCGGCGACGACGAAGACGAGACACCACCGCACGACGGTCCCGACGCTGAGTTCGGGGATCATCGCCTCGACGAGCGCGGCGAAGGCGGCGTCGGCACTGGCGAGCAGCGGCACGAAGACGGCGACGAGCACGGCGGCGGCCAGCACGGCGAGCGCGATCCGGCGGGCGACACCGTCGCGCCGTGCGGTGAACTTCCCGACGCCCCGGCCGGCCCAGGGAATCGCCCGCAGGGCTTCGAGCGGGACGGCGAGCATGTCGTAGAGCACGGTGTTGACGGTCCGGTTCCCCACGACCGCCAGCGACCCCGTGACGGCGGCGGCCAGCACGCAGAGGACGAACAGCCACCCGGACGCCCTGACGGCTCCCATGCTCAGCAGCGCGAGGGCGAGCGCGGCCCACCCGGCGTTCTCCCAGGTCAAGGCCCCAGCCTGGCCGTTCCGTGCCCGCCGGTCGGCGACCACGACGGCGGCGACCACGGCCACCCCGGTGACCAGCCACCCGATCCCGGGCCGGTCGACGGGCAGCACGAGAGCGCCGACAACCCCGGCGATGCCCGCGGCGGGCAGCACAGCGGGCGGCAGCGGAACTACAGCGGATTTGGGCGGTGGCAGCGGCCGCATCAACACGGGCGGCGGCGCAACGGCTACACCGCCTCGCGCACCACCGACGGCGGGCCCGCCCGCAGAACCCTGCGGCGCTTCGGTCACCCGAGGTCCGACCGAGCACTTACCCCGCGGCACACCACTACCGACACTGGACTTCGGCATTTCGCCTGCTTTCTCGCGATCCGACGTTCGCTTTTGCGAATCCCGTAGCGCAACCGGGACTCGAAGGTCAGAAGAAAAGAACTCAGCCCGTCGGCAGCGTCACCCGGATCCGCCCACCGGTCCCCGCCGAGGGCTCCACCACGCCGATCGTGCCGCCATGCAGCTCCACCGCCCACCGCGCGATCGCCAAGCCCAGCCCCGTGCCCCCACCCGTCGGACGCTCGCCGCGCGTGAACCGCTCGAACACCCGCGTCCGGTCCGCCGGGGCGATGCCCGGGCCCTCGTCGCACACCTCGATGCGCACCTCACCGACCCGCAGCTCCGCGAGAACCCGCACCACCCCGCCCGCCGGGCCGTGGCGGGCCGCGTTCTCCAGCAGGTTCGCCATCACCTGGAACAGCCGCCCGCGATCCACCGTCACCACCGCTTCCGGCGGCGTCACCGACACCTCGACCCGCACCCCGCGCACCAGCGCCGCCTCGGAGACCACCTCGGACAGCAACGCGGCGAGGGGGAACGAAGTCTTGTGCAGCGGAATCGCCCCGGCGTCCAGCCGCGACAGGTCCAGCAGCTCGTCGACCAGCGTCGCCAGCCGTTCGGTCTGCTGCAACGCCGTCTTCAACGTGGCCGGGTCCGGGTCCTCGACGCCGTCGACGAGGTTCTCCAGCACCCCGCTCAACGCCGTGATCGGCGTCCGCAGCTCGTGCGACACGTTCGCGACCAGCTCGCGCCGCTGCCGATCGGCGTCGCCGAGGTCGCCCGCCATCTGGCTGAACGCCTGCGCCAGCTCGCCCACCTCGTCGCGCGTGGTGGCGCGGATGCGACGTGTGTAGTCGCCCTTCGCCATCGCCCGCGCGGCTGCCGTCATCTCGCGCAGCGGCCGGGTCATCCCGTGCGCCAGCACCTGCGACAACACCAGCGCCAGCACCATCGCAGTGATCGTCGTCTTCGGCGGCAGCCAGCCGATCTGCCAGTTGAAGAACGCGAACGCGACCCCACCGGAGGCGAGCATCAGGATCGCCAGCTTCAGCTTGATCGACCGGACGCGGTCGAGCGGCCGCGGCAGCAGTTCGGCCACCTTCACGATGACTCGCTTCACGATCCCGCCTCCAGCGCGTAGCCGACGCCGTGCACGGTCCGGATCAGGTCCGCCCCGAGCTTCCGGCGCAGCGCCTTGATGTGGCTGTCCACCGCCCGGGTGCCCGCGGACGTGCCGTGGACGTCCCAGTCCCACACCTCCGACAGCAGCCGTTCCCGCGGCTGCACCACCCGCGGCCGCCGCGCGAAGTGCACCAGCAGGTCGAACTCGATCGGCGTCAGCTGCGCCGCCACCCCCGCCCGGGCCACGCGCCGCTGGTCGACGTCGATCTCGAGGTCGCCGAGCACGATCCGGGTGCCGGCCCCGCCGTGGACCGACCGCTCGACCCGCCGCAGCAGCGCGTGCACCCGCGCCGTCAGGACACGCATCGAGAACGGCTTCGTGAGGTAGTCGTCGGCGCCGACGCCGAGCCCGACCAGCATGTCCGTCTCGTCGGCGCGGGCGGTCAGCATGAGCACCGGGACCGGCCGCCGCCCCTGGATCCGGCGGCAGACCTCCAGGCCGTCGAACCCCGGGAGCATCACGTCCAGCACCACCAGGTCCGGCTCCCAGGACGCCTCGGCCTCGACGGCGGCCGGCCCGTCGTGGGCGACCTCCACGGTGAACCCTTCGGCCCGCAGCCGGGCCGCGATCGACGCGGCGATCGTGACGTCGTCCTCGACGACGAGCACCCGCCGCCCACCCAGTTCCATAGGGGGGACTTTAAGCACCGGAGGTGGAGACGGTCAGCGCGAACTGTGGAGATCCTGTGGAGACACGAACCGGCAGGTCACAGGGCCTGCGTGTTGCGAAAAGGTTGCGTGGGGACTACGGCGTGATGTGTGACGTACGTCATGCATTGCGACGGCGTGAACGCAATCGACAGTCTGCGTTCCGACGTGCCGAAGAGTGAACAGTCTGCCAATGCCACCGCGCGCACCCCGGCGAGCAGGATTCCGCAATGGCGCCGACACCCGCAGACCAGCGCGTGCATGACGACGGCCGGGTCGAGCTCGACCTCGGTGACGTCGGGTCTCTCGAAGGCAGCCGGTTCTTCAACGACGAACTGGCCCCCGTCCCCGTTGAGAAACGGACCTGGACCACCTACAACTACTTCGCGCTCTGGATGGGGATGGCCCACAACATCCCCAGCTACGCCCTGGCCGCGTCGCTCATCGCGCTCGGCATGAACTGGGTGCAGGCGCTGATCACCATCACCATCGGCAACCTGGTCGTGTTGGCGCCGATGCTGCTCAACAGCCACGCCGGCACGAAGTACGGCATCCCGTTCCCGGTGTTCGCCCGCGCGTTCTACGGCCTGCGCGGCGCCAACCTGGCCGCGCTGCTGCGGGCGTTCATCGCCTGCGGCTGGTTCGGCATCCAGACCTGGGTCGGCGGCGAGGCGATCTACGTCATCCTCGGGCGCCTGCTCGGCTCGTGGTGGCGGGACGCTCCGGAGATCGCCGGGCAGCACTGGACGCTCTGGCTGTCCTTCGTGGTCTTCTGGATCGGCCAGATGCTGATCATCTGGCGCGGCATGGACGCGGTCCGCAAGTTCGAGAACTGGACGGCGCCGCTGGTGTCGGTCGGCTTCCTGATCATGCTCGGCTACGTGTTGGTCAAGGCGGGCGGGATCGGCCCGATCCTGTCCGACGGCGGCAAGCTCGGCTGGGGCCCGGACTTCTGGAAGGTGTTCGCGCCGTCGCTGATGGCGATGATCGCGTTCTGGTCGACGCTCTCGCTCAACATGCCGGACTTCACCCGCTTCGGCGGCAGCCAGCGCAAGCAGGTCCGCGGCCAGATCCTCGGCCTGCCGACGACGATGACGTTCATCGCGATCGTGGCCATCCTGACCACGTCCGGCGGGCACGTGCTCTACGGCGAGGACATCTGGGACCCGGCGCAGCTGGCCGACAAGTTCACGAGCCCGGTCGTGGTTGTCGTCGCGCTGGTCGCGCTGGTGCTCGCGACGATCTCGGCGAACCTCGCGGCGAACGTCGTCAGCCCGTCCTACGACTTCTCCAACGCCTTCCCGAAGAAGATCACCTTCGCGATCGGCGGCGGCATCACCGGCGTCATCGGCGTCCTGATCCAGCCGTGGCGCCTCTACTCCGACCCGAACATCTACATCTTCGCGTGGCTCGGCTTCTACGGCGGCCTGCTCGGCGCGGTCGCCGGCGTGCTCGTCGCCGGGTACTGGGTGATCGCCCGCACGAAGCTCAAGCTGAAGGACCTCTACACACCCGATGGGGTGTATTGGTTCAGCGGCGGCTGGAACTGGCGCGCGCTGGCCGCGACGCTGGTCGGAGCCGTTCTCTCGGTCGGCGGCGCTTATGGCGGGCCGTTCCCCGCGGACGGGCTCATCCCGTTCCTCAAGCCGCTTTACGACTACAACTGGGTGGTCGGCTTCGTCGGCGCGTTCGTCGTCTTCGCCGCCCTCTCTGCATCTTCAACCAAGGAGGAAACCAGTGAGCGTGGTCCGAGCCGCATTGATCCAGCAGCGGTGGACGGGTGACAAGGAGTCCATGATCAAGGCGGCGGTCGACCACATCGCCTCCGCCGCCTCGCAGGGCGCCCAGGTCGTCTGCCTGCAGGAACTGTTCTACGGCCCCTACTTCTGCCAGGTGCAGGACACCGAGTTCTACTCCTACACCGAGGGCATCCCGGACGGGCCGACGACCAAGCTCATGCAGGAGGTGGCCGAGCGCCACGGCGTGGTGCTGGTCGTGCCGATGTACGAGGTCGAGCAGCCCGGCGTGTACTACAACACCGCCGCGGTGATCGACGCCGACGGCACGTACCTCGGCAAGCACCGCAAGAACCACATCCCGCAGGTCAAGGGCTTCTGGGAGAAGTTCTACTTCCGGCCCGGGAACCTGGGCTACCCGGTGTTCGACACCGCCGTGGGCCGCATCGGCGTCTACATCTGCTACGAGCGGCACTTCCCGGAGGGCTGGCGCGCGCTGGGCCTGGCCGGGGCGAAGATCGTGTTCAACCCGTCGGCGACCAGCCGCGGCCTGTCGCAGTACCTGTGGCGGCTGGAGCAGCCGGCCGCCGCGGTGGCGAACGAGTACTTCGTCGGCGCGATCAACCGCGTCGGCGTCGAACCGCTGGGCGACAACGACTTCTACGGCCAGACGTACTTCGCCGACCCGCGCGGCCAGCTGATCGGCGACGCCGCATCCGACACCGACGACGAGGTGGTCATCCGCGACCTCGACATGACGCTGCTCGACGAAGTCCGGGACCTGTGGGCGTTCTACCGCGACCGCCGGCCGGACACCTACGGCCCCCTCACGGAGGCCTGATGACCACGCTCATCAAGGGCGGCCAGGTCGTCTCGCCGTCGGGCGCTCTCCTAGCGGACGTGCTCGTCGACGGCGAAACCATCGCCGCCGTCGGCACGCCCGGCACGCTCACCGGCGACGAGACGATCGACGCCACCGGCAAGTACGTGCTGCCCGGCGGGATCGACGCGCACACGCACATGGAGATGCCGTTCGGCGGCACGCACTCCGTCGACACGTTCTCGACCGGCACCACGGCCGCGGCCTGGGGCGGCACGACGACGATCATCGACTTCGCCGTGCAGGCCAAGGGCACGTCTCTGCTGTCCACGATGGACAAGTGGCACTCCAAGGCGGACGGCAACTGCGCGATCGACTACGGCTTCCACATGATCGTCTCCGACGTCAACGACCAGTCGTTGAAGGAGATGGAAGCCTGCGTCGACGCCGGGGTCGGCAGTTTCAAGATGTTCATGGCCTACCCGGGCGTGTTCTACTCGACCGACGGCGAAATCCTGCTGGCCATG